>ERZ777003.9-NODE-9-length-357775-cov-18.350358_pt1 | contig 357775 bp, 294 predicted proteins | sample MGYA00374956_ERZ777003 | MGnify/ENA primary metagenome ERZ777003 (study PRJEB29302, sample SAMN06268252) | bioreactor metagenome | isolation source: Joint BioEnergy Institute, California, USA | place: USA:Joint BioEnergy Institute, California, USA | collected... | reverse complement strand
TGTCGTTCATCGTGTGGGCGCACCACATGTTCACGGTCGGCATGCCGCTCGCCGGACAGATGTTCTTCATGCTCGCCACGATGCTGATCGCCGTGCCGACGGGCGTGAAGGTCTTCAACTGGGCAGCCACCATGTACAAAGGTTCGCTCACGTTCGAGCCGCCGATGCTGTTCGCGCTCGCGTTCGTGTTCCTGTTCACGATCGGCGGCTTCTCGGGCCTGATGCTCGCGATCGCGCCGGCGGACTTCCAGTATCACGACACGTACTTCGTGGTCGCGCACTTCCACTATGTGCTCGTGCCTGGCGCCGTGTTCGCGATAATGGCGGCGGTGTACTTCTGGCTGCCGAAGTGGACGGGGCGCATGTACAACATGAAGCTCGCGAAGACGCATTTCTGGCTTTCGGCGATCTTCGTGAACGTGCTGTTCTTCCCGCAGCACTTCCTCGGGCTCGCGGGCATGCCACGCCGCATCCCCGACTACAGCACGCAGTTTGCTGATTGGAACATGGTGTCTTCGATCGGCGCCTTCGGCTTCGGCTTCGCGCAGATCCTGTTCCTGATCGTCATCCTGCAGTCGATCCGCGGCCGTAGCGGTGTGAAGGCGACCGACAAGGTCTGGGACGACGGCATGCCGCAAGGGCTCGAGTGGACGTTGAGCTCGCCGCCGCCGTACCACAGCTTCGAAGTTGCGCCCGAGGTGAAGTAGCTCGATGGGCGCAGCGATGGAAGATGCAGAGCGCAAGCGCAGAATACGTCGCACGGCGATCTTGCTGGCGCTGCTCGCCATTGCGGTCTATGTCATCTTCATCGCGCTGACTGTGATGAGAAGAACATGACGGGCGACAGGCGATGAGCCGGCGGCCGGAAGCGGTCGTCGCCGACGGCTCATCGCACTCGGCCGGGTTATTGTGAGTCGTGACCGAAGAGAGACGAAACAGACACCGTAGTCTCGTAAGCCGTCTGTGGCTGTTCGCCGCCGGCTTCTTCGCGTTCGGCTTCGCGCTCGTGCCGCTGTACGATGTCTTGTGTGACGTGACCGGCTTCGGCGATCGCAAGAAGCTGGCGCAGGCAAGCGAGGTGGTGGAAGCGCCGGACGAGAACCGTCTGGTGACCGTGGAGTTCGTCTCCACGGCGCCTTCCTATGGCGCTTGGGAGTTCCGGCCGCAGGTCAGCTCGCTCGAAGTGCGCCCAGGCAAGCTCTACGAAGCACACTTCCGTGCGACAAACTTGCGCGCGCAGCCGATCGTGGCGCAAGCCGTGCCGAGCATCACACCACAGCAGGCAACGCGCTATTTCCAGAAGACGGAGTGCTTCTGTTTCACGCCCCAGCCATTCGCTGGAGAGGAAAGTCGCGACTTCGTGGTGCGTTTCATCATCGATCCGAGGCTGCCGCGCAACATCGACCGGCTGACGCTCGGTTACGCAATGTATGATGCCCCGGGAAGCGGCTGAGGAAACAGCCTTATCGGAACCGATTCAATAATCCACTACAACCACTGGACCTGATTGCTCATGGCTCACGCAGATTCGACTCACGCGCCGACCGACAAGTACTACGTGCCGCACAGCAGCCCGTGGCCGATCGTCGGCTCGATCGCACTCTTCACAACGGTCATGGGCGCTTCGCTGCTCTTGAATGACGCCGGCTCCGGTCCGCTCGTCTTCACGCTCGGGCTGGTGCTGCTGGCGATCATGTTCGCCGGCTGGTTCGGCGACGTCATCAAGGAAAGCGAGGCGCGCGTCTACAATCAGGCGGTGGACCGCTCGTTCCGCATGGGAATGATGTGGTTCATCTTCTCCGAGGTCATGTTCTTCTCGGCCTTCTTTGGCGCGCTCTTTTACGCGCGGCAGTATTCGGTGCCGTGGCTGGGCGGGGAAGGTAGCAAGTTCTTTACTAACTATCTGCTCTGGCGCGACTTCGAGGCGAGCTGGCCGACCAACGGACCTGCCGCCGTCGGCGGAGATTTCGAGGTCATACCGGCCTTCGGCTTGCCGGCCATCAATACGGCGATCCTGCTGACGTCGGGCGTGACGATCACGATCGCGCATCACGCGCTGAAGGCGGGCAACCGCATGTTGCTCAACGTCTTCCTTGCCGCGACGTTCCTGCTCGGCTACCTGTTCGTCTACTTGCAAGCCCATGAGTACATCGAGGCGTACCGCGAGCTCAACCTCACGCTCGGCTCGGGAATCTACGGCTCGACCTTCTTCATGCTGACGGGCTTTCACGGCTTCCACGTGACCGTCGGCGCCATCATGCTGACGGTGATCTGGCTCCGTTGCCTGAAAGGCCACTTCACGCCGACAAACCACTTCGCATTCGAAGCGGTGGCCTGGTACTGGCACTTCGTCGACGTCGTGTGGCTGGCGCTGTTCGTCTTCGTCTACTGGCTGTAATCAAGACGGTTCGTGATTCGTGACGAGCGGGTCGTAAGTGCGCTCACTTCTCGACCCGCAGTCACGAGCCGCGGGCTTTGCCGCTACTGGCCGAGCCCGTGAGGCTGGATCATCCCCTGCCACCAGGCGATGAGCAGCAGAATGAAGAGCGCCACGGACAGCGCAATGCGCACCGTGAGCGCTTTGACCATTCTTTTCGATTGTCCTTGGTCGTTCACGAGATGAAAGAGCCCTGAGCCCAGGCTAACGACGATGGCAATCAAGCAAACGATGATGAGTAGTTTCATTAACGTCTCGGGGTGCGGCAGCGGGCACGACTGATCGGCGCGGCTGGACCGCAGCAGGAAGCAGCTGAACAGGGTGTCGTTGCACGCAGTATATCGTGAGCGCGCGCTTCGCAAATCGGCGCTTCGCGCCATCGCTCCTCGGCACCGCTCTGGTCGTGATCGGCGTCGCGGTTTTCACGAGCTTGGGATCCTGGCAGTTGAGTCGTGCCGAGGAGAAGCGAGCGCTGCAAGCGTTGTACGATGCAGGTCGGGAAACCACGGTCACGCTCCACATCGAGAACGTCGATCGCCTCGGTCGCTATCAACACGTGCGAGCTCGCGGGCGATTCTTGAGCGAACGCCAGGTCTTGCTCGACAACATGCCATCTGCGTCGGGGCGACCCGGTTATCGCGTGCTGACACCGCTCGAGCTCGCTTCCGGCGGCATCGTGCTGATCGACCGCGGCTGGGTGCCTATGGGCGATCGACGCACGCTGCCGAATGTGGCCGTCAGCGAGGAACCACGCGAGCTGAGCGGCCGATTGGATGAGCTGCCACGCCCTGGCCTGATGTTGGACGACAGCGCCCAGGGCAACGACGAGGAGACCTGGCCTCGCTTGCTCAACTTTCCGACGCACGCCACGATCGAGCGTGCGCTCGGCTTCGCAGTGGCTCGCCGTATCGTGCTCCTCGATCCGTCCGAGCCCGACGGGTTCGAGCGCGCTTGGGACATCCGCACCCAGTTCGGGCCGGAGCGTCACATCGCCTATGCGGTCCAATGGTTTGCTTTTGCTATCGTCGGGGTCGTGATTTATCTCATCGTGAGCTTGCGAAAACAGGAAACCTGACGAGGCCCGCCGACGACCGCTGACGCGCGTCGTTCGCGACACACTAGAGAGGATCATGTCAGCTTTGAACGATTCGACGCCGCACCCGAGCACTGGACGATCGCGCGCGCAGTTCTGGATCCTGGTCGCAGTCTTCTTTGCGCCGCTGCTCGTGGCGTTCTGGCTTTACTACGGTCTCGAAGGATGGCGTCCGGCAGGACGTACGAACCACGGCGAGCTGATCCAGCCTCCGCGGTCGCTCCCGCAGACGGAGCTCGCAACGCCCGACGCTGGCAAGCTGCCTGCAGACCTGCTACACGGCAAGTGGACACTCGTCTACATCGGCGACGGCAAGTGCGATGAGCGCTGCCGCGAGGCATTGACGCTCATCCGCCAGAGCCGACTCGCGCTCAATGACGACATGGCTCGCGTGCAGCGGCTTTTCCTGGTGACCGGCGATTGCTGCGACTCGTCCTATCTGGAAAGCGAGCACCGCGGCTTGATCGTAGCGGTGCTCGACGAGCGCGCCGGCGCCTTGCGCGACGTCTTCGCAGAAGTCACACCCGAGCCGCTCGAGCAGGCCGGTCGAATCTACGTTGTCGATCCACTCGGCAATCTCATGATGAGCTACGCGCGCACGGCCGAGCCGAAAGGTCTGCTCGAAGACCTGAAGAAGCTTCTGAAATATTCGCGTATCGGCTGACGTTCGTACTTGGTCAACTCTCGCTCATAAACACGGGTCATGCGTCTCTCTGCGCTCTTTCGCGGTCTAGCCCTCGTCGCGGCCTGCCTCGCTTTCACCGTCATCGTTCTCGGCGCCTGGGTGCGTCTGAGTGCCGCCGGCCTCGGCTGTCCTGACTGGCCTGGCTGCTACGGCCATCTCACCGCAAAAGCGGCGGCGCGCAACATCGATGCGATTTCGGTCGCTTTTCCGGATCGACCGTTCGATTACATCAAGGCACACAAGGAAATGGTGCATCGCTATTTCGCCTCGGCATTGGGCCTGCTGATCGTCGTCCTCGCGGGCATCGCGCTCGCCAATCGCAAGGACCCACGGCAACCGGTTGCGCTGCCGCTCGCGCTCGTCGGCATCGTCATCCTGCAAGGATTGCTCGGAATGTGGACCGTCACACTGCTGCTGAAGCCCCTCATCGTTGTGCTGCACTTGCTTGGAGGACTGCTGACGCTCGCGCTTCTGGCTTGGCTCGTGTATCAGCCGAGGTCCGTGCCTGAGCAGCATGGCGGAGAGCAGCTCGAGCGTACCCTTCGCGTACGCAACGTTGCGATCGCCGGTCTGGCCGTGCTCGTGCTGCAGATTGCCCTCGGCGGATGGACGAGCAGCAATTACGCAGCGCTGGCGTGCCCGGATTTCCCTCAGTGCCAGAAGGCCTGGTGGCCCGAGATGAACTACAAGGACGCGTTCGTGCTCTGGCGCGGGCTCGGTATCGATTATGAGGGCGGCGTTCTCGATCACCCCGCGCGAGTGGCCATTCACTTCACGCATCGTCTCGGCGCCATCGTGGCAGCGATCCTGCTCGGCTTTCTGAGCATTCTGGCTAGCAAGCGAGGCCTCAGCGCAGCCATCCGCGCGACCGGTGCGTTGCTCGGAATCGCGCTGGTGGTGCAGCTCGTGCTCGGCCCGCTCATGGTGATGCGCGGCTTGCCGTTATCGCTCGCGACCGCTCACAACGGCGTCGCCGCGCTGCTCCTGATCTGCGTCGTTCTGTTGCTGAAAACTGCCGTTGTCGAGACAGCCGCGCGCCCGCGCAGCGTAGCAGCGTAGATGCCCGCGGGCGCGGCACAGTCCATGTAGAATCAACGCTGGCCGCCAGTCGTCTCGTTCGATCGTGGACACCACCTCGGAACAGCAACAGCACGCCACATGGCGCGACTTCTACGAGCTCGGCAAACCCCGAGTCGTGGCGCTCATCGTGTTCACTGCGATCGTCGGGATGCTCCTTGCCACTCCGGGCTTGCCCCCGCTTGACGCGCTCGTGTTCGGCACGTTGGGCATCGCGCTGGCGGCCTCGTCGGCCGCCGCGATCAATCATGTGCTCGATCGCAGATTCGACGAGCAGATGGCGCGCACGCGTAACCGCCCATTGCCGATCGGACACGTGACAGAGCGCCAGGCGCTCGCCTACGCTGCGCTCCTCGGCACACTGTCGATGCTTCTGCTGGCTGGGTGTGTGAACGTGCTCACCGCGGTGCTGACGTTCTGCTCGCTCATCGGCTATGCCGTGATCTACACCGTCTGGCTCAAGCACGCGACGCCGCAGAACATCGTGATCGGCGGAGCCGCCGGCGCCGCGCCGCCCGTGCTCGGCTGGACGGCCGTGACCGGCAGCGTCGATCCGCATGCGCTGCTGCTGTTCCTCATCATCTTCACGTGGACGCCGCCGCATTTCTGGGCGTTGGCCATCGCACGGCGCGACGAATACGCGCAAGCGGGAATTCCGATGCTGCCGGTCGCGTATAGCACGGAATTCACGCGCCTTCATATCCTGCTTTACACGATCTTGCTCGTGATCGTGACGCTCCTACCGTATCTGACCGGTATGAGCGGTCTGATTTACTTGGCTTTTGCGGTCGTGCTGGGTGCGGCGTTCCTGCGTCGCGCCGTGCAGCTCAAGAGGCAGAACGACGCGCGCCTGCCCATGCGCACGTTCGCGTTCTCGATCAAGTATCTTGCGTTCCTGTTCGCGGGCCTGCTCATCGATCACTACTTCAAGATTCGCCTGGAAGCCGGGGGCTGGGGTCTGTAGCCACGGACGGATACATTCAGTGTCCCGTTTCCGGCCAACACGCTTCGGTTCTCTACCCTTCGCGCCACGATGCCACGCACACGGTCTCTGATTCCGTGGCTGCTCGCGGCAGTCGCCGTGCTCATCGCGTACGGCTCGTTGTATCCGTTCAACTTCAAACCGGACGCGATAGAAGGCGGCGTCCTGAAAGCGCTCGAGCAACTGTCCTGGGCACGTGCTGATCGCAGCGATCGCATCGCGAACGTGCTGCTCTATCTGCCGCTCGGGTTTTGTCTGTACCTCTGGCTCACGACGCGGCTGCGTCGTCGCATCGCGCTGCTCGCTGCGCCATTGCTCGGCGCGCTGTTCTCGCTGTGCATCGAGATAGCGCAGGTTTATGTTTCGGTGCGCGTGCCGAGCCTCAAGGATCTCGCCTTGAACACGCTCGGTGCGTCGATCGGTGCGCTCGGCGGCGTTGCCTGGCGCGCCGTTGCCGGGTTGATGCACATTCCTGCGCGCGAGGAGGCACCGCACCGCGATCCTGGTGCGGCGCTCGTCCTGGTGGTGTGGTTATTGGCGCGCTTCGCGCCATTCCTGCTGGAAGTGGACCTCGGCAAGCTGAAGACGGCGTTGCAGCCGCTCTTTGCGCCACAGTGGGATGCTGGATCCGTTCTCGCGGATCTCGTCCGCTGGCTCGTCATCGGGCATGCAATCGGTGCGCTCGTGCGCCGTACGCGGCGTCTCGAAGCGCTACTGATCGTGATCGCCGCAGTGCTGACGGGGCAATTGCTCATCGCGACTCAAACCTTGGTGGTCAACGAGCTGTTGGCGCTGCTTCTGTTACTGCCGGCGCTGGTGATCATGCACCGCATGACGATTCAGGCGCAGCGAGCATTCCTGCTGGTCGCACTTACTGCCGTGCTCGTCATCGAAGAGCTCGCGCCGTTCGAGCTCACGAGCCGCGCGACATCCTTCGACCTTTGGCCGTTTCGTGCCTGGATTGAGGCTGGTGGGTTGAGCGCGATCGATTGGAGCATCTTGGGGCGTCTGTTCCTGCTCACCGCATTGCTGTGGCTGCTGCGGGAGGCAGGTGCGGCGATCAACCTCGCCATTGCGCTTGCGGTCGGCACTGCGCTGGCGATCGAAATCGCACAGCTATGGCTGCCTCATCGGAGCGGTTCGATTACCGCGCCGGTTCTCGTGCTGGGAATAGGCTTGCTCTTGCGAGCGATCGAAAGAAAACGTGCACGGCGCGCCGTCGTCATCTCCCCACCCGCGCGCATCCGTTGAGCTCGCGGCCATCCAACACTGCCCGTGCCGTGAAGGCGAAGTACTCGCCGGACATCGAATCCCGACACGGTTGCGTATACACCATGAGCTCGATTCGATGCTGTGCAGTGCGAGCGTCGTACTGTACAGCACCTTCGGCGTTGACCGTTTGCGGATCGTGAAACACGATCTCTTGTGGTCCTTCAGGTTGGTGAAAGACCATCTCTGCGTCCCGCACCTCGATCGACCAGAAAGGCTCGTTGCCGCGCGCGTGAACCACATAGGCGGCATCCGCCTCGTCGCAGCCGCGGGTGTCGTTCACCACGCTCGCATACAGGATCTCCTCGAGCACGAACACGCCATCGAATCCGGCTGCTTCCGGAACGTCCTGCGCAGGAGCGCGCTCGCCGTAGGCCTCGATGTACATCGAAACGGGCGCAGTCTGTTCCTCCTCGATGAGACTTTGCGTGATCTGGTTGGGCGATTGATCGAGCACCCAGAGCTCCTGCTCGGCCTGGCACGGCACGAAAGTCGAGCGGTCCTCGCCGAGCGTGATGACTCCGCGCTTCATCGCGAGGCTCGATTCCCACGGCAGCGTATCTTCGCCAGCGTCGGCGGCCGGCGCCGGGTCAGTTGCGTCGGGTGCCGCTGGCTGCGGCGCTCGCGAGCATGCCGCAGCCGCTGCAAGCAAGATCGACCACGCGACGCGCCGCACAGCATGCGAGCCTTGCATCGGACCTCCGCTGAATTTCGCCACTTCGATTGCTGCGATCGCTGCTCCAAGAATACCGGAAGTGCAGGCCGCGCGGCCCCCGGACCCCGGGCTCCTAGGCTCGTGGAGCCGGCGTCTACCGAATACAATTGGCTGATGGATCTTTCGCCGATTCTGAATGGCCTGAACGACGCTCAACGCGCAGCTGTCACCTCGCCCTTGGCGCCCACGCTGGTCTTGGCAGGTGCCGGCAGCGGCAAGACTCGTGTGCTCACACACCGGGTCGCCTGGCTCGTGCAGGTCGAGCGCGTCTCGCCGCACAGCATTCTCGCCGTGACGTTCACGAACAAGGCCGCAGGCGAGATGCGCGGGCGTATCGAATCCTTGCTCGGGCTGCAGCGCGCGCCGCTTTGGATCGGCACCTTTCACGGCATCGCGCATCGGCTGCTGCGTCTGCATTGGCGCGAAGCGAATTTGCCGCAGGCCTTCCAGGTCATGGACGCGGAAGATCAAATGCGAGCCATCCGCCGAGTCTTGAAATCCCTCAACCTCGACGAGGCACGCTGGGTGCCGAAGGAGGTCATGTGGTTCATCAATGCCCGCAAGGACGAGGGGCTGCGCCCGCACCACTTGAAGCACGAGGGTGATCCGACGCGTCGTCAGCTCATCCGTCTGTATGAGGCGTATCAGGAACACTGCGACCGCAGCGGCACGCTCGATTTCGCCGAGCTGCTCTTGCGCGCCTTCGAGCTGTGGCGCGACCAGCCCGAACTGCTCGCGCACTATCGCACTCGCTTCCGCCACGTGCTGATCGACGAGTTCCAGGATACGAACACCATCCAATATGAATGGTTGAAGCTGCTCGTGGGCAAGGACGGTTTCCCGTTCGCCGTCGGCGACGACGATCAGTCGATCTATCGCTGGCGCGGCGCACGGGTGGAGAACCTACAGCAATTCCGCCGCGACTATCCGCACGCGCAGCTGTTTCGACTCGAGCAGAACTATCGCTCGACCGGCAACATCCTGGATGCCGCCAACGCGTTGATCAGCCACAACAGCAGTCGCCTGGGTAAGAATCTGTGGACCAGCGGCGAGCGCGGTGAGCCCATCAAGCTCTACGTGGCGTTCAACGAGCGCGACGAAGCCGACTTCGTGGTCAACCGCATCCGCGAGTGGACGCAACACGGGGGCCGACGGAGCGATTGCGCCATTCTTTATCGCTCGAACGCGCAATCCCGTGCGTTCGAAGAGGCACTGTTGTCCGCCCGCATTCCCTACCGCGTGTACGGAGGTCTGCGCTTCTTCGAGCGCGCGGAGGTCAAGGACGCGCTCGCGTACTTGCGGCTCGTCTTCAGTCGCCATGACGACGCATCCTTCGAGCGCGTCGTGAATCTGCCGCCGCGCGGCATTGGCGTGAAGAGCATGGACGTCGTGCGCAACTATGCCCGCGCGAACGCCTGCACGTTGTGGGAGGCAGCAGGCGCCTGCATCGCTGAGCTGGGCACCCGTGCCGGCCAAAGCTTGCACGCCTTCATGCAGCTCATCGAGCGGCTCGACCGCGAGACACGCAACTTGCCGCTGCACGAGCAGGTGGATCACGTCATTCAAGCGAGCGGTTTGATTCCGTATTACCAACAAGATCGCAGCGAGCGCGGCGCGGCGCGTATCGAGAACTTGAACGAGCTCGTGAGCGCCGCGCGCGGCTTCGAGGTGGAGCCGGAAAGCGACCTGCCACCGCTGGCAGGCTTTCTCGCGCATGCCGTGCTGGAATCCGGCGAGCAGCAAGCCGACGCGTGGGAAGACAGCGTGCAAATGATGACGCTGCATGCCGCTAAAGGCCTGGAGTTTCCGGTGGTGTTCCTGTGCGGATTGGAAGATGGACTCTTCCCCCACTCTCGTTCGACGACCGACCTCGAGGGGCTCGAAGAGGAGCGGCGGCTGTGTTACGTCGGCATCACTCGCGCGATGAAGCAGCTCTATTTGACCTACGCGGAGCAGCGCCGCATGCACGGCATAGACAGCTACGGCACGCCCTCGCGTTTCATCAGCGAGATTCCCAGCGAGCTGATCGAAGAGATTCGGCCACGCATCCAAGTGTCACGGCCGATCTACACGCCGTCGCGGCATGGCATGGAGGACGACAGCACCTTTGGCGGAATGCGGCTCGGTCAACGGGTACGACACGGAAAATTCGGCGAAGGCGTGATCCTGAGCCTCGAAGGCCAGGGCAGCCATGCGCGTGTGCAGGTCAACTTCGAGACCCAGGGCACCAAATGGCTGATGGTGGCGTACGCCAACTTGGAGCCGGTATGAAAGCTGGCAGCCGGGCACTGGGCTCTGGGCCCCTGGCATGGGGCAGTAATGGGCTTCCAGGCCCTTCTTCGAGCCAGCGCCCAGCGGCCAAAGCCCAAAGCCCCACATGAGAATCATCATCCTCGGTGCTGGCCAAGTCGGGAGAACGGCTGCATACCACCTCGCACGCGAAGAGGCGAACGAGGTAACGGTCGTCGATGTGAATGACGAGACGCTGCGCGATCTGCAGGATCGGCTCGATATTCGTACGGTCGTAGGCCACGCAGCCTACCCCAGCACGCTCGATGCCTGCGGCGCGCGCGAAGCCGACATCATCATCGCGCTCACGAACAGCGATGAGGTCAACATGGTCGCGTGCCAGATCGTCGCGACCTTGTTCAACAAAGACGCCACGCGCATCGCACGAATCCGCTCCGCCGATTACACGCGTCACGCCGAGCTGTTCGGCGGAGAAGGCCGGGCATTCAGTGTCGATGTGACGATCAGCCCCGAGCAGCTCGTGACCGATCATGTGGTGCGATTGATCGAGCACCCAGGCGCGCTGCAGGTGCTCGATTTCGCTGACGGGCGCGTGCGGCTCGTTGGCGTGCAGGCATCCAAAGGTGGAGCGCTCGTCGGCCAACAGTTGAAGCAGCTCAGATCACACCTCAAGGGTCACGATGCGCGTGTCGCGGCGATTTACCGCGGCGACCGCAGCATCAAGCCAGAGGGCGATACCGTCATCGAGCACGGAGACGAGGTGTTCTTCATCGCAGCCACGGAGGACATCCGTCTCGTCATGAGCGAGCTGCAGCGGCTCGAGGGTCCCGTTCGTCGCATCGTCATCGCCGGCGGTGGGAACATCGGCTTTCGTCTCGCAAAACGGCTGGAGCTCGAGCATCAAGTGAAGGTCATCGAGCGTGACCCACGGCGCGCGCGCAAGATCTCAGAGCGGCTCGTCAACTCCATCGTGCTGAACGGCGATGCGGCCGACGAGGAGCTCTTGCTGGAGGAGAACATTGACAGCGCCGATGTGTTCGTTGCCGTTACGAACGCCGAGGAAGCGAACATCCTTTCGGCCATGCTCGCGAAGCGCCTCGGCTGTCACAAAGTGATGGCGCTCATCAATCGTCCGGCGTACGCCGAGCTCGTGGAAAGCGGCTCGATCGACATTGCGCTGTCGCCTCAGCAAGTCACGATCGGCTCGTTGCTCGCGCACGTACGTCGCGGCGACGTCGTGCGCGTCCACTCGCTGCGTCGTGGCGCAGCCGAAGCGCTCGAAACGATTGCCCACGGCACGCCCGGTGAAAGCCTCGTCATCGGCAAGCGCATCCAAGACATCGACTTGCCGGAAGGCACGACGATCGGCGCATTGGTGCGTGGCGACGAGGTGCTCATCGCGCATCACGACACCGTGATCGAACGCGGCGACCACGTGATCCTCTTCCTGACCGATCGCCGCCAGATCGAAGCGGTGGAGCGGCTCTTCGACATTCCGAGGCGGAGAAGGAGGAAGAGGAGATGAAGCAAAGCGGTGAGCGCCGCACGCTCGCCGGCGCGGCGGCGTGCACGCAATGCCTCGGTCCGGAGCCTCTTGCCGCCCAGCGCCGCGCACCCAGCAACCCGCTCACATGAATTTCCTCACCGTCCAGCGCATTCTCGGGCTGTTGTTGATGCTCTTCAGCCTCACGATGCTGCCGCCAATGGCGGTGGGGCTGTACTACAAGGACGGTAACTGGCAACCCTTTTTGCAAGCCTTCATCGCGCTCGCCGTCCTCGGCGCATTGGTTTGGTGGCCAGTGCGCAAGCAGGAGCGCGAGCTCAGGCTGCGTGACGGTTTTCTCGTGGTCGCCTTGTTCTGGATCGTGCTCGGCATCGCGGGTGCTGCGCCGCTATTGCTCTCCAGTCGCTTGGACATGAGCGTCACCGACGCGGTCTTCGAGGCAGTTTCTGGCTTCACGACCACCGGCGCGATCATCTTCCCGCGGCTCGAGGCGCTGCCGATCTCGGTTCTCTATTACCGCAGTCAAATCGAATGGCTGGGCGGCATCGGCATCGTGGTTCTGGCAGTCGCGCTCTTGCCCATGCTCGGAGTGGGTGGCATGCAGCTCCTACGGGCCGAAACACCCGGACCGGTCAAGGATGCCAAGCTGACACCTCGTATCACGGAAACCGCAAAGGCGCTTTGGATCATCTATGTGGCGGTGACGATCGCCTGCGCGATCGCGTATCGCCTTGCAGGCATGTCGACCTTTGATGCCATCGCGCACGCATTCACGACGGTTTCCACCGGCGGCAACTCGACGCGTGATGCGAGCCTTGCGTATTACAACAGCGCCGCCGTAGAGCTGGTGGCCGTCATTTTCATGTTCATCGGCGCGGTGAACTTCTCATTGCACTTCCTTGCGTGGCGGTATCGGCAATTGAGCAGCTATTTCCGCGATCCGGAGTTTCGCGCCTATCTCACCATCCTCTGCGTGGCGATCGTTGGTTACACCGTCGTTCTCTGGCTCACGCGATACACCCACGAGCCCGGTGATGCATTGCGCTTGGCGCTCTTTCACGCCGTCTCGATGCACACCACGTCGGGCTTCGTCACAGACGATTTCACACACTGGCCGGGCGCCTTGCCCGTCATTCTGATGCTGGCCGCGTTCATCGGCGGCTGCGCCGGATCGACCTCGGGCGGCATGAAGGTGGTACGCTGGCTACTTCTCTGGAAGCAGGGTCAGCGCGAGGTCGCGCAGCTCGTGCACCCGAGCGCGGAACTGCCGGTCAAGCTGGGAGCCAAAGCGATCGACAAGCGTGTCATCGACGCCGTGTGGGGGTTCTTTGCCGTTTACGTCATGGCCTTTGGCGTCCTAATGGTCGCATTGATCGCGACGGGCGAGGATCAGGTGACCGCGTTCTCGGCGATCACAGCCTGCATGACGAATGCCGGCACCGGGCTTGCGGAGGTCGCCTCGAGCTTCACAACGCTCAGCGCGACCGGCAAATGGATTTGTATCCTCGCGATGCTGCTGGGACGCCTCGAGGTCTTTCCGCTGCTCGTGCTCGTCTCGAGAACTTTTTGGAGAAAATGACCCGCGCGACTGCGAGGTTTGAGAAACTTCGACGCGCGATTTGCCAAGACGCAGATCTTCAAATCGTCCGCGCGCGCGTGTGAGCGGACGCTCGACTCCGAATGCGACGCACCAAACTGTCCAAGAGAATCAAACGGCAGATCCTTACCGGGCTCATGCTGGTCTTCGGTATTGGCCTACTCTGCCTGCTCGCGTGGATCTTCCACCTGGATCGCACAATCATCCGCCAGTTCGAAGGCCGCCGCTGGACTCTGCCCGCGCAGGTATATGCCGAGCCGACAGAGCTCTATGTCGGCAGCACGTACAGCGCCGATGCCATCGAGCGCGAGCTCAAGCGGCTCGGCTATCGCAGCGTGCAAGATCTCAAGGTGCCCGGCACCTACAAGCGTTCAGGCAATCGCATCGAGCTCATCAATCGGCGCTTCCAGTTCTGGGACGGTCTGCAGGAGCCACAAAGGATTGTGATCGTCGCCACCTCGCGCGGCATCCAAGACATCCGCAACGGTCGCGGGGAGCAAGTGCCGATCTTCCGGCTCGATCCGCTGCTCATCGGCAGCATCTTCCCCATCCATGGCGAGGATCGCCTGATCGTGCGACCCGACGAGGTGCCCGATCTTCTGCCCGCAGCACTCAAGGTCGTGGAGGATCGCAAGTTCGATTCGCATCACGGTATCGACTTCGGTGCGATTCTGCGTGCTGCATTCGTCAACCTGCGCGCAGGCGAGATTCAACAGGGCGGCTCCACCCTCACGCAACAGCTCGTCAAGAGCTACTTCCTCGACAGCCGACGCACGCTCGGGCGCAAGATTGAAGAAGCCGTCATGGCCATGCTGCTTGAGCTGCACTTCGACAAGCGCGACTTGATGAACGCCTACATCAACGAGATTTATCTCGGGCAAGACGGTCGTCGCGCCATTCACGGTTTCGGTCTGGCGAGCCAGTTCTATTTCGGTAAGCCGGTTGCTGAGCTGCAGCTGCACGAGGTGGCGCTGTTGGTGGCAATCGTCCGCGGTCCGTCGTACTACGATCCGCGGCGGCACCCGGAACGTGCTCGTGCGCGTCGCGACCTGGTGCTCAGGTTGATGGCGCAGCACGGCGTCATCGACGCAGCGGCAGCGGAGCGCGCCGCTGCCCGACCGCTCGGGATCGTGAGCTCGCGCGAGCGCTCGGGCAGCTATTACCCCGCGTTTCTCGATCTCGTGCGACGGACGTTGCGTCGCGATTACCGCGAGGAGGACCTGACGGAGGCAGGCCTCAAGATCTTCACGACCCTGAATCCGCACGCGCAAAGCGAAGCGGAACGCATTCTCGTGCAGGAGCTCGACCGTCTCGAGAAGACACGTAAGCGCCCGGATCCGAGCAAGAGGCTGGAAGGCGTCATCGTCGTGACCCGACCGCACAACGGCGAGGTGATTGCGATGGTCGGCGGGCGCGATGCGAGCTTCGAGGGCTTCAATCGCGCGCTCGATGCCCGCCGCTCGATGGGCTCGCTCGTCAAACCGATCATCTATCTCGCTGCGCTCGAATCCGGACGCTACCACGCCGCATCGATCGTCGAGGATGTTCCGGTGGAAGTCAGGCTATCGAACAAGCAAGTCTGGCGTCCGCAGAACATCTCTCACGAGTACTACGGGCCCGTGCCGCTCGTGCGCGCGCTGGCTCAGTCGCTGAATCTCGCCACCGTTCGGCTCGGACTCGATATCGGCATCGACGCAGTCATTCGTGAGTTCCAGAAGCTCGGGCTGGAGCGCACGCTGCCGCAGCTTCCTGCGGTGTTGCTCGGCGCTGTCGATGTGTCCCCCTTCGAGGTTGCGCAGCTCTACAACGCGCTGGCCAACGGCGGTTTCAACACGCGACTGCGGGCCGTGCGTGCGGTGCTGGACGAGGAAGGCAAACCGCTCAAAGCGTTCGGCCTCGAAGTCACACCCGTCGCCGACCCGCAGGCCGTCTATCAGCTCAATCAGATGCTCGTCCGCGTCATGACACACGGCACCGGACGCGGCGCATGGGCTTATCTGCCGAGCCACCTTGTCGTGGCAGGCAAATCCGGGACATCTTCCGATTACCGCGATGCGTGGTTTGCGGGTTTTTCGGGCAGCCACTTGGCGGTCGTCTGGATCGGCCACGACGACAACTCGCCGACCGGGCTGACGGGATCATCGGGCTCGCTGGCGGTATGGGCGCGGGTGATGAACGCGCTCGAGACGACCTCGTGGAGCGAGCCGATGCCGGAAAGTCTCAAAGAAGAATGGATCGAGTTTCAAACCGGGCATGTGGCAAGACCGGGTTGTGGCGAGGATTTGATCCTCATGCCCGTGCCCGCCAATGCACAGCTCACGCCCGCCGCAGGTTGCCACGTCGGCGTGTTCGACTCGATCGGCGAGCGAGCGCGCGAGTGGTGGCGGGGTTTGAGGCGCTGAGCGTGCCGACCTCGATCGAGCAAGCAATGGGAACGTCATGCGCAGACGCATTGGACTCTTGTCGCTAGCAGTGGTGCTCGGGGCGTGCGCCGTGCCGGCGCCTTACGAGCCGCCGCAGCCTCCGATCCCCGCGCCGGTGCCGGAGCCACCGGTCGAAACCCATCCCGGTTCCCCACCGGCCACAGTGGAGGAGTCGCAGCCGCTGCCGGAGCCCCCGTCACGCGAGCCAGTGCTCGGCCCCGCATCGCGCGCGCTCGTTGAGCAAGCACATGTGCAGCTTGCGGCGAAGAATTACGCGATCGCCGCCGGGTCGATCGAGCGTGCGATGCGCATCGAGCCGAACAATCCGTTGCTCTGGCTAGAACTTGCGAAAGTGCGTCAGGCCGAAGGCAATTACGCTCAGGCCGAGAACCTCGCCCGCAAGGCGATCTCGATGTCGGTGCAGGCCCCGCGCACCCAGGCGCAAGCTTGGCAGCTGATCGCGCAGAGCTACCGTGCCCGAGGCAAGAACATCGAGGCACAGGACGCGGAGGCGCGCGCCAAGTCACTGCTTCGCTACTAGGTGAGGCTTGCGCCTGAGAATGTGATGAAGAATCCCACAATCGAGCCTGAAATTAGGCTCTATCTGCCACTGTGACCCACTTGCTGCTTCTGCCGCTCAATAATGGCATAGGTTGCAGCATACACGAGTAAATTCGGGCAAAAAGTGGACGGAGGTGGGTACACTTTTGGTTTGAGTAGCCGATTTCTAAGCGAAAGTGGAAATTGATTCCCCATAAGGCTAGCATGAGATGATCGGTCTCCTCCAGCGCGTTTCGGAAGCAAAGGTCACCGTGCAGGGCCGCACCGTCGGGGCGATCGGCCGCGGCTTACTCGTGCTCGTCGGCATCGAGCGGCACGACACTGAAGCGCAAGCGGATCGTCTTCTCGAGCGGCTGCTGACCTACCGAGTTTTCCCCGACGAGGAAGGTCGAATGAATCGCAGTGTCAGCGACATCGGTGGCGGCCTATTGCTCGTCTCGCAATTCACGCTTGCGGCGGACACGAGCAAAGGCACCCGTCCCGGCTTCAGCCCCGCTGCACCACCTGAAGAAGCTCAGCGCTTGTTCGACTACCTGGTCACGATCGCCAAGCGTGCTCATCCCGACGTGCAAACGGGGGAATTCGGCGCCAATATGCAGGTCTCATTGATCAACGACGGGCCAGTCACGTTCTGGCTGCAAGTCAAACCCGAGGTAACGAAAAGCGGCGTGTAGGCGCATACGCGCACGCAGCCGTGCTCGCATGTGAGACGCGCGCTGTTCCTGGCATTTGGCGTATCATGCGTCGCTCACGAGCTGGAGAACTGGTATGGGCATCGGTTTCAAAGAGCTGTTGATCATCCTCGCGATCGCGCTGCTCATTTTCGGCGCGAAGCGCTTGCGCACGATCGGCTCCGATCTGGGCAGCGCGGTGCGAGGATTCAGAAAGGCGCTGACCGAAGGAGAAGAAGAAGAGAACAAGCAGCTCACGCACAACGACAAGGACGCCGACTTCGATTCGAGCGCGAGCAAGTCGGGCAGCAAGTCCTCGAGCGTCTGACGGCTTTCGTGCTGCATGTTCGAGGTTGGCTTTACCGAGATCGTTCTGATCCTGGGCCTTGCGCTTCTGGTGCTTGGTCCCGAGCGGCTGCCTGAGCTTGCGCGCAAGGTCGGTCGCTGGACCGGCCGGGCGCGCGCAATGGCGCGGCAGCTGCACGCTCAGCTCGAGCAGGAGGTGACGTTGGAGGAGCTGGCGCGCTCGCGACCTACGCAGCCCACTCCATCTTCTTCATACCAGGGCTCGAGTGATACCAACGATGTTGGTGGCGCTGCGCACGAGCCCACGTCCGTTTCTTCGTCGTCTCCTGAGACACAGCCGCCCGAAGGCGAGTCTTCCACTGCCGAGGCGAGCACGACCAAGCCGTCGCAATGAGCGACCATGAACGCGAACAACTTGCAGAAGGCACGCTGATCTCCCATTTGATGGAGCTGCGCCAGCGGATGCTGCGCGCGCTGATCTCGGTGCTCGTGCTGTTCGTGCCGTGTGTGATTTTCCAGAACGAGCTCTTCACGCTGCTCGCGTTACCGCTCATCGAGAGGCTGCCGCAGGGCGCGCAAATGATCGCGACGAGCCCGGTCGCGCCCGTGATGGTCCCGCTCAAGCTCGCGTTCTTCGCTGCGTTGTTCCTGGCAATGCCGTACGTGCTGTATCAGGCATGGGCCTTCGTGGCGCCCGGCTTGTATCGCAACGAGAAGCGCTTCGCGATCCCGCTCGTGATCTCCAGCATCGTCCTCTTCTATGCCGGCGCAGCGTTCGCGTACTTCGTCGTGTTCCCGCTGATGTTCGCTTTCCTGGCGAGCACCACACCCGACGGCGTACTCATGATGACGGACATCGGGAGCTATCTGAATTTTGTGCTGCTCCTGTTCTTCGCTTTCGGCGTGGCGTTCGAGATTCCGATCGCGACCGTGCTGCTCGCCGCCACGGGGCTCGTGCGGATCGAAACGCTGACCAAGAACCGCGGTTACGTCGTGCTGGGGATTTTCGTGGTCGCCGCGTTTCTCACCCCACCGGATGCCATCTCACAGTCTTTTATGGCCGTTCCGATGTACCTCCTGTACGAGATCGGCATCGTTCTGTCGCGCTTACTGATCGGTCGACGCGCTCAACGGAGCGAGGAAAGAGAGGCCACGTAAACGCCGGGAGGTCGCGCGCTCGATGATGTATACACGAGCAAGCGTCTCTTGCTCGAGCCTTCGCGGATGATAGAGACTCGCCATCGCGGCATCTCTGTCGCGCCACAAGAATCAACTTCGCGCTGAGCAGCACGAGCGCGTCAACGAGACGAGGCGAGCTCCAGAATGAACGCAGCGGTGAGCGATTCGACGCAAGGTCGCGAGGTGCTCGGTCATCCCCGCGGTCTGATGACGCTCTTTTTCACTGAGATGTGGGAGCGGTTCACGTATTACGGCATGCGTGCGCTGCTCGTGCTGTTTCTTGCGGACGCAACGCGCGGCGGATTCGGGCTGGACGATCGCACGGCCAACGCCATCTACGGGCTCTACATTTCCGCTTCGTACATTCTCTGCCTGCCTGGAGGATGGATTGCCGATCGTTTGATCGGCGCGCGCCGGGCCGTCTGGTATGGAGGCATCCTGATCGCGATCGGCAACTTGCTGCTCGCCTTCGGCAGCGTCCCCGGCACCTTCTATCTCGGCCTCATGGTCATCGTCTGCGGCGTCGGTCTGCTGAAGCCGAACGTGAGTGCGATGGTTGCGGATCTCTATCCGGAAGGCGGCGCACGACGCGACGCGGGCTTCACGATTTTCTATATGGGCATCAACCTCGGCGGGTTCCTGGGGCCCATCGTCACCGGGCTACTCGCCGTACACTTCGGCTGGAGCGTGGCCTTCGCAGCAGGCGGGATCCTGATGATCGTAGGGCTGATCCAGTACCGAGCTTTTCAACACCACCTCGGCGACGCCGGCGCTCACATCTCCTCCGCCAAAGGCGGCATCGACCCGACGTCGCAACGACGCGGCTGGTATGCCGTTGCCGCATCCGCCGCCGCCATGGTGATCGTCTATTTGCTCGCGCTCACGGGCGTGCTCGAGATTGACCCGCTCGCGCTCGCGCGGGGCACCGGCGGCGCGCTGATCGGCATCGCCGTCCTGTACTTCGCGTACATGTTCACGCTCGCCGGGCTCGATGCCACCGAGAAGAAGCGGATGCTGGTGATACTGTTCCTGTTCGTCGGCTGCGCCATGTTCTGGGCGGGGTTCGAGCAGACCGGCGCCTCCTTGAATCTTTTTGCCGAGCGCTACGTCGATCGCTATATCGACGCATGGCGGTTCGAAATCCCGACCGCATGGTTTCAGTCGCTCAACTCCATCTACATCCTGATCTTCGCGACGCCGTTCTCGATGCTGTGGGTAGCGCTGGCCAAGCGCAATCTCGATCCGTCGGCACCAGCAAAGTTCGGATGGGCGCTCATCCTGCTCGGTGTGGGCTTCGTGTTCATGGTCATCGCCGCGAACATCGTGTCGCAGGGCGGTCAAGCCATGCCATATCTGCTCGCGCTCACGTACCTGCTGCACACTTACGGCGAGCTGTGCCTGAGCCCGGTCGGTCTGAGCTACGTCACGAAGCTCGCACCGACGCGTTATGTATCGCAGATGATGGGCGTGTGGTTCCTGGCCACATCCGTAGGCAATCTCTCAGCAGGCCTGCTGGCGGGAATGTTCGAGTCGGACAACCTCGCGGCGATGCCCGGTCAATTCATGCAGTTCGTGATCTTCTCCACTGCCGCGGGTATCGTGCTGCTGCTCTTGAGCAAGCCGGTCAAGAAGCTCATGGGCGGAGTCAACTGAGGCGGAGACGACGATGGTACGTTCCAGCGTTCGAGCAGCAGTGTGGTTGACCGCTGCGCTTGCAGCAGGCTGCGCGAAAGATCCGGGGCCCGCGGTGCGCGAATCGGCCGATGCCTTCGTCGAGCGCATCAATCGTGAGATGGCCGAATATGGCCGCGAGTCGGCCGCTGCCGCCTTCACTCATGCGACCTATATCAATCCCGACACTGAGTTCTTGAGCGCCAGGGCGCACGAGCGCTATCTCGAGTATTTCACGCAAGCGGTCGAGCAAGCGCGCGCGTACGAGAACGCAACGCTCAGTCCGACGACCGCTCGCGCTTTGCATTTGCTCAAGCTGGGCGTGGTCGCACCTGCTCCCAAGGATCCGCAGAAACGTGCGCGGCTCGCGGCGTTGACCTCCAAGATGAAGGGCATGTACGGCTCGGCAAAGTATTGCCCCGAGGGCCCTGACTCGTGCAAGGGACAAACCGAGCTCACGCGAATCATGGCTGAGAGCCGCGACTACGATGCGCTGCTCGAGGCGTGGACGGGTTGGCATTCGACCGCACGTGCGATACGGGAAGACTATGCGGAGTTCGTCGAGCTCGCCAACGAAGGTGCCCGCGAGCTCGGCTTCCGTGACCTCGGTGCGATGTGGCGCTCGAAATACGACATGTCGCCCGATGAATTCACGAACGAGGTCGCACACCTGTGGGATCAAGTCAAGCCGTTATACGAGGCGCTGCATTGTCACGTGCGCGATAAGCTGCAGCACGTCCACGGCGAGGAACGCGTACCGAGCGGCAAGCCCATCCCCGCGCACTTGCTCGGCAACATGTGGGCTCAGCAGTGGGCGGAGATCTATCCACTCGTCGAGCCGTATCCCGGCGTCTCCGATCTGGACATCACGGCGGCGCTCAGGAAGCAAGGGTATGACGCCATTCGCATCACGCACGCGGCGGAGCATTTCTACGTGTCGCTCGGCTTTCCCAAGCTGCCGCAAACGTTCTGGGAGCGCTCGATGCTCACGAAGCCGGCCGACCGCGAGGTGCAATGTCATGCCAGCGCGTGGCACATGGATTCGCGGGAGGATGTGCGCATCAAGCAGTGCATCGAGCCCACGCACGACGAGCTCATGACCGTTTACCACGAGCTCGGACACGTGTACTACTACCTCATGTACAAGGACCAGCCGTACTTGTTCCAGGGCGGCGCGCACGACGGCTTTCACGAGGCAGTGGGCGATACCGTGAACTTATCGATGACGCCCGCCTACCTGCATCAGATCGGGCTGATCGGACCGGTGAAGCGCAGCTACGAGGCCACGATCAACGAGCAGATGAAGCTCGCGCTCGACAAGATCGCATTCCTGCCGTTCGGGAGACTAATCGACGAGTGGCGTTGGAAGGTCTTCTCTGGCGAGATCGCCCCGGAGAATTACAACAGCGCCTGGTGGCAGCTGCGGGAGCAATATCAAGGGGTCGCCGCTCCGGTCCCGCGATCCGAAGAAGACTTCGACCCGGGCGCGAAGTATCACATTCCCGCGAATACGCCGTACACGCGTTATTTCCTGTCGTTCATCCTACAGTTCCAGTTCCATCGCGCGCTCTGCGAAGCGGCCGGGCACGACGGACCATTGCACGAGTGCTCGGTGTACGGTAACGAGCAAGCGGGTCAGCGCTTTCGACAAATGCTCGCGGCTGGCAAGAGTCAACCGTGGCAGGACACACTGGAGATGCTCACCGGAACGCGAACAATGGACGCCTCGGCCATCATCGAGTACTTCGCGCCGCTCATGAGCTGGCTCGAAGAGCAGAACAAGGATCGCCAGTGCGGCTGGTGAGCGCAGCACTCACTGTTGCCACATCTCTTGAGAGAGGGAGCACAACGAGCATGAATATCTCTCCTCCGGGCCCGCAGCTCACTCCGCGCGCCGTCATCCTCGCGATCGTGCTCGCCATGGTGCTTGCGGCTGCGAACACTTACCTCGGGCTGTTTGCCGGCTTGACCATCGCGACCGCGATTCCCGCCGCAGTGGTCTCGATGGCGGTGCTGCGTTTGCTCGGAGGCGGCCACATCCTCGAGAACAACATCGTGCAGACCGGCGCCTCGGCTGGCTCGTCGATCGCGGCCGGTGTCATTTTCACGGTGCCGGCGCTCATCCTTCTGAACTACTGGGATGACTTCAAGTATTCCTGGGTGCTCGCGATTGCCGGTCTCGGCGGCGTGCTGGGAGTGCTCTTCTCGGTCCCGCTACGTCGCTCGTTGATCGTCGATCAGCAGCTCGCCTTTCCAGAAGGAAAGGCAGCGGCCGAGGTGCTCAAGACGGGGGAGAACCCCGCGCAAGGCATCCGCGTGCTCGCCGGCGCTGCCGGGCTGGGTGGACTGGTCAAGCTGCTCGCGGCGAGCGGTCTGCGACTCGTACCTGACGCCGCCGCGCACGCGTCGTTCCTCGGTAAAGCCATTGCCTATATCGGCACCAATTTGAGCCCGGCGCTTCTCGGTGTCGGCTATATCGTCGGCCTCAACATCGGCATCGTGGTGGTGGCGGGCGGTATCCTGTCGTGGAACATTGCGATCCCGATCTACAGCACGTTCTTCCTCGACTCAGACCCCGCGCTCGCCGAGCAGGTGGCAGCGCTCGGCGCGGAAGCGGCTGCCGGCGCGATCTGGGGCGCCAAGATACGTTATCTCGGCGTCGGTGCGATGCTGATCGGCGGTATCTGGACGCTGATCGCCTTGCGTCACTCACTGCTGTCCGGCATTCGCAGCGGACTCGCCGCCACACGTGCTGGAGCCGAGAAAGTGCTTGTGCACACCGAGCAGGACTTGCCGATGAGAGCGGTGCTCGTCGGGCTCGTCGTGTTCACCGTGCCGCTTGCGGTGCTCTATCACGCTATCGTCCGCGACTTCACAGTGTCCTTGCCGATGACAATTATCATGATCGTCACGGGTTTCCTATTCAGCTCCGTGTCGGCTTACATGGCCGGGCTCGTAGGCTCGTCGAACAACCCCGTGTCGGGCATCACGATCGGCACGATCCTGTTCGCTTCGCTCGTGCTGACCGTCCTCATGGGGCGGGATGCATCGCTCGGACCAGTTGCAGCAATCATGATCGGTGCGGTGGTCTGCTGTGCCGCTGCAATCGCGGGCGACAACCTTCAAGACTTGAAGTGCGGCTACTTGGTGGGCGCAACACCATGGCGTCAGCAGGTCATGCTCGCGATCGGCGCGATCTCGTGCGCGCTCGTCATGACGCCTGTCTTGAACGTGCTCAACGAGGCTTACGGCATCGGCGTGCGCACGCCCGAGCGACCCAATGCCTTGCTCGCGCCGCAGGCGACGCTGATGGCTTCCGTAGCGCAGGGGATGTTCGGCGGCGAATTGCCGTGGAACCTGATCTGGATCGGCGCCGCCATCGGAGCAGCGATCATTGCCGTCGATGAGGTGCTCAAGAAGCGGCAATCGAGCTTTCGTGTGCCGGTGCTTGCTGCCGCTGTCGGCATTTATCTACCGCTCGATCTGACGGTACCGATCTTCCTCGGTGGTCTGCTAGCCCATATCGTCGAGCGCGTCGTCAAGTCGCGCACCGGCATGACCGATAACGAACGCATCCATCGTAAAGGCGTGCTGTTCTCGGCGGGCTTGATCACTGGCGAAGCGCTGATGGGTATCCTCATCGCGATCCCGATCGTCGTTTCGAAGCGCGACGATGTACTTGCTCTGCCTGCGTATCTCCAGTTCGGCGAAGGCGTCGGACTGGTCATGCTCGCAGCGATCGCGTATTTGCTTTACCGGGTGGCGGCATCCTCGGCGGGCGGCGACATCGAGCCAGTCGGGCAGCGCTGACGCTGAGTGATTCGAGATGGGTGACTCGCGGACTGTGAGCCACAGCGCGCTCGCGCATCAGCGCCCGTTATCTGTGGTGAGCCCGCAGCCCGACGTCTCTTTTCACCGTCCGCTTTCCAGCATCTCGAAACGTCCGTTGTCTCCAATGAGCGCGGAAGCCACCCACGAGACGATGCTGACGACGAGCGCCGCGCCGACCGCCGTCCAGAAGCCGCTGATCTCGAAACCGCCGAGCAGCAGTGCCACCAGGCCGAGCATCGCTGCATTGATCACCAGCAAGAACAGACCGAGCGTGAGCAGCGTGAGGGGGAGTGTGAGCACGATCGCGATCGGCCGTACAACTGCGTTGACGATTCCGAGAAGCAGCGCGGCCGCCAGCAGCGTCACCGGCCCATCGAAGTACAGGCCTGAAAAGATCCTCGCAGCAATCCATAAGCCCACTGCTGCAATCGCCACCCGCAGAAAAAATGCTGTCATGAGCAGCCCCCCTTGCGACCGCGTGCCGCGCAGATCCAATGGCGACATCCATCTTAGCGTCGCTCGTTGCAGACACAAATTTGGGATCGAGCGCGAAATCACAATCTGACCACGTTTCGCGATTCGCGCCCTGCCCCGGGAAGAAGAGCAAGGAAAGAGCAGCGCGGCTGCACTCACAGCCTGGACCTTCTAGGCGCGCGCGTGGTCCTGTTGCATACGCTGAGCAGCAATCGCCAAGAGCCTCTTGGGTGAGAGATGGTCGGCAGGGTAGTTCGCTACCCCCACGCTCACGCTGAGCCTCACGAGGCGATTGCCGATAGAAACCGTGCTGGCATGAGCATTGTTGCGGATGCGCTGCGCAATCGCCGCGCCGATGTCGGCGCTGGCGTCCATGCACAGCACTGCAAAGTCGTCGCCGGTCAAGCGAGCTGCCACGTCAGTGCTGCGAATCGAGCGCGTGATCGCGGACGCGACCGCTTTCAGAATGGCTTGTTGATCGGATGTCTCGTCTATCTCATCTGGTTCATGCACTGCCACTCTGATGACGGAATAGCTGCGGCCGCGTCGATCGGCGGCACGATGCTCGTGTTGCAGCACCTGCTCGAAGCTGCGCGCATTGAATAATCCCGTGAGCGGATCGGTCGTCGCGAGCGCTCGGATACGCTTGCTTGCATCCTGTACATCCTGCGCGAGGCTCGCCATGATTACGGCGATCAACGCGCCCGGTGCGAGCGCCGTCAGCAGGGAGATGCCGAAGGCAGGGCTCTTCACATCGACGCCGGGCGTAAACGCACCCAAGAGCCAACCCAGCGCTGCCAGCACTGCGGCACCGATGAGCACCCACCACCAACGAGCAAAGGTGATGGCCAGCGCGGCAAGCGGCACGAGGTTCAGCACTACGAGCGGGCTGTGTATGCCGCCGCTCGCAGTGGCAAGCAGCATCACGGCGAAAATCATCACGGTGATTTCGGTTGCGTGCTGCCGCCACGAGTGGGACCGTAGCACTGGAACCACGCGCACGGCGAAAAGAGCGACGGTGGACAGCGCGAGCGCAGCAGCAGCGACCATTGGCTGGGTGATCACGCTCGGCACGAATGCAAAGTGCAATGCACCGACCAACAGAATGATGAGGTGTAATCCAAGCAGCGTGCGCGATGTGCTCGGCTGAGCCGTTACCGTGGACGTCTCGCTGGACATCTCTCTCGATCTCGAATGGACATCGGAACGCTCGCACGCTGAAGCGAGCAGCGAGGCAGCTACAGGCCGGTCGAAGCGTCAGCTAGTGCACGCGACTCTGGTACGCACGGTCGTCGCGAAGACCAGCCTGCGCCAGCGTTTCGATGGCAACTCGCAGCTCGTAGTCGTGCTGAACGCTGCCCCACTGCATGCCGCCGGATGCACGGGCCGCCTTCAGCTCTTCATCGCTGATCGTGCGATCGGGCACGATGCCTGTCTTGTGAATCGACGCGCCCGAAGGCGTGAAGTAGTGCGAAGTCGTCAGCTTGAGCGCCTGTCCGTTCGACAGCGGCATGACCGTCTGAACGGAGCCCTTGCCGTAAGTTTTCTGCCCCACCAACGTGGCGCGACCATGGTCACGTAGCGCACCTGCTACGATCTCGGAAGCGGATGCCGAGCCTGCGTTCACGAGCACGACGAGGGGCGCCCCATTCAGCACGTCACCGGGCGTCGCTGTCATTGCAAAGTCGGCAGCGGGCGCGCGCCCGACCGCGCTGACGATGAGTCCTTCCTCCAGGAACAAGTCGGTCACGCTCACCGCCGCCTCCAGGACGCCACCAGGATTGTCGCGTAGATCGAGGACCAAGCCTTTCAGCTTGCCGCCCTCCTTCTTGAGCGCCTTGATTGCCCGCTCTACATCGTGAGGCGTGCGTTCGCTGAAATGCGCGATGCGCACATACCCAATCCCGTCGTCGAGCAGCGACTTGCGCACACTCTGCAGCTGCACGTTCTCGCGCTCGAGCGTAAAGGTGAGCGGCTCCAGCTCGCCATTGCGAGCAACGGTCAGCTGCACCTTCGTGCCCGTGGCGCCGCGCATGCGTTGGATCGTGTCGTCGAGATCATCGCTCGCGACCGGTCGTCCGTCGATCGCGAGAATGCGATCATTGGTGCGTATGCCGGCGCGGGCGGCTGGCGAACCCTCGACCGGCGCAACGACCCTCACGATGCCCTCCTCCAATGTGACTTCGAGTCCGACGCCGGAGTATTCGCCCGAAGTGCTGATACGCACTTCGTTGAACTGGTCGCGATCAAGATAAGCAGAATGAGGATCGAGACTGGCCATCACGCCGCGGATGGCTGCTTCGACGAGCTCCTGATCGGAGACTTCCTCCACGTACTCGTTGCGGATGTGCTCGAGCACCTCCGTCAGCACGTGCACTTCTCTCCAAGGCAGGGGCGCGCCTCGGTCGAAGCTCATCGCGTCTGCCACCGCGCGGTCGGCTTTGACTGAGGGTCCAACGGAGACACCGACCCCTAGCATGACTCCAAGAGAGAGAACGGCAGCGAGCCGCAGCGATGAGACGGATATTCCGGCCATTCAGATCGTAATGATTAAGCAAACCTGCGAGCGCAGAATAGAGCAGGTGCAATGTGCATCCAATGCGGCGATCGCTGCAGAAAAACGCCGACGTGACTCGCGTCACATTCCGGCGAAGCGAGCAAGACGTGAGGCACCTGTGCTGCGCGCAGCGCTCGCGACGTCTTTGAGGAGCTCCTGCAGGACGGTCTCGAGGGGTCGCGGGCGCCCGATCGCGAATCCTTGCCCGAAGTCCACACCGAGCTGCGTGACGGCCGCAAGGATCGCTTCGTTCTCCACGCACTCCGCTGTGGTCTCAAGCTTCATCGATTGCGCGAGCTGCACGATCGCGCTGACCAAGGCTTTGGAACGTGGGTTCTTGCCTGTCAAGTCACGGATCAGACGGCCGTCGATCTTCAGATGCGACACGGGCAACGATTTCAAATAGGAGAGGGAAGACAGCCCGCGGCCGAAGTCGTCGAGCGCAATCGTATGACCGAGATCCTGGAGACGGCGGATCAACATTTCCGCACGCACGATGTTGGTGACCGCGACGGTCTCGGGAATCTCAAACGACAGCAAGCGCGGAGGCAGCTCGTACTCGCGTAGCTTGCTCTCCAGGAAGGACAGGAAGTCTTCGTCTGCCAATGACTGGCCAGAGATGTTGATGCTGAACTGCGCACCCAGCATCTCGAGAGTCGGAGCGGCCGACGAGAGCACCTCGAGCGCGAACTGCACCACCCAGCGGTCGATGTCAGTCGCGAGCTGGTGGCGCTCCGCCGCTGCAAAGAACTTGTCCGGTGCGATGCTGTCGCCAGCAGGATCAAGCATGCGCAGCAACAATTCGAAACGTCGAGGCGGACCCTTGGTCGCAAGATCCACGATCGGTTGCGCTTCCATGCGGAAACAATCGTTGGCAAGCGCCTCGCGCAAGTCGCCGACGCTCGTGATGAGCTCCTTGAGCTCCTCGCTGCGAGGCACGCTGCTTTGTTTCGCCTGCTCGTAGAACTCGACACGATCCCGGCCGCGTTCCTTTGCCGCCTTGCAGGCGATTTCCGCAGTTGCCAACGCGTGCGAGAGCGGCAGCCTCGTATCCTCGAGCGCTGCAACACCTATGCTCACGGAGAATTCGATCGACTTGCCGTCGTGCGTCAGCTTCTCTTGGGTGACGGCGTGACGCAGCTGCTCGGCAGCGGCGTGCGCCACCTCCACCGATGCATCAGGAAAAAAGATGGCGAAACGACCGCCGGAGATACGAGCCGCCAGTGCGGTCGGCGCAAGCTCTCGGCGTAGCACGGCAGCAAGGCGCTGAATGACTTCGTCGCCGACGTGCATGCCGTTGTTCTCGTTGACGGCGTGCAGCCGGTCGATATCCACGAGAGCAACGCAATGCGGTGTGTCTGGCGCGGCGCCCGCTAGCTGCGCCAGAGCGCGTTGCTCGAACGCCGCCCGCGTCAACAAACCCGTGGCATGGTCGTAGACATTCTGCAGCACGGATGCGATACGACGCGTCATCAGCTCCACGATGCGCAGCTGTCGGCCGTCGAAGTCCGCGGCAGCGGACGGCTTGGCGAACATCAAGAGCCCAGCGACTTCATGCGCGCCCTCGCGAATCGGACATGCGAGGATCTTGTAAGGCAGCGACCCCAACGGGCTGTTCGGTGTGGCCTTGTTCAAGAGCAGGGTACGCCGCTGTACTTGCGCCCACGCAAAGAGCTTGCGCAGCACTTGCTCGAGGCTCGCTCTACGCGCGGCGTTGGCGGGCTCGTCCAGGTGCGCGATGACGATGTCCTTGTCGGGGACAAGGAGCGCGCCATAGCTGCATCCGAAGTGGCCAGCACAGTTGCGGATGAGCTGTGCCAGATCGTGCTCGTCGTGCTCCAACTCCGCATCGGCCGAGCCCACGAGGAACGCCAAGTCGGCGTCTAGCAACGATAGGTCGCGACGCAAGTCCTCGATGTTGCTTTGATGGACCAGCTCGCGACCGAGCACCTGCAGCACCGGACGCAATAGCCCTTGCAGAAAACCGAACGGACGCGCGCCATTCCCTCCGTCCTGACACGCCAAAGCCAGCGCGCCCAGGAGCGCCTCACCGTCCCGTAGAATGAAAACATACGTAGTCTCGCCATCCCATGAACGCGCGAATCCATCGCGCTCATCCGGATGGAACCCGCCGTTGCGCGCGGCATTCAGCGCCTCTTCGACGAGTTGAGCCAGGTCGTGGCCGTCATAGCCGTCGGAAAGCCACAGAGGCGTGCCCAAGCGATCGTAGATCGCGATCGTGGTCGCGCGGGGCATTAGCATCTTGACGAGCTGGCCGTACGGATCCAGCGACGTCGACAGACTTTGTGCTTCTACGGTCTCCTCGTCCATTGTATTCGTCATGCTCCGGACGCCTCGCAGACGCATGCCCTCAGTTTGAAGAGGAGATCATCGGCTGATGGCGCGCGGGGTTCCTTGATAGAGACCGCAGTTTTCGGCTTGGGCGAGAGGGCGCGCCAAATACTGGCCGCTGACGATCGCGACGCGCGCGAGATAGACAGCCCGGCGTGACGTGACGCTTTTCCTCGGCGAAGCGTCGGCCCGCTACGCGCGCGTCCAGCCTTTGATTACCGCTTCACCAACCAAGCCGCTGGGTCGAGTGTCTGGCGACCCTTGCGAATTTCGAGATAAAGGCCGGGCTTGCCCACACCAGCGGCGTCGCCGACGGCGGCGAGGATGTCACCCGGTGCCACGCGTTCGCCGACGCGCCGATAGAGCTGCTCGTTGTTACCGTAGAGCGTCATGTAGCCGTCCCCGTGATCGAGCACGAGCAAGAGCCCGAGGCCTGGCAGCCAATCGGCGTACACGACTCGGCCGTAAAACGGTGCTCGGACCTGGGTGCCACGTGCCGCGCCGATGACGATCCCTTGCCACTTGAGCGGGCCGCCGGCACGTGGCTGTCCGAATCGAGCCAGCACCTCGCCGGTGACCGGCCAGGGCAGCTTGCCCTTCACGCGCTGAAACGGCTGCTGGGCGAGCTCGGGAAATTCGTCAATCGCGCGGCGCAGCTCCGCCACCAGCTTCTCCAAAGCCTGCGCATCGCTTTGTAGCTTGGCCAGCTGCTCGTTACGGCTCTTGAGCTTCGCTTGCACCTGCGCGAGCGTCGCAGCACGCTCGCGCCGTGCATCCGCCAGCTGTGCCAGGGAACGTTCCTGCTCGGCCTCGAGCACTCGCAGACGCGCGAGCTGCCCGGCGACGCGTTCCTTGAGCAAGGCCAAGTGCTCGAGCCGCTCTTTGATGCGATCGATACGAGCCGCGCGGGCCCGCCCCAGATAGCCGTAATACGTCATCATGCGCCCGAGAGCTGCCGGATCCTCCTGGTTCAGCAAGAGCTTGAGCTGCTCTTGCCGTCCGATCATGTACGCTGCTGCGAGCTCACCGGCGAGCGCCTTGCGCTCGGCCTCGATCGCGCGCTCGGTCTCGAGCTGCTCTTGCTGCAGAGCTGCCAGCTCCTTTTCTGTCGCGGCACGCTGCTCCCGCACGGCCGCGAGCTGTTCGCGGGCCGACTGGATGGCGAGCTCGGCCTTCTTGAGCTGTGCAGCCAGCGCATCCCGCCGCTCCGCGTCGGCGTGAATGGCTTTTCGAATCGACTCGATGCGTGCTCGAACCTGCTTGAGCTCGGCTTCCTTCGTGTCGACATCGGCGGCCCAGGCCGCAGTGGTCGCAGCGAGCACTACGCCTCCCAGCAGCAGAGCACGCCCTATTCGGCGCAGGGCTCTGATCATGCGGGCGTGTCCGCCGGGGGCGCTGCTATACTTTCCGCCTTTTTTGCGAGGAGCTTCGCGGAGCGCATCGCCTTCGGGTCGTTACTGAACGGAAGTGCGGGCCGTGTGGTAAGGCGCATTCTGCAAGACGGACGCAATGAATCGGCTGTTCGAGTACACCACAAATCATCCCTTTTTGGTCGCAGCGGCCGCCATTCTGTTCGTGCTCGCGATCGTGATCGAGGTTCGTCACCGCGCCCGGGGCACGAGCGTCATCTCGCCCGCCCAGGCGGTGCTGCTCGCCAACAGCGGCGCGGTCGTGGTCGATGTGCGCTCGGCGGCCGAGTATGAGGCCGGACACATCATCGACGCTCGCCACATTCCCGCGGCCGAGCTTGCTTCGCGCGCGGATTCGTTGAAGAAATACAAAGATAAACCGATCCTTGTCTATTGCGACAACGGCTTTGTCTCCGCCAAGGCCGCTCATACGTTAAAGCAAATGGGCTTTACGAAAGTGGTATCCCTGCGCGGGGGCTTGGTGAGCTGGCGGCAGGAGAATCTTCCGTTGGTCAAGGGCCGTGCCAAGAAGGGGAAAGCTTGATGGGCGATTCACCCCAGGTCGTCATGTACTCGACGACGTGGTGCGGCTATTGTCAGCGCGCCCGTAACTTGCTCGCGAGCAAGGGGGTCGCCTTTCACGAGATCAAGATCGACGAGAATCCGGCCCAACGACAAATCATGATAGAAAGAAGCGGGGGACGGCGCACGGTGCCGCAAATCTTCATCGGCGACCGCCACATCGGGGGCTACGACGATCTGGCCGCGCTGGAAAGCAGTGGCGAATTGGATAAGCTGCTCGCCGATCTGACTTGAACGCGAACCGCGGCGGCGATTGTCGGGCGTGGACGATCGTCTACATCTGTGAGTGAGCAAACAACACACGACGAACGGACAGAGGAATAGAAAATGGTTGATGAAGCACAGGCTCCGAACGGCCAGGCCGCCGATCCCAATGCGCCGCAATTCGTGCCGCAAGCAGTGTACGTGAAGGATGTCTCGTTCGAGGCGCCATCCGGGCCGCGAATTGATCCGAACGCAGGCAATCCGACGATCAATCTGAACCTGAACACTTCGGTCAACGAGCTCGCGGCAGATCTGAAGGAGGTCGTCCTGACGATTCGTGTCGAAGCGCAAGCGGCCGACAAGACCATCTGGCTGGTCGAGCTGCAGCAAGCAGGCGCATTCGGCGTGCGCAACGTCCCGCAACAGGAGCTGCAGCGACTGCTCGGGATTTTCTGCCCAAACTATCTGTTGCCGTACGCGCGGCAGGTGGTTTCCGATCTGCTGATGAAGGGCGGCTTCCCGCCGTTTCTCTTGCCGCCCGTCAACTTCGAGGCACTTTTCATGCAAGCGGCGATGCGCGCTCAGCAGCAGGGGCAGGACACGCAGGGCACGTCCTCTTCAACCTCGTCGACGCAATCTGCGAGTTAGCAAGCAATGGGCGAGGCCTCGGAGGAGAAGGGCACTGCGAGCCAGATCGCGGTGCTCGGCGCCGGGTCATGGGGCACCGCTCTCGCGATTCAACTCGCACGCACATCGCGACGAACCGTCCTGTGGGGTCGCAATCGCGATCATCTTGCTGCGCTCGCCGCGCAACGCCGTAACACACGGTACCTGCCGGAAGCGGCCTTTCCCGATGCGCTCGTCGTCGAGCCGGATCTGGCACGCGCGTTGCGTGGCAGTCGAGACGTGATCGTCGCGGTGCCGAGCCACGCCCTGCGTGCCACGCTGCAAGCCGCAGCACCACTCTTGCCCGACCGTGCTCGCATTGCCTGGGCGACCAAAGGATTCGAGCTCGATACGGGGCTCTTGCCGCACCAAGTCGCTCGCGAAGTGCTGGGGGAACGCATACCGCTGGCGGTGATTTCCGGTCCGACCTTTGCGCGCGAAGTCGGTGCGGGTCTGCCGACGGCGATGACCGTAGCATCGAGCGATTCGCAGTTCGCCGCGGAGCTTGCCTTCAGTCTGTCCGGTCTCAACTTCCGCGCCTATACCTCTGATGACGTGATAGGGGTGGAAGTCGGAGGGGCCACAAAGAACGTGCTGGCGATCGGCGCCGGGATCTCGGATGGCCTCGGCTACGGCGCCAACACGCGCGTCGCGCTGATCACTCGAGGTCTAGTGGAAATGACGCGACTCGGGGTCGCGCTCGGTGCGCGCAAGGAGACCTTTATGGGCTTGGCGGGGCTAGGTGATCTCGTGCTCACCTGCACGGACGACCAATCGCGCAACCGGCGGTTCGGCCTCGAGCTCGCTGCGGGCCGCGATGTCGAGGCCGCTCAGCGCTCGATCGGCCAGGTCGTCGAAGGCGTCATGGCAGCGCGCTCTGTACGTGAAGTCGCGCGACGATTGAACGTGGAGATGCCGATCAGCGAGCAGGTTTATCGCGTCATCTACGAAGGCGTGGCACCGCAAGATGCGGTCAAGGAGCTCATGTCGCGCACGCTCAAGCCCGAGAGCATATGACTCAGCTGCCCGCGAACTCGTTTTGGCGCCACGCTTCGTAGACGAGCACGGCAGCCGCGTTCGACAGGTTCAAGCTACGATTTCCGGCTAGCATCGGGATGCGTAGACGCCGTGAGGGCTCACACGCTGCGAGGACTGCCTCGGGTAAGCCTCGCGTTTCTGGGCCGAACACGAACACGTCATTCGGCTGGAAGCGCACTTCGTCATAGCGTCTCGTGCCGCGCGTGGAAACAGCGAACCAACGCGCCGGGTGCAACGCGCGCAGACACTCCTCCAAGCCGTTCCATACGCGCACGCTGGCCAGCTCTGCGTAATCCATGCCGGCACGCCGTACCGCCTTCTCACCGATGTCGAAACCGAGCGGACGTATCAGATGCAGCCGCGATCCAGTATTCGCACACAAACGGATGATGTTGCCAGTGTTCGGCGGTATCTCCGGCTGAAAAAGGACGACATCGAACATTCGCAGCGATCCTGCGGACGGGACGGTGCGGTAGACTATCCGATGATGGCTACCACTGCTTCCGCTAGTCCGCTTGCAATCGAGTTTTGCGGGCTTCGTTTCAATTCGCCGATCGTGTTGCTGTCTGGCTGCGTCGGCTTCGGCGATGAATATACGCGCGTCGAAGGATTTTCGAACCGAGACGCCGGTGCCGTTGTGCTCAAAGGCACGACCCTTGAGCCGCGCCTCGGCAATCCGCCGCATCGCATCTACGAAACCCCGATGGGCATGCTCAACGCGATCGGCCTGCAAAATCCCGGCGTCGACCATGTCGTCTCGGCGATCCTGCCGACGCTGGACTTCAGCGAGACACGGTTCATTGCCAACGTCTGCGGCTCGACGATCGAAGAATATGCCGAGGTGACGCGTCGCTTCGATGACTCTCCGATCGATGCGATCGAGATCAACATCTCCTGCCCGAACATCAAGGAAGGCGGTGTCCAATTCGGCAACTATCCCGAGATGTCGGCACGTGTCGTTGCGGCCTGCCGTGCCGCCACGAAGAAGCCGTTGATCACCAAGCTGTCACCGAACCAAACGGACATCCGCGAGAACGCCCGTCTCTGCATCGAGGCGGGAACCGATGCGTTGGCCGTCATCAACACGGTGATGGGCATGGCGATCGACACTGCCACGCGACGGCCCGTGATCGGCAACATCCAAGGAGGGTTGTCCGGTCCTGCGATCAAGCCGATCGCTTTGTTGAAGGTGCATCAGGTCTACGAAGTCGCGCGCAAGCACAACGTGCCCATCATCGGCCAAGGCGGCATTTGCTCCGCAAATGACGCGCTGGAGTTCTTGATCGCTGGCGCTTCGGCAGTTGGGGTCGGCACGGCGCTCTTCTACGATCCGCTCGTGTGCAAGAAGATCAATGCCGGCATCGCAGAGTACTTGCAGCGGCACGGTCTGAGCTCCGTCAGAGAGCTCGTCGGTACGTGCACGGCACATTCGACAGCGGCCCCGCAAACGCAGGGGTGTTGCTGACCTCTTATTCGTCATTCATGCCGAGCTCTTTGAGCTTGCGTGTGAGGGTGTTTCGTCCCCAACCGAGCAGACGCGCAGCTTCCTGACGCCCGCCTTGCGCCTTGCGCAGCGCCGCCCGAATGAGCGTGCGCTCGAACTCGGGCACTGCGTCGTCCAAGAGGGGTGTCTCGCCCGCATCGAGCCGCTTCTCCGCCCAGATTGCGAGCTGCCGCGTCCACTCTTCCTGCAACGCGGTCGGGTTTGTCGAGCCGCCGAGATCCGGCGGGATGTCTTCGGCCTTGATCTCGCGTCCCGGTGCCGTGACCGTCAACCGCCGGCAGGCATTGACGAGCTGGCGCACGTTCCCCGGCCAGTCGAACTGAGTCAGGATCGCTGTCGCCTCAGGCGTGAGCGACTTGGGCTCGACGCCAAGCTCGATGGCTGCCACGCGGAGGTAGTGAGCCAACAGCTCGGGGATGTCTTCGCGGCGCGCGCGCAGTGGCGGCACCTCGATACGGATGACGTTCAAACGGTGCAGCAGATCCTCGCGGAAGAGATTCTGCTTCACGCGCTCTTCGAGATTCTGATGCGTGGCGGCGATGACACGCACATCGACGCGCACCGGCACTTGCCCGCCGACGCGGTAGAACTCGCCTTCCTGCAGCACGCGCAGCAGACGCGTTTGCAGCTGCGGGGACATATCGCCGATCTCGTCCAGGAACAGCGTGCCGCCGTCGGCCTGCTCGAAACGCCCGCGTCGCAGCTGATCGGCACCGGTGAACGCGCCCTTCTCATGACCGAACAGCTCGGACTCGAGCAGATCCGCAGTGAACGCGGAGGTGTTAAGGGCGATGAATGCCTTGTTCGCACGCGGGCTGTGACGGTGAAGAGCCCGTGCGACGAGCTCCTTGCCGGTGCCCGACTCGCCGGTGATCAAGACTGTCATGCTCGATCGGGACAGGCGTCCGATCGCGCGAAAGACTTCCTGCATTGCCGGCGCGTGCCCGAGCATTTCGGGTATGCGACGCGGCTCGCTCGCACCTTCGTCGACGCGTACGCGCTGGTGAGCCGCTCGCCGCACGAGATCGACGGCTTGGTCGATGTCGAAGGGCTTCGGCAAGTACTCGAACGCGCCGCCTTGGTAAGCGGCGACAGCGTTCTCCAAGTCAGAGTGCGCCGTCATCACGATGACGGGCAGCTCCGGCTGACTGCTACGAATTTCCCCTAGAAGGTCCAGGCCACTCTTTCCCGGCATGCGCACGTCGGTGATCAGGACGTCTGGACGCTCCCTGCGCAGCGCGGCGAGCGCGGTCTCCGCGTGATCAAATGCGGTCGGCAGCATGCCGCCTTGGCGCAACGCCTTCTCGAGGACCCATCTGATCGAGGCGTCGTCGTCAACGAGCCATACGTTAAGCGGTTTCACTGGTGTCGGAGGCATTGAATGGCAACAGAATCGTGAAAACGGTCCGACCAGGTCGGCTATCGAATTCGATGAGCCCGTCGTGGCGCGCGACGAGCTCCTGTGCGATGGCAAGCCCAAGCCCGGTGCCGTCGCTGCGACCCGTTATGAGTGGATAGAACAACGTATCGCGCAGCTCTTCCGGCACGCCCGGTCCGTTGTCCTCGAACTGAATGCTCGCGACCACTCGATGAGCGCGCGTGCCGATGCTCACGTTGGTCAACGCTCGCGTACGCAAGATGAGTCGTCCGCCCGTCTCGTGCGCCTGCGCGATAGCTTGCAAGGCATTTCGCCCCAGATTGAGCATTGCCTGCACGATCAGGTTGCGATCCACGCGTATGGGCGGCAGGCTCGGGTCGTAATCTCGCTCGATGGTCACGCCCGGAGCATCTGCTGCGAGCAAGTGGTAGACGTGCTGCAGCGGCTCGTGGATGTTGATCAGTTCCTTGCGCGGGGCATGCCCCGGTCCGAGCAGCGAATCGACGAGCGTCACGAGCCGGTCCGCCTCGCTGATGATGATCGATGTGTACTCGCGCAGCTCGGCATCACGGAGTTCGCGAGCGAGCAATTGCGCCGCACCCCGCAAGCCGCCCAGTGGATTCTTGATCTCGTGCGCCAGTTGACGAATCATCAGGCGGCTGCCGCCGATCTGGGTCAGCAGTGCGGTTTCCCGAGAGATACGTCGGTGCTGCGTGGCATCACTCATCTCGACGATCACGCAGTCCTGCACCGTGCCGTCTTCGAACGGCGCAACGGTGCAGTCGACGACGAGCTCGTCCTCGGCATAGATCGGCCGGAGCGCCAGCTCGCGCCGCGAATAGGGGCGCCACGCCTCAATCGCACGATCGATGATCGCGCTGAGCGTGGTCGCATCGGCCACGAGCTCGCGCAAACGGCGGCCGCGCGCTTGATTGCGGCTTACGCCGAACAGCGCTTCGGCAGCCGCATTCATGAAGCAGACCGTGTGGTGCTTGTCGACGATGAGCACGCTCGTGCTCATACTGTCGAGGATTCGGTGGGCCTCGATCGCCACCCGGTCAACCGATGCCCGCGCCGTGGTCACGATCAAGCCCTCGTGATAGGCAACGAGTGACGAACGGACGCGTAGCACGCATCCGCGCGCGAGGAAACAATCGCGGTCAGCGTTGGCTGGACGCCTGCACCGGCAGGTTCGTGCGCGGATCCACGGGTAACGTACGTGGTCCGTTCAGGTCTGCATAGGAAGGCTGGGCTGAGAGTCGCTTGTTCGCTGCGCCGGGACGAGCGCGCTGTTGTGGAGTGCGAAGCGCGGGGCCGACCGGCGGCTTCGCGATGGAGGTTTGGATCACATAGAACTTCACCGGCTCGCTCTCCTGAACCCGGTTGCCGCGACCGTCGAACACGACGGCTACCAGGGTGTGCTCGCCGCGCGGCACCTCGGTCAGGGTGCGGGAAGTTGCGGTGCGCGACTCGCTCTCGACTCTCCGTCCATCTAAATAGATGTCTAGGTTGTGACCTGGACGCAGCGCGGGCTCCAAGCGAACGCTGACTTGCACTTGACCGGCGGTGTTGACGATCGCTTCCTCGGGCGCGGGGCTCGTGATCGCGAGCACCTCGTACGGGGGACCGGCTGGCTCGGGGGTAGAGGGCCGGAGCGGGGGAGGGGGCTCCGGAGAGGGAGGCACGGTGCCAATCTTGCCCACCGAGACCTCCATCTGTGAGGCTCCCGGCACCGGACGGTCGGAATAATGCGTCACGCCGTGCTCGTCCACCCATTTCCATACGGTCTGCGTGCCGGCGGCAAGCGCTGGCCCGGCGAGCATCGCTAGCAGTAAGAGCACTGTGCGCATGACTCCAGAGCATATCCGCTTCGCCTCGGCCTGACAAAAGCGGTGACGGCGCGCCGTGAACGCCGTCACCGAACTGGGTATGGGCTTCCTGGCAGTCCATCGCACCCATCACAGCGTCGCCTTAGACGCTGTAGTACAGCTCGAATTCCAGCGGATGCGTGTGCATCCGTACCTTGGTGACCTCCTGCATCTTGAGGTTGATGTACGCATCAATGACTTCATCCGTGAAGACACCGCCCGCCTTCAGGAAGGCACGGTCCGCATCCAGTGCCTGCAGCGCCTGCTCGAGCGAGTAGCACACCTCCGGAATGCTCTTCGCTTCTTCGGGCGGCAGGTCGTACAGATCCTTGTCCGCCGGCTCGCCGGGATGGATCTTGTTCTGGATGCCGTCCAGCCCCGCCATCAGCATGGCGGCAAATGCAAGGTACGGATTGGCCGTCGAGTCCGGGAAGCGCACCTCGATGCGACGGGCCTTCGGGTTCGCCGTCCACGGAATGCGGATCGAGGCCGAGCGATTACGCGCTGAGTAGGCCAGCATCACAGGCGCTTCGAAGCCGGGCACGAGGCGCTTGTAGCTGTTCGTGCTCGCATTCGTGAAGGCATTGAGCGCTCTGGCGTGCTTGATGATGCCGCCAATGTAGTAAAGCGCGAGATCGGACAGCCCTGCGTACCTGTCGCCCGCGAACAGCGGCTTGCCGTCCTTGGAGATCGATTGGTGAACGTGCATGCCGTTGCCGTTGTCGCCGACGATCGGCTTCGGCATGAAAGTGGCCGTCTTACCGTAGGCATGAGCAACATTGTGGACGGCGTACTTGAGCAGCTGCACCTCGTCGGCCTTGCGTACGAGCGTGTTCGCGCGCACGCCAATCTCGCACTGACCTGCGGTCGCGACCTCGTGATGGTGCACCTCCACCTTCAGCCCGAGCTCTTCGAGGGCAAGGCACATCGCTGAGCGCACGTCTTGGAAAGAGTCGACGGGGGGCACCGGAAAGTAGCCACCCTTGACGGCGGGACGGTGGGCCTTGTTGCCGTTCTCGTATTGCTTGCTCGAGCTCCACGCCGCCTCGATCGAATCGATCTCGAAGAACGAGCCAGCCATGGTCGTGCCGTACCGCACGTTGTCGAAGATGAAGAACTCGTTCTCGGGACCAAAAAGCGCTGTATCTCCGATTCCGGTGGATTTGAGGTAGGCCTCTGCGCGCTTTGCGATCGAGCGCGGATCGCGGTCGTAGCCTTGCATCGTCGACGGCTCGAGCACATCGCAGCGCAGGAGCATCGTCGTCTCTTCGAAGAACGGATCGATCACCGCGGTCTCAGGGTCGGGCATGAGGACCATGTCCGACTCGTTGATGCCTTTCCAGCCTGCGATGGATGAGCCATCGAACATCTTTCCTTCCTCGAAGAAGGACTCGTCGATGGTGTGCGCGGGCAGGCTCACGTGCTGTTCTTTGCCGCGCGTGTCTGTGAAGCGAAGGTCTACGAATCGGACTTCCTTTTCCTTGATCATGCTGAGAACTTCAGCGGGCGTCGTCATGAGGTCTCCTCCGGTAGGCGGCGAATGGTGACCTCGGCCCGCTCGCCGCTGCGAGCCAGAGGTTAATTTGTCCGGCTCGCTGAGTGCACGAAGCATGCCATCGCACTGTAACGGCGCAAACCGCAGAATTTCGCGGCCTAAGCTGCAAGATAGGGCAAGATGCCGCACCATTATAGTGCGCTGCTCGAGCCGCCTGCACTCATATGGGGCTGCTTGGTGCTTACACGAGCCTTGGCTGACGCTTCGTGCGCTAATAGGAGGCAACGGCCCGTGTGCTAAGCCCCGGCTGGGCTTCGAAATCGGTCAGCTCCAGTGCGGCACGCTATACTCGCGCGCTTCTGCTTTTAGTTTCTGCTCCGAAACTGTTTCCTGTCTCGAAAAAATCGCATGCGTGCGCGAAAAACGGCCGAACCGCCGCGAACATTCCAGGACCTGATCTTCGCTCTGCAGACGTACTGGGCACGGCAGGGCTGTGTCATCCTGCAGCCGTACGACATGGAGATGGGCGCAGGCACCTTTCACACGGCCACCTTGCTTCGCGCGGTAGGTCCGGAGCCGTGGAACGCCGCTTATGTGCAACCGTCGCGGCGCCCAACCGACGGGCGCTATGGAGAAAATCCGTTTCGGCTCCAGCACTACTATCAGTTCCAGGTCGTCCTGAAGCCTTCTCCGCCGGACATCATTGAGCAGTATTTAGGTTCGTTGGCGCACCTGGGGTTCGATCCGCTCACGCATGACATCCGTTTCGTCGAGGACAACTGGGAGTCGCCCACTCTTGGTGCGTGGGGCCTCGGATGGGAGGTCTGGCTCAACGGGATGGAGATCACGCAGTTCACCTACTTCCAGCAAGTAGGAGGGCTGGATTGCCGCCCGATCATGGGCGAGATCACTTACGGCCTGGAGCGCCTCGCGATGTACCTACAAGGTGTCGACAGCGTCTTCGACATTCTGTGGGCGGAGGGCCCTACGGGGCCGGTCACGTACGGCGACGTCTATCATCAGAACGAGGTGGAGCAATCGAAGTACAACTTCGAGCTGGCTGACACCGCTCTGCTGTTTCGACACTTCGATGAGCACGAACGCGCGTGCCAGGCCTTGCTGCAGGAGGGGCTTGCCCTGCCGGCGTACGAGCAGATGTTGAAGACCTCTCACACGTTCAACCTGCTCGATGCGCGCAAGGCAATCTCGGTCACGGAGCGTCAACGCTACATCCTGAGAGTACGAGCGCTCGCCAAGGAAGTGGCGCAGACCTATTTCAAGACGCGCGAAGCGCTCGGCTTTCCGATGTTGCAAGCGGCGCGTCAGCAGGCGATGCCCAGCCAATAAGCGCTCACGAACACTCCCTCTTACGCTTACCTCGATCACTCATGGCAAAGCGCGACTTCCTGGTTGAGATCGGTACGGAAGAGCTTCCGCCGAAATCGCTGTTCACGCTGACCGAGGCTCTTGCCGAAGGTATTCGACGCGAGCTGAGCGCCGCCGCGATCGCGCACGGTGAGGTGCATTGGTTTGCCACGCCTCGGCGTATGGCCGTGTATGTGAAAGGCGTGGCCGATCGCCAGCCGGACCAGGAGATCCGGCGGTTGGGACCAGCCGTAGCGCAGGCGTTCGACGCCAACGGACAGCCCACCAAGGCTGCTCTTGGGTTCGCAGCAGCATGTGGCACCACCGTAGAAGCGCTGCAGCAGGTCGACGGTCCCAAGGGCAAAGTGCTGCAGTTCGTCGGTCGCAAACCCGGGGCCGACACTGTCTCGTTGTTGCCCGATATCGTGCGCAGCTCGCTGCGCACATTACCGATCGCGCGTCGCATGCGGTGGGGTAGCGGCGATGAAGAGTTCGTTCGGCCCGTGCACTGGGTCGTGATGATGTTCGGCTCGGCGGTGATCGAGGCAGAGATCTTGGGCATTCGTGCCGGTAAGTTCACACACGGGCATCGGTTTCATGCCCCGAGAAAGCTTGCACTGCGCTCGCCTTCTGCGTACCGCTCGACATTGCTGGAAAAAGGATTCGTGGTGGCGGACGTGGAAGAGCGACGAACCCGCATTCGAGAAGGCGTAACCGAGCTCGCCCGTCGGCTTGGCGGCGAGGCGGTCATCGATCCGGATTTGCTGGACGAAGTGACGGCACTCGTCGAATGGCCCGAGCCGATCGCCGGACGCTTCGATGAGCAATACCTGCAGCTGCCTCCGGAAGTGCCGATCGCGACGATGCAGGATCATCAGCGCTATTTCCCTGTGCGGGATGCCAGCGGGCGCCTGATGAACACATTCATCACCGTGGCCAACATTCGAAGTCGCGATCCTGACAAGGTCCGAGATGGCAACGAGCGGGTCGTGCGCTCGCGGCTAGCCGATGCCGCGTTCTTCTGGACGACGGACCGAGAGCAGAGACTGGAGACGCGTCGCGAGGGACTGCGCGCGGTGACATTCCAGACGCGCCTCGGCTCGCTGTTCGATCGCAGCGAGCGCATCGGACAGCTGGCAGCACACATTGGCGCCCAGATCGGCGCCGACTCGGCTTTCGTGCGCAGGGCTGCCGAGCTGTGCAAGTGCGACTTGTTGACCAGCATGGTCGGGGAGTTCCCCGAGCTTCAGGGCACGATGGGCAAGTACTACGCGCAGCATGATGGCGAACCCGACGAGGTATGCATGGCGATCGAGGAGCAATACCTGCCGCGCTTCTCGGGTGATCGGCTGCCGACGACGGCCACGGGCCGGGCGATTGCGTTGGCGGACAAGCTCGACTTGATCGCCGGGATCTTTGCCATCGGTCAGAAGCCGAGCGGCACGCGGGATCCGTATGGCCTGCGGCGCAGCGCGCTCGGCGTGCTGCGCATCATTCTCGAAGCGCGGTTGGAGCTCGACCTGCGTGAGCTGATCGAGCGCGCGGTGACCATGCAACCGGTCGAGGCGCCGCCAGCTCTGGTGAGTGAGATCTGGGAGTACTTCGCCGAGCGTCTGCGCGGTATCGTCTTGGAGCGCGACCCCGCGATCACGACGGAGATGTTCGAGGCAGTGCTCGCAACGGATACGGGATCGATCCTGGACATCGAGGCGCGCCTCGCTGCGTTGAAGAGCTTCCTGTCGCTGCCGGAGGGCGCCGCGCTCGCGGCGGCCAACAAGCGCATCGCCAACATTCTCAAGAAGGCCGGCGGCGAGGAGATGCGCCCGCCCGTGGCAGAGCAGCTCGTCGAACCCGCCGAGAAACGGTTGTTCGAGCGGCTCCTGTTGCTAGAGCAACAGGTAACACCTGCGTACGAACGGCGCGAGTACGAGCGCGCGCTCGCCGCCCTGGCAGCACTGAAGGAGGACGTCGATCAGTTCTTCGATAGCGTGATGGTAATGGCAGACGATCCGCAGCTGCGTAGCAACAGATTGGGATTGCTGAAGTCGATTCGCGACTTGTTCATGCGGAGTGCGGATCTTTCGCGACTACCAGGGTAGCGCTCGTGCAGCTCGTTCGCTCGATTCTCTTCACGACATACCTCTTCGCTAGCACGTTCGTATACGCGATCGTGGTGCTCCTGGTGTGCTGGATGCCGTTCGAGCGGCTGTACCGCATCGCGCGATCATGGTCGCGGAATCAGTTGTGGATGCTGGAGAAGCTCTGCGGGCTGACTTACACGGTCGAAGGGCTCGAGAACCTGCCGGACGGTGCGCACGTATCGATGTGGAAGCATTCGTCCGCGTGGGAAACAATTGCGCAGGCGAGCATCTTCCCGCCCCAGGCATGGGTGCTGAAACGGGAGCTGATGTGGATCCCGATGGTCGGCTGGGCCATGCGCTTCCTGAAACCGATCGCGATCAACCGCAAGGCCGGTGCGGCAGCAGTGAACCAGGTGGTTGAGCAGGGTCAGCAACGACTCCGGGAGGGCTTGTGGATTCTCATCTTCCCGGAAGGAACGCGGGTTGCGCCGGGAGAGGTGCGCAGGTACGGCATCAGCGGTGCATTGCTTGCTTCCCGGGCTGGATGCAAAGTCGTGCCCGTGGCGCACAATGCGGGCGAATTCTGGCCGAGGCGTGGGTGGCTCAAACGACCAGGCAGGATCACGCTGCGCATCGGGCCACCTATTGAGGCGGCTGGCCGTGACCCGCGAGAGATCAACGAAGAGGTGCGCAACTGGATCGAGACACAAGTCGCAAGCCTGCCGCGCACCCAGGGCCGCTCTGCCCGGGTTCAGGAAAACTCGACGGTAGGAGCTGGCCGTGGGGCTTCCATGCCCGACACTTAAATTTTTCTATATGTCTAGGTTGGCCACCAACAGCGCATTCTTCTCGATGAATTCGCGCCGTGGCTCCACTTGATCGCCCATCAACGTGGCGAAGATGTCATTGGCGGCCAGCGCGTCTTCGATTCGCACCTGAACCAGTCGGCGAGTGGCTGGATTGATCGTGGTCTCCCACAGCTGCTCCGGATTCATCTCGCCCAATCCTTTGTAGCGCTGGATAACCTGGCCTTTGCGCGCCTGCTCGAGCAACCAATCGACCGCTTGCTTGAAGCTCGAGACGTCCTGTCTCTCCTTCCCTTTCACCACGTAGGCGCCGGGCTGCAGCAGCCCGCCAAGCGCCTTCCCGAGCTCCGCAATACGCCGATACTCCGGCGATTCGAAGAACTCGCGGTGAAAGTATTTTTCCGTCGTGATGCCGTGCTCCGTTTTCGAAACGAGGAGTCGCGGCGGGGCGCCGTCTGTCCCTTCCACGACTCGCACTCGATAGCGGCGAACGGCGTCGTTCTGCGCGTTGAGCTGCCTCTCGAGCGATGCGCCCCACTCTGTCATCCACGCAAAGTCGTCGTGGTTGGCCAGTGTCACTTCCGGCAGGTACAGCATCTGCTCGAGCACGCGCTGGTCGTACCGGCGCGCCGAGCGGCGGATGATCGCTGAAACTTCCATCCAGCTCCGTGCGAGCGTCTCAAGCGCTGAGCCGCTCATTGGAGGTTGGTTGGGGTCATGATGCAGCTCGGCATCCTCCAGCGCCTGCTTCAAGAGCAGCGCGTTGAGCTCCGCATCATCCTTGACGTAGTACTCGTTCTTACCCTTCTTCACCTTGTACAGCGGTGGCTGAGCGATATAGACGTGGCCGCGCTCGATCAGCTCCGGCATCTGGCGATAAAAGAACGTGAGCAGCAAGGTGCGGATATGGGAGCCGTCCACGTCGGCGTCCGTCATCACAATGATGCGGTGGTAGCGCAGCTTCGAGATATCGAAGTCGTCCGGCCCGATGCCGGTGCCGAGCGCGGTGATGAGCGTGCCAACCTCGGCCGAAGACAACATCTTGTCGAAGCGTGCCTTCTCCACGTTCAGGATCTTGCCTTTGAGCGGCAGGATCGCCTGGGTCCGCCGATCGCGAGCCTGCTTTGCCGAGCCCCCTGCTGAATCGCCCTCCACCAAGAACATCTCTGAGAGTGCTGGATCCTTCTCCTGACAGTCCGCGAGCTTGCCCGGTAGGCCGGCAACATCGAGCGCCCCTTTACGACGCGTCATTTCCCGCGCTCTGCGTGCCGCCTCGCGCGCTCGGGCCGCCTCGATGACCTTCGTCGCGATGGCCTTCGCCTGTTGCGGATGCTCGAGCAGAAACTCCTCCAGCTTGGTGCTCACTGCGGACTCGACGATGCCCTTGATCTCCGAGGACACGAGCTTGTCCTTCGTCTGTGAAGAAAACTTTGGGTCGGGCATCTTGACGGACAGAATCGCAGTGAGGCCCTCGCGGGCGTCGTCACCAGTCGTCGGGACCTTGTCCTTGTTCGGAAATTCGCGCTCGATGTAGTTGTTGATGGTCCTGGTCAGCGCGCTGCGGAAACCGGCGAGATGGGTACCACCATCCTTCTGCGGGATGTTGTTCGTGTAGCAGTACATGTTCTCCTGATAGGAGTCATTCCACTGCAATCCGAGCTCGACGATGATGGGACCTTCCTGAGTTCTGAAGTGGATGATGGTGTTGTGGATCGGCGTGTGGTTGCGGTTGAGAAACCGCACGAACTCCCGGATCCCGCCCTCGTATTGAAATACCTCGTGTTTGTCTTCCCGCTCGTCGATCAGCTCGATGCGGACCCCCGAGTTGAGGAACGAGAGCTCACGCACCCGCTTGGCGATCAGGTTGTAGTCGAAATCGACGTTGGAGAAGACCTGCGTGCTCGGCTTGAAGCGGATGATCGTGCCGCGCTTGTCGGTCGGGCCCACGTCGGCAAGAGGCGCCTGCGGCTCGCCCATCCGATACTCCTGCTCGTAGCGCCGGCCGCCTCGGTGAATCGTCAGGTGGAGATATTCCGAAAGCGCGTTGACGACCGACACACCGACGCCATGGAGACCGCCCGAGACCTTGTAGGACGAATCATCGAACTTCCCGCCGGCATGCAGGACGGTCATGATCACCTCGGCGGCGGAACGGCCCTCCTCCGGGTGGATATCCACAGGAATTCCACGGCCGTCGTCAGCTACGGTAACCGACTGGTCCGCATGAATCGTGACGGTGATGTTGGAACAGTAACCGGCGAGCGCTTCGTCGATTGAGTTATCGACGACCTCGAACACCATGTGGTGCAGACCCGTCCCGTCGTCGGTGTCACCGATGTACATACCAGGCCGTTTGCGTACCGCATCGAGGCCCTTCAAAACCTTGATTTTGCTGGAATCGTAGATCTCTGAATCAGTCATGGGGAGGCCTGGGCAAGAAGGTATGAAATTATACCATTCTTGCGAATCTCCCTTGTTCCACGTGAAACGTTCTTCCTATTTCGATCCCTCGTAGGCCGGCGGAATCCAACGACGCGACGACCAGCTGCGCGGGGATATCAGCGATCATTCGTAGAATTTTCCCCAAACTATCCACATCGAGCTCGGCAGCCGGATCGTCGAGCAGAAGGCAGGGTCGATGCGGCAGACGAGGGATGGCAACCATTAATTGGGCGAGCACGAACGCAGAGGCGACCACCTTCTGCTGCCCCCGTGAGATCCGGTCGCGGGCAAGCTCACCGTTCACGTGAAAGACGACGTCGGCTCGATGGGGTCCAACGGTCGTTGCTTTCACGCGCTGGTCCGTAGCCCATGACCGCACGAGCGCCTCCTTGAGTGTCAGCCCTTGTGGCCAGCCGCGTTCGTATGAAAGGGCGCAAGGTGTACCCAGCAACTCGGTGGCAAGGCGCCCGAATTCAGGCGCAAGCTCGGTGAAATACGCCAGGCGGTAGCTCTCAATCTCCATCGAGGATGCGTCGAGCTCTGCATCCCACACCAGAGCTTGGCCCGGATCCACCTTCAACGCCGCGTTTCTCTGCTTCAAGGCACGTTGGTACCGGCGCCATGCGTCGAGAAACCGATGTTCCACGTGGAACACTCCCCAATCCAAGAGCTGGCGTCGTCTAGCTGGACCTTCCTCGATCAGACGGTGCACACCAGGATCGATCACTTGGACCGGGAGTACCTCTGCGATCGCCGAGATGCTGGAAACGCTCTCCCCTCCTAAGCGAGCCAATGTGCGGCCCTCGCTGTACTCCACACCGGCCGTCACGGACTTCCCGTTGAGTTCAAGGGAGCCGACGACCCGGACGAGATCTGCTCTGGGACCGATGAGCCTGACGCGCTGTGCCGTTCGGAACGACCGCCCGTGGGCAAGGAAATAGATGGCTTCGAGCAGGCTCGTCTTGCCCGCCCCGTTGCGGCCGACGATTCCGGTTCCGCGAGCATCGAGCTCCAGGACGGCGGACTCGATGCACCGGAAATTGTGAATAGACAGACTGTTGAGCACTACGAGTCATGCCCGGCGCGACCCGGGCTGAGCCCGTCAAAGTCTCATGGGCATCACCACATACTTCGCATGAGGCATGGAAGGCGCGGTGATGAGGCAGCTGTTGTTGGCGTCTGTGAGCCCCAGCTGCACTTCTTGCCCGTCGATCACGGCGAGCGCTTCCAACAGGTAGTTCACGTTGAACCCGATCTCCATATCCTCGCCGGTGAACGTGACGTCGACTTCCTCCTCCGCCTCCTCTTGCTCCGGATTGTGCGCCTGGACGGTCAGAACGCCGGGCTTCAAGGACAATCGAATACCTCGGTACTTCTCGTTCGACAGAATCGCTGCTCGCTGAAGCGCTGCTCGCAGCACGTCCTTGTCAGCAGTAACAACGCGCGGCGGGTTCGTGGGAATCACGCGTCCGTATTCCGGGAAACGACCATCGATCAGCTTTGATGTGAAGCGAATGTGACCGATCTGCACACGAATATGGTTCGTGCCGATCATCAGCTCGACAGACCCGTCTCCTGAGAGGAGACGCTGCAGCTCAAGGACACCTTTTCGCGGCACGATGACTTGCTGCAGCTCGGCTGCCGGTGTGTCCATTGGCGCTTCGCAATACGCCAAGCGGTGTCCGTCTGTCGCCACGGTCCGGAGCGTCTTTCCGTTCGACTCCAGCAGCATCCCATTGAGGTAGTAACGCACATCTTGTTGGGCCATCGAGAAGTGCGTTTTGTCCAACAGCCGCTTCAGCGCCGCCTGCGAGATCGTCAAGGTTTGCTGCGCTCGGATGTCCTCGATGGTCGGGAATTCCGCTGCCGGGAGCGTGGAAAGCGTGAAGCGGCTCTTGCCGGAGCGCACGATGGCTCGTTCGCCTTCAACAGTCACGGTGAGCTGGGCACCTTCCGGCAAAGCTCGCACGATGTCCAAGAGCTTGCGACCAGGGACGGTGATCTCTCCAGGCTGTTGTACCGTGACGGTCCCCTTCGCGACTAGCTCGACTTCCAGGTCGGTCGCTGTGAGCGAGAGCTGATCATCCTTTACCACGACCAGCACGTTGGCTAACACGGGCATGGTCTGCCGTCGCTCGACGACACCGATCACTGACTGCAGCAGACCCAAGATCGATTCCCGCTCGCAGCTGAACTTCATCGCTTATCCACCCGGCAAATCTATTAATGATTGAAAGAAACTTAAGTGTCTGTGGTAATTACAATGATCGGCTCATCCTGTGGATAGGCGCAAAATCCCTCTCAGAATCAAACACTTACGTTTTGGACAAAGGGTCGGAATCTCGAGCCTAGATCCTGTAATGAATCTGTCGACTGAATGTGGATAACTTTCGTGCAGATCCGTTCCACACGTTATCCACATCACCCGGTCAAGGTTCTCAACAGGTTCGAATAGTCCTCGGCCGTCCTCGTGTTCGACTCGCGCAGCTCCTTGATCACACGACACGCATGCAGCACGGTCGTGTGATCGCGACCGCCGAACGCATCGCCGATTTCCGGCAGGCTATGGTTCGTGAGCTCCTTGGCAAGTGCCATCGCGATTTGGCGCGGGCGCGCGATCGAACGACTGCGACGCTTGGACAATAAGTCGGCTACACGGATCTTGTAGTACTCGGCCACAGTCTTTTGGATGTTGTCGATTGTGACCAGTCGATCCTGGAGCGCGAGCAGATCGCGAAGCGCCTCTTTCGTGAACTCCATGGTAATGGGTCGCCCCGTGAACTGCGAGTTCGCGATCACACGACGCAACGCTCCCTCCAGCTCGCGAACATTGGAGCGGATCCGCTTTGCGATGAAGAAGGCCACCTCCTCAGGTAGCTCCACCCGATGCGCCGCTGCCTTACTCATCAGGATCGCGACGCACGTTTCGAGCTCCGGCGGCTCAATTGCCACCGTCAGACCCCACCCGAACCGGGACTTGAGCCGCTCCTCCAGCCCATCGACCTCTTTCGGGTAGCGATCACACGTCAGGATGATTTGCTGTTGTCCCTCGAAGAGCGCGTTGAACGTGTGAAAGAACTCTTCCTGGGACCGGTCCTTGCCAGCGAAAAACTGAATGTCGTCGATGAGCAGCGCGTCCAGTGACCGGTACGCAGTCTTGAACTGATTGATCGTGTTGTGCTGGAGGGCCTTCACCATGTCGCCCACGAACCGTTCCGAGTGCACGTAGGCGACTCGAGCTCGATCATTGCGACTGCGAATGACGTTGCCGACCGCGTGCATGAGATGCGTCTTGCCGAGCCCCACGCCTCCGTAGATGAACAGCGGGTTGTATGCGCGTCCGGGGTTCTCAGCCACCTGCAGCGCAGCAGCGCGCGCGAGCTGATTGCTCTTGCCCTCGACGAAGTTCTCGAATGTGAAATCCGGGTTCAAACGGCTGCCCACAACCACCGGCGCTTCCTTGACGGGCGAGCGGTCCGAGCTCGCAGATGCCGGTTGCAGTGCCGTGGTGCGCGAGCCGACTTCCAGCACGACTGCAGGCGCCGAGTCCGCCCCGACGGAGTCAACGAGCTCGTTGATCCGGGCGGCGACATTCTCGTTGATCCAGTCAACCACGAAGCGGTTCGGAGCGAGCAGCCGCAGCGTGCGTCCATCCTCCACAGCTTGGAGAGGCCGAATCCACGTGTTGAACTGTTGCTCCGGCAGTTCCGCCTCCAGTTGAGCGAGACAGTGACGCCATAACGAACCCTGCACGGTGATCGTCCCCTAGAAATCGAAGCCGGTGAGTGAGCGTGTTCTGCGCGGCGACGCGAGAGAGCAACGAGTCTATACCGACCTCGATCGGGTTATCCACAGGGGTACCAGCGCGCGTTTCCGGCTAGGGTAAACCCCGCACGCTTGACACCGTCCAGCCTGCTGCGTAGGCTTGCCGGCCTTCTTTTTGGGCCCATCAATTGCTTGTTTTAGCGCAAATTTCGCGGCGAGTGTCAGCATGAAGCGCACCTACCAACCGAGCAATCTGCACCGCAAACGTACCCATGGGTTTCGCGCTCGTATGGCGACCAAGGCAGGCCGGCGAATCCTTGCGCGCCGCCGCGCCAAGGGGCGCAAGCGTCTGACCGTCTAAGTCCGAGCACGGCTCGTCTGTGTCAGCGTCCTTCCGGCTTGCAGCCTCCCGCACGACCGTTCAAACGGGCACAGCGTCTTCGGAAACGATCCGAATTCGATCGCGTCTATCGTGACGCGCGCCGTTTCACCGACAATCTCTTCACCGTTCTCGTGCGTGCCAACGATGGGCCGCACGCGCGGCTCGGGTTGGCGATCTCGACGCGTGCTGCGGGCAATTCAGTGCGCCGCAATCGCTTGAAACGGTTGATACGGGAATCCTTCCGGCAGCATCAGCACTTGCTTCCGCCGGTCGATATCGTGGTCAATGCGCGTGCCGGCGTGCGTGCTGCTGAGAACGCCGCCATCGCAAAGAGCCTCGAGAAACACTGGCACACAGTGATCAAGAAATGCGCAGCGTCCTGAAGATTGCCATCCGCGGTTATCGCTTGATCCTGAGTCCGCTGATCGGGCCGACGTGCCGTTTCTATCCGAGCTGCTCCTGCTACGCGGAGCAAGCCATCGAGACCCATGGCGTGCTGCGCGGACTCTACTTGGCGGCGCGCCGCATCCTACGTTGCCATCCGTGGAATCCCGGCGGCTACGATCCTGTTCCTTCGCATTCCGAGCTGAATTCTGCGCATGGATAACCAACGCGTCTTTGTCTGGGCCGCGCTCGCCCTCGTGCTGTGGCTCAACTACATGGCGTGGCAGACGGACTACGCCCCGCGGCCAGAGCCTGCAGCGAGCACGCTCGGGGAGCCCGTCGACGAGAATGCCGAGCTGCCAGAGGTGCCGAGCGCCGTGGGGGAGGTTCCAGCCCCGACGACCCAGCTCGAGCAGCGTACCCAAGCCGCTGCACAGGCCGACATCATCCGCGTCACCACCGACGTGTTGTCCTTGGATATCAGCACGCGCGGTGGTGAGCTCGTGCGGGCCGACCTGCCGCGGTATCCGCGCGACCGCAAACAGCCCGATGTGCCGGTACGGCTCTTCGATTCTCAGCCACCCGGTATCTTCGTTGCGCGCTCCGGTCTGCGCGCCTTGGGTCGCGCTAGCGAGCCGACGCATCAGGCCATCTTCGAAGCAGATGCCACCGAATACAGCCTTGCCGAGGGTGCCGATGAGCTGGTCGTGCCGCTCAAGTGGACCGACGGTCAAGGCGTGACGGTGACAAAGACTTATACGTTCCGGCGCGGCAGCTACCGCGTGGATCTGAAGTATGAGGTCGAGAACGCGACGGACACCGATCTCAAAGCAGCCTCGTATGTGCAGCTCGTACGCCACTACGAGCCAGTCGAGCGTTCATATTTTAGGGTCGAAACTTATGCCTATCGTGGGCCGGCGATTTACGACGGCAAGGCATATAGACGGCTCGATATCGAAGATGAGGAGGACCGCCAGTACAAGGGCACGATCACCGGCGGCTGGATCGCTGCGCTTCAGCATCATTTCGTGGCTGCGGCGGTGCCGCCGACAGACGCTGCGTACGACTACACGCTCAGGGTCAATCGCGACAACGATTTCACGCTGTCGTATGTAAGCCCCGCCCGCGTCGTGCCGGCGGGCGGCACTGCAACGTTCGAAGAGCGGTTGTTCGTCGGCCCGAAGCTGCAGGATCAGCTCGCAGCGACCGGTCCCGAGCTCGAGCTGGTGGCCGATTACGGCAAGCTCACAATCATTGCCCAGCCGTTGTTCTGGCTGCTGCAGAAGGTCTACGGAGTCGTCGGCAACTGGGGCTGGTCGATCGTGATCGTCACGTTCCTGATCAAGCTCGCTTTTTATAAGCTGACGGCGGCGAGCGGACGCTCGATGGCGAAGATGCGCAATCTTGCGCCGCGTATCAAAGCGATCCAGGAGCGCTATAAGGACGATCGCGAGCAGCTTGGCCGTCAGATGATGGAGCTGTACAAGCGCGAGAAGATCAATCCTCTGGCTGGCTGTCTGCCGATCCTGATTCAGATCCCGTTCTTCCTCGCGTTCTACTGGGTGCTCCTTGAGAGTGCCGAGATGCGGCAAGCGCCGTTCCTCGGCTGGATCGACGACCTGTCCTCGCGCGATCCGTACTTCATTCTGCCGCTCCTGATGGCTGCCGCGATGTTCGCGCAGTTCAAGCTGCAGCCGATGCCGAGCGCAGATCCGATCCAGGCGAAGATCTTCATGTTCATGCCGATCGTCATGGCAGTATTGATGGCCTGGTTCCCCTCCGGGCTCGTGCTGTACTGGCTGACGAATACCTTGCTCTCGATCGCGCAGCAGTGGCGTATCAACAAGCTCGTCGAAGCCGAGCAGAAGAAGAGTTAGCGCAAAGGCATGGCGCAGCGCTTGGCTCGCTGCGCATGCCGAACGCACACTAGCGGCATGACGGATCCCAGCTCGAGCCGCACCATTGCTGCGATCGCCACGCCGCCGGGCCGCGGCGGCATCGGCATCGTGCGCGTCTCGGGTCCGCTCGTGCGCCGCATTGCCGAAGCGATCCTCGGCGAGTTGCCCGCACCTCGCACGGCGTCCTTGCATGATTTCCGGGCCAGCGATGGCAGTGCCATCGACACAGGGCTCGCGCTGTACTTTCCTGGTCCCGCTTCCTTCACGGGCGAGGACGTGCTCGAGCTGCATGGTCATGGCGGGCCGGTCGTCATGGACATGCTGCTCGCTCGTGTGATCGAGCTCGGCGCACATCTGGCCGAGCCCGGCGAGTTCAGCAAACGCGCCTTTCTCAATGACAAGATCGATCTTGCGCAAGCCGAGGCCATCGCCGACCTGATCGACAGCGGTTCCGAGCAGGCTGCACGGGCGGCGTTGCGCTCCCTTCGAGGCGAATTCTCGCGAGCCGTGCACGCGCTGACTGAGGCAGTCATCGAAACGCGCATGCACGTCGAAGCCGCCATCGATTTCCCGGAGGAAGAGATCGACTTCTTGGCGGACGAGGCGCTTAAGCAGCGCCTCGAGCGCACCCTCGAGCTCAGCGCTCAGATCATCGCCAACGCCAAGCAAGGTGCGCTGCTGCGCGAAGGAATGACGGTCGTCATCGCGGGTAAGCCGAACGCTGGCAAGTCGAGCTTGCTCAACCGGCTCGCGGGTTATGACGCTGCGATCGTCACCGATATTCCGGGCACGACGCGCGATATCCTGCGTGAACGCATACACATCGATGGCATGCCGCTGCACGTCCTCGATACGGCAGGCCTACGTGAGCAGGCAGACATCGTCGAAGCGGAGGGCATTCGCCGCGCTCGCGAGGCCATGCACGAAGCCGATCGCATCCTGTACGTGATCGATACGAGCACGGCCCCGGACGACGACTCACTGAATGCGGAGCTTGGCGCACTGCCCGCCGGCGTTCCGGTGACACTCGTCTGGAACAAGATCGATCTCGTCGGTGCCGAGCCACGCTACGAGCGATCGTCACCGTCACGTGTTTATCTATCCGCAACAACCGGCCAAGGCGTGGATCTGCTGCGGACACACCTCAAAGAATGTGTCGGCTATCACGGTCCGAGCGCAGGGACGCTGTCAGCGCGCCGCCGGCACTTGGATGCGCTCGCTCGCGCGCGGCGTCATCTGGAGGAGGCTGCCCGACAGCTGACCGAGCACCGCGCAGGCGAGCTCATGGCTGAAGAGCTTCGGCAGGCGCAGCAATGCCTGGGAGAAATCACCGGAGAGTTCACGCCCGACGATCTGCTCGGGCGTATCTTCGCGACGTTCTGCATCGGCAAGTGACGTGCGGACCGCAATGCGACTGCTCGAAATATGGAGGGGACGGCAGGTCGAGATCCCGCAACATGTTGCCGCCGCCTTACGACAAATCTTCGGCGACGCAATCGACCAAGTGCATGTCTGCGAGCATTCGGCATACGCGAGATGGCATGCAGGCGCGCGGGCAACGACACGCCGCAATTGCATCTTCCTGAGCGCGGACGCGAGCAGCTTCTGGAACGATCCAGAGCTGCTCCTGCACGAATACTTTCATGTGCTACGTCAATGGCAATCCGGATATCTGACGGTGCCGCGCTATCTATTGGAGCTGTGTCGCCGCGGTTACTGGTGGAACCGCTATGAAGTGGAGGCGCGTTGCTTCGCAGCACGCCACGTAGCACGCCTTCGGCGGCTTCTGCGGCAGCAAACGAAGGATCGATCCCTCCCGTCATCACAGTCGCGCTGCTAGCATGGATGCACACGGGGGCGCGCCTGGCGCTTCATCAATCGAAGAACACCATAACTACGGAGGACGATCCATGGTATCGAGGCTCACAAGACCTTCTGGGTGCGCGCTCCTCGGCTCTGTCATGGCCGCAATGCTCTGTGCGCAGGCGCAGGGCGATGTCACCATCGAGGAACGCCTCAGCGTGAATGGCGGCGCTGGCCTGGCGAACATCATGAACATGAGCGGACGGACGGTAACTTACATCGCAGGCGACAAAGCGCGCACGGACAGCGAGCTACGCTTCGAGTCGGCGCTCATGAGAGCGTTCGCACGCGGCGCAGGTGATACCACAACGGAGATCGTGCGCTTTGATCAAGACAAGGTGCTGACGCTCGACCATCGCCGCAAGACGTACAGCGAAACCACGTTTGCTGAGCAGCGCGCCCGGCTCCACGAGGCAATGGAGAAGATGGAGCAAGATCAAGCTTCGCAGCAGGCGGCTTCCGGCGTGGATGAATCCGAGTGCGAATGGTCGGAGCCTACCGTGTCACTCGAACGCACGGGCGCAAAGGACCAGATCGCCGGCTACGAGGCTGAACGTGTTGCGATCATCGCGACGCAGTCGTGCAAGAACAGGAAGACCGGCGAGGTGTGCGATTTCGGTCTGGTGCTCGAGCAGTGGGTTGCCCCAGGTTTCGAAGCGGCCAAGGAGGTAGAGGCTTACTACGCCGCGTACGCAGAGAAGATGGGCCTCGACACCAGCGCTTCCCGCCAATTCGCTGAGCGCGCTCAGTCGCTGTTCGGCCGCTACCAGGGCATCTGGAGCGAAGTGGCTGCGAAGATGCGCGAGATCGACGGCCACGCGGTGCGCTCGGGCTTTGCTCTCGGCATCGGCGGTCCCCAGTGCAGCAGCATGCATCAGGCCCAGCAGACCGAGAGTGCAGATTCGCCGATGAGCATCGGCGGGGCCTTGGGGGGTGCATTGGGTGGAGCGCTCGGAGGGATGCTCGGCAAGAAGAAAAAGGAACCGGAACCCGCTGCGCCAGCCGCTCCAGCGCCAACCTTGCCGGGCGGCCTCATGCCCATGATGACATTGAGCTCCGAGCTCGTATCGGTGAGCGCGGCGGCAGTGGATCCTGCGAAGTTCGAGGTGCCAGCCGGCTACAAGAAGGCCGGCCCGTGAGGGTGTCCGCGTGAGCGCTTGACGGACGCCGTTCATTGAGTACCATGCGCGGCCCCGACTCGGCATATCGTAAGCTTGGGAGCTCGACCGGCTTGCACCGCAGAGTCTTGAATTCGAACAACGCGCAACACCGTCTTCATTGATTCGCGGTGCGCGCCCGCGCCGCGAATCAGGTGCAGGCTCATTGGCTCCGCACCCCTGACAGCTCGAGCTGTCAGGGGTTATTTTTGCGAGCAGCTCTTCTGCCCTCGCCCCACCATGCCCATTTCTCGGCGCTCGCCTCAGTAATTCGTATCCGCCACGCACGCATTCGCGCGTAACGTGTTCTTGTCCGCGAGCTGGGCTCGCACCACAGGACCACAGAATTAGGAGGATTCCATGCGCCGACGTATCGCCTACACCAAGCTTCGGCAGCTCGGTCAGGGCATGAGCGAGTACATCATCATCACCGCACTCGTAGCAGTCGCCGGAATCGGCTTGTTCGCCGCGTTTGGCGATGTCTTGCAGAATCAAATGGCTGCGATGAGCAGGGAGATGGCTGGTCAGTCCGGCAGCCAAGACATCGCCAACGCCCAAAGCTCGGCGACCACGGCGCAGAACCGCGCTCGGCAAGCCGACAGTCTGGCGACTTACAATCAGCAAACCAACGCTTCTGGCGGCAATTGATGCGCCGATCCCAGTGCGCCTGGCAGGGAGGCTCGGATCTGGACGCGCTCAGGGAGGATTGGGCATGGCGGTCACCGCCGCGCAGCGTACGCGCTACAAAGCCGAGAGCGGCCAAGTCTTGCCAATCGCCCTTCTCGGCGTCGTGATCTCGAGCGCTGTGCTCGTGCTGCTGTTCAACAACGCTCAGAGAATCATCGCACGATCGCAGCTTGTCAACGCGGCCGATGCCGCAGCCTACAGCGGTGCCGTATGGATCGCGCGTCATCTGAACTTCGTTGCCTATACGAATCGCGCGATGATCGCCAATCATGCGGCCGTTGGCCACTTCGTCTCCTACGTCAGCTGGGTGCGTTATGTGCACGATTCGATCGAGGACGTCGATCGCGTCACCCAGTGGCTTCCCTTTGTCGCTCCGTATATTGACTCAGCTGAGCGAATCGCTGCGCATGTGCGTCAGCTCGCCGAGCAGTCTGCCAGCGTCGTCGTGCCTGCGATTGATGCGTGGAACGCGAGCTTTCGCGCAGCACAGGCAGAGGTTCAGGCTTCTCTCGCCGCCGATCACCTCAGGGAGCTGATGCAGGCCACGGCGAGCGCGTACGATCCGGGCATTCGACTGAATGATCATGCCTCGCTCGCGCGAATGCCTGGCGAGCTTCGCGCCATGTTGGAGAGTCAACTTCTCGAGCAGCTCGCCAGTGTGCCGAGCTTCGTTCGGCGGTATACCGTGAGCGACGATCGCGACAGCGTCCGAGAGCTCATCGAGAAGAGTCTGCGCGCCACTCCTAGCATGATGCGCTGGATCTCAGGCGAGCGAGGGTGGCAAGAGAGCAATCCTGTGTTTCGTCTGCGCAAGCGCGGCGTCACGGAACACGTCCAGCTCGCCAATGGAGCGGATTGGCGCGCACGGGATCAACTGCAGTATCGCACTCGACGATTAGTGGGATGGGGTGGCTGGGGTCGCATTGGCGCCCGCGAGGGCCAGGCAAGCGCGCGCGAGTTCGCTTCGGGCTATGCAGGGGTGTCCTCCTATTACAACGTAGCCGGAACACCGAGCGACCGCGCGCTCAGCCTCGTTGCAATTGCGACCAAGTCGCAGGACGAGATCGCAAGCGCCGACTTGCTCGGCATGACGAGCTCGACATTACCGCTGTTGTCGGCGCTGGCCGTTGCGCGAGTCGAGTTCCGTCGACCTGCGGGCGACAGCTTTGCCGCGCTCGCCCGTGGCGAGCACGAGCTTGCAAACCTGTTCAATCCGTTCTGGGCCGCACGGCTGGCTCGATCTTCCTGTGATGTGCCGATGCGGCGTCCGCCCTTGCAACAAACGAGCTCAGCTCGGCGGCGCGATTGCCGAAACGCTCGTCGCGCTCATCGCGCTCCTGCCATTCGTCATCGGCCTGCCCTTGGTCGGAAAGCTGGCCGACATCAAGCATAAGGCGGTCGATGCTGCCCGTTATGCAGTGTGGGAGCGTACCGTGTGGCAGAGCAGTGGCGAGCGTCGTAAGCACGATGCAGACATCACGATCGAGATACGCGACCGTATCCTGGGAGATCCGCGCGCACCTCTGCTCGCCGTCGACGAGTTGCATGCACATGGAATCACCAATAATCCGCTGTGGCGGGATCATCGTGGGCGCCGTCTACTCGAGTCGGGCGGCATCGAGCAGACGAGCGATGAGCGCGGAAGCTCGATACAAGTCGGTTCCCTGCTCGTTCCGCGTCTCGCTCACGGCGAGATACCCACATCCGCCTTGCTGCGCGTGCGGAATCTCAATCTGAATCCACGTGGCTTCGTTCACACGCGCTTCGAGCTCGTGACGCGTAATGCCTTGGCCGAGCGAGCGTCGCGTTCGCGCTCCCTCGGAAACGAGCAAGCAGAGATGAGCACACCTTCCCCGCTCAGGTTCGAGGCGCGAGGCGCCATTCTGAGCGATACCTGGGCGGCCGCAGCAGAGGAAGAGTTACGTAGGCGTGTCGATTTCGCGACGGCTAACGAGCTCATCGAGTCCTTGGAACGGCCGGCTCGCGTGTTGGGCGCTTTGGCGGCGGGACGAGGCCGCGCGCTATACGGAGAGGGACAGTATGCACGTGAGCTCGAGCTTCGCCCGTACACAGCCGATGTGCCGCGCGCCTACATCCGCCGGCATCGAGCGCCATGAGCAAGTGGATGGGCTTGATACTCGTATTGGCGTCGGCCTGGGTACGGGCCGACGTCACGACGCACCGCGGCTCGCGGCTGCCCGATGTGGAACCGCCGCCCTTGAGCGAGGCACAGTGGGTTGCAACACAGATGCGCGTGAACGGATTACCCATGACGCTCAGGAGCTTTCGATCACGCCTGAGTGCAGAAGAGGTGCTGCGACATTACGAGCGCTGGGCACGCGGGAGAACGGCCCACGAGACCTACCGCATTCGCAATGGCGAGTGGCAGATCCTCGCGGTCAGGAACGGGACAAGCTTCATCACCATCCAAGCTCGCCCCAGCGCAACGGGCAGCATAGGCACGATCACGGTGAGTGAAGAGCTTTCCAACGCGCGCGTCGACATAGGCACGAGATTCCCTCTACCGCCGTTGGTGCACATTGCGAATGTCCAGCAATATGAAGATGCTGGCATTCGTGCCGAGCACATCGCTTTGCTCAGCCCGCGCGCGCCACCCGCGGCGGCGACTACGTTTCGTGCGCTCTTGGAGCGTGAGGGATGGCAGATCGTTCACGCCGGACCCACACAAGGGACCAATGGCGGCTATCTGCTCGAGGCACAAAAGGACGTCGAGCACGCTCAGCTCACGTTCCTGCCGCACCGTCAGCGCGGCGATTCCACTGCCATAGTCATCGTGTGGAGGATGCGATGATCCCGCGATGGAGGCGCGCCTCACTATCGTTGAGACCGCAACTAGGATGGAGCGTCACGGAATACTTGGCGGTGCTGGTCGGTCTACTGGTGATATGGAGAGGCGGTGTGCTCATGTTGGCGTTCATCAGGGAGCACCACGACGAATATGCTTGGAGTCTCATGATCCCGTTCTGAGCTTGCTCGACTGCATGGAGGCGCAGATGAAAGGAAGGATCGTCACGATCTTGATGCTAGGCGGGGCGATCGCCGCGGGCGCCGCAGCAGCCTACTTTGCACATGCATATATTGAGGATGTGCTTGCCCAGCGGCGCGCGCAGCTCGAATCAGAGTATGCGACGGTAAAGGTGGTCGTCGCCGCCACTGACCTGCAGCCTGGCACGTTCCTGTCACCGCAGAACGTTGCCCTGCGCGATGTTCCGGCCGCGTTTCTGCACGCCGAAGCAGTTCGTGCGGAAGGATGGGGCGAAATAGCGGGGCGCTTCCTCGCCAGATCTTTGCGCAGCGGTGAGCCGATATTGATGTCTCATCTGGCGCAAGACGCCGCTGCAGGCTTTTCCGCGCAGCTCTCTGAGGGGATGCGCGCCTTGACCTTTCCAGTCGATGAGGAATCGTCGATCTCGGGCATGTTGGCGCCGGGCGATCGCATCGATCTGTTCTTCACGACGACCAGCGGCAACGAGACCATGACATTGCCGCTCTTGTCTGGTGTTCCGGTCATTGCGACCGGCATGCGTACGCTGTCCAACGAGCATCACCCGGAAGTGCAGAACCAACGTCAGTATCGGACCGTGACCGTCTCGGTGAAGCCGCAGGATGCGGCAAAGATCACTTTGGCTCAGGAGTCGGGCAAGCTCACGGTCGCGTTGCGACGACCGGGTGATGCTCGAGCATTGGAGCTGCCGCGGCTCACCAAGCGGAGCCTGCTGCTCGATGAGTCTTCGCCTCGCGTCAACACGAGAAGACGTATCGAGGTCATTCTCGGCGGAGTCTGAACACATGAGCTGGAGCCATGGATGGCTGACGTTCGGGGCCCTGCGGCGGCACGTGCTATGTGTCGCGAGGCTTGCGTGGCGTGGTTTGCTTCTGATGCTCTTCAGCGGCGCGTTGTACGCGCGTGAAGCACCCATCGTTGCTGCACCGACGGGCGTTCTCACCGTACCAGCAGGCCAGAGCTTGTTGCTGCGTTATGCAGACGTGAAGCGAGTGGCAGCAGGTGACGGCTCGATCGTCGACGTGAAGGTCTTCGACGACACTCACGAGATTCTGCTGCTCGGCAAGCGCGACGGTGTGACCGACCTGCGCATCTGGGCGCGCGATGGCACGACGATCGCGTATCAGGTGCGCGTGCTCGCCGCCCCTATCGAGCAGCCACCGCCGCCTCCCCCGCTCCAGGCAGAACCGACGATCCTGATCAAAGCAAAGCTCATCGAGGTGAAGAAGACAGCTTTGCGTGACATCGGCATCGACTGGGCGGATATGGCGGCAGGCCCGGTATTCGGCATGCTCGATGAGTTCGTGACCAACGAGCACTTTCGCATCCTGCCCGATTCGCTCACACGTTTCGATGACCTGCCGCTCGAGCTCGGCACCGGGAATCGTTATCTGGCGATGACGACGGTCGTCGAATCGGTGGTGAACCTCTTGGTGAACAATGGCGATGCGCGCTTGCTTGCCGAGCCGCTCTTGACCTGTATCAGCGGAGGTCAGGCGGATTTTCTTGTTGGGGGCGAAGTGCCGATCCCGGTGCAGAATCAAGACGGCGCGCTCAACGTCATCTTCAAGCAGTTCGGCATCATCTTGAATGTCGCGCCCCGCGCGAGCGACGGTCTTATCCGCACCAAGGTAGGTGTGGAAGTCAGCAGCGTGGACAAGGCGATCTCAGTTCTGGGCTTTCCCGGATTCGCGACCCGCAAGACCCACACGGAAATGAACGTGCAGAGCGGCGAGACCATGATTGTCGCCGGCTTGTTCAACTCTGAGGATGCCAAGACTGTCGTGAAGATGCCGGGCTTGGGTTCTTTGCCGATCCTCGGAGAGTTCTTCAAGTCGCGCCAGTTTCGGCGCGGGGAAACCGAGCTGGTTGTGCTCGTGACGCCGCAGATCCTGGGTGAGGATGACGAGGCAGTGCGGCGTGGCATTCAGAAGTTCGATGAGCTGAGGCGCAGCTCGACCGAAGCCCTCAAACCGAAGCTCCTGGATTGATCCTATGATCGAGATACGTGTGACGATGCCGTGCGGTCGGCAGCTGACGCAGATCCTGCGTACACGCGGCGTGTACATCATCGGGCGAAGTCTCGCCGCGGACATTCGACTTCGCCATGAATCGGTTGCCAAGAAGCACGCTTGCTTACGTATCGAGCCCGACGGCGTCTTTCTCCTCGATCTCGGCGGTGCATCGCCGGTGCGACGCAACGGCGTGGCGATCGCGAACAGCGCTCCGGTGCTGCGTGGAGACAAGTTCTCTATCGGCGAATGCGAGCTCGCAATTCTCGCGGTCGGCGTTTCCCAGCGCGAGGAGGCGGTCGCGAGCGAACGCACCGACACGCTCGATCGTGCAACCAGCGACACACTTCGCAGCGAGTCTCCCGCGGCTGCAGTCGATGAGTTGCAGCCGCTCAAGATCCAGGTGCAAGAGCTCGTGCTGCGCGAGCTGGACTTGTTCAGGCGTACGGCTTTGAACGATCTCAACGGTGTTGATCTGCGTCGCGAGACACGCGCTGCGCTCGAGACGATTATCGCGACCGAGCAAATCGAGCTGCCTGCGCATATCGATCGCGATGCCTTTGTGCGCGACATGACAGCAGAGATCGTCGGTTACGGCCCGATCGAGCCCTTTCTCGCCGACGATACCGTCTCCGAGATCATGGTGAACGGGCCGGAGCAAATCTACATCGAACGGGCGGGCCGACTCCTACGCGTACCGGCGCGCTTCACCAATGCCGAATCTCTCATGCGTGTGATCGAGCGTATCGTCACGCCGCTCGGCCGGCGCATCGACGAGGGCTCACCGATGGTTGACGGGCGACTGCCGGACGGCTCACGTATCAACGCGATCATCCCGCCCTTGTCCCTCGTCGGACCGATCCTGACGATCCGCAAATTCTCGCGCCAGCGCTTCTCGATGCAGCGCCTGGTCGACTGTGGGACGCTCACTGCGAACATGGCCGCTTTTTTGAAGCTGTGTGTCGAGCAACGCAAGAACATCATCGTGTCCGGGGTACCGGCTCGGGTAAGACGACGTTCTTGAATGCGTTATCGGAAGCGATCGCGCCCACCGAGCGCATCATCACGATTGAGGACGCGGCCGAGCTGCGTTTGGCGCAGCCGCATGTGCTCTCTCTCGAAGCGCGTCCGCCCAACGTCGAAGGGCGTGGCGAAGTCACAATTCGCGATCTGGTGCGCAATGCGCTGCGCATGCGACCCGATCGCATCATTATCGGCGAGTGTCGCGGCGGCGAGGCATTGGATATGTTGCAAGCGATGAACACTGGTCATGACGGGTCGCTGACGACCGGGCACGCCAACTCGCCGCGTGACTTGCTCTCGCGGCTCGAAGTCATGGCGCTGATGGCGGGCATGGATCTGCCGCTGCGTGCGATTCGAGAACAGATCGCTGCAGCCGTTGACATCATTGTCCAACTGACTCGCTTCAGCGACGGGACACGGCGAGTGACCTCGATCGTCGAGGTCGACGGCATGGAGCGAGACGTCATCCTCACGCAGCCGTTGTTCTCGTTCCGACAACGCGGCGTCAGCGCCAGCGGAAAAATCATCGGGGACTTCGTGAGCTCCGGTCATCCACCGCGCTTCTACGAAGCTCTTGAGCAGGCTGGTGTGCTCGTCGACCGCGCTATCTTCCAGCTCAATGTGTCTGCAACAGGAATAAGCGCGTGATGCCACTCGACCGGAGAGCACTCGTCGTGGCATTCGTCATGATTTCGGTCGTACTCGCTGCCGGCGCGATGCGTGGAGCATTGTCCGCCTACGAGCACGGTTTCGTGCATCGGTTTGGTACGTATCTCAGGCACCATTTCGTCGTGGCGGACCCGCGCAGCCTGTACCTTGCTACCGCCCTGATCGCCATCGGTTGCGCGTGCGCGGGTTGGTGCTTGCTTGGACCGCCAGGTGCCGCCGCTGCAATCGGTATCGCGATTCTCGCACCGCGCATCGTGCTCAATCACATGACGAGAGCTCGCACGAGAAAGTTCGTTTACCAGCTGCCGGATGCGCTCCTTGCGCTGGCCTCCACGTTGCGCGCCGGCTCGAGCTTGAGCAAGGGCCTCGAGCTGCTGAGCACGCGACAGCCCGCACCGCTCGGTCAGGAGTTCACGATCGTCCTCAATGAGCATCGGGTGGGGCGCCCGCTTTGTGACGCCCTGGCCGATTTGCGTAGACGCATCGACGCACCGGAGCTCGACCTCATGAATACGGCTATCAACGTCTCGCGGCGTGTGGGTGGCAATCTGGCGGACACACTCGAGTCGCTGGCCAGAACGTTGCAAGAGAAGGCCCACTTGGAAGGCAAGATCGCTGCGCTCACCGCAATGAACCGTGCACAAGGGTGGGTCGTGGGGGTGCTGCCAATTCTCATCACGGTCGTGCTGTATGCGCAGCAGCCCGAGCGCATGAAGCTGCTGTTCACGCAATGGTACGGCTGGATTGTGCTCGCGGTGGTGGGGCTCATGATGACGGTTGCCGCTGCGATGATTCGCAGGATCGTGAACATCGACGTGTAAGCCGTCGTCTCGATCGAGACGATGGTGCACAGGGAGGACACATGGGTGCTTGGATGCCCGCCGGGCTGGTTGGTGGCGCATGTGTGCTCGTGCTGTTGTGGGCGCGCGCGTTGCAGCCACGAGCCTGCCCACCGTCTATGCGCGACGATGCCTGGCGCGATCGACTGCCGCTCGTGCTGCGAGCGCTGCGCCCATTGTTGCGTCGGTATGCACGAAGTGTCGCGGCAACGATGACCGCTTCGCAACGCGAGGTACTGCAGTCCCGTCTCGACGCGGCAGGCGCGAGCTACTGGATCACTCCCGCAGAGCTCGTCGTGCTGCGGCGCCTTGCCTGCGCCGGAGGGTTACTCATGGCGTTCTACGTCATGTGGCTCCTCGACTTGCGCGACCCGCTCTACATCGGGCTCGCGGCCTGTCTCGTCCCGTTTGCCTACTGCTATCCGGATATCTGGCTGCGTGATGCTCGCGAGCGACGCCGTGCAAGCTTCGAGAAGGAGTTCCCCTTCTTCTTGGACGTCGTGGTGCTCGCTATGCGCGCAGGCCTGACCTTTGCGGCTGCGGTCGAGCAGGCGGTCGAGCAATTGCGAGCGGGGGCTGCGCGCGAAGAGTTCGCCCGGTATCTGCGCGAAACACGCGCCGGTGTGACGCGCCGAGCGGCTCTCGATCGGTTGGCTGCACGGGTGATGATTCCGGCCGTCACGAGCTTTGTCGCGTCGGTCACTCAAGCTGAAGAAACCGGCGCTTCGCTTGGCGACGTGCTCGCCGATCAGGCGCGCCAACGACGTCAGGAGCGTTTTGTGCGCGCCGAGAAAATGGCGAGCCGAGCGCCGGTGAAGATGCTGTTCCCGTTGATCGCGCTGCTCTTCCCGACGACCTTCATCATCCTCGGTTTCCCAATTGTCATGCAGCTCGTCGAAGCGGGCGTGCTCGATATCTTCCCGCGTTGACAACACAAGGAGGTGGCCATGGAGGCACTAGGATTGATGACGCCAGACGGAAGGTGCATTGCTCAACGTCTGCTGATCGCGCGCTCGTTTCGTGATCGATTGCGAGGGCTACGCAAGTCGGGCGAATTGCCGCCGGATACCGCCTTGATGCTGAGCCCGTGTGGGAGCATCCATACGTTCGGTCTGGGCTTCCCGATCGATGCCATCTTTCTCAACGCTCAGTTGCGCATTCTGCGCCTCGACGCGCACATCGCTCCCTGGCGCGTGCGATGGGCGCCGTTCGGCACCCGGCATGTGGTCGAGCTGCGTGCCGGAACGCTGGATCGGCTCGATCTGGCGCCCGGTACGTTCCTGTGTCTGCAACCGCGCGAAGAAGCGCCGGCCGCCATGGCCGCGCCGTGGAAGCAGACGCTCGATGGAGCCCCGCATGTGCGGTTCTCGTTGCACGCGCCGCTTCGCTCGCCGTGCAAGTGTCACTCGAGCCGGAATGTCAAGCGCAACCGATAGCGCGAATTCGGGCAGTTGCTGCTCATGATCATATCGCTTACCGCGCGCACCGCGGCTTCGTCGAGAGCGGGATACAAGCTGCTTGCCACCGCCCGGACATCCGTGGGATGGCTTGGCTTACCCGCGACCGTGAACTCCACCGTGACGGGACCTTCCTCTCCTGCCGCGCGCGATTCAGGCGGATAGTAATCGCCTATGGCGACCGGCTTGACGACCTCGTACTTGCAATTCGCCGGCGTGCCGAGCTCAGGTAGCTTCGGTCGGGGTGTGCACTCGGCATCGAACACCGAAGCGTTCACGTCGTCCTTCGCGAGGCTTGCTGCCACGATCCGCGTCGAGCGCTCGAGCACGAGCGCCTTCGCCTGGGTTTTCACATTGCCGGCGATATCGGTGCCTTCGTATGTGATCTCACCGGTGCACTCGAGCACGTCACTCGATTCGTTCAGCACGACCACTGCCCTGTAGAAGCACCGATCGGCGCCCTGGTTGCACGGTTGCGGTGTCGCGTTGCGTGCCAATAAGAATCGCCAGCTGCCGCTTGGCAGCTCAAACCGGTGCCCAGACGCTTCGATGATCAGCTCTTCCGTCGAAGGCGTGGCGAATGAATGGTTCGCCGCTGCTGCGATGTGATCCGAGCAATCGGCGGCTCGTAGCTCGCTGCCGCCGCCGCTCGTTCTGAAAAGCTCGAGCTGCTCGTTGAAGCAGATGGCAAGGCCCGTCGCCTGCTGCGCAAGCTCCTGGTACGCCGTCGCGTACGTCTGGTTGAGCTGTGCCTTCTCTTCCTCGCTCTTGCCGATCGATTTCTGGCCGAGCTCGCCATGCAGGCAACGCAGGTAGTCGGCGACCGAATCCGCAAACGCTGCGATCTCTTGTTGCGCAGCGGCCATGTGCTCGGTGCTGGCGGTTCTGCCATCGGGCACCTCGAAGGTGGCGCGCGGCCGTTCGCAAGCGGCCCACGCCGTGCTCGCAACGCAGACCACCCACACGACGACGATGCTCCCAAGCTGTTTCATTGATGTACCTCTGAGACGCTCACAACAATTGTCCCCCCAATGTGTGCTGCGAGGCGAGAGTTTAGCGAACAGATCCGGCAACCATGCTCGCGCAGCTCCTAGCGTGCCACGTCCCACCGATTTTCGTACGGCGTCTGACCGTGGAGTCGCTACACGGTTTTGCGCAATAACTCGTACCTCGCTGCCGCAGTAACCTAGCCGATGTTGTCTACTCGGGTCGTCTTCTCGATCGCGCGCCGCACATGTCAACACACCCTTCGTGTCCTTCACGACTTTACCGTCTCGCGCACACGTGTCTCGGAGCGCTGCTATTCAGCGCCTCAGTCATCGCTCAGGACCTAGCGTTGCTGGAGGAAGAGGACGAGCAGATCGAAGCATTGCTTGAGCGCATGACCCTGGAAGAGAAGGCAGGTCAGCTCACGGCGTTAGCAGACAACATTCGCTCTTTGAATCCGCACACGAATCCCGACGTGAATCAAAGACGCGCGGATGAGCTGCTTGCGGAAGTGCGCGCCGGACGTGTCGGCGTGTTGTTCAACGGCAGAGGCATCAAGGGCGCGCGGCTGGCACAGCATGCCGCTGCCGAAGAATCTCGCATGAAGATTCCACTGCTTTTTGCCGGAGACGTGATTCACGGGTATCGCACGGTTTTTCCGATTCCGCTGGCAGAGGCCGCTAGCTTCGAACCGGAGCTGGCGGAGCGCACCGCACGTGTCGCCGCCGTCGAAGCGACGGCGGGCGGATTGCATTGGAACTTCGCTCCGATGGTAGACATCGCGCGCGATCAGCGCTGGGGACGAGTCGCGGAGGGTTCCGGAGAAGACGTCTATCTCGGCAAGCTGTTCGCAGCCGCTCGTGTGCGAGGTTATCAAGGCAAGAGTCTCGCGAGCGAGGATTCGGTGTTGGCGACCCCGAAGCACTTCGCCGCCTACGGAGCCGTGTCGGGCGGGCTGGATTACAACACAGTTGAGATCTCACCCCAGACGTTGCGCGAGGTGCATCTGCCACCTTTCAGGGCGGCCTTCGATGCCGGTGCGTTGTCGGTGATGACGTCGTTCAACGAGATCAACGGCGTGCCGGCAACGGCGAACTACGAGCTGCTGACGACGATTCTGCGCGATGAATGGGGTTTCAAAGGCTTCGTCGTCTCCGACTACACGGCTGACATGGAGCTCATCGCGCACGGATTCGCGGAGAATCCTCGCGAAGCGACGAAGCTCGCCTTCCTGGCCGGCGTGGACATGAGCATGCAGAGCGGCTACTACGTTCGCTACCTCCCCGAGCTGGTGAGGTCGGGCGAAATACCCATGACCACGCTCGATCAATCTGTGCGACGTGTGCTGCGACTCAAGAAAGCGCTCGGGCTGTTCGACGATCCGTATCGCTCGCTCGACCCGGAACGGGAGGCGGTCGATCTCAAGCGTCCTGAGCACCGCGCACTGGCGCGCGAAGCGGCCCGTCGCTCGATCGTGTTGCTACGAAACGAGAATGAGCTGCTCCCGCTCTCGAAGAGCACGAAGATTGCCCTGATCGGTCCGTTCGCGGATGACCGCCAGAACTTGCATGGTCCGTGGACGCTCTTTGCGGACGAGCAAGAAGCGATCACCGTCGCAGAGGGCATCGCAGCCGCGTTGGATGATCCCAGCCTGCTGCAAGTGGTGAAGGGCTCGGATTTCGAAGCTCCGCTACCGGACGGCATCGATGCAGCCGTGCAAGCAGCAAATGAAGCAGATGTGGTGGTGCTGGCGATCGGCGAAACGCAGCAAATGTCCGGCGAAGCGCAATCGCGCACAAACATCGTCGTGCCGGCTGCTCAACAACGTCTGGCGGAAGCACTGTCCGAGACCGGCAAGCCACTCGTCGTGCTGCTGCGAAACGGCCGGGCGCTGGCGCTGCAGGGGGCAGTACGCGATGCCGACGCCATCCTCGTCACGTGGTTCCTGGGCTCGGAAACCGGCACTGCCGTCGCCGACGTCCTGTTTGGCGATTACAACCCCTCAGGGCGTCTGCCGGTCAGCTTTCCGATCGAGCCCGGACAGCAGCCGTTCTTCTACAATCACAAGCGCACGGGTCGACCCTATGTGGAAGGCGGGCCACCACAATTCAAGGCGCGCTATCGCGAGGCGCCATACGCTGCGTTGTATCCGTTCGGCCACGGTTTGAGCTATTCGAAGTTCAAGTACGGACCGGTGCGTTTGAGCGCAACGACGCTTCCTTGGGACGGATTCATCGACGTGAGCGCCGAGATTACGAACGTCAGCGAGCGCGCAGGCGAGGAAGTCGTGCAGCTATACATTCATGATCGCGTCGCAAGCCTCACCCGTCCGGTGCGCGAGCTCAAGGGATTCCGGAAGATCTACCTAGAGCCCGGTGCGAGCACAGTGGTGAGCTTCAGACTCACCAGGGAAGATCTGCAATTCGTTGGGCCGGACTTGCAATGGGTCGCCGAGCCAGGCGCGTTCGATGTGTGGATTGCGCCGTCGTCCACTGCAGGCACTCCGAGCACGTTCGTTCTCGAAGGCAAGCCCTCCTCGTGACGAGGGACTGCGGCTGCAGGAACTCCGACGCCAGCAGCTCTGCTGAGGTGCGCAGGAACAGGGAACAGGCAACAGGGAAAAAGCAAGCCTCCCACTACAGCTTACAGTCTACAGCCCACGGCCCACTTTACCCCCACAGCTCCCGCAGCTTGGAGGCGACGTCGACCCGAACGTGATGCGCTCTTGGCTCGATGGCCGTTTCTGCGTGCGTCGGCCAGGTACGCTGCTCGAACTTCGCAAGGAGCGCGTCCGTGAGGAAGCGGCTTCGTGCGCCATATACGTGCGCATCGCCGGTGCGGGGCTGTTGCCGGATGTAATACTTGAGTGGCGCCACGAGATGGAGCTCGTATCTCGCGCGCGTCATGGCCACGTAGAGCAGCCGTCGTTCTTCCTCGATCAGCTCTGGTTTTCCCGTCGCGTGCTCGTTCGGGAAGTTGCCGTCCGCGACGTTCAGAACATAAACACTGTTCCATTCCTGTCCTTTTGCGGAATGCACCGTGGACAGGATGAGATAATCCTCGTCCTTGAGCGGATCGCCAGCCAGATCGCCGCTAGCCTGCGGCGGATCGAGCGTAAGCTCGGTGATGAACTGCTCGCGAGTGGCAAACTGCGCTGCGATTCGCTCCAGCTGCTCGATGTCCCCCAACCGCACGTGTGCCGCGTCGTACCGCCGTTCGAGATGAGGCTGATACCACATACGCACGCGCGTGACCTGCCCTGACCATTCGCCCGCGTGCGCGAGCTCGACCATCAACGCACTGAATGGCTGCCAATCCTCGGACGCTGCTGCAGGCATGCGATATGCCTGCAGCACGCTCCACGCGCAGCCGCTTGCTTCGAACACCTTGAGACAGCGTTCAGCGGTCGCAGGTCCTACGCCAGGAAGAAGCTGTAGTGCCCGGAAGGCAGCGATGCGGTTGCGCGGATTGTCTGCCCACCGCAGCACCGCAAGCACGTCCTTGACGTGCGCGGCCTCCAGGAACTTGAGCCCGCCGTACTTGACGTACGGAATGTTACGCCGCATCAGCTCCAGCTCCAGGACGCCGGTGTGATGTGAATTGCGCACGAGCACTGCTTGCTCACGCAACAAGGTGCCGCGTTCGCGCGCAGCAAGCACTTGCTCGACCACATACTGCGCTTGCGCGTGGTCGTCCTGAACGGTGACGTAAAGGGGCTTGGCGCCCGAGGCACGCTGCGAGCGCAGGCTCTTGCGATATTGTCGTGGGCTCTCGTGCATCAGAGCGTTCGCGGCATCGAGAATCGGCTGCACGGAACGATAATTGCGCTCGAGCGCGATGACGGTGGCCGGCGGGGAAAAACGCTGCGGGTAGTCCAAGATGTTCTCCACCGTCGCGCCTCGAAACGAATAGATTGCCTGCGCATCATCGCCGACGACACATAGTCCTGCGCCATCCGGTTTGAGCGCGTAGACGATCTCCGCCTGCAAAGCGTTGGTGTCCTGAAACTCGTCGATGAGCACGTGGCTGAAGCGCCCGCCGATCTCCTCCGCCATGCGGCGATCCTGCACAAGGATGTGCCAGTAGAGCAGCAGATCGTCGTAGTCGAGCAGCTGTTGAGCTTGCTTGAGCTCGACATAGCGACGAAACAGTCGGTTCAGCTCGGCGCACCACTCGCGACACCATGGAAAAGCATCCTTGAGCGTGTCTTCCAGCGAGCGACGTGAGTTGATGCGATGGGAATAAATGGCCAGGCAGGTGTCCTTGCGCGGAAAGCGCTTGTCCGTGTTGGCCAGCCCGAGCTCTTGCCGGGCCATGTCGAGCAGATCGGCAGCGTCGCTGCGGTCGAGCACGGAGAAAGCCGGGTCGAGACCCACGACGTGCGCATACTCGCGCAGGAGGCGATTGCCGATCGAATGAAAAGTGCCCGACCACAGCCCACGTATCCATGCTTCAGAGAATGCCCCGGTGCCGCGCGCGCGCAGCGTCTGAATCGCAATACGCTCGGCTCGTCGCAACATTTCCTGCGCTGCGCGCCGCGTGAACGTGAGCAGCAGAATCCGTTCCGGTGCGACACCGTGGATGAGCAAGTGCGCGACGCGATGTGCGAGCGTGTTGGTCTTGCCGGTACCAGCACCGGCGATGATGAGCAAGGGTCCGGCGCTCCATCCGGACGGATGGGGTGCGCCGAACGTAGCCGCAGCGTGTTGCTCGGCATTGAGATGCTCGTGTGGCGAAGCGTGCAGCTCGTGTTGAAGTGCGTTCATCGTCGGGGCAAAAGAGGCGCTGGATGTGCGTACTGTATATAGAGCCAGACATGCTGGCCAGTCATGAAGGGAACGCAGGTTGCGGGCGCGACGTTCGAATGAGCGCGGCAGCAAACGGGATGACCTCATGAAAAGCTCGATGTCCAACGACTCGCGTCCCGGTGACCTACCAGCGGTCATTGCTCGGGCACGGCAGCACGCGCGGCACAATGGTTTGATCTACGTGTCGGACACCGACCCCGGCATTCAGCGCGTGCGGGTCGGCAAGGGGTTTCGCTACCTGGGGCCTCGTCGCAGACCCATTACTGGAACCCGCACGCTCGAGCGCATACGTAAGCTCGCCATTCCTCCTGCGTACACGGACGTTTGGATCTGCACGAAGGAGCGCGGTCACTTGCAGGCGACGGGCCGCGATGCGCGTGGTCGCAAGCAATATCGTTACCACGAGAAGTGGCGCGCAACGCGCGACGACGGCAAGTTCTCGCGCATGATCGAGTTCGGCTCGCGCTTGCCCGTCTTGCGTCGCCGCGTGAAGGCCGACTTGATGCAGCCGGGGCTCACGCGCGACAAGGTGCTCGCGCTCATTGTGAAGCTGTTGGACGACACGCTCATCCGTGTCGGCAATGCGGAGTACGCGCGCACCAACAGCTCGTACGGCGCCACCACGTTGCGCGATCGACACGCAAAGTTCCTTCCCGACGGCACGGCATTGCTGTGCTTTCGCGGCAAGGCCGGCCAACGCCATGAGGTGACCCTGCACGATCGCGACCTCGTGCGCGTGGTCAGGCGATGCCAGCAGCTGCCGGGTCAGCAGCTGTTCCAATACATCGACGAGCAAGGCAAGCGCCAGCCCATTGACTCGGGGATGGTGAACGAGTACCTGCGCCGAGCGATGGATGGCAATTTCGTCGATGTGGAAGGTTTCTCGGCCAAGGATTTTCGCACCTGGGGTGCGACAACCCGTGCCGTTGCATACCTCGTCACGCAGGAGTGCGGTTCGACGGTAAGTGAACGGGTGTTCGCACGCTGTGTGGCCGCCACCGCGAAGGAGGTCGCCCATGCGCTCGGCAATACGCCGGCCGTCTGCCGCAAGTCGTACATCAATCCGGTCGTGTTCGCAGCTTGGCGCTCGCAGCTCATCGCGCGCCTTTGCTCCGGCAGACTGGGGACGGGCAGAGCGCTGGAACAGCTGACACTCAGAGTGCTCCGGAACGTTCGGACCTAGCGGCGGTCTGATTTCGCGGCACTTCACCGCCCGGTAAAATGACGCACCTTTTCGGAGCGGCTCTCCATGCGATTTCCCGACTCATTCGACGTCATCGTCGTCGGCGGCGGCCACGCCGGTACCGAGGCTGCGTTGGCGGCGGCCCGCATGGGTGTGCGCACGCTGCTGCTGACCCAGAGCATCGAGACGTTGGGGCAGATGAGCTGCAATCCGGCCATCGGCGGGATCGGTAAGGGCCACCTCGTCAAGGAGATCGACGCGATGGGCGGTGCCATGGCGCGTGCAGCCGATCTGGCAGGGATTCAGTTTCGTACGCTCAATGCCAGCAAGGGGCCTGCCGTGCGCGCTACGCGCGCGCAAATGGATCGCAACTTGTACAAGCGTGCGATCCGTTGGTTCGTGGAAAACCAGCCCAACCTCACACTCTTCCAGCAGGAAGTGGCTGATCTCATCATCGAAGCGGACCGGGTCCTCGGGGTTGTCACGCAGAGCGGCATCGAGTTCCGGGCGCGTGCGGTCGTGCTCACGGTCGGCACGTTCCTCGGTGGCAAGATTCATATCGGCCTCACGAGCTATCAGGGCGGGCGCGCAGGCGATCCGCCATCGATTCGTCTTGCGGAGAAGCTGCGCGCGTTGCCGTTTCGTGTGGGCCGCTTGAAGACGGGTACGCCGCCGCGCATCGACGGACGCACCATCAACTACGAAGGCCTCGAGGTGCAACCTGGCGATGATCCGACACCCGTGTTCTCTTACCTCGGGCGCCGTAGCGACCATCCGCGCCAAGTGGTGTGCTACATCACGGCCACCAACGAGCGCACTCACGACATCATCCGTGCGGGTTGCGATCGCTCGCCCATGTTCACGGGCATCATCGAAGGTATCGGGCCGCGATATTGTCCCTCGGTCGAGGACAAGATTCACCGTTTCCCGGACAAGACCTCGCATCAGATCTTTATCGAGCCCGAAGGGCTCGATACGCACGAGGTTTACCCGAACGGCATCTCTACCAGCCTGCCGTTCGATGTGCAGTGGCAGCTGGTGCGCTCGATCAAGGGATTCGAGAACGCGCATATCACACGGCCCGGATATGCGATCGAGTACGACTACTTCGATCCGAGAGATCTGCGTCCCACGCTCGAGACGAAGTTCATCGCGGGTTTGTTCTTCGCCGGACAGATCAACGGCACGACGGGTTACGAAGAGGCCGCTGCGCAAGGCTTGCTCGCGGGCATCAACGCCGCTTTGCAGGTCAAGGAGCGCGAGCCCTGGTTTCCGCGTCGCGACGAAGCCTACATTGGCGTGCTCGTCGACGATCTCATCACCCGCGGCACGACTGAACCTTATCGCATGTTCACGAGCCGCGCCGAGTATCGCTTGTTGTTACGCGAGGACAATGCCGACCTGCGCCTCACCCCAAAGGCGCGCGAGCTCGGGCTCATCGACGACGAGCGCTGGCGCTTCTTCGAGAGCAAGCGTTCCGCAACCGAGCAGGAAATCGGCAGGCTGAAGAAGACGGTCGTTCAGCCAGCAGCGATATCGAGCGAGACGGCGGTTAAGGCGTTTGGCGCCGAGCTGGCGCGGCCCACGCATGCCTTCGATATCCTGCGTCGGCCGGAGGTCTCATACGAGACGCTGACGCAGCTGCCGGTCGTCGACAAGCCGGAGTGGATGAAGTCGGCAGAGGCCGACGAACGCCTCGTCGAGCAAGTGCGTCTGCAAGTCGAAGTGACGGCCAAGTACGCCGGCTACATCGATCGACAGCGCGACGAGATCGAGCGGCAGCGTCGGCACGAGGAAATGAAGCTGCCTGAGGATCTCGACTACACACAGATTCGGGGGTTGTCTACCGAAGTGTGCCAGCGCTTGAGGGAAGTCCGCCCGGCTACGCTTGGGCAAGCGGCGCGGGTGCCAGGCGTGACCCCCGCGGCGATCTCGCTCTTACTCGTGTATTTGAAGAAGCGCGCGGTACGGTCGAGCACTCGCATCGCCAGCTGAGGCGTCGCCACGCGACGGCGCGGTTTCGCCTTTTCACTTGTGAACTTTTTCATCGTTTCGCACGGGATCTTGTTGCTACCCTCCGCGCGCTCGTTGCCCAACGACTTTCTTGCGCACTCCTATGACTTGGTTCGTGATCTTCGCCTGCTCAGTTTTCGCGCTGTGGGGTTGGCGGCGATACCGAGAGTACCAACGCGAGCTCAACAGTCCGCTGGCGAGCCATCGTCAAGGCCATAGTCATATCGGCCAGGTGATCGTTCTAGAGACGGGGCTGCAAGACGGCACCGGGCGAGCGCGCATCGGTAATCGCGAGTGGGTCATTCGAGGGCCGAACATGCCGCCAGGCTCGAAAGCCCGAGTGACCGGGGTCGACGGCACGGTGCTGCTCGTCGACCGGGTTGCGCGCTAGGGCTCGGGCTCTCCGCAGCCTTGCTCTCGCATGGCTCGGCGCGCGTTCTGCGCCCATAAGCGTTCGGCCTGCTCGCGCGCCTGCGCAATGACCTGCTCATCTGCATCGCGCGTCAACAGTGTGATGGCTTGCGCAAAGCTTCTTGCATGAGCGATGTAGGCATCGCCCATGCAGCCAGCCTCGTTCAGGCGATCGCCGAAGTACTGCCACGCAAGCAGCTGCGCGCGCGGCATGCGCCGGCCCCAGGGCATCCGCACCATCGAGAGGAACGCGCTCGGCTCACCGTCTCGCGCCGCGTCGATGCCGAATGCTTGCGCGCTCGATGAATCGGCTGGGTGGCCGTCGCAACCAAGCGCCATGCAGTTGGCGAGATCCACCTTCGCTTGCGGCATCGTTCTGCCGGCATGCTTGAGATACGAGCGGATGGAGGCGATGTCGCTGGTGCGCTCGCCGCGTTGCACCTCAATGACGCGGCGGGTCGCGAGCGCGTACATCGCCGGCGCGTATTGCTGCTTCGCCGCTTTCTCGAGCAATGCATCGCGCTTGCGCGGATCGCGAACGAAGCGCGCAAGCTCGGTAGCGCTTGCCGGCTTGCCCAAGTCGGCCGCGTCTCGCAAGCGATCTTCGATCGCCTCATAGTCGAAGCGGGCATTGCGACAGCTTCTTGCGGCTCCCTCCGAGAACGCTGCCTCGGCTTGCAGCACGCCCGCTGCGCGTGCGACCCGCTCCGGCGGCAAGACGCTCGCAAGCTGGTCGATCTGCTGGCGGAGATCCCGAGGCGGCGTCGCGCCGATGCGGCTGCACCAGTGTTGAACGCGCACGAGGGCGATGTTCGCTTCCTCCTGTCCTTGCGCCGCAGCCTCACTGAGCGTCGCGACGGCACGGTCCACTGCGCCGCGGGCAAGATCGTCGATGACCGCTTGCGGAACATTCAGGTCGCGCAGCTGACGCCAGTGCGTCACTCGTTGGAGGCGCACGTAGAACGCCGCTTCATCGGTCGGCGTCACCGTTGCCTGTGGCACAGGCGCGGCCGCTGACGCGTCTGTCTGCTGCTTCGGTGCTTCGATCGCGTGCGCCGCCGCAAGAGGAAGCGCGGCGGCGACGCAGGTGAGCATCCGAAGGCGCATGGCACTTACTCTGAGGGGATCAGGTCGTACTCGATTTGTACGTTGCCCGTGAAGCTCATCGTCCCTCGTTGATAAGACTGTGCTGCGTCTGACGCTTCGGCCATTGCGGCACGCTTGAGCATCGGCACCGGCGGTGGGACGAAGCCCGACGTGGCAGAGATCGTGCGCGGTGCGCCGAGGCGTGCCCCGGCTGCACGAGCGACGGCTTGCGCATTCAGACGTGCGTCCTCGACGGCTTTGGCAAGGGCTTCACGCTCCAGCTCGCGGCGCCGACTCGAGTCGAGCTGCGGTTCGCTCACCTGGTTGATGCCGAGATCGAATGCTCGTTCCAGGAGTGGACCGAGCTTGTCCAAGTCGCGCAAATCCACTTCGATCTGCCGCGAAACGTAATAGCCGATGAGGTGTCGTTCGCGGGCGTTGGGGTCCCAGTTGTATTCGGGTTGAACGTTGATGCCGGTAGCGCGTACCAGCTCTCGGTCGATCTTGAGATCGCGAGTCAGCTTGAGCGCTGCTTCCACTGTCTTTGCGACCTCTGCGCGGGCATCTTCCAGCTTCGGGCGCCGCGCCTCGATGCCGAGTGTAACGATGGCTCGGTCCGGCTCGGCACGGACCTCCCCTTGGCCCGATACCGTTATGGTGCGCGGTCGCGGCTCCTCTGCTCCGTGAGCAAGAGATGCAAACGCCAACAGCGAGGCGAGAAGAAGCGCTTTACTAGGCATGTCTCGACGTCCTCGAACGACACCGCACGAGCGGCTACACAATCTTTGTTCGCCATCGCCCGATAGAGTTCAGTCGACGGCGCCGCGAGCCAATCGGCATCGCCTGGCAAGCGGATCAGTGCTCCTAGCTCAATAGCTTGCTGACCAAGTCTCGCACTTCGGGGCGGTCGGCCTTCAAGTGTTCTCCGGCTCCCGAAGCGATTGCCTCGAGATCGGCAGTGGCACGCTCGAAATCATCGTTTACCACGACATAATCGAACTCGTGCCAATGCGACATGTCGCTAATGCTGTCGCGTAGCCTGCGGGCGATCACCTCATCGCTATCCGTGGCGCGCGCTCGCAGGCGTTGCTCGAGCGCTTCTCGCGAAGGCGGCAGGATGAAGATCGTGCGGCACTCGGGCAGCGCACTTCGGACTTGTCGTGCTCCCTGCCAATCGATCTCGAGCAGCACGTTGTGGCCGTTCGCGAGCATCTCTTCCACCTGCGCGCGCGAGGTTCCGTAGCAATTGTCGAACACCTGCGCATATTCCAGGAATTCGCCGTTTGCAACCATACGGTCGAATACGGCGCGCTCGACGAAGAAGTAATCCTGCCCGTTGCGCTCGTTCTCGCGCGGGCGGCGGGTCGTATACGAAATCGAGAACTTCAACTGCGGCATGCGCTTCATCAGGGCGTGCACGAGCGAAGTCTTGCCTGCGCCCGATGGCGCGGCGATCACGAAGAGTTGTCCGCGTCGCATACACATGGAAGAAAGCAGCTGATTCGTCATGCGCGCATCATTCCACGTTCTGGATTTGTTCGCGCATCTGCTCGATTGCCACTTTCATATCCACCGCAGCCTTGGTCGTCTCGGCATCCTGGGACTTGGAAGACAACGTATTGGCCTCGCGGTTCAGCTCTTGCATCAAGAAATCGAGGCGTCGCCCCGCCGGTTCCGTTGAAGCAAGGGCGGCTTCCACCTCGTCCAAATGTCCTGCCAGGCGATCCAGCTCTTCGTCGACGTCCATCTTATATGCATACATGACGAGCTCTTGCTCGAGGCGATCGTTGTCCGGGGTGATACCGAGTTGCGTGATGCGCTCCTTGATTCGCTCGCGGACGCGCTGCGAGATCTCCGGAAGTCTCGCCTTCACGGCGCGCGCATGCTCACGGATCGTTGCGCAACGGGCAAGCAACAGCTCGCGGATACGCTGCCCCTCGCGGGCTCGCGAGTCGTTGAGGTCATGCAATGCCTCGCGCAGCAGCTCGAGCGCCGCCGTCAGAACCGGCGTGACATCTTGCTCCGCTTCGCGAATGACACCCGGCCATCGCAGCAGCTCCATCGGACTAACGGGTGCCGGATCGCTGATGCGTGCGCGCACTTCGTCCAGGCGCGCCGCGAGCTGATCGACGAGCTGCGTGTCGAGCTCGAGCGCACGCTGCATTCCCGGAGCAGGCTTCAAATAGATGTTCGCATCCACCTTGCCGCGCCTCAGCCCGGATGCGAGCAACTGTCGGGCTTCGTTGTCGAGCCCTCGCAGCTCCTCGGGAAGGCGCAGGGTAATCTCCAAGTAACGATGATTGACGGTGCGCAGCTCGCAAGAAAGGGTACCCCAAGGTCCTTGGCGCTCGCGTCGCGCGAAACCGGTCATGCTGCGAATCATGTGCTCATCTCGGACGGAACATGTGCACGTGGTGGTTCAATCGAAAATGCGCGCCGTGTCGCATCTTTGTAAAAGTGCGGCGGTACCGAGTCGTACTTGGGCGGATTTAAGGAAAAAGCTGTCTTAACTGCGACCCCACGCCAGTGTATAAAGCGCCGCGAAATCTGAGCCGTCGCGGAATTCCCGAGATTCCGAGGATTTGTCACACCGTCAGATTTCGAGCAGCGCAGCTGGCCCGTATCCAGAGTAACAGGGCAGCTGCGAGCTTCTCAAAGTGTAACAGTTGATTGCCCTTCGACCGGAGCCCGCGCTTGCGGATCGAATATGCCGACCTGAGTCTGATAGGAGACCGGGAAGACAACCAGGACCGAGTCGCCGTCGTCGCCAACGACGAGGCAGTCTTTTTGATTGCTATCGATGGCATGGGCGGCCACTCCGACGGCAGCCGTGCTGCGGACACGGCGCTCAAGAGTCTGATTGCATCGTTCCAGCAAACGCCCGCGCCGGTTTTCGATCCTCTCGGCTTCCTGCATCTTGCCTTGAGCCGCGCCCACGACGACGTCGCTGGGCTGGGCAATGCGCAAGCCATCGACGCGCGCCCACGCGCCACCACGGCCATCTGCCTGGTGCAGGAAGGCGCAGCATACTGGGCGCATGTCGGAGACACTCGTGTGTACCACATCCGCGACGGCCAGGTGCTCGAGCGCACGCGCGACCATAGCCACGTCGAGTTGCTGTTGCGCGAAGGTAAGATTACAGAAGACGCCATCGCGAACCACCCGATGCGCAACTTCGTCGAGTGCTGCCTGGGCGGCGACCCGGCTATTCCGGAGATGACGATCAACGGTCGTCGTGCCTTGCAGCCGGGTGACGTGCTGCTCTTGTGCACGGATGGCATTTGGGCCAACTTGCGCGACGCGGACATCGCTGCGTTCTTCCGCGATGATACCCGCCACTTGCGCGCTTGGCTCGAAGCGCTCGGGCGACGTGCCGTGCAGGCTTCCGCCCCGTTCAGCGACAACGCTTCCGCAGTCGTGTTGCGCTGGCTCGGCGACTGAGCGCATCTTCCCGCCTGAGCTCTCTCGAACGGGCAGCCTCGTGGAAGGGCTTGTAGGAAGGGACTGATTGCCAATGAAGCAACGACCGAGCGGTCGCGCCGCCGATGAGCTGCGCCCCGTCAAGATCACCCGTCATTTCACCAAGTACGCCGAAGGCTCCGTGCTCATAGAGTGCGGCGATACGCGAGTGCTGTGCACGGCAAGCGTCGAAGACGGCGTTCCTGCGTTCCTTCGTAACACGGGTCAGGGCTGGGTCACCGCCGAGTACGGCATGTTGCCGCGCTCAACCCATACGCGCAGCAAGCGCGAAGCGGCTGCCGGCAAGCAGGGGGGACGTACCCTCGAGATCCAGCGTCTCATCGGCCGCGCATTGCGGGCGGTCGTCGACCTGCAGGCGCTCGGCGAACGCACCATCACCCTCGATTGTGATGTGTTGCAGGCGGACGGTGGAACGCGTACGGCCGCCATCACCGGCAGCTACGTCGCGTTATCGGACGCGATCACGACGCTCATGAAGCGCGGCGTTCTCGAGGAAAACCCGATCCACGGTCAAGTCGCTGCGGTGTCGGTCGGCATCTGGTCCGGCATACCGGTGCTCGACCTCGACTATGCCGAGGACTCGGAGGCGGAAACCGACATGAACGTCGTCATGAACAGCGGTGGCGCATTCATCGAGCTGCAGGGGACAGCCGAAGGCCACGCGTTCCGGCGGGAGGAGCTCGACGAATTGCTCAATCTGGCAGCGAATGGCATCGGCCAGCTGCTCGCCAAGCAGCTCGAGGCGCTCAGCGCCGACTAAGGTCGTGGCGATCGAAAGTCGGTGAGCCGAGAGAGCGGAGTCGATCGATGCGCATCGTGCTGGCGACGAGCAACGCGGGCAAGCTAAGGGAATTCAGGGCGCTGCTGGAGCCGCTCGCGATCGAGGTCCAGCCTTTGTCCGATTTCACGACACAGAGCGTGGACGAAACGGGACTGTCCTTCGTGGAGAACGCGATCTTGAAGGCGCGATTCGCTGCGCGCGCTGCGGGCTTGCCTGCGCTCGCCGACGATTCCGGTCTTGAGGTCGATGCGTTGCGTGGCGCCCCCGGTATCCACTCCGCCCGCTATGCCGGGCCGGGTGCCACCGATCAGGCGAACAACGAGAAGCTGCTCGAGGCGATGCGTGGCATCGAGCGCGCTCGCCGCCAAGCTCGCTATCGCTGCGTGCTCGCTTTCATGCGCTGGGACACCGATCCTTTCCCGCTCATCTGTCAAGCGAGCTGGGAAGGCATCATTGTCGAGACGCCACGGGGCTGCGGCGGCTTCGGTTATGACCCACTGTTCGAGCTCCCCGGACGCGGCCTCACGGCGGCGGAGCTGCCGCCAGAGGAAAAGAATCGTCTGAGCCACCGTGGTCGGGCGTTGCAGGAGCTGGTACAGCGGCTGGAGCAAGAGATGAAGCCGCTTGGCGCGCTCACATGAGGAGTGCTCCGGGGCTCGACGTTCGATCGAATGCGCTGTCAGCGGCTGTGCTCGTCGAGCCACCGCTCTCGCTGTACGTCCACATGCCGTGGTGCGTGCGCAAGTGCCCCTACTGTGACTTCAATTCTTACACCGCTCCCGCACAAGTGCCGCAGCGCGCATACATCGACGCGCTGATCGCCGATCTCGAGCACGATCGCGATCTGGTGCGCGGTCGCCCGATCGTGTCAATTTTCTTCGGAGGCGGTACGCCAAGCTTGTTCGCACCCGAGGAAATCGCCCGCTTTCTGACGGCCGTTCAGGATCTCGTGGAGGTCGCGCCCGATGCAGAGGTCACGCTGGAAGCCAACCCAGGTAGCGTCGAACGCGGTTTGTTCCGGGAGTATCGAGCGGCGGGTATCAATCGCATCTCCCTAGGCGCACAGACATTCAATCCGCAGCACCTGCGTAGGCTCGGGCGGATTCACGGTCCGGCAGAGATTGCGAACGCGGTCGACGAGATCGTGCGCAGCGGCATCGAGAACTTCAACCTGGACATCATGTACGCGCTGCCCGAGCAATCGGTGATCGAAGCCCTTGCCGACCTCGATGCGGCGCTGGCGCTCGCGCCCACGCATATCTCCCATTACCAGCTGACACTTGAGCCGGGCACGGTGTTCTACCACCGGCCGCCGCCGTTGCCCGATTCAGACACGGCCTGGGAGATGCAGCAGCGATGTCAGGAACGTCTCGCGTGCGCCGGCTATCTCCAATACGAGGTGTCGGCGTATGCGCGCGATGCGTATCGGTGCGCGCACAATCTGAACTACTGGCGCTTCGGCGACTACCTTGGCCTAGGCGCGGGTGCCCACGGAAAGATTACGCGCGCCGCCGAGCAAATGGTGCTGAGGACCGTCCGCGTGAGACAGCCGCGCGTCTATCTCCAGCGTGCGCCCGAAATGCGCCTGGATGAGCGCCGACGAGTGGCGCGAGAGGAGCTGCCGTTCGAGTTCATGCTCAATGTGCTGCGGCTTCACGAAGGTTTCGACGAGCTCCTCTTCGAATCGCGCACTGGCGTCTCGTTCCGAGAGGTGGCTCCGATCATGGAGAAGGCCCGCGTGCTCGGTCTGCTGGAATGCGTGTCGCAGCGAACGTGGCGTCCGACCGAGCTCGGCCGACGTTTTTTGAACGACCTCCTCACGCTATTCCTCGAGGGTCCAAAAAATGTGATCCAGTAGGTACTTTCGGGGGGAGGTATTCGTGAAGTACGGCACAAATTTTTCCAGGAAGCACGTGCGAGAAGGACCGTCCGCGAAGGGTTATACACATCCCGGAACTCTCGCCGCAGAGCTATAAGTTGATGACGAAATCACATGCGGTGCTTAAGCAGGAGGTCGTAAGTTATTGAGTAAACAGGGCAAAATGCCCTGGTGAAAAAATGACCAATGTGACAACCCTATAGTGTTCTCGCTTTGTTGCGCTGTCCGATACCAACTCATCCACACAGTTATCCACAGGTTTTGTGGATAACCGCTCGTATTTCCGACACGCCGCCGCCTCATCTTGCCGAGTGGCACATTGGGGGCTACACTGGCCGGCCTTTTTCGACAAGCGCTTGACGTGCTCGGCCCAGTACCATGAAACCTGGCATTCATCCGGAATACAAAGAGATCACCGTGACCTGCAGTTGCGGGAACACGTTCACGACGCGTTCCACGTTGGGTCGCGACTTGCACATCGAGGTCTGCTCGAACTGCCATCCGTTCTACACGGGGAAGCAGAAGATCGTGGACACCGGTGGTCGCGTGGACAGGTTCCGCAAGAAGTACGCCCGCTAGTCGCGAGCGAAAAGCAGAATCAGCGAAGGCGCCCGCGGGCGCCTTCGTCGTTTACAGGGCTCGCAAACCCATTTGCCGGCGCTTCCTTGCCGCCGGCCGTTCCATTCCCATTCATTTCCGATCTGTCATCGTCTCGTGAGCGGGCGGCACGCGCCCTCGATTGAACGCTCACGGGCGGAGAGGCACCATTCGGGCTGGCGCCCCGGCGTAGGATCGAATTCGACTTCCCAACGAGCCGCTGCCATGAATCTCGTAGCACTGCTGCGCAACGCCCTCTTGGTCGCCATTGTCACGGCGGGTTTGTCGAGCTGCGCGATGAATCCGGTCACAGGGCGGCCCGACTTGGTGCTCCAGTCCGAAGCCGGCGAGATCAAGCGCGCGCGGGAAGTGCATCCGCTCTTGTTGCAACACTTCGGCGGGCCCTACCAGGACATGCGCTTGCAGCAGTACGTGAACGAGGTGGGGCAACGGGTCGCCAAGGTGAGCCACAGACCCGACCTCGAGTACACGTTCACTGTTCTCGACAGTCAGGACATCAACGCGTTCACGACAGGCGGTGGCTTCGTCTACATCACGCGCGGCATTCTCGCGTTTCTGAATTCGGAAGCGGAGCTCGCCGCCGTGTTGGGTCATGAGATCGGACACATCACGGCCCGTCACCCCGTTCGCCAGCAGAGTCAGGCCACGCTCGCCAACATCGGCGCGGCAGCGGTGGGCGTGTTCACGGGCAGTGGCGATCTGGCCGATCTGGCGAACTACGCCGGCGCAGCAATCATCCGCGGCTACGGGCGCGAGCAGGAGCTCGAGGCCGATCGTCTTGGCGCCGAATATCTGGCTCGTATCGGCATGACGCCGGATCATATGATCGATGTCGTGCGGCTGCTCAAGAATCAAGAGCTATTCGAGATCCAGCGGGCGCGAGAGGAAAAGCGCCAGCCGCGCGTTTATCACGGAGTGTTCTCGACGCATCCGGACAATGACAAGCGGCTGCGCGAGGTCGTGCGGGCAGCGGCGAAGCTGCAGGTCGAAGGCGAAAAGGGCGATGCCGGCCGCGAGCGTTACCTGCGGGCCATTGCAGGCTTGCCGTTCGGCACCAGCCGTGCGCAAGGCGTGCTGAAGGGGAATCGCTTCTACCACGCCGACATGGGCTTTACGCTCGCGTTCCCGACCGGCTGGAATGTGGAAAACCTATCGGACCGGGTGGTTGCGACCTCTCCGCAGAAGGACAGCGTGCTGCAGCTCCAGACGTTGGCGCCGCCTCCTAACACAGGGCCTCGCGAACTCCTCGTGCGTCTGCTCGCCGGAACAGGCACCGCGGGTCAGGGTGAAGCGCTGGAGATCAATGGCTTGCAGGGCTACACGACGGTGGTGCGCGCGGCGAAGACACCCTTTGGGGTCGGTCCGGCAAGATACACCGTCATCTACTACAACAACCTTGCCTATATCTTCGCAGGCGCGAGCAAGGGTTCGGGTAACATCCCGGCCGCCGATCCTCTGTTCATGTCCACGATCAGAACGTTCCGTCGGCTCAGACACAATGAGCTCGCGCTCGCCGAGCCGTACAAGATCCGCATCATCCGCGCCACGGAGAATACGCGCATTGCCGATCTTGCGAAGAGCTCGCCCATCAAGGAGTACCCGGCGGAGATATTGCGACTCCTGAACGATCTCTATCCTGACAAGGAGCCGCAGCCCGGGCAGCTCTTGAAGATCATCGAGTAGCGCTCACCACCACTCACGCGCGCGTGCTGGCCGTCAGTCAGCATGATGAGCGTCCCTGCCAGCCGCAGATCGTGAGATTCCGCAGCGTTCTGTGAACTTCGGCTCATTTGCACCCCAAATGGTGCCGATCGCGGTCACTTATGAAGCGCGGTGCCGCTCCCAGAGCGGCGCCTGTGCGCTTGATTCATCGAGCCCGTCGTGTAAGGCTCCGCCTCCCGCTCGCGCAGCGCGTTGTAGGGCGGAGATCCGCGATTCGGACTCGAATCGAGCGATCTTCCGGTAGCGGAATGGTCCGGTTAGGCCTTTCCGCCCTCTACTCGCCAGCGCCCTCGGTGTGTCGATGTACGACAGAGTCAGGGCTGCCTCGGGCGCGTCCAACTCGAGGTGAGCGCTGCGCACGCAGCGACGGTGCAGCGTGCCCGTTGCATTACCTTTTGCTGGAAACGAGCTCATGTCCGAGAAGAAATTTGAACTGACGAACCTGGCGACCGGTAAGAAGACGCTTGCGAACGTCCGCAGCGGCACAATGGGTCGGGACGTCTTGGATATCAGCAGCCTGGCGAAGGACCACGACATGTATGCGTTCGATCCAGGCTTCATGGTCACGGCCTCCTGCGAAAGCAAGATTACGTACATCGATGGAGAGGCCGGCGTGCTCTTGTATCGAGGCATCCCGATCGAGCAGCTCGCGGAAAAGAGCAACTTCCTCGAAGTCGCATACTTGCTCATCAACGGTGAGCTACCTACGAGCCAGCAACTCGCCGAGTTCACGCACGCGATTCAGTATCACACGATGATCAACGAATCGTTGCTGCGGTTCTTCAACGGCTTCCAGCACAACGCTCACCCGATGGCGATGTTGTCGGGGGTCGTCGCGTCGATGGCTGCGTTCTATCACGACTCGATGGACATCCATAATCCGCGCCATCGCGAGATCTTCGCACACCGCATCATCGCAAAGATGCCGACGATCGCTGCTGCCGCATACAAGCACTCGATCGGGCAGCCGTTCATCTATCCGCGCAACGACCTCGATTACTGCTCGAACGTCCTGCACATGTTCTTTGCGGTGCCGTGCGAGCCATACCACGTCGATCCGGTGGTCGCGCAGGCGCTCGACCTGCTCTTCATCTTGCACGCAGATCACGAGCAGAACGCGAGCACCTCGACGGTGCGCCTCGCCGGCAGCACTGGCGCCAACCCGTACGCGGCGATCTCCGCAGGCATCAGCGCGCTATGGGGTCCCGCGCACGGCGGTGCGAACGAAGCGGTGTTGCTAATGCTCGAGGAAATCGGCACCGTGGAGAACGTGCCGAAGTACATCGCGAAAGCGAAGGACAAGAAGGACAACTTCCGCCTGATGGGCTTCGGTCACCGCGTGTACAAGAACTACGACCCGCGCGCGACGATCATTCGCGGCATGTGCCACAAGGTGCTCGCGAAACTCGGCAAGTCGGACAACCCTCTGTTCGAACTCGCCTTGAAGCTCGAAGAGATCGCTTTGAAAGACGAGTACTTCATCGAGCGCAAGCTGTATCCGAACGTCGACTTCTACTCGGGGATCATCTACAGCGCGATCGGCATACCCACCTCGATGTTCACGGTGATGTTCGCGCTGGCACGCACTGTCGGCTGGGTCGCGCATTGGCAAGAGATGATCTCCGATCCTGGGATGAAGATCGGCCGTCCGCGACAGCTCTACACGGGGCCGGCCAGACGCGACTACGTCGAGATCAGCCAACGCGGTTGAGCAGCCGACTCGCGCGCCGCGCTTACCACCGCGTATCGGCCTCGGTCGTGGCGAGCAGAGACTCGAGCTCCGCCGCGTCCGCCCGTCTCATCGGCCGCCCGTCGACCGGGCTGGCCGGTGACTGGCGAATGCCGTCGACGGGGAAGATCACGGCGTCGATCTGCGTATGACCGGCGACGAACTGCACCACCGGATACGTTACGAGCCGGTCAGGCTCGTAACGTAGCCGGCGCTCGCTCATCCGATAGGGGATGCCGCGCTCCATGAGGTGTAGCACCACCGCTTCCGCCCCATCCGCGAACACGTGCAGCTGGATCTCCGAATGAGCCGAGGCGGTTCCGCTGAGGACGGGCCCCACCAGTCGCGGTTGGAAGCGATCGAGCAGACGCATTGCGCGCAGTGCGGTCTCACGCAGCCGGCTCAAAGTGTTCTTGTGCGTGTCGGCCTTGAACAGCCGTTGATGGACGGCCAGCGCCTCCTCGATCTCCGTGTTCTTCGGCAGCACACCGATGTCAGTCGCACCGAACCGCTCGGCCGCTTTACGCTTGGCGAGACCGTAGTCGTCGATTCCCTGTTCCGACATGATGCGCGCAGCTTCCTGCGCGAGGGCGCGGCGCAGATGGGCGGCACGCGGATTCATACGCTTGCTCATGAGGCGCACTCCGATAGGAAAGACGGGCGCAGCGTTCCTCGCGGCATCGCCCGCCTGGCTGCACACGTTCGAGCTCGCTCAAAAAAGCGAATCCTCCGCTCCCGCAGACTCCACTTCCGATCCAAGGTCGAATGGTAACGAGCCGTCCACGGGCGGTTCCGGCGGCAGATGCCCAGCCATGAACGTTTCGAATATGGCGTTCGGTTCGCCTGGACGGGCGACAAAGCCCGTGTCCGCAGAGATGCGCATGGTAACGAGTCCGGGCGGGGGTGTCCGCTTTTCTTCCGGCAGGCCCCGCAGCGCTTCCGACATGAAATATATCCACATCGGCAAAGCGGTACGGCTACCCTCCTCTCCCGGCCCGAGCGAGCGTTCCTGATCGAATCCGACCCAGGCTGCGGCGACGAGCCGCGAATTGAAACCGCAGAACCAGGCATCCCGGCGATCGTTCGTGGTGCCGGTCTTGCCCGCAAGATCCGAGCGTCTTAGCTGACGCGCGCGCACGGCGGTACCGCGAGCGATCACGTCTCGCATCATGTCCGTCATTAACCAGCTGTTCTGCGCGGAGATGGCGGGCCGCGCCAGACGCTCCTCGTCGATGTACGTCAATCCGCCCCAACGCGCCTCGTCGCTCTGTTCCGCTCGAATCGGCTCGTCGAGCCCGCCCAGTTGCGGCACGGACGGGGCCGTCTCAAGGCATTCGGGGCACACGTAGCGTGGCTCGGCCTCGAAGACGACATCGCCATCGGGACCGATCACACGCTGCAAGTAGTACGGCTCCACGAGAAACCCCCCGTTGGCAAAAACGGCATAGCCCTGCGCCATGTCGAGCGGGGAGACGGCAGCCGTGCCAAGCGCCAGCGAGAGATTGCGCGGCAATGCTCGTTCCTCGAAGCCGAAGCGCTGCATGAACTCGGTGACGTAACCCGGTCCGAGCGCATTCATGACCCGAATCGATACGAGATTGCGCGAGCGTACGAGGGCCTCGCGCAGACGCATCGGCCCGCGAAACTCGCGCGTGTGGTTCTGGGGGCGCCAGCTTGCCTCGAGGCTCGCGTCCTCGATCACGAGCGGCGCGTCATTGATGATGCTGGCAGGCGTAAAGCCGCGATCGAGCGCTGCCGAGTAGAGGAACGGCTTGAACGCTGAGCCGGGTTGACGACGCGCCTGCACAGCGCGGTTGTAGTTACTCGCGTAGAAATCGAATCCGCCGACCAGCGCAGCAATGGCGCCATCGTACGGATCGAGCGCGACGAACGCACCTTGCGCTTCGGGCATCTGCACTATGCGCCAGTCGCCATCACGCTCCTGCGCGATGTAGATCACGTCTCCCACCGTCAAGACGTCGCTCGCACGCTGCAAGGCCGGACCGACGCTGCCATCCGGCCGCGGCTCCCGTGCCCAGCTGATCGCTTCCCATTTGAGCGCGACACGACCGTGCACGCGCGAGAATGCGACGGCGTCCTTTTCGCCGACGCTCACGATCAGTGCCGGCTCGAGCCCAGCCCGTGGCGCGAACTCCTGCAGCGCCGCTGTCCATTCTTTCTCCGTCGCGTTGCTCGGCAGCGTCACGCGGCCAAGCGCGCCGCGGTAGCCGTGACGCTGGTCGTACTCGAGCAGTGCGGCGCGCAGCGCCCTGACGGCGGCGCGTTGCAGACGGCTGTCGATCGTCGTGATCGCTTCGTAGCCGGCCGTATAGGCATCCGGACCATAGCGCTCGAGCATCGCCACGCGTGCCATCTCTGCAACGTATGGCGCTTCGACTTGGATCGCCGGTCCGTGCAGCTTTGATTCGATCGGGACTGCCGCCGCAGCATCGTGCTCTTCCTTGGTGATGAATTGCTTCTCGCGCATGCGCCGCAAGACATATGCACGTCGTTGTCGCGCGAGATCGGGGTTCGCGACAGGGTTGTCGCGCGAAGGAAGGCGGAACGTCCCGGCGATGAGCGCGATCTCCGGCAGGGTGAGCTGATCGACCGTCTTGCCGAAGTACACCTCCGCGGCCGCGCCGACGCCGTAGGCACGTTGACCCAGGAACATCTTGTTCATATAGAGCGCCAGAATCTCTTGTTTGCTCAGCTCGCGCTCGATGCGCCAAGCCAAGAAAATCTCTTGCAGCTTACGGCGATAGGTTTTCTCTGGGCTCAAGAAGATGCCGCGCGCGAGCTGCATCGTGATCGTGCCGCCACCTTCTGAGCGTTCCCCCGAAAGAATGTGACGGGTGAGCGCACGCAACAGTCCGGCGTAATCAACGCCGCCATGCTCGAAGAAACGGTCGTCTTCGGCAGCAAGAACGGCATTCACGAGCTGAGGGGGAATCTCCTCGAACGCCAGAGGGATACGACGCTGCTCGCCGAATTGCGCGATCAGCTTGCCGTCACGGCTGTAGACGCGCAGCGGCACTTGCAGGCGAATGTCCTTGATCGTGGTGACATCGGGAAGCGAGGGCTGCAGATACTGGTACGCGCCGAGCACGGCCAGAATCAGGGCACCGCCAACGGCGAGCAGCGCGGCGAGCACGAGGCGGACCGGAGATCGAAGATAAGAACGCATAAGAACAATCGGGCCTAAGTCCTTGCTTCCAAAAGAGACACTATGCAATAGTAGTTGTTCGGAGGCAGCTCAGAGACAGCTTTAGCTGAGCGATGAGTCGGTCTCAGCGATCCACGGGCGGCGCCTATCAGAACCTGGTACGGGTGGATGATACGAGTATTGGTCTTTCCAACCCGAGTGTCGTTCCGTGATTACGATAAAAACGAGCTACGGCCAGCGATGCATCCCGACACAAGCCCTTGAACGGAAAGCGCGTTGGGTCAGCGCTTGCGAGCCGATGCGCGCTCAACAAGGGAAAAACAAGGTTTTCCGCGGGGAATGCCGCGATGGTATTTCGTGAGGCTGCTCACATTCAACTTAACTCGCCGCTGTATATAGTTGCCGCTCGTGTTTCGTGCCGGATCTCTGATCGTGACCTAAGTGTCTGATCTGGAAGAGGAACTAGCGTGTTCTTTAGCGCCAAATCTCGACCGCTGCTCGGTTTGGACATCACCACCTCGTCGGTGAAGCTCATCGAGCTCAGCATGAGCGGCGGCCAGTACCGCGTCGAGTCTTACGCGGCCGAGCCGACGCCGCCGAACTCCATCAATGAGAAGGCGATCGTCGATGCAGCCGCAGTCGGCGAGGCGATCAAACGCGCAGTCAAGCGTGCCGGCGCGCGTTCCAAGGACGCGGCCGTCGCGATCAGTGGCGATGCGGCCATCACCAAGGTCATCCAGATGCCCCGGACCTTGAGCGAGAACGAGCTCGAAGGTCAGGTAGAGATGCAGGCCGATCAGTACATCCCCTTTCCGATGGAGGAAGTGAGCTTCGATTTCGAGGTGATCGGCCCCTCCGAGAAAGATCCCGACATGCTCGATGTGCTGCTGGTCGCAACGCGTACCGAGAACGTCGAGCAACGCGTGGCGGCTTGCGCCGCTGCAGGTCTCACGGCCCGCATCGTGGACGTCGAGGCCTTCGCGCTCGAGAACGCCTGTCGTCTGTTGACACATCAAATGCCGGACGGCGGCATTGGCCGCGTGATCGCGGTCGTGGATTTCGGTGCGAGCAGCACGACGTTCAGCGTGCTGCGTGACTTGAAAGTCATCTACACGCGCGATTTCGCTTTCGGCGGACAACAACTCACCGAGGAGATCATGCGCACCTACGGCCTCAGCATGGAGGAGGCAGGCCGTGCGAAGAAGGAAGGTGGATTACCGGGCAACTACGAGACCGAAGTGCTTGGGCCGTTCATCGACGACATGTGCCAGCAGGTCAGTCGCTCCCTGCAGTTCTTCCTTGCCTCTGGCGCAGGACGCGAGCAGCCGGAGCTGATCCTCGTGTGCGGTGGCTGCGCCAACATCCCGGGTGCGGCGGAAATGATTCAAAGCAAGGTCGGCATCGAGGCGGTGCGCGGCGATCCGCTCGGTCAGATGAAGATCAGTCAAAAGGCGAAGGCGCAGGCTGTGAAGAAGGATGCGACGGCGTTGTTGACCGCCTGCGGTCTGGCACTGAGGAGCTTCGACTGACATGCCCAGAATCAACCTACTTCCGTGGCGAGAAGCCGAGCGCAAGCGCCGCAGGCAAGAGTTCGGGGTCGGCGTGGTCGGGGCGTTGGTGTTCGCCGGCCTGATCGCCTTCTTGATCAATCTGCAGATGCAGGGTGCGATCGACCGTCAAAACGAGCGCAACCGTTACCTCACCTCCGAGATCGCGAACCTCGACAGGCAGATTGCCGAAATCCTCGACCTCGAGCAGAAAAAGCAGCGCCTGCTCGCGCGCATGCAGGTGATCGAGCAACTCGAGCGCAGCAGGCCGGAGATCGTGCATGTCTTCGATCAGCTCGTGCGCACGTTGCCCGATGGCGTGTATCTCACCGAGATCAAGCAAACGAATCGGCAGATCCAGCTGAAAGGCGTCGCTCAGTCGAGCACGCGTGTCGCCACATACATGCGCAATCTCGATGCCTCGGAGTGGTTTGCTGATCCCTCCTTGCACATTCTCGAGACGAAGGGCACGAGCGAAGGCGGATCCGAATTCACGCTCAACATCGTGCAAGAGAACCCACTCTTGCCCAAGAGCGAAGCTGAGACCGTGGCCTCTACGGGCGGAGCGCGCTGATGAGCAACATTCTGGAACAACTCAGAGAGCTCGATCCGAATGACCCAGGCCGGTGGCCTCTGCCCTTCAGACTGGGCGCGATCGGTTTGGTGTTTCTCCTCGCGGTCGGACTGTTGACTTATTTCTTCGTGTGGCAAGGCAAGAAGCCGGAGCTCGATGCGGCGCGCGCGGAGGAGCAGCAGCTGCTGCTCAAGCTCGAGCAAAAAGCGAAGAAGGCCGCGAATCTGGATGCGTACAAGGCGCAGCTCGCCGAGATGGAACAGTCCTTCGGTGCGATGCTGCGCAAACTGCCGAACAAGACGGAGGTGCCCAGCCTGCTCACGGATATCTCGCAGCAGGGTTCCGGCGCCGGTCTCGATCAGAAACTGTTCCAGCCGAGCCAGCAGATCAACAGGGATTTCTACGCCGAGCTGCCCATCAAGATGCGGCTCACCGGCTCCTTCCATGCGATCGGTGCGTTTGTCAGCGGCATCGCCGCGCTGCCGCGCATCGTCACGTTGCACGACGTCGAGATCAAACCGGTCAAGGGCAGAGGTATCGACGAGCTGCAGCTCGACGTGACCGCCAAGACGTATCGATATTTAGACGAGGAAGAGCAGAGCTGACGCAGTGCTTCGCTCAAGAACCAACAACCGGACAGCCATGTCAGTCATCAGATCGATTCCGTTCGCTCTCGCTGTGCTGCTTCTCCTGGGCGGCTGTGCAAGCGACATGGAGGAGCTTCGACGACAGGTCGAGGAGATCAAGAATCGTCCTGGCGAACGAATCGAGCCGTTGCCGGAGATCAAGCCGTACGAGGCCTTTGTTTATCAGGCGAGCTCGTTGCGCTCGCCGTTCGTGCCCAGCGCGCCAGTCCGTAGCGACGTCGCCAACGCGGTGCGACCGGATACGAAGCGTCCACGCGAATTCCTCGAGCAGTTCCCCCTCGACACGCTGCGTATGGTCGGCACGTTGCAGCTGCAGGGGCGCCACTACGGGCTCGTACAAGGTAAAGACGGCCTGGTCCACCGCGTGCTGCCGGGTAACTACATCGGGCAGAACGACGGTCGCATCGTGAGCATTACGGACACGAGAATATCGATCATCGAGATCGTACCCGACGGTCTCGGCGGATACATCGAGCGTCCGGCGGCGCTGGCGCTGGCTGAGTGATCCCAGGGAGAAAGTAAGAATGTCGTGCTCAATGTCTTCGAAGCCTGTGACTGTGTGGCGCCGCGGGCGACATCGCTCGATCGAGCGGATCACTTTGTTCCTGGCTGCGCTCTTGCTCGGGGTGCAGGCGTCGCACGCTCAAGTGACGAACCGACTCGAGAGCATCGAGACGAGCGTTCTGGCGGGTAACAACGTGCAGCTCACGTTGCGCTTGAGCGATCCAGCGCCGACTCCGCTCACATTCACCGTCGACAATCCAGCGCGTATCGCGTTGGACCTGCCGAATACGTCCATCGCGCTGCCTTCCCGTCGCATCGACGTCAAGCGCGGTGTGATCGACACAGTGAACGTTGCCGAGGCGAACGGCCGCACGCGTGTCGTGCTCAACCTCGACAACCTCGTCCCCTACGAGACCGAGGTTCGCGGCAACACCATCCTCGTCACTGTGGGCGGGGGCGCAGCGACGCGCTTGGCGGCGGCCGCACCTGCACAGGCAGCAGCGCCACAGTCGGGCACGAACGCCGTGCAGAACGTCGATTTTCGCCGCGGCAGCGACGGGTCCGGGCGCGTCATCGTCGAGCTCTCCAGCTCCAGGGCAGCTGCCGATCTGCGTCAGGAAGGCGGCCGGATCGTGGTCAACTTCCCCAAGACGCATCTGCCCGAGTCGCTCATGCAGCGGCTCGATGTGACCGACTTTGCTACCCCGGTGAACACCGTGGACGTCATGCGGGTGGCAGACGGCACTCGCCTGGTGATTGCAGCTTCCGGAGACTACGAGCAGCTTGCCTACCAGTCGGACAACGTGTACACGATTGAGGTCAAGCCGGTCGTAAAGCTGCCTCCCGAGCTTCAGGACGAGCGCGAGTACACCGGCGAGCGGCTGACCCTGAACTTCCAGGACATCGAAACCCGCGCAGTGCTCCAGCTGCTCGCTGACACGAGCGGCCAGAACATGGTCATCAGCGATAGCGTCACTGGTAACGTGACGCTGCGGCTGCACAACGTGCCGTGGGATCAAGCGCTCGACATCGTGATGCGCACGAAAGGCCTCGATATGCGGCGCGAGGGCAACGTCATGTATGTCGCGCCGGCGGCCGAGATCGCCGCGCGCGAGCGCGAGCTGCTGACGGCGCGCGCTCAAGTGCAGGAGCTGGCGCCACTGCGCACGGAGTACCTGCAAGTCAACTATGCGAAGGCGAGCGATCTGGCTGCTCTCATCAAATCGGGTGCCAACAACTCGCTACTTTCCGAGCGCGGCAGTGTCGCGATCGACGAGCGCACGAACACGCTGCTGCTGCAGGATACGGCCGAGCGTCTCGCCGACATTCGGCGGTTGGTAGCGACGCTCGACATTCCGGTGCGCCAGGTCATGATCGAGGCGCGTATCGTCATTGTGCGAGAGGACTTCGCGCGTGACTTGGGCGTGCGGTTCGGTGTGACTGCGGCCTTCGATCACGGCGGCAGCGACGGCGGCGGCATCATCGGTGGCAGCCCGTATGTGAACGAGGACGACGAATACGATCTCACGCGCCGTTCCCCGGATCCGCGCGGTACACCCGGGTTTGTGCTCGGCGATCCTGACACCCGCTACATGGTGAACCTGCCAGCCTCGACGCCCGCCGGCCGGTTCGCGCTGACGCTGCTCGACTCCGACTACATCGTCGACCTGGAGCTGTCAGCTGCGCAGGCAGAGGGTCGAGGCGAGATCATCTCTGCCCCGCGGCTGATCACGGCAAATCAGCGAGAAGCGACCATCGAGCAGGGTGTCGAGATCCCGTATCAGGAGTCGGCATCCAGCGGCGCCACGACGACGCAGTTCAAGAAGGCCGTACTGAGCCTCAAGGTCACGCCACAGATCACGCCGGACAATCGCGTGATCCTCGATCTTACCGTGGCCAAGGACAGTGTCGGCGAGCTCGTTCCGAGCGCAACCGGCGGCTTCGTGCCCAGCATCGATACACGCGAGATCGTGACCCAAGTGCTCGTCAACGACGGCCAGACGGTCGTGCTGGGCGGCATCCTCGAGACCGAGCGTCGTAACGCCGAGAACAAGGTGCCGTTGCTGGGTGATGTGCCGATCCTCGGTCGTCTGTTCAAACAGACCAGCTACAGCGACGATAAGCGCGAGCTGCTGATCTTCGTCACCCCGCGCATTCTGCGTGAGGGCGCCAACCTGTATTGATAGGACGCAGCTGGCGAGATTCGCGGCGGCCGCCTCCGGGCGGCCGCTTTCGTTTATAGTGCGCGCACATCATGAGCCCCGCGTGCACTCGTAACATCTTTCTCATCGGCCCCATGGGCTCCGGGAAGACCGCAGTCGGGCGTCAGCTGGCCCGGCTGCTGCATCTCGATTTCTACGACAGCGACGCTGAAATCGAGCACCGGACCGGCGTCGACATCCCGTACATCTTCGAGAAAGAAGGCGAGGCCGGTTTTCGCGAGCGAGAGTGCGAGGTCATAGATGCCCTGACGCAGCTCCGCGGGGTCGTCGTCGCGACCGGTGGCGGGGCCGTATTGAGGCCCGAGAATCGCGAACGTTTGGTTCAGCGCGGCTGTGTCGTCTACTTGCACACCAGCGTCGAGCAACAGCTCGAGCGGACCCGCCACAGCAGACACCGTCCGCTCCTCAACACCCCGGATCCAGAAGGCACGCTGCGCGAGCTGATGGCGCATCGCTTGCCACTGTACCGCTCAATCGCGAACATCACGGTCGAGACCGACGGGCGACAGGTGCGTGCCGTCGCTGATGAGATCATTCGCAAGCTGAAGGAGATGCCGAGCTGATGAGCGAAGTGCCCGTACACAAGCGCGTCGACATCTCATTGGGCGAGCGCAGCTATCCCATTCTCATCGGCAGCGGGCTGCTCGCGGATGGCTCGCTCGTCGACGCGCACGTGCGGGCGCGCAGTGCCCTCATCGTCACCAACGAGACGATCGCACCGCTCTATCTCGCAACGCTGGAGCGCGCGCTCGGCTCCCGGCGTGTTGCACATGTGATCCTGCCCGACGGCGAGCAACACAAGACGCTGCAAACTCTCTCGCGCATCTTCGATGCATTGATCGAGGCGCGCATGAACCGGGATTCCGCCGTGCTCGCGCTCGGCGGCGGCGTGGTCGGCGACATGGCGGGCTTTGCAGCGGCCTGTTACCAGCGTGGTATCGATTACGTTCAAGTGCCCACCACCCTGCTTGCCCAAGTCGACTCGTCGGTCGGCGGCAAGACGGGCGTCAATCATCCGCGAGGCAAGAACATGATCGGCGCCTTTCATCAGCCGCGCTGCGTGATCGCGGACATCTCCACGCTGCGCACGCTCTCGGAGCGGGAGTATCGGGCGGGGCTGGCGGAGGTGGTCAAGTACGGCTTGATCTACGATGCCGATTTCCTGGCATGGCTCGAGCGGGAAGCCGATGCGCTGGCGAAGCGCGACGAGTCGGCCATCAGCTACGCCGTGCAGCGCTCGTGCGAGATCAAGGCGCTGGTCGTCGCGGCGGACGAGCGTGAAAGCGGTTTGCGTGCCATCTTGAATCTGGGCCATACATTCGGGCATGCCATCGAGACCGCCACGGGCTACGACGCCTGGCTGCACGGCGAGGCGGTTGCAGCAGGGATGTGCATTGCCGCGGATCTATCCGCGCGTCTCGGCTGGATCTCCGCTCAGGACCGCGAGCGAGCAGTCGACTTGCTGGCTCGCCTCGCGCTGCCAACGCAAGCGCCGAAAATCGGCGCGGCGCGCGCGCGCGCGCTCATGGGCATGGACAAGAAAGTGCTCGACGGTCGCATACGTCTGGTGTTGCTGCGAGCTTTGGGTAAGGCCGATGTGGTCGGCGATTATCCGCCCGAAGTGCTCGATGCCACGCTCGCGGATCATTTCGAATAACGGACGAGCCGGACCATGCAGCGGATGCCATGACTTCCTCGCCTCTCGCACCATACGCCGCTCACGATTCACGCACGCGTGGCCGTCGTTACCCCGAGCCGCCTCCGGCCTTTCGCAGTGAGTTCCAGCGCGACCGCGACCGCATCATTCATTCCACCGCGTTCCGACGTCTCGTCTACAAGACCCAGGTCTTCGTCAACCACGAGGGGGACCTGTACCGTACGCGGCTCACGCACAGCATCGAAGTCGCGCAAATCGCCCGCACGATCGCTCGCGCGCTCGCGCTCAACGAGACGCTGGTCGAAGCCATCTGTCTCGCGCACGATCTCGGCCACACGCCCTTCGGTCACGCCGGCCAGGACGCGCTCAACGAGTGTATGCGTGCTTATGGCGGCTTCGAGCACAATCTGCAATCGCTCAGAGTCGTCGACGAGCTCGAGGAGCGTTACGGCTCGTTCCCGGGATTGAACCTCACGTTCGAGACGCGCGAGGGTATTCTCAAGCATTGCTCGTTGAACAACGCGCGCCAGCTCGGCGAGCTTGGCGAGCGCTTCATTAAGCGCCAACAGCCCTCGCTCGAGGCTCAGGTCGCAAACATTGCCGACGAGATTGCCTACAACAATCACGATGTCGACGACGGCTTACGTGCCGGTCTGATCGAGATCAGCGAGTTGCTCGAGCTGCCGGTCTTCGCGCGTGAGCACCACACCGTCGTGACGCTGCATCCGCAGTTGAGCGGTCGCCGACTCATCCATGAGATCGTGCGGCGCATGATCAACCACGTCGTCGTGGACCTCATCGAGACGACCGCGCAACGCATTCGTGACGTCAATCCCGCGGACATCGAGGCAGTGCGCGCCTTGTCGGAGCCGCTGGTGTCCTTCAGCGACACCGTTGCAGCCGAGCATCAGCAGCTGAAGCGCTTTCTGCGCGAGCGCGTATATCTGCATTACCGCGTCCTGCGCATGACGAACAAGGCGCGACAAGTCATACGCAGTTTGTTCGACACCTTCTTCTCACGGCCGGAGCTGCTGCCGCCCGAGCACCATGCGGCGGCCAGACGCATGGAAGCCGAATCGGGAGAAGCAGGACGGGCGCGTGCGGTCGCGGACTACATTGCAGGCATGACGGATCGCTACGCGATCGAAGAGTACGAACGCTTGTTCGATCCTGCCAAACGCAGCTGATCCTCGCGCACGTGTGCGACAATAGTCGTTGCACTTTCGCGGAGGACGGCTCGTTGAAGAACGATTTGTTGTTGCGCGCGCTGCTACGCCAGCCGGTCGAACGCACTCCCGTGTGGATGATGCGTCAGGCAGGCCGTTACCTGCCGGAGTATCGGGCCACGCGCGCCCGCGCCGGCAGCTTCTTAAAGCTCTGCACCACGCCGGAGCTGGCCTGCGAGGTCACGTTGCAGCCCATCGAGCGTTACCCGCTGGATGCTGCGATCCTGTTCTCGGATATCTTGGTCATCCCCTATGCGCTGGGACTTGGTCTTACTTTCGAGACGGGCGAAGGTCCGCGTATCGAGCGGCCTGTGCGCTCGAAGCAGGACGTCGAGCGCTTGGGTGTTCCCGACCCCGAGACGGAGCTGCGCTATGTGATGGATGCGGTGCGTCTCATCCGCCGTGAGCTCCAAGGTCGCGTGCCCCTGATCGGCTTTGCAGGCAGCCCCTGGACTGTCGCCACCTACATGGTCGAGGGCGGCAGCTCGCGCGAATTCTCGATCATCAAGCGAATGATGTATGACGAGCCGCAGACGTTGCATGCGCTGCTCGACCTTCTCACCAAGAGCACCTGCGCATATCTCAACGCGCAGATCGCTGCGGGAGCGCAAGCCGTCATGCTCTTCGATACGTGGGGCGGCGTTCTGACGCCGGCACAGTATCGGACGTTCTCGCTCGATTACATGGCGCGGATCGTCAGTGGTCTGACGCGCGAGCACGAGGGACGGCGCGTGCCGGTGATTCTCTTCACGAAGGGAGGTGGCGCCTGGCTGGCGGCGATGGCCGATACAGGTTGCGACGCGCTCGGAGTGGATTGGACGACCGACCTCCGCGACGCACGCGCTGCGGTCGCGGACCGAGTGGCGCTACAAGGCAACCTCGATCCGAATTGTCTGTATGCCAAGCCGACACGCATTCGCGAAGAGGTTGCGCGTGTGCTCGCGAGCTACGGGCACGGCCACGGCCATGTATTCAACCTCGGCCACGGTATCCATCCGGGTGTGCCGCCAGAGCACGTGGCCGCAATGATCGCTGCCGTGCACGAGCTTAGCCCGCAGTACCATCGCGACGCTGCGGGGTAGCGTCGGTCTCCGCGACGAGCTGCTTGCGCAGCTCGTCGCGGAGCGCGCGTCGCAAGATCTTGCCGACGTTCGACTTGGGGAGCTCCGAGCGGAAGTACACGTGCTTCGGCACTTTGTAGCCGGTCAGCTCCTTGCGGCAATGCTCGATGATCTGCTGTTCCGTGACGTTTGGATCCTTCTTGACGACGAATAGCGCCACGACTTCGCCCGAACGCTCATCGGGCTGCGCGACCGCCGCGACTTCCAGCACGCCTGGGTGCGTCGCCGCCACGCTCTCGACCTCGTTCGGATAGACGTTGAAACCGGATACGAGGATCATGTCCTTCTTGCGATCCTCGATATAGACGAAACCGTGCTCGTCCATGCGGCCGATGTCGCCGGTGCGCAGCCAGCCGTCGAACATCACCGCGGCTGTTTCCTCCGGCTGATTCCAGTAGCCACGCATCACTTGTGGACCGCGCACGCAGATCTCGCCTACTTCGCCGATGGGTAGCTCGTTGCCGTTCTCGTCGCGGATGCTGATCTCGGTCGAAGGAATGGGTAGCCCGATCGAACCGTTGAAATCGATTCCAAACGGATTGATGCACGCAGCCGGCGAGGTTTCCGTCAGCCCCCAGGCTTGCGTCAGAACATTGCCAGTCACACGTTTCCAGTGCTCTGCGACCGAGCGCTGCACCGCCATGCCGCCGCCGAGCGTGATGCGCAGCTCGCTGAAGTCCACATCGGAGAACCCAGGGGTGTGCAGCAGCGCGTTGAACAACGTGTTCACGCCACTGATGTAGCTGAAGCGGTATTTCTTCAGCTCGCCCACAAACGCGCTGAAGTCGCGCGGGTTGGCGATCAGAATGTTGTGCGCGCCGAACTTGATGAAGACGCTCCAATTCGCGGTGAGGGCGAAGATGTGGTAGAGCGGCAGGGCGGTGATGATGGTGTCGCGGCCCGGTCTGATGTTGGTGCCGATCCACGACGCGGATTGCAGCACATTCGCGACCATGTTCCGGTGTGTGAGCATCGCGCCCTTTGCCAAGCCCGTCGTTCCGCCCGTGTACTGAAGAAACGCCAAGTCCTCGTGATCGAGCGGTACGGGCTGAAACGTCGCGAAGCGTCCTTGGATGAGCGCGTGCTTGAACGGGATCGCCTGCGGCAAGCGCCACGGTTTGACTTGCCTACGAACGTGACGGACGACGGCGTTGACGAGCAGGGACTTCGGCCAATCGAGCAAGTCGCCCATTGCGGTCACGATCACGTGCTCGAGCTCGGTTCGATCGATGACCTCTTCCAGGACGTGGGCGAAATTCTCCAAGATCACGATGGCCTTGGCGCCGGAGTCCTTGAGCTGATGCTCGAGCTCGCGCGCCGTATAGAGCGGGTTCGTGTTCACGACCGTGAGCCCCGCGCGCAACGCGCCGAACAACGCGATCGGATACTGCAGCACGTTCGGCAGCATGATGGCGATGCGATCGCCCTTCTCGAGCTGCGCGTGCGTTTGCAGCCAGGCAGCGAAATCCCGCGACAGCTCGTCGTACCGCGCGTACGAGACCGTCTTGTCCATGCTCGTGAATGCCGGCAGATCCGCAAAGTGCCGGCAACTTTCCTCTAGGATCTCGACGAGCGAGCGATACTCAGCCGGGTTGATCTCGGCCGGTACACCGGGCGGGTAATTCTTGAGCCAGATTTTCTCCACGAGTCCCCCTAATTACTTGCGCTTCTTTCGCGGGCGTCTTGTTCGAGTGTTGCGCGCAGGGCGGGCCAGACATTGTCGAGCAATTTACCTTGCGCAGCGGCCGAAGGATGGATGCCGTCCGGCTGCATCAAAGTTTCATCCAGCGCCACGCCTTCCAAGAAGAAATCGACGTGCGCGATGCCGTGCTTCTTTGCGAGCTCGCCATAGAGCGCGTGGAAGCGTTCTGCGTACGCCGGCCCGTAGTTGGGGGGTATGCGCATGCCGACCAGCACGACCTTCGCTCCAGCTGCTTTCGAGCCCTCGATGAGGGCATCGAGATTCGCCTTGATCTGTCCCAGGGGCAGTCCTCTGAGACCATCATTGCCGCCGAGCTCGAGCACGACGATGCGCGGACGGTGAATTTGCAACGCGCGTGGCAACCGTGCGCGCGCACCTCCGGTCGTCTCGCCGCTCGCGCTAGCATTCACGACGCGGTAACCGTAACCTTCCTGGACCAGCCTGCGTTCGAGCAATGCGACCCATGTGGCCTGCACATCGATGCCGTACCCAGCGCTCAGGCTGTCCCCGACGATCAATATGACTGGTTTGTTTTCGCTCGCTTGCGCATGAACGAGCAGCCCCAGCGCAAGCCCGATGAACAGGATCCCGATCCGATAGATCCGTCCGCGCGGAGACCTCAGAGCCGACATGCGCATCGCCGAACCGGTACTAAAAGCCGAAAAAATCACCAAACAGGTTAGCAGTCCCGAGGGAACACTGACCATAGTCGCAGACGTCGACCTGGAAATCGAACCGGCCGAGACCGTTGCCATCGTCGGCGCATCCGGCGCGGGGAAGTCGACGTTGCTTGCGCTGCTTGCCGGCCTCGATGAGCCGACATCTGGCCGCGTGTGGCTAAACGGGCACGAGCTCACGGCGCTCGATGAAGATGGACGGGCCGCGGTCCGCGCGAATCATGTCGGGTTCGTGTTCCAAAGCTTTCATCTCGTTCCCTCTTTGACTGCGATCGAGAACGTGATGCTGCCGCTCGAGCTGGCGGGCAAGGCGAACGCACGCGAAGCTGCCGCGAACGCGCTGGCACAGGTCAATCTTTCGGAACGCCTCGAGCACTACCCGCGCCAGTTGTCTGGCGGCGAGCAGCAGCGTGTGGCGATTGCGCGCGCCTTCGTGACCCAGCCGGCGATCCTGTTTGCCGATGAGCCGACCGGCAACCTCGATGCCATCACCGGAGAACGCATCATCGAGCTGCTGTTCGACCTCAACGCCGCTGCACGGACCACGCTCGTCGTCGTGACGCACGATCCCGCGATCGCGCGCCGCTGCAGCCGGACGGTGCGGATCGAAGCCGGAAGGATTCGTGCATGAAGGCGCTACGCCTTGCGATGCAAGCGCTTGCTCGCGACGCCAAGTCGGGTGAGCTGCGCGTGCTCGTGCTCGCATTGCTCGTGGCGGTTGCCGGGCTCACGGCCGTGGCGTTTTTCACCAGCCGCGTTGCTCGTGCTGTCGATCAGCAAGCTAGTGAGGTGCTCGCGGCAGATCTGCGCTTGCAATCGCGCTCTCCGCTCGATCGCGAATATCTGGCATTAGCGCATCGAGCTGGGCTTGCCACGGCCGAGCTGGCGACTTTTCCAAGCGTCGTGATGAAGGGCGAGGCGAGCGCGCTGAGTGCGATTCGTGCCGTGTCCGAAGACTACCCGCTGCGAGGGCGCGTGCGCATCGCAGACGTGCCTCTCGGTCCGGCTCAGGAGGCAGACGGCATCCCTCGGCCTGGCGAAGCCTGGTTGGAGGCACGTCTCCTGGCGCAGCTCGACGCGAAGATAGGCGACCGCATTCAGGTCGGTCACACCGAGCTCGTCGTCGCGCGTGTGCTTGCCTACCGACCGGATCAAGGATCGCAGTTCGTCGATCTTGCTCCCACGCTCCTCATGCGATTGGACGAGGTTCCGGCCACCGGGCTCGTGCAAGAGGGTAGCCGCGTCTCGTATGCCTTCTTGTTCGCAGGTGATGCGACGCGTGTGCGCGCTTTCAAGGAGTTGCTCATCAATCGCAAGAAGGCGACGGAAAGATTGGCCGACATCAGCGACACGAGCCCGCAGATCCGCTCGGCCATCGAGCGTGCCGGACGCTTCCTGAGCTTGTCGGGGCTGGTGACAGTTCTACTCGCGGCGATCGCCGTCGCGATTGCCGCGCGACGCTATGTCGTGCGCCACCTCGATACTGTCGCGTTGATGAAAAGCCTCGGCGCGCCGCAGCGATTGGTGCTCGCGATCAGCGTGCTCGAGCTCGCGATGATGGCGCTGGGCGCGGGCATCGTCGGAACGCTCATCGGCTATGGCGCACAGGAAGGGATCGCATACCTGTTGAGGGACTTGGTGCGCGGCGAACTGCCGAGACCTGCGCTGAGCGCCGGATGGCTGGGCGTCATGACCTCGCTGTTGATCCTGGTGGGCTTCGCGCTACCGCCGCTGCTGCAGCTGCGCCACGTGCCCCCGGCGCGCGTCTTGCGTCGCAACCTCGAGCCTCCACCGTTGCGTTACGCCACCGTGTACGGCACCGCGTCGGCAGCGCTCATCGCGTTGCTCGCCTGGTTGATCCGTGACATGCGCCTGCTGTTCTATGTGCTCGGCGCGGCGCTCGTCACGTTCGCTGTGCTGGCAGGCGCAGGTTGGCTGCTGGTGCTTGCATTAGGCCGATTGCGCGCGAATGTCGGTGTCGCGTGGCGCTACGGCATGGCGAACATCGCGCGCCGTGGACGCGACAGCGTGATCCAGATCGTTGCATTCGGGCTGGGCCTCATGGTGTTGCTCCTGCTCAGCGTGGTGCGCGGCGATCTCATGCAGGAGTGGCGCGCAAGCCTGCCCGAGAACGCGCCGAATCAGTTCATGATCAACATTCGCCCAGAGCAGGTCGAGGCCGTGCGTGCTTTTTTCAGCGAGCGCGATTTCACGCCGCCGGAGCTCGTGCCAATGGTGCGAGCTCGCCTCGTTGCGATCAACGATCGCTCTGTCTCGGACATCGAATTCCCGACCGATCGGGGACGAGAATTCGTGGAGCGCGAAGCCAACCTCACCTGGTCTGAAACGATGCAAGCAGACAACACACTCGTGGAGGGGACGTGGTGGCGATCGGGCGACGGTGGCCCGGCACGTGTCTCAGTGGAGATCGAGCTCGCCAAAGCACTCGGGCTCGCGCTCGGCGATCGGCTCACCTACGACATCGCAGGAGAGTACGTGACGGTCGAGGTCGCGAGCTTTCGCAAGGTGCAGTGGGATAGCTTCCGGCCGAACTTCTTCATGGTTTTCTCTCCTGGCGTTCTCGACGACAAGGCCGGCACGTACATCACGAGCGTACATGTGCCCAGCGAGCGCAAGGGCGTGATGCTCGAGTTCATGAAAACCTTCCCGGAGGTCACCGCAATCGACATCGATGCCATCCTCGCGCAGGTTCGCGGTGTGATGGACAAGGCATCGCTTGCCGTGCAGTACGTGTTCGGCTTCACGCTCCTTGCCGGTCTGACGGTGTTGCTCGCGACGATTCAGGCCACCCGCGACGAACGCAGATACGAGAGCGCGATCCTGCGCACACTCGGCGCACGGCGCAGTGTTGTGCTGCAAGGTGTCGCGGCGGAGTTCGCGGTGCTGGGTCTGCTGGCAGGAGCGTTCGCAGCGGTCGGTGCGACGGCGGCGGGCTATTTTCTGGCTACGCGCATCTTCAATCTCGATTATTCGCTGGACGTAACCGTCTGGGGAGTGGGCCTGCTTGCGGGTGCGGCGCTCGTCGGCACCTGTGGCACGTTGGCGGCTCGCTCGGTCGTGAATCATCCGCCGATCGAGACACTGCTACGAGGATAGGCTGGAGGTCAATCAACTCCTGATCAGGTCCAAGCAAGTGTCGTGTGCGGGCTTTCAACCTCCAGGGACATCAGCGCACGTCCGCGGCTGCCGCCCCCCAGCCCTTATAGCCTTACACGGATCCAGCCGTACTCGCGCGCTTGTCCGCGCCAGTCATATGCGTCGAGGCGCAGCAGATACTCGCCTGGTCCGAATGCAGACGAGTTGAACGCAAGCCGTAGCTCGCGGTTCGAATCACGCGCCACCCGCCGAATCTGCATCAGGCGTCCCTCGTTCACCTTGTCGATCGTGATCTGAAACTGATTCGCTTTGCTCTCGGACACATCGACGTGCAGCTCCAGTAGCTGTGCCGGCGTGAGCCGACCGAGGTGCATGGTCGGCTCCTCGGGTCGCAGCTTGACGGGCTGCGTGCGCACGGTCGCAACGCTTCCCGGCGGCTGTATGCGCCGCTCCTCTAGTTCACGTTCGAGCGCTTGCAGCTGCTCCGCGAGCGCGCTGGCACGCAGCGCGGACGTCACGTAGCCTGCCAGCGTGGCGAGGAATGCCACCGCAAGCCCGACCAGCAGCGCACGAGTGATGATCCGCTCCGAGAACAGCTTGCTGCGGGCGTTCGAGTCTTCTTCGTCCTCGTCGAGACCTTCGTCTGCCGCATCGAGCACGGCGCGGGTGGTGCTCGAAGGAATGGTTTGGAACATTCCGGTCTCGCTGTGCTCTGCGGGTTGCCGCGCGAGACGCGCCTTCAGCCGTACCGGGATCGGTAGCCCATTCAAGAAGTCAGGATGCTCCAGGCAGTAGCGCTCGAACTCGCGAGCCTCCCGCACCGTGAGCTCACCGGTGAGGTAGCGCTCGACGATGCGATTCTCTTCGATGAACTTGCGGTCCATGTGCCTGTCCTGCTACGGCTCCATTTCTTCTTCTGCTTCCTCGAGCGCACAACGTGCGCACTGGGGCCAATACTGCTTCGCAAGATGATCGAGCGTCCAGCGATGGTGCCGTTCGAAGTACGCCCGCGCGGCGTTCCAGCGCGGTTCGTCATCGAGGCCCAGCGCGACGATGCGCACGTGCGTCATGTCGGCGCCCGAGGGCGTGAAATACAGCACCGTCCACAGGCGCTCCAGCGCGTCACGATGGGGAAAACTGGCGGGCGCGCGCTGCAGGCGCACGGCCAGCATGCGTTCGGGCTCGTAAGCCAAGATCTCGTAGATGCTCGTTTCGGCATCGCCGAGCATGCCTTTGGGATCGGTGTGGGTGCGAATCTGGCCGCCTAATCGCAGGTCCACCTGACCCTGTGCGACACCGAGCTTGGGCAATTCTTCCGACGTGGTGAATATCCGCCAGACCTCCGCCACAGGCGCGTTCACGAATCCCTCTGTGACGAGCGATGTGGACGCATGTGCCGCGGGAGCGGCCACGACGAGACACAGTACAAGCAAAGAGCCGATGCGCTTCACCCCTTCCTCCAGGGTATGTAGACCAATAGTTAGCTTAGGATGTCTCACGCTGTCATGCCGGGCTGCAGCGCAGTATGCAATCGTAAACTCTCTTGCGGACTTCCGGTCGATACTGCGAAGCTTGCAGCGGTGACGATAGAAAACGTGGGGTCGGGCTCATTGCGCTCGGTTCGGGACTGCCCCTCGCGCGAGGCGCCGGCATGCTCATCCCACTTCAGCGGTCATCGTTTGAAAGTCTGAGGAGTCCTTCGGACAGCGTGTTGCACGCGCCTCAGGTGCGAGCGCCCGTCATGGCGCTCGCCAAGCTTGGCATTGAGCGCGCAAGGCGCATGATCCCGGATGAACGCTCAACGAGCATGATTCTCACACTGCAAGTTGTCGGGGAACGGGCGCAGGACTTGGGCGCCGAGAGTAGGAAGGTTTTCAAGGCGACGGGCGGCACGATCGGCCGCTACCCCGACAATGATTGGATCTTCGCTGATCCGTACGTGTCGGGCCGACACGCTTTGATACGTTACATCAACGGCACCTACTACATCGAGGATACGAGCACGAACGGCGTTTACATCAACTCGCTCGACAATCGTCTCCCAAAGGGGCAGCCCTATCCGCTGCGTGATGGCGACAGGCTGTACATCGACACGTTTGAGGTCGAAGTCTCTATTCGCGACGACCGCGAGACCGAGCCTCGGCATGATCTGTTCGATGGCTCGTTGCTGAACGATGTCTTCGGCGCCCATGCTGGGCCGGCTGCTTTCCATCCCGCGCGGCGCTCGTGCGGCGAAGCAGAAAATGCCGACCTCTTCACTGCGATGCTGCGAGCTGCAGGCCTAGAGCGGCTCGAGGCAAGCAGCGACACTGCACACGTGCTCGGCACTCTCTTGAGACGGGCGTTACAGGGAATCGTGGATGCATCACGGGCTCGGCGCCAGATCGAAGGCGAGCTCGGGCTCCAGGACAGGGACAGCGAAACGACTCGGCGCAATCCCTTCGAGCAATGCTCCCACGTGGACGAAGCGCTGCATCAGCTACTCACGGAGCGCGACCCTGCTGCTTGTGCGCCGCTCGCGGCGCTCGATGAAGTCTTGCGCGATCTGCGCGATCATCAGGACGCATTGTGGGCCGCATCCAGGTTGGCCGGTGAGGCCTTGCTCGCGCGGCTCGATCCTGAACAGCTGGAAGGCGTGTTCGGCCGTCAGCTGAAAAAGGGCATGTTTTTCAGCGTTCTCGCAAAGTTTCGTTATTGGGATTTGTATCGGGAACGATACTACGAAGCCATGGGCGACGACGAGGTCGCGCGTCACGAGCTTTTCCGACGCGAGCTCGCGCGAGCATATGAAGAGCAGCTCGCGCAGCTCAAGGCGCTTAGGTGAGACTCGCATCGACCAGCACGCCCATGGACAAGCGCTCGGACGAGGAAAGCAACATGGACCGTGAAGGCGCGCTTGTCTCGGCAGGCCGCACGCACGTCGGCAACGTACGGGCCAACAACGAAGATTCCTTCATCGCCCTCGATGCGCTTGGCGTCTGGGCAGTGGCGGACGGCATGGGCGGCTATCGCGACGGCGACGTGGCCAGTCGTATGGTCTGCCGTGCACTGGATGAGCTGGATGCGTCGGCCCCATTCGACGAGACGATCACCGCGATCAAGGTGCGCCTCGCAGCTGTCAATCGACACCTGTACAAGGCCGCAGTTCGTCTCATCAATCCAGTACAGAGCGGGAGCACGGCCGCGGTGCTGCTCGTGCGCGACGACAAGTGCGCGGCGATCTGGGCCGGTGACAGCAGGATCTACCGGTACCGCGACGGCGAGCTGACGCGGCTGACCACCGATCACACATTGGCCGCCGAGCTCAATCTGCACGAGTCGTTGCAGACCGGTCATGCGATCACGCGTGCCGTCGGCGGCGACTCGACCCTGGCGCTCGATGTGCGCCGTGATCATGTGCGTCCCGGCGATCGCTACTTGCTGTGCACCGACGGGCTCACCCATGAGCTCACCGATGCGGAGATCGCGGCGCTGCTCGCGCAAGGCACGACCGAGCAGTGCGCTGACTCCCTCATTCGAGAGACGCTCGCCCACGGCGCCCACGACAACGTCACGGTGTTGGTGGTGGATGTGAGACTGTAGACCGAGGTCTGGAGACCGGAGACTGGAGCCGAAGAAGCCGGCCGCGCGCTTATCACGACCTCCAGCCTCCGCTCTCCAGTCCCCGATCTCCCACACGCGCGGAGCGCTGGGAAATCTGGTCTAATTCGCGCTTTCTTTTTCACCCGACAGCGTTTCGACCGATGAGTACGACTCCCAGGACTGCGATCAGCCCGACTAGGGACGAAAACTACGCCGAGTGGTACCAGCAAGTCATTCGCGCAGCTGACCTCGCCGAGAACTCGCCCGTGCGGGGCTGCATGGTCATCAAGCCATGGGGTTATGCGCTCTGGGAGAACATCCAGCGCGTGCTCGACGACATGTTCAAGGCCACGGGGCATCAGAACGCGTACTTTCCACTCTTCATCCCCTTGTCCTTCCTTGAGAAGGAAGCCGCTCACGTCGAAGGTTTCGCCAAGGAATGCGCCGTCGTGACCCACCATCGGCTGCAGCAGGACGCTGAGGGCAAGCTCGTGCCGGTGGGCGAGCTCGAGGAGCCGCTCGTCGTACGACCCACCTCCGAGACCATCATCGGCGATGCCTTTGCTCGCTGGGTGCAGAGCTACCGCGATCTCCCGCTGCTCATCAATCAATGGGCCAACGTCGTGCGTTGGGAAATGCGCACGCGCATGTTCCTACGAACTGCCGAGTTTCTCTGGCAGGAAGGACATACGGCTCATGCAACGCGAGAAGAGGCGCTCGAAGAAACGATGCGCATGCTCGAGGTGTATGCCACCTTCGCCGAGCAATGGATGGCGATGCCGGTGATCAAAGGCGAGAAAACCGCAGGCGAGCGTTTCCCGGGCGCCGAACGCACGTTCTGCATCGAGGCCATGATGCAGGACCGGAAGGCGCTGCAGGCCGGCACCAGCCACTTCCTCGGACAGAATTTCTCCAAAGCGAGCGAGATCCGCTTCCTCGACCAGAACGGCGTGCATCAGTACGCGTGGACCACGAGCTGGGGCACGTCGACGCGCCTGATCGGTGCGCTCATCATGACGCACTCCGATGACGACGGCTTGGTTCTTCCGCCGCGGCTTGCACCCACGCAAGTCGTCATTCTGCCGATCCATCGGTCCGAGCAGGATCGCTCGCGCGTGCTCGAGTACTGCGACCGCGTCGCGAACGAGCTCCGGGCGATGCGCTACGCGGACCGCCCGGTGAGAGTCCACGTCGACAACCGCGACGAGCGCGGCGGGGAGAAGGTCTGGAGCTGGATCAAGAAAGGCGTGCCGGTGCGTATCGAGATCGGACCGCGCGATCTCGAGAAAGATGCGCTCTTCGTCGGTCGACGCGACCGGGGCCCGAGGGACAAGGAAAGCATCCCCCGCGCCGAGTTCGTGGCCAACATCGCGAACGTGCTGCAATCAATCCAGGATGCATTGCTCGAGCGCGCTCGTCGTTTCCGCGAGCAACATACACATCTGATCGACGACAAGGACGCATTCTATGAGTTCTTTACTGCGCCGCCGGCACCGGAGAACGCGCCGACACCGATCCACGGCGGTTTTGCGCTCACGCACTTCAGCGGTGAGGTCGAGCTCGAGCAGCGCATCAAGGACGATCTCGGCGTGACCGTGCGGTGCATCCCGCTGGAGAAAAGCGAGCCTGGCACGTGTCCCTTCACGGGTAAGCCGAGCCCTCAACGGGTCGTGTGGGCGAAGGCTTATTGATCGGAGCTCATGCCCACAACCCACCGCCGCGCGCTTCTGCAGATTCACATCTGCGTCGTGCTGTGGGGCTTTACTGCGATTCTCGGCAAGCTGATCTCGCTGGCCGCGCTCCCCCTCGTGTGGTGGCGCATGGTGCTCGTTGCCGCCCTGTTGCTGCTCGTGCCGGCGTTCTGGCGGGGGCTGCCAGCCATGCAGCGGAGCCTCCTTGCGACATACGCCGGCATCGGCACCTTTGTCGCCTTACATTGGCTGACCTTCTACGGCTCGGTCAAATTGTCTAACGCATCCGTTGCCGCCACCTGCATGGCACTCACGCCCGTATTCACTGCCTTCGTGGAGCCGATGCTTGCGAGGCGTCGTATCGATCCGGTGGAAGTTCTCTTCGGGCTCGCCGTGATTCCGGGTGTCGCCATGGTCACCGGCGGCACGCCGACACAGATGCGGCTTGGTATTCTCGTCGGAACGCTATCGGCTTTCTTCGTCGCGATCTTCGGCTCGCTCAACAAGCGTTACATCGGGAGCTCGCCTGTGCTCACGGTGACCGGCATCGAAATAGGAGCCGGCGCAGCATTTCTCGCTCTGTTCGGATCGGTATTATCGCCGAGCACGTCTGTGTTCGTGCTCCCGGGGTGGCAGGATGCGCTGTTGCTCATTGCCCTCGCAGTGGGCTGCACCTTGCTTCCGTTTGCGCTCTCCTTGGTTGCGCTGCGACGGCTCAGCGCGTTTTCCGCCTCCCTTGCCGTCAATCTCGAGCCAGTGTACGCAATCGTGTTGGCGATTGTTCTGCTCGGCGAGCAACGCGAGCTTGCACCGACGTTCTACCTTGGAGTCCTTATCATCCTGGCTGTCGTGTTCAGCCACCCGCTGTGGGTGTCGCGCGGCAAGCGCGCGCAAGGCGAAGCGGCTAGCGTCGCTGCAGGAGCTGATCGACACGATCGCGATACGATCGGCTGAGCTTGATCTCCTGTCCGTTGTCCAGCGCAAGAAAGTACTCCCCGTTGGTGTGCGGACGCAGGCGCCTTACGCGGTTGACGTTCACGATCGTCGAGCGATGGACGCGCTGAAAGATCGCCGGATCGAGAATCGCTTCGAGCGATTTCATCGTCTCGCGCAGCACATACGTGCGGCCATCGGCGTGGATACACATGTAGTCGCCCGCCGCATCGATCCAATCGATCGTATGCACTTCGAGCAGCACCGTGCCAGAGCTCTCTCGGATGGGCAGCACCTGCGGATAGCGCTTCGGTGGTGCTGGCGTGCTCAAGTGCTCTCTCAAGAGGTCGGCATCGATCGCGCCCCTACCCTGCGTCGAGGCGATCAGGTCCATCAGCTTCTGCCTTTGTCCGAGTGCGGCACGCGCCTCGATCTGTGCGCGCACGCGTGCGATTGCTTGCAGGAAGCGCGTGTCATTGATTGGCTTCAGTAGATAATCGAGCGCCTGAGCTTCGAAGGCGTCCAGGGCGTACCGATCGTACGCGGTCACGAACACGATCAGCGGCAGCGATTCGTGAGGAATGCGCGCGAGCACATCGAATCCAGATAGCCCGGGCATCTGGATGTCGAGGAACATGAGGTCCGGTGTCTCGCGTGCGATCGCCTCGAGCGCCTCGCGTCCGTTAGCGCATTCGGCGACGACGACGAAGTCGGGATGTTTCTGCAGCCGGATTTGAATGCCTCGGCGTGCAAGCTCCTCGTCGTCGACGAGGATCGTTCTGATCGCGGTGTCCTTCATCGGGTCGCCCATCCTCTATAGTGACCCTTTTGGGCCGGAAGCGCCGGCGCGGTCGATGCTGCGAGCCGCGTGCTCCATGCCAGGCAGTGCCTCGAAAGGATGGCGTTCCGTCATCGGCGTGGTTTCGCGCGGCGTCGCCCGCTCGGCCGGAAACGTGAGTGCGACGCGCAAACCAGGCTGAGTGTTCGTGACGCTGACTTGTCCATTTTCGCCGTACAGCACACGAAGACGTTCGCACGTGTTGCGAATGCCGACACCGCGACCATTCTTGAGTCGCGACGTGTCTCTTAACCCAGGCCCGTCGTCCGATACTTCCAGCTGCAGCATCCCGCCCGTGAGATGGGCCCCGATGCGGATGCGGCCGCCTTCCTCTCGCGGGGATACCGCGTACTTGATCGCGTTCTCGATGAGCGGCTGCAGCAGCAAGCTAGGCATCAGAACATCGGTGGCAGAATCCTCGATGGCGAAGTCGATCCTGAGCCGATCGCCGAAGCGCATCTTCTCGATGTTCAGATACAGATCGAGCGCTTCGATCTCCTGCGCCACGGTGACTTTCTTCATGGGATCCTGATCGAGCGTGTAGCGCAGGAACTCCGAAAGCCCAGTGACTGCGGCGTTGGCTGTCGCGTTGCGCTTGTCGAGAATCAGCGTCGAGATGGCATTCAGCGTATTGAACAGGAAGTGTGGGTTGAGCTGGTACCGCAACATCTTCAGCTGTGCTTCTTGCGCGAGCGCCGACGCACGTAGGGCTGCTTCGCGCTGCTGCTGCATCGACTCGTAGTACTTGACGCCGAAGTACAGGCCCATCCAGCAGGCGATCAGGTAGGTGGCCTGAATGGCACCGGTGAATAGCTCGGTCCAGTAGTTGATCTGCCAATCAGGATCGTAGCGCTGATAGGCCCAGTTCGCACCGACGCGCCACGCAAGCGCCACCACATAGGCGATGATCAATGCCACTGGAATGAGGATCTTGAACGGACGCCGCCATAGCCAGCGGCAGATCTGGCGCAGCGGCGCACTGACGATGAAGCCCCAGACGGTGATGATCACGATCACCTGCGTGTACTCGATCGGCTTGCCGTACAGCAGCGCGCCCAGATACTGGGAAATGGCATAGCCCACCCAGCCGAGCGCGTGCAGCGACCAGAACAGCAGGTCACGATTCTTCTTCAGATCGAGCAGTGTCATCTGCGCGAGGAGCTCCGCCCGCGGCAGGCTACGGCCTGTGACGCACTGTAAACAACGTGAGGACGAAAGAACATCGGCCGATCGTGCGGATCGCACGCTTCGTCGCAGGCATGGGGCAGGGAACAGGGAAGGGCGCGTACACTGTGCGTCCTTCGCTACAGCCTAGAGCTCACGGCCTACACTCTTCAAACGTCGTTGCAACCAAGCGGAAACATCGGCGATTTCTTCCATACAGACCTGGTGTGCCATCGGATAGCTCTTCCATTCCACTTGGTATCCCAGACCTTTCAGATGCTCGTAAGAGAGGCGTCCCGCAAGCTCCGGGACGACCTGATCGTGGCTGCCGTGACACATCAGTATCGGGGTGTCACGGTTAGCCGCCGTCGCTTCGCGCTCGAATGTGTCGCGCAGCGGCAGGTACGTGGACAACGCGAGGATGCCTGCGAGCGGCTCGGGATAGCGCAAGCCGGCGTGAAGCGCCATTGCACCGCCTTGCGAAAAACCCGCGACCACGATGCGGTTCGTCGCGATTCCAGCAGCGATTTCGGCGTCGATGAAGCGACGGACGATGATCTCCGAGTCGCGCACCCCGGCGGCGTCTTCTCTGCCGGTGAGGTCGAGGCTCAGGATGTCGTACCACGCCCTCATGACATAGCCGTTGTTGATGGTCACCGGTCGTCGTGGTGCATGCGGAAACACGAATCGGACCGCCATCTGCGATGGGAGCTGCAACTCCTCGACGATCGGCACGAAGTCGTAGCCGTCCGCACCCAGTCCGTGCAGCCAGATCACCGCCGCAGTGGGCGGGGATTTCGGCTGAAGAATCACTGCATCGTTCGATTCCTGCGTGTGGTAGGGCATAGAAAATCAGCGAAGAACGTTCGGTGTGGATCGTGGAGGGCACTCTGCTAGCGCGAGGGTGCCGTTCGAGACCCGCGATTACAACCTATCTGCGCCTCGCGTGCGATGCCTAGTAGGCAGCTGGCTGCGGCTTGAGCTCACCGATGCTCACTTTCGAGAAGGTTTTTCACTGCAGCCTGCAACTCTGCGACATTAAATGGCTTGCGTAGCTGTGGCTGTGCGCCGATTGCGTTTTCGAGCGCATTCGTATCGGCATATCCGGACACGATCAAGGTGCGCAGGCTGGGTCTGAGCTCGCGTCCGACACGTGCGACTTCCACGCCGTTCATTCCGGGCATGGCGAAATCGACGATCAGCAAGTCGTACGCGTCCGTTCTCAATTGCTCGAGCGCTGCATTTCCGTCTGCCGCTTCGGTCACCTGGTAGCCGAGGCTGCGCAAGGACTCTGCCATGAAACGCCGCACCAGCCGGTCGTCGTCGACGACGAGCACACGTATTTGTGATTCGGCGCCCGACGTCTGTATCGGTTGGGTTGCGTGCGGCTGTGTCAGGGGTGAGTCGGCGAGATCGGATCCCGACCTCAGAATGAGCCGAATCGTCGTACCTCGTCCCGGCTCGCTATCGATGAGGAGTGTGCCGCCCGATTCGCGAACGACACCATACACTTGCGAGAGCCCGAGCCCAGTGCCCTCTCCGGCGGGCTTGGTGGTGAAAAACGGCTCGATCGCCCGTGCCCTGACCTCTTCTGACATGCCCATGCCTGTATCGCTGACGGCCAGCTCGACGTAGTCGTCAGGTGGCAAGGACGGATCGACATCGCGGACCGGTCGAGCGCGGATCGAGAGCGTCCCGCTGCCTTTCATGGCGTCGCGCGCGTTCACCGCCAGATTGAGCAAGGCGAGCTCCAATTGATTGGCATCACTGACGACCGTACGAGCCTCCGGGTGGATATCGATTTCCACTTTGACGGATGGCCCGACAGACTGAGCAAGCAGACCACTCATCCCGCTCAGCAGCTGCCGCAGATCGATACGGCGCATCTTCATGCGCTGCGTGCGCGAGAAGGCGAGCAGCTGTCCCGCCAACTTCGCACCGCGGCGCGCCGCATCGAGCGCGTTGACAGCGAGGCGCTGCAATTGTTCGTTTTCCTTCGTGCGGGCCTTGATCAAGTCGAGATTGCCGATGATCGCGGTGAGCAGATTGTTGAAATCGTGCGCAATGCCGCCGGTTAGCTGTCCGACCGCTTCCATTTTTTGCGCTTGCCTGATCGCTTCCTCGGTGCGGCGTCGCTCGGCCATATCGCGCAAGACGAGAATCACTAAGATACCGGCGAGCAGCACTGCACCGAGCCCTGCGAGCGCAGCAACCGCTACGGACCACGTGCTAGGAACCTTGATGAGCCGCGCAGGCAGCGCCAGGTGCGCCGACCAGCCGAATCGCTCTGACGTGTGGTATGCGCTGTGGTGCTCTTGTCCGTCGCTCGACCTTGCGACATAGAACCCACTTGGCGCGTTACCAATCGCCTCTTGCATCGAGCTGCTGGCAGGAGCGCCCACATACCGCTCGTGATCGATGGATCGGGCGACGAACTCGCCGCGACTATCCACTAGGGCGGCTGTGACGGTATGCGGTACGACCGCGGTCAGAATCGTCTGGAACACATCCGTGCGGATAGCTGCGCCCAGCACGTATCGCAGCTCGCCCTTTTCGTCGACTGGTGTGTAGATCCACAGCACCGGCTCCGGAATGCGTTCGACAGGGCCGATCCTTGCAGTGTTCGTTGCTGCGACGAGCCCGACCATCTCGGCATGCTGCAGCGAGCTCGGGCCGTCGTACGCCTGTGAAGCATCGATGTTTTGCAGTGAGCGACCGCTGCGCGCGTCGAAGACAGTGACACGCGCCCAGTCAGCATTGTTGGCAAGCACGCGCCGCGTAGTTTGTACGAAGTCGTCGCAAGCGCCACAAACGCTCGCACTCAGCACCTCGAGTACGGCGAGATCACGGCTGGCGCGCGCATCGGCAAGCTGAACGATCTGCTCGGCCTGCACGAGCGTCGCACTCCGCAGCTGAGCGCGCTCCAGTCGCAGCAGGTAGAACACCGCTACGGCAGCGAGCAGCATGACCGGCAGAGTGGCCGCAACTCCCAATGCGACGAGCGAACGCCGGAATGCCTTCATTGTTGGTTCTCGTTCCGTCCGTACAGGCCGCCAGCCTGTAGGGAAGTGTACGACAGCCAGCACGCGTGAGTCTTGAAAAATTGCAATTGCACTGGCAGGCCGAGGTGGCTGCTGCGGTTGGTCGGGCACACAATCCGCATGACTTAGCGCCGGCAGTCGCAGAGGCTTGTAAGCAATTTTCCGTAGAGCTATCGCACTACAGACGACGATGCCCAACCATTGCTAGCATCCGTGACGGTCGTTGCCGGTGCCTCCAACAGCTGTCCCTGTGGCCGGCAGCCATGCTCGTCGCTTTCACTCAAGCACAACGAATATGCGCTCACGGATTTTTCATGCGCTTGCGGCCTGCGCGATCTTTCTTCTCTTCGCAATGGGCTTCAGCCTCGCGGCAGACATCGAGATGGATGTGCCGCGAGTCGGACTATGGAGCATGGCTGGGATCGTTTCATACATCGTCTTCTCGCACGTCTTCGGCTTCGATCCCTACCGCACGCGAGTCGCGGCAGCAGCTGCCGCATGGGTGCACTATGTGGATCGCTGGGAGCTGCGGCTCGGGCAAGCGACGCTTTCCATGCTCGCCTGCATGATCGTCGCTGCACGGCTCTTCGACGACTCGCACTTCGTGCTCGCGGTTGTCAGCGGTACGCTTGCTGCCTGGACCTACTTCACCTGCCGGCTCTATGGGGGCGGGTACGACACGAAGCCGCGTAGTGGTTAGGGCGGCGACCGCTGCACGCGTTTCACTCCGCGGTTTCCTTCGCGTACACGAGCGGCACTGCCGCTTCCGGCGACAGGACACGAAACGTGAATGTCTCTTGAATGTAGAGCAGCACAGACGTGCTCGTGTGATCGAGATAACCGATGGAAAAGTCCTGACCCACCGTGAGCTCGAAATCTCCGCCCCGTAGGCTGAGCACGACGGCGCCGTCTGCCGCCGGAGCCCAGACGATGGGTCCGTCGACCAGCTCACGAATGTGATTGATGATGGGATAACCGCGGGTCGTGCTGCGAGTCAGTCCCGTGTAACAGCGAGGTCCCAGCGCGATTCCATAAGGGCCGCTGACGCCTTCACTGCGCAAGCGATGGGTTGCTTCTGCGACGATGTCGGGATACTGCTCGTAACTAGGTGGAATTGTGAGCGAACGTTGCGCGCTCGCGGGAAAAATCCCTTCGATGCCGGCAGCGGGATAGCCTTGGAAGACCGCGCGATCTTCCGCGATTGCTGCAGCGCGTGCAGCGTCACGCAGCGGATCGAGGTCGGCATCGTGCGCTCCACGAGCGACGGCGTCGATTTCCTCGCGCGACAGCTCGAACGGAATGCGCATCTCGATCAGCGGCTGAGAGAGTCTGCGGCGGGCCACCACGCCTTCCTGCAAGAGCTCCGCAAGCTTCTCCGCACGACCGGTGGGTACGGCGGCAGCCTGCCAGCCGAGCGGCCCAGTGAAGTCGACCACTCGACGAGCAGCAAGCAACGTTTGCAGCGTGCGTTTTGCCTCTGCGTCGATCTCTTTCCATGCGGTGTCGGGAATCGGTGCGTGTTCGCGCAATAGGTGGTTCATAGTGCATCCGCCATGTTGCGCAGGCTGCCGATATTAAGGCTGCCTTCGTTGTCCGCGGCAGCATCGGTGGTGTGATTGCCGTGCTCCGTCTCTTCCTCGATCAGCACGACCGGTTTGTCGGTGAACAAGTACCTTCGGAGGTGTGCATCGAACACCGGATCGTGTCGCCGCAGCCACTCCAACGTCATGGCGGCATGCTCTTTCTCCTCGTCGCGATTGTGTCGCAGGATCTCCCTCAGCTCCTCATCATGCGCAACCTCGAGGCGCTGATCGTACCAATCGACTGCCTCGAGCTCCTCCATGATGGACACGAGCGCGCGGTGCCGGTCGAGCGTTGCGGTACTCAGTTGTGCAGGATCTTCGTGAAATGTCGCGCTACTCGTCGCCATGGCTGCACCTATAGATGACCCTTCCGGCTTTCTGACGATCGGGAGCAAGCCCGCCCATGGACGCGCGCACCGCTAACGGAGTGCCCGCTTTGAAATATCTACGCGCGACATCGAGGAGTGTTCCATTCGCCACATGAGCGTGGATGGCGGTACGTATTTTCCGTGCCGCATCGAGCTGCCGCGCGAGCGAAACTGAATGTGGGCAGCCTACGATGAACGCCAGCCACGGCAGCTGCTTGCGAGCTTGCTCGACGTGTTGGCATCTCTATGAGTGAATCGTGTTCGAGCTCCTGTTCACCCATCCACTGTGGGCCTATCGGACGGGTACGTTCGCATTCGCGAGCCCTTGGCCGCTATGGATGCTCGCATCTCTGATCGCGCTCGGAGCGCTGCTGATCGCGCTGTCGTTGTATCGACGCCGAGCGCTCGGTTGGCGACTGCTCATCCCGATCGGTGTGTTGCAGGTGCTCTTTGTCGCGGGGCTGGCGGCGTTGCTTTGGCGTCCCGTGCTGAACGTCGAACGCGTACGCGACCGCGAGAATGTTCTTGCGATCGCGCTCGATGCGTCGGCGAGCATGGCGCTTGCGGACGAGCTGGCTGACGGCGGTGAAGCGCGCTCACGCCTGCAGCGTGCGGTTGCGGCGCTCGAGCGTGACGCGCTCCAGCCTTTGGGGCGCACGTTTGAGCTGCGACTCTTCAGTTTCTCTGACACCGTCGCACCGTTGCCTGCATTCGCTTCGGTGCCGCCGCCCGGGCCACAGACGCGTATTGGCGATGCCATATCGAGCATTCTGCAGCACGCTGCGAGCTTGCCACTGGCCGCAATCGTGCTGGTGAGCGACGGTGCTGAGAACGGTGGTAGTCTCACGGAGGAAAAGCTCGCGGAGCTGGCTTCCTATGGGGTGCCGATACACACCGTCGGGGTCGGCCCTGAGATCGTGCGTAACGACCTCGAGCTGGAGTACGTCGACGTTCCTCGTACAGCCCCGCCCGGCGCCACGATCACCGCGAGCATCGGTATCAGGCACGAAGGCGTCGAAACGACGCGCCTGCGCGTCTTCGATCGCGAGGCACTGATCGCTTCGCGGGTGATCAACCTCGATACCAGTGTCGACGTGACTCGAGTCGACCTCGATCTGCCCTCCGGCTCGCCGGGCGCACGCGAGCTGCGCTTTTCGCTCGATGCCGCCGAAGGCGAGACCAATCTGGTGAACAACGAGCGCCTGCGCGTCGTGGATGTACCAGCCGAGCGGCGCAGTATCCTCCACGTGGAAGGCGAGCCTCGTTGGGAGTTCAAGTTTCTGCGACGCGCAGCGCTGCTCGACCGCTCGTTGCGGCTCGCCAGCATCGTGCGGACGACGCCCAATAAGCTCTACCGTCAAGGCGTGCTTTCACCAGACGAGCTGCGCGATGGATTCCCGACGCGCGTCGAAGAGCTGTTTGCCTACGATGCGGTCATCATCGGGAGCTACGAAGCGAGCAGTCTCAGTCCCGAGCAGCATCAACTGCTCGCCGAGTTCGTTGATCGGCGTGGCGGCTCGGTTCTCATGCTCGCAGGACGGTTCGGGTTATCGGCGGGTGGTTGGCAGAACACGAAGCTTGCGCAGCTGCTGCCCGTGCGCTTACCGAGCGCCTCCGACAACGCGTTCGTGCAGCGTGCAGCTCGTGTGGCGTTGACTTCCTATGGCGCACAGTCGCCCATCACGCGCCTGGACAGCGACGCCAAACGTAACGTCGATCGGTGGCGCAATCTGCCGCCGTTGGCCGACTACCAGAGCCTCGGACGTTTGAAGCCCGGAGCGATCGTGCTGCTCGATGCGCAGACCTCGCGCGGACGCTCACCGCTGCTCGTGTGGCAACGGTACGGCCGCGGTGCCACGTTCGTGCTCGGCACTGCAAGCACGTTGCGCTGGCAGATGCATCTGCCAGTCGAGGATCACACCCACGAGATCTTCTGGCGCCAGCTGCTGCACGCGCTCGTTGCGCAGACACCGGGCAAAGTCTCGTTGACGAGTGAACGATCGACCTACGAAGACGAACGGCGCGTCGTCTTCGAGGCCGAGGTGCACGACGCGCGCTTCGAACCTGTCAACGATGCGCGGGTCGAACTGACAGTAGTGCCGGAGCACGGCGAGCCCATCGCCGCGACGATGCTGGCTTCCGGGCAGAAGGATGGTCGCTACGTCGCTGCGATCGACGCACCGAGCGCAGGCGTCTACCGCGCCTCGATCGTTGCACGCAAGGATGAGGTAGAGCTGGGCGGTGCGGTCACGCACGTCGTGCGTACCGATGGTGTCGCCGAGCGCTTCGCCACGCATCGACACCGCGCAGTGCTTGAGCGTTTGGCACAGATGACCGGCGGACGATACTGGACGCTCGATGACCTGGACGACCTTGCCGCGGCTATTCCGTATTCGAAGGCGGGTGTGATCGAGCGACGCACGCTGGAGTTGTGGAATCTCCCGATCGTTTTTCTTGTGCTGCTTGCGCTCAAACTCGCGGAATGGGGGCTTCGCCTGAAGTGGGGTCGGCTATGAGAGTCGCTCGCGGCGAGTATGCCGGCTGTGGCTACGCTTCGAGGGCGCGAAGATTCTGCGTGATCGGATTGCTCTGCGGTCTGTTCGCGAGCCACGAGACATTCGCAGCTTCGTATACCTTCATCGTGGCGGGCCTTGGGGGCGAGCCGCAGTACGAGGAACGCTTTCGTGCGCAGGCCGACGAGATTGCCGCGATTGCACAGAGCATGGCGGAAGCGCCCGAGCACGTCATGAAGCTGACCGGAACAGAGGCAACGCGTGCTGCAATCCGCCGCGAGCTCAAGGCATTAGCGGGTCGCGTCAAGGAAGACGACACGGTAACGCTGGTGCTCATCGGTCATGGTACTTACGACGGTGAGGAATATCGCTTCAACGTTCCTGGTCGCGACATCACCGGAGGCGAGCTGCGTGAGCTGCTCGGTGCGCTGCGCGCGCGCGAGCAGCTCATCGTCAATACCACCAGCGCAAGCGGTGCCACGATCGAGCAGTGGGCTGGCCCTGGTCGCGTGATCATCACCGCTACGAAAAGCGGCGGTGAGCGGACGGCAACACGCTTCGCTCAGTACTGGGCGGAAGCCCTCAAGAGCCCGGCTGCGGATAGCAACAAGGACGAGATCATCACGGCGAGCGAAGCGTACGAATACGCAAGACGGCAAGTGGCTGCTTCGTTCAAGGCCGACGTCGCGCTGGCAACGGAGCACGCACGTATCGAAGGCCAGAAGGCAGCAGGCGATCTCGCGGTAGCACGTCTGAGCTCCACGGCCCTGCTTGCCAGCGATCCTGAGGTCAGGGCCATGCTCGAAGAGCGCGCCGCCTTGGAGAAGCAGATCGAGCAGATCAAGGCGCGGCGCGACGCCTTGGGCGAAGAAGCGTATTACGACGAGCTGGAAGCTGTGCTCGTCAAGTTCGCCCGGCTGCAAAGAGAGATCGATGCGCGCCAAGCTGCGCTGCAGGTGAGCCCATGATACGCAAGCTCACAGGCGTGGTTTCCTGCTTGCTGCTTCTTGTCGCCGCGGACGCGCGGGCTTTCGAGATCGATTACGATCCACGCCGGCCGCAGGAGCTACGCCCCTGCGACACGCATCTCGAACGTGGGCGTCGCGAGGAAGCCAGTGCATGCTACGTGCAGCTCCTGGAGCGCTCGTCGAGCGGCATCGTGCGGGCGGAGGCTGCTTGGCGCTTGCACGACGTTCGCCGTGCGAACGAGCTGTTTCGAGAAATCTTAGGCAGCGCCCCCCAGGCAACTTATGAGCGCATACGTTGGGGCCACCTTTTCCTACAGACCCACCAGCACGCGCAGGCGGCCGAGCTCTTTCGCGAGGCGCTGGAAATCGCGCCAGACGATGCCTATGCAAAGCTCGGTCTGGCGCGCGTGCTTGCCGAGCGTTTCGAAGGCGGCGCGCGGCCGCTGGTCGAACAGGTGCTCGAGCGCGACGACGCGATCATTCCTGCGCACCTGCTGTCGGCTCGGATGTACTTGGAAGAAGGCAAGTACGAGCAGGCCGATGCAGCGCTCGCACGTGCCAAACGTTTGATATCGCAACAGAGATATGCGCCTCTCGAGGTCGATTCGCTGCGCGCCGCGCTCGCGGCAGCGCGCGGGCGTGCTCCCGATCGATGGCTGCGGGACATTCAGCGTTACAACCCAGGATACGGCCGCGTCTACGAGCAGCTCGCGCACTTCGAGATCATGCGACGGCGGTACCGTGAGGCGACCGAGTTGCTACGACAGGCAGTCGCGGCAGAGCCCGATCTATGGTCCGCTCACGCGGAGCTCGGCTTGAACCTGCTGCGCCTTGGCAATATCGACGAAGCGCGCGCGCATCTCACGACAGCCTACTCGGGCGATCCATACAGTCCGATCATCGTCAACTCTTTGCGTCTTCTCGATCGTCTGGACGAATTCACACTCATCACGAGGAGCGTGGAGGGGCGCAATGGCCCGGTCCAGCTGCGGCTGCGCCTGCACAACAGCGAGGCGCGCGCGCTCGAGCCCTATGTCCTCGAGCTGACGCGCGCCGCGATCGAGACGTTCGCGCAGCGCTATCGCTTCACGCTGAAGGAACCGGTCACGCTCGAGCTCTTCCCCGACCACGACGATTTCGCCGTTCGCGTGGCGGCGCTACCCGGCATCGGCTTGCTCGGCGTGACGTTTGGCTACGTGATCGCCATGGACAGCCCATCGGGACGCCCGCGGGGCGAGTTCCACTGGGGCAGCACGCTGTGGCACGAGCTGGCGCACGTGTTCACGCTGGAGGCGACCGATCATCGCGTGCCACGCTGGCTGAGCGAGGGGATTTCCGTGTTCGAGGAGTGGCGCACTGGCCCTACTCCGGGCGTTGCCGTGCCGCCGGAGTTCATACAAGCCCTGCAAGAGAACAAGCTCTTACCGATCGAGGATCTCGACTCCGGCTTTATCCGGCCGAGTTATCCGACGCAGATTCGAGTCTCTTACGTTCAGTCGGGGCTCGTCTGCTTGTTCATAGAACAGCGTTGGGGCTTCGAGCGGCTGGTGTCTCTGCTGCAGCAGTTCACCGACGATGTCAGCACGGCACAGGCAATCGAGCGTGGACTTGGCATCGCGCCCGCGGCGTTTGACCGCCAGTTCAACGCGTTCGTTCGCCAGCGTTTCATCACGACGCTCGCCAGCTTCGAGGAATGGCGCAACGCATACGCGGCCGCACAGCGTGCTGTGGAGCAGGAGGACTGGGACGAGGCCATCCAGGCAGCCCGCCGCGCGACGACGCTCTATCCAGAGCACGTTGGTCCGGGCAGTCCAGCGCTGTTGCTGGCGCGCGCGCTCGACAAGGCAGGAAAACGCAGCGAGGCAGTAGCGGCTTTGCAGGAGTATCGAGCCGCCGGCGGTTGGGATCCAGGTGCGCTGCGCGAGCTCGCACGTTGGCTCGACGACGCAGGTCGGGAGAGCGAGGCCACCGAGGTGCTCGCCACACTCAATTTCGTCGATCCGTTGAATCCAGAGATACATGCGGAGCTCGGCGAACGCTGGCTGAGCGCAGCACAACCCGAAAAGGCCTTGCGAGAGTTTCGCGTGCTGCAGGCGTTGCCGAACGTGGACTTGCCCGTGGCGCACTTCGGTGCGGCTCGCGCCCTACGCGCGCTCGGTGATCACGAGCACAGCCGCCGCGAGCTGATCGATGCGCTTGCAGCGGCGCCTCATTTCCGCCCGGCACAAGCCCTGTTACTTCAAACGATCGAGGAGCGTGGTGCGCCATGATCGAAATCGGACCCCCACTGCGTGAAGACGCCGATGTGCGTGCGCTCGTCGAGTGTTTTCACGAGCGCATCGAAACGATTCGCAGACAGGTTCGCCAAGTAATCGTCGGGCAGAACGACGTGGTCGATCATCTGCTCATGACGTTGTTCGTCGGCGGCCATTGTTTGATCACCGGCATGCCGGGCACGGCGAAGACACTGCTCGTGCGCACGCTGGCGTCCGTGCTGGGCTTGTCGTTCAAGCGCATCCAGTTTACGCCAGATCTGATGCCCACCGATGTCACCGGCACGGACATCATCGAAGAGGACATCACGACGGGCCATCGCCGCTGGACATTTGTTCCGGGTCCGATTTTCGCGAACGTCGTGCTCGCCGATGAGGTGAACCGTACGCCGCCGAAGACGCAAGCTGCGTTGCTCGAAGCGATGCAGGAGCACTCCGTCACCGTCCGTGGCGCTACTCACATCTTGGCGCCGCCTTTCTTCGTGCTCGCGACGCAGAACCCGATCGAGCTCGAAGGGACCTATCCGCTGCCCGAGGCGCAGCTCGACCGCTTCCTCTTCAACGTGCTGCTCGATTACTTGAGCCTGGAAGAGGAGATGGAAGTCGTCGATCGCAACTCGACACGAATGGAGTTGCCGCAGCTCGAGCCCTGCACGAACGCCGAGGAAATCATCCGCTTTCAATGGCTCGTGCGACAAGTGCCGCTGTCGACCGAAATGCGACGCCGTGCGGTCGAGCTCGTCAGAGCAACGCGCCCGACCGAGCCGAACGCGCCCGAAGCCGTGCGCAAGTACGTGCGCTACGGCGCGAGCGTACGTGCCACGCAGTTCCTGTGTCTGTCGGCAAAGGTGCGCGCACTGATGGAAGGTCGCTATCACGTGACCGAGGAAGATCTGCGCGTGCTCGCGCTACCCGTGCTGCGGCACCGGGTGCTGACGAACTACCAGGCCGAGTCCGATGGCAAGACCGTCGATGACGTGCTGCGGGAAGTCATCGCACATTAGCGATGCAGGTGGGACTCAACCATGGCCGCCATCACACCATCGCGTCTCCTGCCTCCAGAGACGCTGGCGGGGCTCGCGAATCTCGAGCTGATCGCGCGCACTGCAGTGGAGGGGTTCCTGATCGGCCTGCATCGCTCGCCGCAGTACGGTTTCAGCCAGGAGTTCAAGGAGTATCGGGCTTACGTGGAAGGCGACGATCCGCGCTTCGTCGACTGGAATGTCTATGCGCGTACCGAACGGACGTACGTCCGACGCTACGAGGGCGAAACGAATACGCGCGTGACGATCGTGCTCGATGCGAGCGCTTCGATGGGCTACGGTTCGCACCCAGTCACCAAGCTGCAGTACGCCAAGTTCCTGGCGGCCTCGCTGGCATACCTGGCAGCGCGCCAGCACGATCCAGTGGGTCTGATCGTCTTCGACGAGCGCGTACGTCATTATCGGCCGCCGACGAGCCGCACCGGCACGTTGTCCGGGCTCGTGCACGCAATCGATTCGGTGCAAGCGGGTAGCGGCACGGACCTGGTCGGCTGCTTCCAGCGTTTTCGCGAGCATCTGCTGCGTCGCGGACTGGTCGTCGTGATATCGGATCTTTACTGTGATCCGGAGGCGATGAGCAAGGCCGTGCAGCCGCTCGCTTATCGAGGTCACGATATCGTGCTGTTTCAGTTGCTCGATCCGCTGGAGCTTGCGCCCAAGTGGCGTGAAGACGTCGTGCTCGAGGATCTCGAGACGCACCAGACGCTCAACGTCGCGCCGGAGTACTTGGCCGCCGAGTACGGCAAGCGGATGGAGGCGCACTTGTCTGCACTGCGTGCAGCCGCTGCCCGAGCTCATGCCGACCAAGTGTTGATCTCGACCGCGGAGCCACTCGATCGCGCCCTGCGCCGCTATCTCTCGTTCAGGCGCCGTAAGGTCTAGTCATGTTCCTCGCGCCGCTGTTCCTGCTCGGTTTGCTTGCGATCGGGATGCCGATCTGGCTGCACCGGGTGGCGCGAGCGAACCCCGTTCGTTACCCGTTCCCATCGCTGATGCTGCTCGAGCCGAGCCAAACCGAGCGCACCGCGCATCGCACGTTGCGCTATTGGCTGTTGCTGCTGTTGCGCATTCTCCTGATCGCTGCGCTCACGCTCGCATTCGCAGGCCCGCTGTGGAGAAAGGACGACGGTAACGTGCTCGCCGCGAGCACGCGTCTGCATGCCATCGTGCTGGATGCATCGCTGTCCATGCAGTACGGCGAGCGTTGGCGAGATGCGATCGATGCCGTCGAGTCGGTGCTTGCCCGTCTACGCACGAGCGATCAAGTGATGCTCGTGCGTGCAAGCGGTCGACGCATGGACATCGTGCAGGAGCCGCTGCCCGCGCGCGAAGTCGGCACGTTACGTGCACGACTCACGACGCTGACACCAGGGCGCGAGCGCCTCGATTTCGGTGCCGTGATGAGCAGCGCGGAACAATGGTTGCGCACGCCGCGTCCGCCCGTGGTGTTGCACTTCGTGTCGGACTTCCAACGTACCGGCAGTCCGCTGCGTTTTGCCGACCTCGAACCGCCTGCCGGCGCACAGCTCGTGATACACGACGTGAGTGGTGACACACGCGACAATGTCTATATCGATCGCATGACCTTGAGCGAGGGCGATACGCGCGTGTTGCACGTGGCGGTTCGCAGCACCTCCAGCGAACCACAACGACGTGAGGTCGTGTTGTCGATCGACGGGAAGGAGCACGCACGACGATCCGTGCAGCTTCCTGCGTGGACACCCACACAGCAGGTGCAAGTGCGCGGCGAAGGTGGCGTATTCGCACTCTCCGATGCAATCGAGCCACAGGAACGCACGGGTGCGGAGGCCGTCGAGCGGGTCGTTGTGTTCGACGAGCTGGCGCTTGCGCCCGGAGCGCATCGTATCGAAGCGCGACTCGAGCCGAACGATGCCCTCGTCGACGACGATCATTACTACGCGGTGATCGAGCATGCTGATCCGCAGGCACTGCTCCTCACTGCCAACGCAGATGCCGACGAAGCTGTGTACTTCGCGGCGGCCATCGGCGCGCTCAACGCGCCGCGTGTGCGCATCGTGCGCGAGTCTGCCGGGAGCTTCGCACCGGATCGTCGTCTCGAGGACTACGCCATCGTCGTCGTGCCGGACATTTTCTCTTTGTCGAGCAGGATGGCCGCTCGCCTCGAAGCGTATCTCACCGCCGGCGGCACGTTGCTCGCTACGCTGGGTCCCGGTTCCTCGAACGCGGCTCACCCCCTGCTGCCCTCGTGGCGGATGGAAAAGCCTCGTGCGCGCCTTGAGCGAATCGGTGCCGTCGATGCCAGCCATCCGGTGCTTCGAGAAGCAGCCGAGTGGCATGGCGTGAGGATCTTCCGGCAACGCATCGTGCATCTCGCCGACGACGATAGGGTGCTGATCGCACACAGCGACGGCACGCCGCTCCTCGTGGAGCGCGCGCTCGGCGCAGGTCGCATGCTCGTGATGACCGCGCCGATCGATCGGCAATGGAACGATCTCGCGATTCACCCGGTGTTCGTTCAATTCATAGCCCAAGCAACGCAGTACTTGATCGGGCGTGACAGCTCGGTCGCCAGTGTCGCCGTCGGCACGCCGGTGACAACCGGATTGACCCAGGAGATGGGCGGGCAGATATTCGATCCGAATGGCAAGCGCGTGCTGGAGCTGGCGGCCATCGCAAACGCAGAGCGTTTGCTGCCGAGCGAGATCGGCTTCTATGAGATTCGCCGCGCGCACGGCACACGCTGGCTGGCGGTGAACACCGATCGTCGGGAATCCGACCTCGAGCCGCTCAGCGCCGACTATCTCGCGCGCTGGCAAGCACTACGGCAACGGCCGGCGCGTCCGGAGCATTCGGCTGCTCCGTCGACAGCAGAGCGTAGCGAGCGTCAATCGCTCGGGCCGTCGATCTTGTGGATCGCCGCATTGCTGCTGCTTGCGGAGCTGATCCTGGCAAACCGCCACCTTGCAGTGCGGCGTGAGGTCAGACCATGAACGCCATCGAGCGGCTCGACCGCTACTTGAACACGCTGCGGCAGCGACTGCGCGCACGCACGCTCGCGCGTGGCGCACTGCTGTGCGCGCTGATGTTGCTCGTTCTCGTCGTCGGCTTCTCAGCGTGGCTGGTACGCAGCAGCAATGCATCGCTTGTTGCCACCGCACGCGTCGCGGTCGTCGTTGCCTTGGGCACCATCTGCGTCGCAGCCGTGCTCGTTCCGCTGCATGTCTTGCGCCGCCACGACGCACGTATCTTCGAGCGATACTTGCCCGAGCAACAGGGGCGGCTTGCGACATATCTCGATACGCTCCGCCGTCGAGGTGCCCACGCACCGTTGCTCGAGCTCTTGGCGGAGGATGCGCTGCGCGTTGCGCAGCATAGGCCGCTCGAATCGATCGTGCCTGCGCGCCGCATTCGTCTGCATCTCATGGGGGCGATTCTTGCGTTGGCTGCGTTGATCGCCTTCGTCGCGATTGCGCCTGGTTCGTGGGGGCTTGCGAGCCGACACCTCCTGCTCGGTGCCGAGCTGCCGGCTGCAGTCGTGCCGATGCGCGCGATCACAGTGACGCCCGGCGATACGACGGTGCGGCGTAACAGTGATCTCGCGATCCGTGCGGTCGCCACGGGATTCGAGCCAGAGCGCGTTGCGCTCATGGTGCGATTCGCCGATCAAGAAGTGTGGGAACAGGCTCCTATGCAACCCGACGGCGCAAGAGCGTTCACCTTCAAGCTGTACGCGTTGCGCAGCCCTCTCGAGTACTACGTCGACGCCGACGGCACGCGCAGCGCCGTGCACCGCGTGACGCTCGTGGACGTCCCGCGCATCGAGAGGGTACGTCTGACTTACCACTATCCGGAATGGACCGGGCTCGACCCTGAAGTCGACGAAGAGTCGCCGGACATTCGTGCGGTTGCGGGCACGAAGGTGACGGTCGAAATACAAACGGACGTTCCGCTGGCCGACGCGGTGCTCGTGCACGACGAGCGCGCCGCGCCGCTCGCCTCAGAAGGGACGATCAGCAGCGGCACCCTGTCAATCGAAAAGCCTGGGAGATATCACCTCGCGGCGACGGTGGCCGGCGAGCGCGTCGTGCTCAGCGATGACTACTCGGTCGAGATCGTTCCGGACGAGAAACCTGTGGTTCAAATCGAGCGGCCCGGTCGTGATTGGCGCGCAACGAGCATCGAGGAGGTACCCGTGCGCGTGCGGGCGTACGATGACTTTCGACTCCAAAGCGTCGAGCTGCGCTATTCGGTCAATGGTGGTGAATGGCGCAGTATCCCGCTCGATCGCGCGGTCAAGGAAACACGACGAGCTGTGCTGCTCGATCTCGAAGCGCTCGGTGCGCAGGAAGCGAGCGAAGCGCCTCTGCTCGCGCCCGGCGATCTCATCTCGTACTACGCCGTTGCCAAGGACCACAAGCGTACCGTGGAGACGGATCTCTTCATGATTCAGGTCCAGCCATTCGAACGCCGTTTCTTCCAGCAGAGCGCGGGCGGCGGGGCAATGGCGGACGAGCAAGGCGAAATCTCGGCGCGCCAGCGCGAGATCTTGCTGGCGACTTGGAATCTGCAACGCTCTGCAGCAGAGAGGCGGCAATCGCGAGCGCAGCTCAAAGACAACGCCGCCATGCTGGCCGAGATGCAAGCGACGCTGGCGAAGCAGGCACGAACGCTGGCGACCCGCACGCGTGCCAGAGCGCAAGTCGAGAGCGACGAGCGTGTCAGGACTTTCGTCGAGAGTCTCGAACGCGCTGCGCTCGCGATGGATCCGGCAGCGGCGCATCTGTCTGCGTTTGAGCTGGAGAAAGCCGTGCCGCCCGAGCAGCAGGCGCTGCAGCAGCTGTTGCGCGCCGAGGCGGCGTTCCGCGAAGTGCAGGTCGCGATGCAAAGGGAGAGCGGTGCTGAAGGGGCGCAAGCAGCACGCGACTTCGGTGAGATGTTCGAGCTCGAGATGGACGTGGAGAAGAGCCAATACGAAACGGAGTCGCAGCTCGCCGAGAACACCATAACCAAGGAGATGCAGGAGGCTTTGCGCAAGCTGAAGGAGCTCGCGCAGCGACAGGAGGAGCTTGCCCAGGAGGCGAGGCGCAACACGCAACCAACGCCCGAGCAGCGCTGGCGTCAGGAGCAACTGCGACGCGAGGCGGAGGATTTGCGCCGCCGTCTCGCGGCCCTCGACAGGCAGCAACGATCGCAGCAAGGCGAGCAGTCGCGTTCCGATCGGGGCTCGCAGAGTGGCGGAGCGCAGGGTTCCTCGGGCAATCAAGCACAGTCCGAGACCCAACGCGCGCTCGAGTCGGTCGACGAAGCGCTCGCCAAGATGCAGGCAGCAAACATGACACAAGGAGGCGCGAGCACGGAGCCGATGGATTCGGCTCGCGAAGCGAGCGAGAAGCTGCGCGATGCGATCAGGCAGCTCGACCGCCCGCGTGCCGCGGGACTCGACAAAGCGCTCGAGCAACTCGCCGATCGTGCCGGCGAGCTTGCCTCCGAGCAACAGCGCATCGAGGCGGACCTCTACGATGCTGTACGCGAGTCGGGTCAATCGGCTCCGTTCAACAGCCCGCGTCGTGGATCCATTGATCCCGAGCGTGCGCAAGCGCTCGTCGAAAGCAAACAGCAACTCGCCGAGCAGCTCGCGCAATTGCAACGCGAGCTCCGCGAAAGTGTCCACGGATATCGCGATACGGACTCGCGAGTACGGCGACAGCTGGCGGACATCGTCAACAATGTCGAAGCATCCGATCTCATGTACCGGCTGCGCCGTAGCGCGGCAGAAATCTACTATGGTCGTGCACGCGATGCGGCCGCGCGTGAGGGCATCATTACGGAGTCGTTGCAGAACCTCGAGAAGAGCTTGCGCGAGGCTGCGATCCGCGTCGCGAAGGGTAGCGGGCAATCACAACAAGAAGAGCCGGCGGCAGAACGGCTGTTGGCAGAGGTGGCGGAGCTGCGGCGTCGTCTCCAGCAGAGCGAACGTCTTCAGGCAGCGCAGGACTCTCCTGGCTCCACAACGTCTGAACGAGAGTCTTCGCAACCGCGAAGCGAACCTGGAGAAGGCCGCGAACCCACTGACGAAGGAGAAGGATCTGTGCCTGGGCCGAGCTCGGGCAGCGAACAAACGGGAAGAGAGGCGCTCGTCGAAGCGGTCGGTCAGAACGGAGCTGAGCGCTCACTATCCGGCTGGGATCCCATACTGCCCCACCGGCCGCTGCGGGACGTGAATGCGCCTGGACGGGATTCGTTGATCCGGCAGTCAGAGGCGATCGCCGAGCGCGCGCGTCGGCTACGAGAGCGTGCTGATCATCGTGAGCTCAGCGATGCTGAGCTCGCCCAGCTTCGTAAACTGACGCGCGAGCTCCGCCAGCTCGCCGGCGATCCGCTTGCCGTCGAAGCGGTCGTGATGCGACGCGCGATCGAGCAGCTCGAGCTCGCCGCATTCGCGGCAGCGGCCAACGCACGGCGAACGGAATCGGCCCGAGCCTCGCTCCCACTAGGCGATTCGCCGCAGTATCGCGAGACGGTCGCGGAATACTATCGCCGCCTCGGTGGGGGTTGAGCGCCCCAAGTGCAAGGACGAACGCCCCGAGCACGACTCGTGGAGTGAAGCTGTCGTGACCAGAGGACTTGTCGCGGTCTTACTCGCAGCGATCGGTGCAGGCTCCACGTCGAACTTGATCACCGGCGACGGAGGTCGTGCCGAGCAGGCGCCCGACCTCTCGAAGCTCAACTTCGTACGCGTCATCTACGACAGCGAAGGCGGCATGGGGGAGGCGTACTACATCTACGATGGACGATTGTGGGCGCGCTGGGAGACTGATTTTCCAGAAGGTGACGACAATTTCGCGAAGCGTCTTGCACAGCTTACGCGTATTCAAGTCAGTCGCAGAGCATTCAGCCGCATGCTGACAGCATCGGACCTCGGGGACTTTCCCATGCTGTACATGTCGGATGTCGGCTACATGGTTCTCTCGCGACAGGAGCGTAGCGCGCTGCGCCGTTATCTACTGAACGGCGGATTCCTGTGGGTCGATGACTTTTGGGGTGATGCCGAATGGCAGCAGTTCGCCAACGTGATGCGAGACGTCTTGCCGGAGCGGCAATGGCAAGTGCTGCCGGCGAGCAATCCGGTCTTCAAGAGCGTATTCGAGTTCGACGAGCTGCCGCAGATTCCAGCATTACCGTTCGCGAGCCCGTTCGGAAGCACTGCTGAGCCTCCCGGTGCCCACAAGCTACCGACGGGCTCGATGGAGGAAGCACAGATGCGCGCATGGCTCGACGATGAGGGACGCATCATGGTTCTTGCAACCCACAACACAGACGTGGGCGACGGTTGGGAGCGAGAAGCGTACGGTGAGTGGTACTTCGAGACGTTCTCCACCAAGGCTTACATGGTCGGCACGAATGTGGTCGTCTATGCGATGCTTCATTGAAGGCGACAGCGGCACGGACGTGGCACGTGCCCAATCTTTGTTCCGTATTCTCTCCTAGGGCACGGCAGCGTACGTTCTCGAGTTCGTAGCGCGCGTTCGTGCGCGCATGGATGAGCACACAGCGCGAAGATTGCCAGCGACACGCGTAGCACGTTCATGATTCGTTCTTCGCTGAGCGACGCGCCGCGTTGTTTGTACTACACGCCGCAAGCCGAGGCGATCGGCAGGACGGCCTCCGGCAAGAGAGCGTCTTGGCAGCAAGGAAGCCGGTAGGGGGATCAGCGGCTGGGCGAAAGGCTGCCGGGGCGACGCCAGGCAAGGGCAATCCGCTCCGACAAGGGATATCGGTCTACCGTCAGCACCAGCGCGAGGCAGCCAACAATGGCGAGTATCGTTCCCGCGGAGAATGCGGATACGTAGCCGTACGCATCCGCGATCAAGGCGGCCACCACATTCGCCGCGCCACCGACGAGGACCACGATGCTCGCCAGCAGCGTGTAGTCTGTGCCAGCGTGGACTGGATCCGACGCATCCATCATGAATGCAAACAATGCGACCGTGGCCATGGTCCCCACGATGCCTTCCAAGACGGTGGCCCACCAAAGCAACGGGACGCCGCCGATCCGTGCCGCAGCCAGGATGAACAGAACGAAGCACGCAGCTTGCCCGAGCCCGCTCGCGAGTAGCGCCTGCCGCCGGCCCACCAAGAACGTAAACCAACCGCCGACGAATGCGCCCACTAGGCTCGCGGCCGAACCCACCGTGCCCTTCATCCATGCGATCGTTTCCTTGGACAAGCCGAAGTCGCTCAGGAAAGGACCCCACAGCGTGGAAATCATTTGATCGCCGAAGCGATAGCAGAAGATCAGACCCGCCACCAAGAGCATGCTCGGTGTGAGCAGTCTGTGGAGCCAGCCCATCGCCAAGTAAGCAGCAGCGACGGGCTCGGTGTTCGTTCGTGCAGGCTCTTTCAGCGCCAGCACGGGCACGGCGCACAATGCGAGCAGCACGGCCATGCTGGCGAACATGACCGACCAGTTCGTCTTGGCGAAGAGCCACAGGAGGAACCCGCCGCCCAAGATCATGCCTATACGATACGCGCCGACCTGAATGCCGTTGCCGAGACCGCGTTCGCGACTATCGAGCATGCGCACTGCCAGGCCATCGGTCACCACATCCTGCGTTGCTGCGATCAGATTGAAGACGAATGCCGCGGCAAGCACGATAGACAAGTGCGAGCTGAGATCGACTTGCGACAACACTGCGGCTGCCACTACCCCGGCCAGCTGCAACGTCAGCAGCCATTGCTTGCGTCCGCCGATGCGATCGACGAGCGGTGCCCACAGGAACTTGAGCGCCCAGGGTAGGTACAGCAGACTCAGCGCGCTGATGGCGGTCAGCGAGTAGCCGGCTTCGCGCAGAACGACGGGCAAGGCCAGGGTAAAGAACCCGAACGGCAATCCCTGGGCGAGATACAAGGCAACGAGCAGCGCGATCTTGAGCGGGCGACTCAATGCAAGAGCCGTTGGGGGCTGCGTGGCCGGAGGCTGCGGGCTGGAGGTGGGAGATTGAGCGTGCGGATCAGAATCCATCGCGCGTCGAGCATCGAGTCAATCAGTTGTGGAGCATCGACTGCCAGAAGCCCGTTAACTGTCTTAAGCCTCTAGTCCCCGCCGAATCACTTAAGCACAGGAAACTCGATGGCGGTGACCTTGCGGTTCTCGAGCGTAACACTGCCGCTGAGAAATCCCGATGAGCCGATCTCCATGGCGTAGAGCAGGATACGCACCTCGCCGTCGCGACGCATCGAGGTCGGTGGCCCTAATATTTCGATCACTTCCATCTCGCTTGCACCAAGCTGCAGCGCATGCCACTTCTTGGCGTCTACCCACTGCGCCGAGCTCGACGCTGGCGCGGACGGCCGTGATGCGTGAGCGAGTGAAGGCGTACCGAGATGCCGGCGCAGCTCGCTGACCTCCCTTTGCAGTGTGCTGACGTGGCGCTCCAGGTCTCTTATGTCTTGCTCCAGGCGAATGATGCGGTTGTAGTCATCGGCACCAAACGCAGGCGCGATCAGTAAACAAAGAGCGAACACGAGCGTGCGCATAAGCTTGTCTCCGTGTTCTCGCGCTAGAGCCAGACCGGGGGTTGGGGAGCCAAGGCGCGGGGCACGACGTCACTCCCGCCTAGCGCCTAGAGCCTACATCCTAACGTCGCTACGATCGCGCGCGCTGTACCAACGCGTGCAGCTGCGACCACTCGAGCGGTCGCAGCAGGTGCACATCGAATTCTTCGTGCTTGATTTCCTCGTTGCTCGAAACCTGCACGAGCAGCGGTCGGCGGCCGCTCGTCGCGATCACGGTGCGTGCGATCGCGCGGATGTCGCAGTCCGGCAGGTCGGCATCGAGGAATGCGATATCCGGCTGGAAGTGCTGTAACGTCGCGGCAAGGTGCGTGCCCGTATAAAGCGCTTGTGTCTCCATTCCGTCGAGTCGCAGGATCGTTGCCAGGCTATCGGCTGCGTCGCGATTGCGATCCGCGATGAGCACTCGCACCGGTTTGTCGCGTTGCGTCTGCGCCGTCTCGTCGAGCTCTCGCTCGCAGAGCGGCAAACGCATGGTCATGGCAAATTGCTCGCCGGCGGAGTCCACGTGCAGCGCACCCTGCTCAAGGGCGAGCAAGTGTCCGACCATTTGCGGAACGGGTCGAGGTGCCGCAGCGGCGGCGCCGACCGGAAAGGGTGCACGAATCTCGAGCACCGCATCGCGCTCGTGCCTGCGCACGGTGATCTCTATGATGCCGTCGCGATCGAGATGATCGATTGCATCCAGGATCAAGGCGGCCGCGAACGATCGAACGTTGACTCGTCGCGCATAGACGAACGCGCCGGGCTCGATGCGGGTGCGAGCACGCTCCACAGCGCGCTCGTGTCGCAACGACCTGAGCACATCGCTCGTCAGCACAGCCAGATCGAAGCGCTGGGGCTTGCCAGGCGGCTCAGCGGCTTCGGCCACGATGCGATCGAGCGTTCGACGCAAAGTGGTAAGTTGCTGATGAAGCAGCGCAATGCAGTCGTCGGCAGACACGCGCGTGTTGCCGGGTGAGCGGATGTACTTCGTCAGCAGCTCGAAGCCGGAGTGTATGCCTTGCACGGCATTGTTGATGTCGTGGACGAGCGTGCGGCGGCACCGCTCGAGCACTTGGCTGCGTAAGGCACTCGCTTGTAGCTCGCGCTCGTCCAGTCGAAACGAGTTGCCGATGGCGCTCATTGACGGTACCGATGCCGCAGTGGACCAGCGCGACACGTTACTCGGGCGGTCCGGAAGCGGCAAGTCGGTAAGGTGTTTCGGCGCGCGACCACGCGCGGTGCCGATCACGGATCGCGCTGTGGCTGCGGGCCGATGTAGAGCGCCTTCGGACGAATGAGGCGATTGTCCCTACGCTGCTCCATGATGTGCGCTATCCAGCCGAAGGCACGCGCGGCAGCGAAGGTGGCCGTGAACAGCTCCTTGGGAATACCGAGCGCAAGGAACACCACGCCCTTGTAGAACTCCATGTTCGCGTGCAGTGGCCGCCGTTTCGCAGCCGTTTGCTGTAGAAAGGCCGCTTCAACCGCGCTCAACGTCTCGAAAATGCGTTGATGCTCCGGACAGGTCGCGATGCGGCGCGCCATGGCCTTCATGATCTTCGCACGCGGATCGACTACTCGGTACTCTCGATGTCCCATTCCGAGCAGACGGCGACCAGTGTTGAGACACTGCTCGACGAAGCAGCCAGCTGCCTCGGCATCGCCCACTTCCAGCGCCATCTCGACCGCGCCCTCATCGGCCCCGCCATGCAAGGGACCGTACAAGGCGCCCATGGCAGCGGAGAGCGCCGAGGCAGCGGGAGCCAGGGTCGAGGCGACGACTCGTGCAGTGAACGTGCTTGCGTTGAAGCCGTGGTCGAGCTGCAGCACTTGGACGCGCTCGAACGTTTCCACCTGCTCCGGAGTAGGTGCGCGCCCATGCAACAGCATGAGGAAGCGTTCCCCATAGCGGCGTGAGCTCGGATAAGGATGCTCCGGGTGATCCTCGAGCGCAGCCAGGATCAAGCCGATCGCGGCCGGCAAGCGCGCGGCGATGACCAAACCTTCATGGGCGTCCGCTGTGTCGGCAAGTCGCAGCTCCGGTAGGTCCGTCGCGAGCAGCGGCAGGATCGCTTGCAAGGTCGCCATGGGGTGCGCGCCGTGCCGCGCGAGCTCGCGCAGCGATCGGGCGATTTGTGGCGGGAGACGGCCAGCCTGCCACAAGAAGTCCTCGACTTCCGCGAGCCGGCGTTCGCCGGGAAGCTCGCCGAAAACCACCAGGTTCACGACGGCAGCGAAGGGATGCTGGACGAGTATTTCGATCGGATAGCCGCGGTAGTACAGCCGGCCCCCTTCGCCGTCGACGAACGAGATAGACGTCGTATCCGCAATGATGCCTTCAAGACCTTTGTGGACCTGCGTCATGGGCAAAGACTCATGGCTGGACCGAAGAGGGCGATAAAGCTAGACGTGCGAGGGCGCGTTGGCGAGAGCGCGTTGATGATGCATCTATTAGTTGCAACGATGAGCGTCGCAGTGGGCTATTCTTGACAGTCTTGCCGCGATCGCCGGCGAGTGGGTTGATCGGTCATCTCCTGTCAGCTTGTCTAGCTCATGCACATCGAACGCAACGAGATCCGCTGTTTTCACGCCGTCGTCGAAGCCGGTGGCTTCAGCCGTGCAGCAGAGCGGTTGGGGCTGTCGCAATCCGCCGTGAGTCAGGCGATCGCGAATCTGGAGCACCGGCTTGGCGCGTTGCTGCTGCGGCGGGGCAGCCCGCCGCAATTGACGGAAGCCGGAATTCGCCTGCTGCGATTCGCGGAGACGGTGATGCACGAAGAGCGCGAGGCGCTCGCAGATATCGCGCAGATCAAGTCAGGCGCCCTGTCGATCCTGTCTCTTGCGATCTCGCCCGCTACGAACGCGCGTTACGGCGTGTCGTTGCTGAAGGAGTTCTCCGAGCGTAACCCACACACCCGCTTCAAGGTCGTGGTCGCGCCCAGCCGCGAGATCGTGCTAGGCGTATCGGATGGTCGCTGGGAGCTCGGTTTCGGGCCGCTGCAACACTCCATGCCCGAGTACTTCGCGTTTCATTCGTGCTTCGCCGAGACGCGCCGCTTGATGATCGCGCGCGATCACCCTGCGCGAGAGGCGTTGCAACGCGACGCGCTCGGCACGTTGCGAACGCTGCCGCTCATCACGTCCTACCTGGACGAGTCACCACGGCGCACGCGCACGAGCCGGCTGCGCAACGCCTTCGCTTCAGTATGGGAGGTCAGCCACATGGAGCTGCGCCTTGCGCTGGTCGCGGAAGGCAAGGGAGTCACATACGTATCCGATCTGGTCACCGACATACCCAAGGAGCTCGTGCCGATCGAAGGCCTGCCGTTTTCCAGTATCGAACGCCAGGTGGGCGTCTATTACTTGCGGCATCAACCGTTGTCGCAGGCGGGGCTGCGTTTCGTGGCGTTGTGCCGAGAGCGGTGGAATAGCTAGGGTTGGGTCCTGGTTGGAGCACCGGCGCGACGCGCGGCCTTCCAGCCTGCAGCCCATCATCAGGCGATCAGGCGTCCGCGCTGTCGTCGTAGATCGCGAAGCGATTCTTCCCGGACGCCTTGGCACGGCTCAGCGCTTGATCCGCTCTGCCATACAACGTATCGAACGAGGCGTTGCTCTTGCCGGCAACGCAGATCCCGATCGAGACCCCGAGGCTCGGCGCGGAGCCATCGCGCTCGGCCGAGTACAGCTTGCCCAGCACACGGCGGGCGATCTCCGTTGCTGCGTCAGTGTCGCAGCCCGCGGCAAAAATCAGAAACTCATCACCGCCGAGCCGCGCGCAGACATCCGTTTCGCGGACGCTCGTACGCATTGCCTCCGCGACTTGGCACAACACCTCGTCGCCAGCGGCATGCCCCTGTGTATTGTTGACCTTCTTGATATCGTCCACGTCGATGAGCAGAAACGCGTAGCTCGATGCTCGCACTTTGAGCGCGTTCTTCATGGCGGCCAATGCGCCGCTTCGATTCAACAAGCTGGTCAAATCGTCGCGAGTCGTGGCCGGAAGCTGAGCCAGCTTTGCGCCCGCCGCCGTTGGATGGCGCGCCGCGAGGTAACCGATCAGGAACGCGCACGTCAGCGCCGCGGCGAGCGATCCGATCCAGATCGGCTTGAAGCTCGCCTCTTGCGCTAGGTACTGATGCACGTCGAAGTCGACGCCGACGAACCCACTTTGGTGCCCCTGGCTGTCGTAGATCGGCGCGTGCCCCGTGAGGACGTAGACGCCACCTTCCTGCCGAAAGCCGGGAAAGACATACGCCTCGCCGGCAATGATGCGCTCGAGCCAGTTCGCGTCGAGCGCAACACCTGATGGCCGGAAAGGCTCCATCTTGAACGTCTGCTCATCCTGATTCGTCTCGGGCTTCGCGGCCGTCTGGGGGACGAGAACGAAGTAGGCTTCGCCGTCGCGCTCCACCAAGGAGTACACGTTGACCAGTTCCGGCACCGCCGAGCGCAAGCCGGCAAGCGGCTCGAGCACGTGCTCGTGCAGCTCTGGCGTGTGCTTGCTCGGGTCGAGCAGCCGACGATGCAAGTCGCCGTCGACGACAGTCGCCGCAAGGCGCGCGATCTCGGCGACGTGCAAGCGCAATGTCTCCAGGCGTGCTTCCCTTGCGAGCCACTGGGGGACGCCGACCACCGCTGCAAGCACCAGCGCCGCACACGCCGACACGAGCCAGAAGGTGCGTCGATCGAAGCGGCCAAAGTCCTTGAGCGTGCCCGTTGTATTGAATGTTCTTATTGGACGCGAAGTCACGCCGAGCATGATTGCTTGCGCGCGGAATCAGTGAATGACGAAACGGCTGGTCAATCGAGTCCCTTCCAGCGATGAATTTCCGCGAGCTCGAGCGCTGCGCGTCGTCGAACGCGCCAGTAAAGCTCGCGTTGCTCTCGTTCCTTGCGAATCTCTGGCCACCGCTCGAGATACGCAGCGAGGACGTTGGGATCGGGCGCATAACGTCGGAACGCATCTGCGTGGGCTGCACGCAAGGCGATCGCGCCGTTGTAGCCGCCGAAACCCTGAGTGGCGCAAATGGCGCCACCGTCCGGATTCCCTGGCACGGGTGCGGACTGGAGGATGAAGGAGCTCGCTGCGTCTCCGAGATCGGGATCCGGAGTGCGCAGCGTATGGACGCCGACCGCTGCGCGTCCGAGCAGGTACTCGAGCGCTTGGCCTACTGCTTTCAGGCCGGTTTCGCCCATCGTATGGCCATCGCCGACGGCTTTGGGCGTCCCGACGTACACAGGCGGTAACGGTCCCTTGTTCTTTTGCCGCTCCGCTGCATAGCGCCGTGCGTTGCCGGCGGTTGTCAGATCGGTTTTCGAGTTCGTGCGCGTTCCGGTCGCATGCGCGACGAAATACTGGAAATCTGCGACTGAATAGCCATGCCCTTTGAACGAGAGCTCGAACGCGTGCAACAGCGCGTTCTCGCCGCCGAAGCCGACACCGGCGAAATGCGCCTTGCCGCCAGCCTCGCCGCTCTGTCCCCATCCGGTGATGATGGAGGTGATGTCGAGGAAATTGCGCAGGGCGAAGTCGAGCGTCGTGATCAATATGCCTGAGCCGGCCTCGCCGACCACCGTGCCGTTTGCATCGACATCGAACGGTGCCAGACACTCCGAGACATCGCGCTGCTCATGGGGCGCGCGTCCCGCGTTGATGGCTTCCAGCTTGGCACGCGTCATCAACGCCCCCGGACCGAAGGCGTCGAAGATCTCCCAGTTGGGTCGTGTGGCCGCGTCGGCAGCAGTCCATAGCGCGAGCTGCGGTTTGCGGAACCCGGGATAGTCGAACAGCATCTGCGGCGCGATCTCGCAGAATGCGATCGTGCTCGAGGCACACGCACCCGAGGTATTGAGCGGTGTTTGCGGCACTCGCATGTAGCCACTTGCGCCCTTGAGCGATTCGAGCAACGCGGGATTCTTGAGCGACTTGCTGAGCGGATACGCGGGCGCAAGCATTGTCGAGATGAGCGCCGGCCCGTGCGAGGACAGCGAATTCGCCAAACGCATCGCGAACTTGTCGCGCAGCTTGTCGTCGCCGTTCTCGGGCGCGCCGGGCGCGCGCCAGGCACGCAGGGCATCCATGCCGGCGAAAGCAGTTGCCGCGGCGATACGAAAATCGTAGGGGCACGTGAGCAGCTCGGAGAGCGGGATCGGCAGCGCGGCGAGCGCACCGATGCCGCCATAGACGAACAGCTGTGCCTGTAAGGATGGTCCGAGGCGCGGATCGTCGTCGAACAGCCCGTACATGTCGCGCAACGCCGATTCGCGCACGTCTCGGTACGTGAGCCCGGCAAGCCGGCGCAGGCCATTCTGCGCGAAATCGTGCGGCAAGCTGGCGGCGATATCCGTGACGACCCGATCGCCGAGCGCGGTCAGCTCTTCGATGAAGCGGATGCCGAGATTCGCGCGCAAGCGAGCGCCATGCTCACGCTCGATCTCTTCAACGGTTGTTTCCTTGCCGTTGCGCCATTTCAGCGTCAACGAGCCGTCCGATTTTGGCTCGATGTCGATCAGTCCCGCATCGAACGCAGCGTATGCAATGAACTCAGGCGCGCGCTGAACGCGTGCCTTGAAGGTCTCCGTCGTCCCTACTGCGGAAACCGAGCACGGCGTGCCGATCGTAACGAGAACTTTGTCAGCCGTAAGCACGAGTCATCCAAGGCTCATGGAAAGGGATGCGAAGGATACACCTCTGCGGCTCGATCCTGCAGGGCACAGTCATCACCTGCAAAGGAATATCGGCCGCATTCTGTCGTACATGAGCACCTCGCGGGGGAGAACCGAGCGGGGGCAGCGCTACTGTGCCCGATCGATATGTGCCGGCTCGCTGCTACAGGTGCGCAGGAGCGCAGTGTGCGCGCGCCACTTCGCTTCGGGCTCGAGTGCTTGCAGGAAGCGCACCTCACCGCCTACGTAGAGCGCGAGCGGAACACCGTCACAATACACAATGCGGTTACGGGTGAGCGATGGCACGCGCGCACCGGGTGTGAGAATCCCGACCAGGTTGAGCGGATCGGCAGCGGAAATGGAGATGAGCTCCTCAGTACGCGGTTTACGCCGTGCTTCGCGCAACGGAGCAATCGCTTCGGGCAACGCGAACTGCTCGCCCGAAAAGCCGGCGACGAAGCGCCCTCCGCGGATCTCGCCGCGGGCCTCGAGGCGTCGTAGACACTGTAGCAGCTCTCGCCAGGGTGGCAACCAGTCGGCTTCGCGCTCGAGCAGCTTCCAGAACACGACACCCCAACGTTTGAGCAGTGTGCGGCATAGATGTTCCACGGCTTCAGCATCGACCGCTCGCGGAGCCGCGACTCGGCCAGGGGCGTCGTAGCCAACCTCACTGTCACGGCCCTTGCGAACGAGCGCCCACCGTCCGGCATCCTGCATGCTGAAAATCGCCATGCGCCGTCTGCGCCGTGAGTGGGCCGCGGGACGTCGGCGGTCGGCTGGCAGCAGCAACGTGCGCAGGCCGCCGAAGCTGTCTGAGTTCACGATGCCGTGCGCGACCAGCTCTCTCAGCGCATCCTCAACTTGCGCAGGCAGCAGCCCGGTCGCGTCGACGATCTCATCGAAAAACGAAGCTCCGTGAGCTCGAATGGCGGCAGCCACCCGCTCAGCTTTGCTCGTGAGCAGCAGCGAGGTCGGCGATTGGGCGAAGCCCGACCAGAGCTTCACGTTGCGTCGGGCGAGCAGCGTGATCGGTGTCGAGCGCACTGGCGCCGCGCCGCGTTCGGCATCACCGCTGCGCGCGGACAGTCGCGTCCACACGATTCTCCCTGCCAGGCAATGCTCGTCGAGCCAGGCGGGATCGTAATGTGCGATGCGAAGCGGCAGCACCTCGCTTTCCCAGGCGGCAGCAGGAGCTTCGAACCCTTCGAGCTGGGCCAGGATCGCAGCGACTGCATCGGGCCCTTGCATGCGCGCCGTCGGCGTGATGCGTTGCCAATCGAACAGGAAGCGCAGGAAATCCCGTGCCTGCACGGGTTCGATTTCCGCCCGCAGCCGCTTGACCGTATAGCGATGAATACGCGCGAGGAGCCTGCGATTGCACCACTCGATCGGCGCTGCTTCATCCAGCGCGGACTCGGTGAATCGGCCGCGCATGGCAGTGCCCTCCGCCTCTAGTGCGCACAAGGCGGCGTCGATTTCCTTAGGTGCGAGGCCGAGCGAGTCAGCAAGAGCCACTGCAGTGGTCGGGCCGAGGGCCTCGAGCCGCCCACGGACGATCTCGACGAGTGCTTCGTCGCGCGAGTACGTCTTGGTATTGGACGGCGCTTCCAGGCGCGGCGTGAGTGATGTCTCCGGAAACACGGCATGCAGCAGCGGCAAACGCTCTGCAGCGACATACAAGTGTCGAGAGGGGGTCTCCAACCGTACCGCACGCCGTTGCGTCATCAGTGTCCGCAACAGCCCTGGCCAGCGCGCATCCCTTTCGGCTTCAGCGTCAGTCATGAACGTCATCCACAGGAGCGCGTCGTGCAGCTCGTCGGGCGTGCCGGCATCGGGCCACGCTTCCTGTTGCACGCGCACGATGGCATCGGGATCCAGCTTGCCGATGTCTGCGGCAGATGCCGGATCGATCCACCTGCGGCTCGCGACGGCCTGAGTGCGTCGTTCCTCGAGAGGTGCATCGTCGAGGTAGGCATACGGTCGCGCGGACAGCACTTCCAGCGCAAGCGGAGAAGGCTCGGTCAAGTCGCGCGCCACGACGCCGATCTCTCCGCTCACCAGCCCTCTGAGCAGGCGTTCGAAACCGTCGATGTCCATTGCCTCCTCGAGGCAGTCGCGTACCGTCTGCTGTACGAGCGGATGGTCCGGCACGACGATGTCGCCGACGATGTTCTCGAAACAAGCGACTTGATCCGGGAACACAGCCGCCAGCAAGTCTTCCGCGTTCATGCGCGCGAGCGCGGGAGGGACTTTCTTGCCGCCGCGGAACCTCGGCAATGCGAGCGCGATGGAGGCGCACCAGCGCCAACGCGTCGTGAACATCGGCGCGGCGAGCAGTGCTTGAATCAGGATATCGCGCGCAGTGTTCGGATGTAGATAACGCGCGACCTCGCTCAACTCGAAGCTGTGCGCCGTCGTGAGCGATAGCACGATGCTGTCTTCGGTCGCCGCGGCCTGTAGCTCGAAATTGAACGTGCGGCAGAAACGCTTGCGCAACGCAAGCCCCCACGCACGATTGATGCGGCTGCCGAAGGGCGAATGGATGACGAGCTGCATGCCGCCTGCTTCATCGAAGAAGCGCTCGAAGACGATCGTTTGCTGCGTGGGCAGGCATCCCAGCGCCGCATGCGCAGCTTGCAGATAGGTCCGCAGCTGCTCTGCTGCGGGCGGTGACAAGAACGCAAGTGGGTCGGGCGTCGTGCCGCGCTCCAGATGCGCCTGCACTTCGCTGCGCAACCGCGACACCGCTCGCGACAACTCGTCTGTGCGTCCTGGCGCTTCCCCAAGCCAGAATGGAATCGTCGGCGCTTCGCCATGCGCGTCCTCCACGCGCACGACACTCCGCTCTACACGGATGATGCGATAAGAGGCATTGCCCAACTGGAAGACATCGCCCGCCATGCTCTCGACTGCGAAGTCCTCATTGACGGTTCCGATGAGATGTCCGTCAGGCTCGAGCATCACCTGATAATCGGCTGTGTCCGGAATCGCGCCGCCCGAGGTCACGGCAGTCAAGCGCGCACCCTTGCGACCGCGAATGAGGCCATTGATCGCATCGTGGTAAATGAGTGCGCCCTGCCGGCCGCGTCGCGTGGCAAACCCTTCGGCCAGCATGCGCACGACACTGTCGAATGTCTCGCGCGCAAGCGAACGATACGGATAGGCAGCGCGAGCCAGCTTGAACAGCTCGCGCTCGGTGCATTCTCGAGCTGCGCTCTCTGCAACGATGTGTTGCGCGAGCACGTCGACAGCGTTCTGCGGGATTTTCAATCGGTCCAACTCGCCCCGGCGCACGGCATCGAGCAGCGCTGCGCACTCGACGAGGTCGTCGCGCGACAGCGGGAACAGCCGACCCTTCGGGGTGCCGCCAACTGCATGCCCGGAGCGGCCGACACGTTGCAAGAAGGCATTGATCGAGCGCGGCGAGCCGATCTGGCATACCAAATCGACTTCGCCGATGTCGATGCCAAGCTCGAGAGAAGCCGTTGCCACGAGTGCCTTGAGCTCTCCTCGTTTCAAGCGCTGCTCAGCATCGAACCGCAGGTGCTTGGCCAGACTCCCGTGATGCGCAGCCACGCACGAAGTGAGCGGTGTCCCGGAGGACGTTGCCAGAGCTGGATCGTCGAGCCGCTCGGACAGGTGTCGGCAGACACGCTCGGCGAGACGTCGCGTGTTAACAAATACAACGGTCGTACGATGCGCGCGAATGAGCTCTGCGAGCCGATCGTAGAGCTGCTCCCATACTTCGTTCGACATGACCGCTTCAAGCGGCGCCTCGGGGAGCTCGATCGCAAGGTCGCGCTCGCGCGCGTGACCGCTGTCGATGATCGTGCAGCGTGCGTTGCCCGCTTCGTCGAGGTTCTTCGTGCCGACGAGAAAGCGGGCTACCTCTTCGATCGGATCCTGTGTGGCCGACAAGCCGATGCGCACGAGCTTGTGCGCGGTGAGCGCTTCGAGCCGCTCGAGCGACAGCGCAAGATGCAAGCCGCGTTTAGTGCCGGCCACCGCATGGATCTCATCGACGATGATCGTGCGTGTCGTCGCGAGCATCTCCCGGCCCGATCGCGAGCCGAGCAAGATGTATAGCGATTCGGGAGTGGTGACGACGATGTGCGGCGGGCGCTTGCGCATCTGCGCGCGCTCGTATTGCGACGTGTCTCCCGTACGCACCCAGGCGCGGATGTCGATATCTCGCACCGTGTGCTCGCGCAGTCGTTCGCGAATACCTGCAAGCGGCGCTTCTAGATTGCGTTGAATATCATTCGAGAGCGCCTTCAGAGGCGAGACATAGACGATGCGAGTCTCATCCGGCAGCCCCCACTGCGCGCTTTCCTGCACCAGCTCGTCGATGACAGCAAGAAAAGCTGCAAGCGTCTTACCGGATCCCGTCGGCGCTGAGATGAGAACGTGCTCGCCCGCCTGGATGGCCGGCCACGCAGCAGCCTGTGCAGGAGTGGGCCGCGCGAAGGTGTCGGCGAACCAGCTCGCGACAGCGGGATGGAAATAGGGCGTGTGATTCATGGGAGAGGACTGAATATACTCCCAGGCCCGTAATCAGGGAATCGGCGGTCACCCACCATCGAAGAGTCGCTTCTTACCGACGACCACCTCGACAAGATCCAGATCCGAGGCATCGAATCGCGCACGGTTGGCCGAAGCGCCCAGAGGTCGATTGTATTGCACGAAGAAGGAAGAGCCGATGTCGCGCTCGAAGGCGTGACCTGCTGTCAGCACGACTGAGCCGAGCCCGACATGCATCTCTTGATTGAGCGATACGATATCTGTGCGCTCGTCCTGCCACGTCCTTTGCGCAGCGTAGGCGAGCGCTACGCTCGCGCGCTCGCCTAGGTTGAGACCGACGCTCGCCAGGTCGCGCCGCACGACGGGATCTTCCACCCAAAGGTTCCCCACTTCGCGGAAGTCGCGACTTTGCACGTGCCTGCGGGCGGCGACCTTGAAAAGTCGGTTCTCGTGCTCGAGGCCGATACGTGCGAGCCAACCCGACCCAATGTGGCTTTCGCTCGAGGCAATTGCAAGTGACGCCGTTCCAATCGGGCCGAGGTGCCGCGCAACCGAAACGCCGAAGGCAGCAACCTGGTCGGCGAGGTACTCGCCGTGGCCTTCGATCGTCAACCCGTACGGTGCGGCACATGCGATGGTCGTATTGGCGAACAGCGGACCGTACTCGTTGCTGGCGAAGGCATAGTCTTCGCGCACCTTGCCGATGCCGATAGCGAAGTCGCTGCACCCCGATTTCACGAGACGCGCCGGCGGAACGAGCGGCGCACTGAAGGCTTCGGTGCGCCCGAAGCTGTCCCTGGCCACCAAGCTCAGCGCGTTGTCGTCATTGATGCGCGGTGCGCCGCTCAGCGACAGCTGTTGTCGTGCGAGCAGATTGTCCCGTTCGCTCAGAGATGCGAACAGCGCCTCCTCAGTGGTCGGCAGCACGGCTATTCCGCTCGTGGCCAGTCGCTCGGAATAAAGCACGTTCTCGCGCAGCCCGATGCGCGTTCCGTACTGGACCCCTGCGTAGCGCACCGCACTGCCCCACAGCCCGCTCGTGCTGACGGTGTCGCCGATACGAATTTCTTCCGTTTCCGCAATCTTAAGGGTGTAGCGAGACTCGAGGCGCGTGATCCGATCGAGTGCCGGATCCAGCGACGCTGCAAAGCTCCAGTGCAGCACGCCCCCGTCGGTGAGCACACGCGCGTTGAGCGACGGCGTCGTCGGTCGCTGCAAGTCCGTTCTCAAGGCAACGTCGTCCGGCGCCGGCGGAGCGGACACGCAGGCAGATAGCAAACCAGCAATGCTCAACGCCACAGCCGCAAGCGCCGCTGTCGTCTGGACCGTCATGAGCTCCGATACGTGTGCCCAACTTCAAATGCTGGTGTTCGTGTGCCCGCGGACGATCGTACGGAAGATTGACGGAAGACTGAATGAGGTATGGCCTGAGCAAGAACCCCGCTGAGTGCCGCGACAACACGGACCGCGCGAGGCCGCAAACGCCTCGCGACGGGTCGCTAGCTCGCGGCCACACGCAGCGACGACACTGGCTCGTGCTTCACCTCAGGGAAGAGCCCGGCGCAAAAGTCGATGAACGCGCGAATCTTGGCAGTCGGTTGGCGATGCTGAGGGTAGACCACCGACACCGGCCACCATGCGCCTTCGTTCCAGTCCTCCAGCACGGGGACAAGGAGCCCAGCCGCAATTTGCGCTTCAACGGTGAAATCGAGCGTGCGGACGAAACCCGCGCCGCTCACGGCAGCCGCCACGGCGGATTCCGGGTCGCTGAACGAAAGCGCTGCGGCGGGACGGATCGTGTGCTCGACCTTGCCTTTGCGGAACAACCACGGGCGCGGTTGATTGGTCCCCAGCTTGAACATTGCGATACAGTGCTCTGGCTTCAGGTCGAGCGGGGTCTTCGGCATCCCGACGCGATCAATGAACTCAGGCGATGCACACGTCACGCCGCGCAGCTGCCCGACACGGCGGGCGATCAAACTCGAGTCACTCAAGTTACCGACTCGCACCGCGGCATCGATGCCCTCCTGCACCAGATCGAGCACGCGATCATTCATGCTCATCTGCACTGTGAGCTCGGGATGCTGTTGGATGAAGCGCGGTAGCGCGGGCACAATGATCTTGCGTCCCAGAGACACGGGAACGTCGACGCGCAAGCGGCCGCGGGCGACGCCGCGCGATTCGGCGACCTCGCTCTCCGCCAGGTCGAGCTGTGCCAAGGCGTCGCGCGCACGCTCGTAGAAGTTCGACCCCTGGTCCGTGAGACTCAGCGATCGTGTCGTTCGATTGAGGAGGCGGGCGCCCAGACGCTCCTCCAGCCGGCTGACTGCCTTGCTGATGGCGGAAGGAGACATGCCGAGCGTTTGCGCGGCCGCAACAAAGCTGCGAGCCTCCACGACCCGCACGAACACGACAATATCGCTGTAATTATTCAAGCGTAGATGCCTCGTATGGTGCGGTCATTATTGGTCCCTTTCGCCGACAGCGAGTGGCATGTTTGGGTGTCCTCAGGAGCCTCAGTCCTCGTAAGTGACCGAAAGAAGACATGCGTGCATCAGGCAGTATGCCAAGCTCCTGCCGTACCGATTCTAAGCACGGCATTCGTGACCGCAACGCATGACTCTGTTTGCCAATGAGCCGGTTTACCCTCCCTTTGCTTGCCCTTATGGTATGCCTCCCAAGCAGGGTGCGCCGGGCCAAGTCCGGCACACGTACAGATACCCGAGGGCGTGGAATGAGCGGAGCTTTCTCCGGCAAGATTTAGGCCCGGTGTTCACCTGCGCGGTGTAGGAGACGCAATGCTGTTGGTGACTGGTGCGACCGGGAATGTAGGTCGAGCGGTATTGAACGAGCTCGCCGGCCGAAGTGTGCCCGTTCGCGCGTTCGTGCGCGATCCGCACAAGCTCGGTCCCGTGGCCGAGAACATCGAAGTCGTCATCGGCGACATCTTCGACGACGAGAGCCTGCGTAGGGCTTTCGAGGGCGTGGAGGCTGCCTTTCTCGCATCGGCTTGGTCGCCACGAATGGCGGAGCTGCATTTGCGATGCGTGATGGCCGCCAAGGCCGCGGGCGTAAGCCGTATCGTGCAGCTATCCGGTGTCGGGGCCAGTCGAGAAATCTGCTGTGCCCGAGCGCTGCAGTGGCTCGGTCAGGTCGAGAGCACAACGAAGGCTGCCGGCATACAAGTCACGCACCTGCGCCCGACGTTCTTTATGCAGAACCTCCTGCGCTTCGCGCCTTCGATCGCCGAGCAAGGCGTGATCGCCGGTCCCTTCCGGTCATGCAAGTGGACGTTCGTCGATGCGCGCGATGTTGGCGCCGTAGGGGCTCATGCGCTGCTTGATCCTGCTCACGCCGGTCAAGCCTACGTTGTGACTGGCAACGAGTCGCTCACCTACGAAGAGGTTGCAGAGCGTCTCAGCAAAGTGCTCGGCAAGCCGGTTCGCTATCAAGACATCACTGCCAACGAGGCGCGTGGTCGGCTGCAGGCGATGGGCGAGTCTCCCGTCATGGTGGAGGCGACGCTCGAGCTTTGGGATGCCTGCGCATCGAAGCTCATAAACGTGGCGCCGACGACCGTCGTCAAGGACATCACAGGCCGCGAGCCGCGCTCCTTCGAAGAGTTCGCGCGCGAGCACAAGTCGATGTTTCTCGGTCAGGCTGAGAAGCGCGCCGCCGGTTGACGCGCGCGTCACGCTGGGACCACGACCTGCCCACCGCCATCACCGGTCAGACGATCCAATTGCTTGGCTGGACAGCAGCAATGCGCGCTGCAGTGAGCAGCAGTCTCGAGCGCGCGAAGGCCACCCTCACCTCACTACAGCCTACAGCCTATATCCGATACCCGAGCGTATCCGGCGTGACTGTGATCTCCATCGGGCTGTTGTCACTGTTGACGGTGACGACGGTCACGGGACGACGCCACACGCGCGCGATGTACTCGAGCACTCGGCGGCTGCGCTCGGGGTCCAAGCCGCGGCCGTCCGTGACATGGTCGTGCACGAGCTCGAGCCTGCCGTCCACGTGCATGCGCGAGACGGTGATCGTTGGGGCGCCGAAGCCGTATTTCGGTGCGAGTAGCGCGTCGTGCAGAGCGGAAATATCGTGGTCCTGCACGACCAAGGTACCGTTCGCCGGTCCCTTGTAGCGGAACAGCTGCAGCTCGGTGGCGAGCTCTTGCGTCAGGTGGTTGCGAATGAACGCGAAGTCGTCGTCCTCGGACATGATCTTGCGCGCGTAAGCGAGGCCATGCTGCTCGATGATCTTCTCCCAGATGGAGAAGCCGAGATGGTATGGGTTCGTTGTGAGCGCAACGTGATCGCCGCTGGCGGGCGGGCGCACGACGTCCGAGTGGCACTTGACCGCATCGACGTACATGGAGTGCGGTAGGAAATCCGCTTCGCGCAGGAGCCGTGCATGCCAGTAGGAAGCCCACCCTTCGTTCATGATCTGACATGCGAACACAGGATAGAAATAGAACGATTCTTCGCGCACGGCGAGAAAGATGTCTCGCTCCCAGGGTTCCATCTCTGGCGCATAGTGCGCGATGAACCACAGCAGATCCCTTTCCGGATGTGGGGGAATCGGCGCGCGCTTCGCAGGGCCGGTTGCCACCGGTCGTTCGGTGTCGGGGCCGAGCGCGGCGTAGCGGCGCACGAATTCGTCGCCTTCCGGCGGCGGCGCCTTTTCGGGCAGTACCTCTGGATAGCGCTCACGGTGCAGCGGCCGGTTCACATCGATGTGCTGCTCGAGCGCCAATGCCGCATCGAGCACGGTCTCCACGCGCTCGAGACCGTGCTCTTCGATTGCCATGCCGATCTGCCGCGCGTGGGCGGCAGCCTGCTCTACAATTCGCTCGCCGACCTGTGCTTGACTCTGGCGAAACAGAATGTTGTTCGCCGAGAAGTCGGCATGTCCGAGCACGTGAGCCGTGACGAGCACGTTCTCGGCGACACTGTTGCTTTTGGCGAGATAGGCACGTCCGGGATTGCCTGGAAAGACCACCTCGAACAGGCGCGATAGACCCATGCGATGCTGGATGAGCTGATAGATGTAGCGCACGCCGAAGGACCAATGCGGCATTCGGACGGGCAGGCCGTAGATCGCGATCTCGGTCATGAAGCTGTCTGGCACCACCTCCAGCTCGACCGGGTGGTACTTCAGACCGAGACTTTTCGCGAGGGATTCGATCTGCGAGATCTGCGTGCGCCAGTCTTCGGTCATGAGCCTCCTCCGAACGCGTGATCGGCTTCACGCATCACTAGCAAAGAAATGCCTGACGGCATCCCAAACATCCTCGCTCCCGCTGACTCGATACGCGCCGACGTTGTCGCGCTGGTCGGCTAGATGCAGGAACAGCTTGCCCACTTCGCTATCCGGCACAGAGCCCGCGAGCGGCGCGACTTCCAAGAAGCCGAGATAGTTACAATCATCGATGAGATCTTCCAGCGCAGCCTGCGCTTGCGGCTGATCCGACGGGAAGTTCTCCCCGTCCGATGCATAAAAGACATAGATATTGTACTGGCTCGGGCTGAAGCGTGCGTCGATGATCTCGCGCACTTTTCTCAATCCCGATGAGGCGATCGTTCCGCCGGTTCCGGTCACCCGGAAGAACTCGTCTTCTTGAAACTCCCAAGCCTCTGAGGTGTGCGCCACGAACACCAAGTCCAGGTGGCGGTATTGACGCCGCAAGCCCTGGATGGCCCAGAAGAAGAAAGTCTTCGAGATCTGACGTTCTCTCTCGCCCATGCTGCCGGATACATCGAGCAGCAGCATCACGACGGCTTGCATCGCCGGCTGCTCGCGTCGAGCGAGCTGTCGAAAGCGAAGGTCATCGTCCGTGAACGGCGGTGGCTGCACGCCAGCAGCGCTCTGCACCCCGCGGCGCTTGATCGACTCCTTCAGAGAGCGCCGCTTGTCCAGGCGCGAACGTGCGCCACGACGGTCCCAACCCTCGCGCGTCCAATCATCTTCCTTGGCTCGGCCTTGTTTCGCTTCGAGGTTCGGCAACTGCATCTCTTCCCAGAGCCAGTCGACGATATCGTCGATGCGAAACTCGAGCGTGTATTGGATGCTGCCGTCTTCGTTTCCGCCCTGCCCGCGCTGATACTCGCCGTCCTGCTGCGGCCGCCCGATGCGATCGCCTGGTTTGGCCGGGCCCTGTCCGACGCCTTGTTGCTCGTTAGAATTGCGCAGCCGGAATCGGTAATGCTCCAGCATCCGCACGGGCACGCGTACCGTGCTCGCGCCTCCGCTCAGCACATCGGCCCCGGCGACGATCTGCGGCAAGTGCCGACGCACGGCCTCCCTGACCTTCTCGTTGTGACGCAGCCAATCGCGCGCGCCTCTCGAGAAAAGATCGTACCAGCCGGCATCGCCGGGACTGCTCGGCCCGGATCCGCCTGACACGTGATCGCTCATGGCTGCTTCAAACCTCCGGAATCACTCCTGAGCGAGCAGGGTCGTGACGTAGCTCAGCGCCTCCTTCGCACTGTGCTCGTCATAGCCATACTCCTTGATCAGTCGATCCTGCACGGCAGAAATCTTCTTGCGCGCTTCTTCGTCCGGGCGTGCGGCCGAAGTCACGAGGCGTAGCACGTCCCTACGCTCCTCGAATAGATATTGCTCGATCGCCTCGCGCATACGTGCGTGGCTGTTGAGGGTAAATTTCTCTCCGGCCTTGTAGGCAACCATTGCTTTGCGCACGACTTCCTGTCGGAAGGTGAGCTTGCCCGACTCGGAGACCTTGATCTTCTCCTCGACCGATCGCAGGAAACGCTCGTCCGCAGGACGCGATTCGCCGGTGATCGGATCAGTGACCTCGCGATGATCGAGCGATGCTTCGACCTCGTCGAGGTACTTGTCGAGGAGTTGTTGCGCTTCATCCTCGAACGAAGCGAACAGGGCGCGGTGTACGTCCTCTTTGACCCAACGGTTGTAGAAGTCCTTACGCGCCAGCACCAGATAATCGATCCAGAGCTTCTTCAATTTCCCATCCAGACGAGCGTCGTGCTCGATGGCGTCCTTGAGCGCAAGCAGCACTTCCATGCTGGTCAAGCTCTTCTTGTCGTTCCTGGTGATCGCGTTCGATATTGCGTTGACGATGAACCGCGGGCTCACGCCAGTGAGCCCTTCTTCCGGCGCCTCATTTCGCAGACGCGCCACCTCGGTTTCGGGAAAGCCTTCCACGCTCTCGCCCGCGTACAGCCGCAGCTTCTTGGTTAAATCCATACCCTCGCGCTCGGGTTTCACGAGCCGTGTTAGTACTGCGAACACAGCGGCAACGCGCAACGCATGCGGGTCGAGATGCACGTCGCGGAACGCGGGCGCAGCGGAGACAAGTTTGCTGTAGATGCGCGCCTCGTCGAGGTACGACAGCGTGTACGGCACCTTGACGATGACCATTCGGTCGAGCAGAGCTTCGTTCTCCTTCTCCTGCAGGAACTTGTGAAACTCCGCCAGGTTCGTGTGCGCGATGATGGTCTCGTCGAGATAGATCAATGGGAAGCGCGCCACCTTGACGTTCTTTTCCTGCGTCAGCGTCAACAGCAGGTACAGGAACTCGCGCTTGACCTTCAGGATCTCGATCATCTCCAGCATGCCGCGACTTGCGGCATATACGGCGCCGGACCACGACCAAGCGCGTGGATCGCCTTCGTCCCCATACACTGCAACCTTTGACAGATCGACTGACCCGACCAGGTCCGCGAGGTCGGCGGTAGTCGGATCGTGAGGAGCATACGTACCCACGCCGACGCGCGCTGCTTCGGAGAGAAAGATGCGCTCAACGGGCATGCGCAGGAAATCGCCTTCGAACTCGCGCTCGAGGCGGTCGCGAGCCCACGGGCTGAGCTCACCACGGATTTCCACGCCGTACGTCTCGCGAAACTCCGCGCGTAGGCTCATCGGGATGAGATTGAGCGGCGACTCGTGCATTGGCGATCCCTGCAGCGCATAAATGGCGCCTTCGTCTGTATGGCTGTATTCCTCGAGCCCGCGCTTGAGCAGGATCGCCATCGTTGACTTGCCGCCGGACGGTGGACCGAGCAGCAACAGCAGTCGCCTGCCAACATCCGAGCCGGCTGCGGCCGCTTTGAAATATTCGACGACACGCGAAAGCGACTCGTCGATGCCGAAGAGCTCTCTCTTGAACAATTCAGTCGGTCCGGCTGACTCGCCGCCATTCGCACCGACGGCGTTGCGACCGAACCAGCAGAGCATGTCCCATAGATATTCGTGACTGGTGCGTGCAAGCTGGCGCGCATTGCCGGGCACGATCGTGCGCAAGAACTCGCCGAAGGTGCCGGACCAATGCTGTGCGCGATGGGCGCGACTATAGGCGCTCAGAGCCTCGACGAAGTTCTCGTTGCGCTGCGAACTTCCCTTGGGGCTTTCTGGCTGCATCGAAACGCCCTCCTCACTCTGTTGTGATCTCAAGACTTGTCTCGCTCGTGTCCGGTGTGCTGCACCTGCAACTCACATGCCGAGACCTCGCTGCTCACATGGCGAGCATACGCCCGAGTTCGCCATCGCATGCCATTCCGTGCTCACCCAAAGCACCGTAAGACAAAGACTGATCCGTCCCCGAACATGTTCCATTCCACATGTTCGCAGTCGAAAGCACCGAGGGATACGTCACAGTGGACTCGTGTGACGCAGGCACGGATAGAGGTTGATAGAGAACTCGTACGCATCGCGCGCTATGACGGCGGTGCGCGGCGTTACGCATCTCTCATGTCGATGGAGAGCGAAGCATGACTCACAGATACTCTTTTCCTATCGATCTTGCAATGCGATTGATTGCTGATCGACGCGGCGCTGGTTGACATGTGCACGCGCTGTGCGCCAAGGTGGGGCGCTTGCCCCATCATGTGGCGTGCGCCATATAGCAGAAGGGCCGACTCTGGTCGGCCCTTCTGCTAGCTGCGTTTGTTGTGGCTCATCGTCAAGCGGCGGCCGTGACCTTTTCCACGTTCAACTCAATGCCGAGCGCTTCACGCACGACGTCGCTCACCCGCTCGCAGAACACGAACTCGACTTCATCGCGAACGCTCTGCGGGATCTCTTCCAGATCCTTGCGGTTGCGTGCTGGCAGCAGCACCTTGCGAATGCCAGCACGATGCGCAGCGACGGCCTTCTCCTTGATGCCGCCGACTGGCAGGACCAAGCCTCGGAGGCTGATCTCGCCAGTCATCGCCAGGTCGTGCTTGACCGTCCGGCCGGTGACGAGCGATACGAGAGCTGTGAAGATGGCAACGCCGGCGCTCGGGCCGTCCTTCGGTATGGCGCCCGCCGGCACATGGATGTGCACGTCGTGCTTGTCGAATGACGTGGGATCGAGGTCGAGGCGCGCAGCTTGTGACTTGAGCAACGACAAGGCGGCTTGCGCGCTTTCCTTCATCACCTCGCCGAGATGACCGGTGAGGATGAGCTTGCCGCTGCCAGGCACGCGGGTTGCTTCGATGAAGAGAATGTCCCCGCCCACCGGCGTCCAAGCGAGGCCAGTGGCCACGCCCGGCACGCTCGTGCGCATCGCCACTTCGTTCTCGTAGCGCGGCGGTCCGAGAATCGGCTGCAGGTCATCCACATCGATCGTCTTCTGGGTGAGCTTGCCCTCCGCCACTTGCACGGCGACGTTGCGTAGCACTGCGCCGATGGTTCTTTCAAGGTTGCGGCAGCCCGCTTCGCGAGTGTAGTCGCGCACGATCTTACGCAACGCCTCGTCGGTGATCGACGCTTGCTCGGGTTTGAGCCCGTTCGCTTCGAGCTGTCGCTTGACGAGATAACGGCGTGCGATCTCGACTTTCTCGTCTTCCGTGTAGCCCGTGAGCTCGATGATCTCCATACGATCGCGCAACGGACCGGGAATCGTATCGAGCACGTTGGCGGTTGCGATGAACAGCACCTTCGACAAGTCGAACGGCAACCCGATGTAGTTGTCCCGGAATGTATTGTTCTGCTCCGGGTCGAGCACCTCGAGCAACGCCGACGCCGGATCGCCGTGGATGCCGGCGCCTAGCTTGTCGATCTCATCGAGCATCAACACCGGATTGCGCGTTCCTGCTTTTCTGATTGCCTGGATGATGTTGCCCGGGAGCGCGCCGATGTAGGTGCGGCGGTGACCGCGGATCTCCGCCTCGTCGTGAACGCCGCCGAGACTGACGCGGGCGAACTTGATTCCGAGCGCGCGGGCGATGCTCTGACCGAGAGAGGTCTTACCCACGCCCGGCGGACCGACGAAGCACAGGATCGGGCTGCGACCTTCCGGATTGAGCTTGCGCACAGCCAAATACTCGACGATGCGGCGCTTGATCTTCTCGAGGCCGTAATGGTCCTCGTCGAGAACCTGGCGCGCGCGCTCGATGTCGATCGACTCCTCATCGAGCTTCGACCACGGCAACTGGATCATCCAATCGATCCACGTACGCAGCATCGAGTACTCGGTGCTGGCGTCCTGCATGCGCTCCATGCGCTTGAGCTCCTTCTTGCACTGCTCGAGCGCCTCCTCGGGCATGCCGATCTTCTCAATGGTCTCGCGCAGCTCTTGGATCTCCTCGGATGCATCCTCGTCTTCGCCGAGCTGCTTGCGAATCTGGCGCAGCTGCTCGCGCAGCAGCGCTTCCTTCTGCCGCTCGTCGATTGCTTCGCGCGTTTGCTCTTCGATTTGCCGCTGCAGACGCAGCACCTCGATGCGCTTGGTGAGCAGCTCTGTGACGCGATCGAGGCGTGCCTTCAGGTCGATCATCTCGAGAAGCTCCTGCTTCTCGTGGGCTTTGATGTCCATGAAGCTCGCGACTAGGTCTGCGAGCGTCGCCGGCGACTCCACCGCCTGGATCGCATTGGCGAGCTCGGCGGGTGCTTGCGGCAGCAGCGAGATCGCCTCCGCGGAGAGTCGCTTCAAATGCAGGGCGCGCGCTTCGATCTCCGGCGGATTGTGTGTCGGATCGGGCAGGTACTCGACCCGGGCGAGCATGAACGGCAGGCCCTCGCGGAAGTCGAGCACGCGGAAGCGCTGCTCGCCTTGCACGACGAGGTGATGGGTGCCGTCATGTCCCGTCACGTAGCGGACGATGTTGGCCGCAGTACCGATCTTGAACAGGTCGTCGGGGGTGGGATCCTGGGTCTCGGGGTGATGCTGAAGCAGAAAGCCGACTTTCCGCTCCGAACGTACTGCTTCCTGAGCAGCCGCAAGGGAGCGTTCGCGGTTGATGGCTACCGGCAGGACGGTGCCCGGGAATAACACCAGGTTTCGCACCGGCACGATCAGGAGCATGTCATCGGAGATCTTGGCGATCTCCTGCTCTTTGTCATCGTGCGTCGGTTTGTGACGTTCGTTCATAGGCTTTGTCTACTCGGTTGCAAATCGCAGCACCAGACAGCCGTTGGCACATGCCTGGTCCAACAACTCGTAGCGTCCGGGTGGCAGTGCAATCCTCCGTTCGAAACGGCCGTAGGGGATCTCCAATCGATGCACGCCTGTCGTGTGGCGGTTCATTGGGAGCCGCCGGACCGCGGTCACGGCAATCACGCCGTCCTGGATGCGAACTTGAACGTGCTCTGGCGCTACCCCCGGCAGCGCGACGGTGACCTGTATTTCTGATCCGTAAGCCACGATATCAACGGGGGGTTCCCAGCGCGGCTGCGCTTCCACGGCATAGCCGAAACGGAAGAACTGCCGCTGCAGGCGCTGGGCTTGCTCCAGCAACTCGCAAGCCTCTGCCCACATCCATGAATGAGGATTACGGATTCCCATGAGCTAGTTCCCAAGAACGGTATGTGCCAGACGTTGGGCCGAGCGGTGCAGAGTCAAGACCATGCCGTGCCAGCGCGGGTCGCGGCTTCCGACACGCGCGGTCCGTCGTGGCAGATCACCTATCGAGAAGCGCACGTCGGCTCTTAAACTCGGCTCCTGAGAGTGTCTCTGGCTCCCGAGCTCAGGCTCGCGCCCCCAAGCCCAGTGCCCGGAACGACGTCACACTATGTCGACCCAATTTACCCCCCAGTTCTATGAACGCTTCTACGTGAATCCGCGTACGCGCGTCACCACGAGAGCGGAGATGCGACGCCGTGCTCAGGCCGTAGCGGCGCTGGTCAAGCACTTAGAGCTCAAAGTGACCCGCATTTTGGACGCCGGCTGTGGACTGGGCTGGATGCGCGACGGATTGCTCGCCGTCTTCCCGCGGGCGACCTATGTCGGGCTCGAGGTGAGCGAGCATCTTTGTGCCAAGTACGGATGGGTCCACGGCTCGCTTGCCACTTACAGGCCGCGGGCGCGCTTCGATCTGGTGATCTGCTACGACGTGCTCCAGTACCTCGCGGATGACGAAGCCGCTCGCGCGCTCAACAACTTAGCGCGCTTGTGCCGCGGCGCGCTCTACTTTCATGCGCTCACGGTGGAGGATTGGCAACGCAATGCGGACCGTTCTTGCAGCGACGGCGCCGTGCGATTGCGACCGGCGGAATGGTACCGCTCACGCCTCGGGCGCCATTTCAGGCACGCAGGCTTCGGCGTTCATGTGCGCCGAGGCGTGCCGCTGCACCAGTGGGAGCTCGAGACAGCACGCTGAGCCTCCACGTTGCATCGCTTGCGCGCCCGCATGGAAAGCCGTGCACACTAGAGTGGCGACCAAAAAAGCCGGCCATGCGGCCGGCATACGGGGGTCGAGGGTCTTCAATCGGTCAGAATGTGTGCGTCAGCTGCACCGCGCCCCACCACACATCGCGGTTAGCAATGCCTTCGCGGACCTCCGAGGTCTGATAGTTCAGCGAGTAGCTCAATTGCGTGTGCTCGAGCAGCTGCACCACGAATCCCACCCAGGCTTCCAGCAACAAAGGCTCCAACTCCGAGGCGGAAAAGCGTACGGTGCTGTTCCTGAACTGACCCTGTAAAAACGCGTTGTATGCGCGAGCCTTCAGGCGGATGCCCGTGAACACGTAGTGCTCGGCGCGGCGAGGGACAGCGGCGATGGGCACCGGTGCCGCGATGTAATCGGCCAGCTCCGGTGCAAAGCTCCACCACGGCGAATCCAAGCGTCCGATGCGCAGGGATAGAGCAGCGCTTGCTTCAGTAAGGTATCCAAGGCTGCCTTGCACCGTCGCCTTGACGTCGACCATGCCACTTGCGCTCCCGTACCAGAGCATGTGACGCGCGAGGCTATAGCGTGCAGTGGGCTCGCCGCCCGCAGAGATCTGATGCTTGTATCCGCGAGGTTTTTCAGAGCCGACGACGTCGTGAATCGCACTCTGCAGATGCTCGGAGAGCGACAGTCCCAGGACGCCAATGGTCAAGCTGCTCGACCATGCGCGACGCTCGTCTGCATCGACTCGCAAGCGTCCGTTTGCGGCAAATAGCAGGCTCGCATACGGACGGTCATCGAATTGGGGCTCGTGAGCCTCGATGTCCTTCGGCGTGAAGGTGATCAAACCGAACTGGCGCGCCGAATAAACCCGCGCTGATTCGTTGCTGGTCAGTGCATCGAGACGTGCGAGCACAGGGTCGAGTGATAGGAAGCCTTCACGTGCTGCAGCGCCTGACACCGCTACTGCGAGCCCGCCTGTGTAATCGCGGTCGCGTTCGCCGCCCGCGAACAAGTCGTTATCGAGATGCAAACGAACACCGGCGTACTCGCGCTCATCCTGCGCACTGGCTGTCGTGCCGCCGAGCAGTGTCGCTACGGCTAATAACGCTGTGATAAGTGTTTTCACGCACGCTTCGGTCGACATGACCGTTATCCCTTCTTCTTGCGGCACATACATGTCGGCTCCCGTGCCGCCGTTCGCAATGCTCATTTCTCCGTGCAGCTACTTTCGCGAAGTCGCGTCGAGCGATAAATGCGGCGGAAGGAATGACATTCATGACTGCACGCACAGCAATGGGTGAGATGATGCGCATGACTGGTCTTGTCGATCGCGTCATGCGATAGGCATCTCGCTCGATCGAAGGCAACGATGCGCAGATATCCTTTTGAGCAATGCTTCAGACAAACGCATGCAGCGCGGCATCGAGCACGACCGCGCTGTAAGTCCGATCGGCTAGCGCCTGCTTGACAAGGACGCGCTTTTCGAAAGCAGCCTGCAAGAAGGACGAAGAGAGTCGGCAAACACGAGACAGCGAGGGCTCGGTGATTGCTGCTTGTGATTCGCGGCCCGGACGCAGAATTCGTCGCGGATCAGGCGTTACACATGACTGCCGTCATCCCGCTTGCGTCTGGGTATGCGCACGCCTTTCAGGCCGGTGTGCTGAGTTCGAGCGGGAATGGCGCCGTGCGGAGTACGTCGTCCTTCCGGAGCGTGGCCGGTGCCAAGCGGCTGCCAGGCAGGAATGAGCTGGTGTTTGCCTGGGCCGATGAGATCTGCACGTCCCATGCGCCTGAGCGCTTTACGCAGCATCGGCCAGTTGTTGGGATCGTGCCAGCGCAAGAATGCCTTGTGCAGTCGACGTACCTTGAGCCCTTTCGGGACATGCACAGTCTCGCTCGTGCGTGTCACTTTGTGCAGGGGGTTCTTGCCCGAGTGCCACATTGCCGTTGCCATCGCCATCGGCGAGGGTAGGAACGCCTGCACCTGATCGACGCGGTAGCCATTACGCTTCAGCCACAGCGCCAGCTCGAGCATGTCCTCGTCCGTCGTGCCAGGATGGGCGGCAATGAAGTAAGGGATGAGATACTGCTCCTTACCCGCCTCCTTGGAGTACTTGTCGAACAGCTCTTTGAAGCGATAGTAGGTGCCGATGCCGGGCTTCATCATCTTCGAAAGCGGTCCATCGCTGATCGCCTCGGGAGCGATCTTGAGATAGCCGCCCACGTGATGCTGCACGAGCTCTTTCACGTACTCAGGCGACTCGATCGCCAGGTCATAGCGCACACCCGACCCGATGAGCACCTTCTTGATGCCAGGTAGCGTTCGTGCGCGACGATACAACTTGATGAGCGGCGTATGATCCGTGTTCAAGTTCGGGCAGATGCGCGGATATACGCAGGAAAGACGGCGACAGGCCGCTTCGATTTCGCGCGACTTGCAGGCGAGTCGATACATGTTCGCCGTAGGCCCGCCGAGATCGGAGATCACGCCCGTGAAGCCGGGCACCGTGTCGCGAATCGTCTCGATCTCCTTGATCACCGAATCCTCCGAACGGCTCTGGATGATCCTGCCTTCGTGCTCGGTGATCGAGCAGAACGTGCAACCGCCGAAACAGCCGCGTTGTATCGCGACCGAAAAGCGAATCATCGTGTAGGCGGGGATCTTCGCGTTACCGTACGCCGGGTGCGGCACACGTCGATACGGCAGCTCGTAGACGGCATCGAGCTCCTTGGTCGTCAGCGGCAGCGCTGGCGGATTCAGCCACACGTCCACGTCGCCGTGTCGTTGCACGAGCGCACGGGCGTTACCGGGATTTGACTCCATGTGAAGGATGCGCGATGCGTGCGCATACAGCACCGGGTCGTCGCGCACTGCCTCGAACGACGGCAAGCGAATGACCGAACGTGAGCGCTCCGACGTTGGGACGTGCCGATAGAGACGGACGACCTGGGGCCGATCGGCTCTGGCTGCTGAGCTCTGGCGGGCACAGGGCGTCGCGTCTGCTGTTCGGGCAGGTTCAGCACGAGCGTGCGAAGCGCTCGCTTCGGACGCGACGTCGTTGCACGGTTGGACAGCACGCGGTGCCCATTGGGCCGAGCCGTTTGCCGTGTCGGCGTACGGATCCACCGGCGGATTCAGCGGGCCGGGCTCATCGATCGTCGTCGAGTCGATCTCGATCCAGCCTTCCGGCATCGTGCGACGGACGAACGCGGTGCCGCGAACGTCTGTGATCGACGCAATGGGCTCACCTTTCGCGAGACGATGTGCAATCTCCACGATCTGTCGCTCGCCATTGCCGTAGACGAGCAAATCTGCACGAGCATCGAGCAGGATCGAGCGCCGCACCTTCTCGGACCAGTAGTCGAAGTGGGCGATGCGCCGCAAGCTGGCTTCGATGCCGCCGATGACGATGGGCACGTCACCGAACGCTTCGCGCACGCGTTGCGAATACACGATCACCGAGCGATCCGGGCGCTTACCGCCTTCGCCGTTTGGCGTGTAGGCATCGTCGCTGCGGATGCGCCGATCCGCGGTGTAGCGATTGACCATCGAATCCATGTTGCCGGCCGTTACGCCGAAGAATAGGTTCGGTCGACCAAGGCGTTCGAAGTCGGCGGTCGAGCGCCAATCGGGCTGTGCGATGATGCCGACACGAAAGCCTTGTGCCTCGAGCACACGTCCGATGATCGCCATGCCGAAGCTGGGGTGATCGACGTAGGCATCCCCTGTGACGATGATGATGTCGCAGCTGTCCCACCCGAGCTCGTGCATCTCCTCGCGCGACATCGGCAAGAAGGGCGCCGTCCCGAAACGGGACGCCCAATACTTGCGGTACGAAAACAGACTACGCCCAGGGGTCATTGCCAAGAGAACAAAGTGGCGGGAGCGCGATGATAGCAGGAGGGTGGGTGCGGGCTGCGGCTCGCTCGGAGCTCACAGGCTACAGCCTCGCAATGCAGCTCGCCGCCGCGCCGCGCTGACCGTGGACACGTAGGGAGAATCGGCGTCGTAGAATCGCCAGGGCTTGAGTGCCCATTCGCCCGCGTAATCGACACCGATGCGAGGGCTGCAAGCGATGCGCGGCTTGCGCAGGCGAGCAGGCCGTTCGATCCAGAGCGTATCGCCGAGCAGATCGGCGCCGTTGAGTGATCGGTCGATGTCGAGCGCCCGGCACAGAAGACCGGGTCCGTGTGTCGTGTCGTCGATACCGCTCACGGGCTCGAGCGCGCGAATGAGCACCGCGTGCGGAACGCCATCGGGCGCCGTCACGACGTTCAAGCAATGCCAGAACCCATAAATAAGGTATACGTACGCATGGCCCGGCGGCCCGAACATCACTTCCGTACGGCGCGTGCGTCCCTTGGATGAGTGCGCGGCCCGATCTTCGGGTCCTTGGTATGCCTCGACCTCGACGATGCGACCGACCTGGAGACGGTCCTCCCGTGCGCGCACGAGATGCATGCCGAGCAGCTCGCGCGCGACGGTCAATGTGTTGCGCGCGTAAAACGAGCGCGGTAGCCGACGGGAATTGGACATAGACGGCTGCTATTTCACAGGTAGGGAAACCGAAGGGCAAGGCAGCCGCCGCATGACAGGAACGCCTTCGGCGCGCAATCTCGAGATTGCGCCCTCACCGCGGCGCGCACACCGCTTCTCTGATCACCCGGGCCAGCGGCCGCGCATCTGCACGACCTCGATCTCCACGGTTCTGGTGTTGCGCTCGATGGCGTTCACCTTGAGTCGCATGAATTCGAGCGAGTGGCCGCTCTCGCGGTAATAGAGGACGGAGCTGCGTGCTTCGTCCCGTCCCGCACGCGGGACGAGGAACTCGTTGTAGCCGAGCTCTTTCACGAGGGGGCCGCAACTGACATGCAGGCCTCCGTAGACGACGGTGATATGTGCTGCCTCGTGTGAGCCGTCCACGGAGATGCCATTCAAAATGATTCGGAAGCGCGGGCCGATGACGGGGTGGGCCGGCAAGATATCAACGTGATCGCCGGGCGTGAGATGCACGGGCTTGCGCAGTCGATCGAAATGTTGCGAATCGAGCACGCGAACGGTGGGCGCGTCGCTGTACGTGACATCTGCGCCCGTTGAGCGAGCGCGCCCGGTGTGCACGGAAGGTCGCCACCGGCGATAGACACCGATCCCGATGAGCGTGGCACCGAGCGCCACGGCGAACCAGATCAGCTGCGGGATCTCAAGAATATGTAACGAACTCGAATCCATCTTCACTGGCTCGTCGCACATCCTTCCAGTGCTTCTGCCGCGCTCGCCGCCGAGCGCAAGAACGAGTCTTCAAGAGCTCGAGTTCCGTGACGGACTGACAGCGCTCATGCGAGTCTCGTCGAACTCGCGTAAGAGTGCTAGATAACTACGTCACAGGGTTACTAAGTTACAGGGTTGACGACTTGCCCGATGCCTGCAGCTCGACGTCGACTTCGATTTCCTTGCCATTGCGCCAGATGCGCAAGCGAGCCAGATCACCCACGCGCTTGTCGTCCAGGCGTGACAACAATTGCGCAACACTTTCGACACGCGCGCCGTCGAGCGCGAGGATGACATCGCCTGGGATCACCGCGCCGGACGACTGCACGAGACGAATGCCGCGCAGACCAGCCTTGTCCGCTCCCGAGCCAGGCACGACACGCAGCACGGCGACGCCGCGCAGCCCGAGCTCGCGCATGAGCGCGCGGTTGAGCGACTCGTCCACCTCGATGCCGAGGCTCGGCGGCGCATACCGTCCCGTTGCGATGAGTTGAGGCACGACGCGATTCACTGTGTCTACGGGCACCGCAAAGCCCACGCCGGCACTCGCGCCCGATGGGCTGTAGATGGCCGTGTTGACGCCGATCAGTCTTCCCGCGCTATCGAGCAGGGGTCCGCCCGAGTTGCCGGGATTGATGGCGGCGTCTGTTTGAATGAGATGCGAGATGATGGAGCCATCCTCTGCGGTCAGGGAGCGATCCAGCGCCGAGACGATACCGGTCGTGAGTGTCCAGTCGAGTCCGAACGGATTGCCGATGGCGAACACTTTCTGGCCGACGCGTAAATCGGCGCTGGTTCCGAGGGGTATCGGCTGCGGCGCATCGATCGGCACCCGAATACGCAGCACCGCCAGGTCGTGCGCAGGGCTCGTGCCGACTAGCGTCGCGGGGTAATCGCGTCCGTCCTCGAGCTTGACGATCGCCTCGGACGCACCTGCGATCACGTGCAGATTCGTCACGACGTGGCCGTGCTCGTCCCAGATGAACCCCGATCCTGTGCCGCGCGGGACGCTGTGGACGTTGCGCGTCCAGAAGTCGATGACTCGCGCGCGCGTCGTAATGAAGACGACCGAGCCCTTCGCTCTTTCGAAGATCTCGATAGTTGCCTTCTCGTCCTCGCTCAGGTCGCCCCGCGGTTGGATAGGACGCGGCGCGGCGTCCGCGCGCGCCAGATGCCAGCGAATGTCAGGCACGACGTACCACGCGGCGAGCAACAGCAGAAGAGCCACCAAGAGCCAATGCGAGGCACTGCCTTTAGGCATGCGTCGGATGCGTTCAGAGTTCAGCATGGCGATCTCTCACACGTATGGCCGCAAGCGCCGCGCAGAGCGTGATACAGTCCTGGTCGGTTGGGAGCTTCTCCTCGGGATCGATGCAGGCATCTCGTCATCGAGAGGGCTGATTTTAATGGATACGACTTCCCCGACATTTGCGAATCGTACAGTGGGTGTATGCGCAATTCTGCTGAGCGCGCTCGCTCTGGCGGCTTGTCACCGCGAGCCCACCGCTGCCTCGACCGAGCACGCGCAAGCCGCCGCAGCGCAGATCACGGCGGAGTACCTCCGCGAGCGGATTGCCGAGTTCTCAGCGGACGAGTTCGAGGGTCGTGCGCCTGCAACGCCGGCCGATGCGCGTGCGCGTGCGTATCTCATCGAGCACTTACAACGAATTGGCTTCGAGCCAGCCGGACCGAACGGTACCTGGGAGCAGCCGTTCGACGTGATCGGCGTGACCGCGAAGATGCCGCAACAATGGGTCTTCGAGCGCAACGGAAAGTCCATCTCGTTCGAGTGGTGGAACGACTTCATCGCAGCGAGCGGTACCCAGCGCGAGCGCGGTGCCGTCAAGGACGCAGAGGTCGTGTTCGTCGGCTATGGCATCCAGGCGCCGGAATACGACTGGGACGACTTCAAGGGCCAGGACCTCAAGGGCAAGGTGTTCTTGATGCTGAACAATGACCCGGATTGGGATCCGGACTTGTTCGGCGGCGACGCACGCCTCTATTACGGACGCTGGACCTATAAATATGAGAGCGCTGCACGGCAGGGCGCAGTCGGTGCCATCATCATTCACACCACGCCTTCCGCCGGTTATCCCTTCCAGGTCGTGCAGACGTCATGGTCGGGTGAGCAGGTCGAGCTTCCTGTCGAAGAGGAGTCGAGCCTCGTGCTCAAGAGCTGGCTGACCGAGGACGCAGCGCGCCGGCTCGTATCCTTCGCAGGCAAGAGCCTCGATGAGCTCGTCGCCGCTGCAAGATCCAAGGATTTCGCTCCCGTGCCGCTCGGTGTGAGAACGTCCCTCGCCTTCGAGAATACGATCAAGCGCTCGAGCACCGCGAATGTTTACGGCCTCCTGAGAGGCAGCGATCCCGACCTCAAGGACGAGTACGTCATCTACACCGCGCATTTTGACCACCTCGGCATCGGAGAGCCGAACGAAGCAGGGGACAGGATCTACAACGGCTCAATGGACAACGCCTCCGGCGTGGCGCAAGTGCTAGCGATCGGCAAAGCCTTCAAGGCCTTACCAACACCGCCGCGGCGCTCGATCATGCTGCTCTTCGTCGCAGCGGAGGAGCAGGGCTTGCTCGGCTCGAAGTACTTTGCCGCCAATCCGACTGTGCCGCCCGGCAAGATTGCCGCCAACATCAACTTCGACAGCGCGAATATCTGGGGTCGCACCAAGGACGTCGTCCTCATCGGGAAAGGCAAGTCCACGCTTGATGCCGTCGTCGAGGACGTCGCACGCATGCAGGGCCGGGTGGTCACCGGCGATCCGTTCCCGGATCGCGGCTCGTTCTATCGATCCGATCAGTTCAGCTTTGCGCAGATCGGCGTGCCCGCCGTGTATGCAAAGTCCGGTGTCGATTTCATCGGCAAGCCTGCAGGCTGGGGGCAAGAGCAGCTGGAGATCTACACGCGCGAGCACTACCACCAGCCCTCGGACGAGCTCGGTCCCGACTGGAATTTCGAAGGCATGATCGAAGATGCCCAGCTGGGTTTCTTCGTTGGTCTTCTTGTCGCGAACGCAGACGAGCTGCCGTCGTGGAATCCTGGCGATGAGTTCGAGGCGGCGCGCAAACGTGCGCTCGAAGCCCTCGAGCGCGTCGAGTAGCTGGCAGCGTATTTCGCGAGCTTGACCTTGCGACGTGTTTTTGTGACAAGGCGGTTGGTTACTCCGCACAGCGGAGGTGCGATCAATAGCAACCACAACCCTAACGACGAGACTGCATGAACGCTTTCGTTCCGTCAAAGAACACGAAGAAGAAGGAAGGAAGGCGCAAGACCTCCACGAAACGAGCGATCAACGAGCCGAGCACGTCGATTGCGGCGAGCATCGCGGCACAAACGAACGACGAGACAGCGCGCATGTTGCGCACGCTGCTCGGTAATCTCGACGGAATGGTGTACCGATGCCGGGACGATGCGCACTGGACAATGGAGTTCGTCAGCGAGGGATGCCGCCGCCTCACTGGCTACGATCCGGAAGATCTGCTGTTCAACCGACGCGTTTCGTACCAGGCGATCATCCATCCTGAGGATCGCCCCCGGGTCCAGGAGGAAGTCCGCGCCGGGCTGCGCAACTCGCAACGTTTCGATTGCGAATACCGCATTCTGCACGCCAGCGGCGATTGGCGCTGGGTTTGGGAACGCGGCACGGGCGTATTCGACAGCGAAGGGCGGTTGTTGGCCATCGAAGGCATCGTGCAGGACGTCACTGCACGCAAGCGATCGCTGAACGCGCTCAGGGAAGCAGAGCGACGCTACTACAACCTCTTCGAGAACGCGCTCGAAGGCATCTTTCGCACGACACCGTCCGGGCAGTTCCTCGATGCCAATCCCGCTCTCGCCCGTATTTTCGGGTGCGACTCGCCGCTCGATCTCATGCGCACCTATACGGATCCGGAGAAGCAACTCTATGTCGACCCCGGACGACGCGCGCAGTTCATCGAGCTCGTCAATCGACACGGCTCGGTGAGCGGCTTCGAGTCGCAGGTCCGCAAGAAGAACGGCGAGATCATCTGGATCTCCGAGAATGCTCGCGCGGTGTACGACGAGGATGGCAGAGTCGTCTGCTTCGAAGGCACGGTTGAGGATGTCACTGAGCGCAAGCTCTACCAGGCGCGCATCGAGCAACAGGCGAACTACGATACGTTGACGGGGCTCGCGAATCGCTCGCTGCTCAACGAGCGCTTACAGGAGGCCATTGCCAACGCAGAGAAGGATGGCACTCGGCTGGCAGTGGTATTCGTCGATCTCGACCGCTTCAAGTTCATCAACGACAGCCTGGGGCACCATGTCGGCGACGAGCTCCTGCGTGCCATCGCCGCTCGCCTGAAAGCGAACATGCGCGAGGGCGACACGGTCGCGCGCCTCGGCGGCGACGAGTTCGTCTTGCTAATCACGGGCGAGCGCGATCCCGATGCCATCGCGGCCGTGCTGGAGCGCATGCTCAAGGACATCTCGCAGCCTTGGTCGATTCCACAAGGCGACTTCACGTTCACCTGCTCGATGGGCGTCGCGCTGTATCCGGACGACGGTCAAACGGCAGAAACCCTGCTCAAGCATGCCGACTCGGCGATGTACCGCGCGAAAGAGACGGGGCGCAACAACATTCAATTCTTCACCGCACAGCTCAACGAAGCGATCACCGAGCGACTTGAGCTCGAGAACAATCTGCGCCGTGCGCTCGAGCGACAGCAGTTCGAGCTCAACTATCAGCCTCGTATTGATCTTCGCACCGGTGCCGTTATCGGTGCCGAAGCTCTCATTCGCTGGCGGCTCAGCGACGAGCAAACTGTGGAACCATCGCGTTTCATCCCGGTGGCCGAGGAGGTCGGGCTCATTGCGCCGATCGGCAAGTGGGTGCTTGAGACGGCCTGCGCGCAGAACAAGGCGTGGCAGGATGCGGGACTGCCGCCGCTCGTCGTGTCGGTTAATGTCTCGGCACGCCAATTTCGCCACGACGATCTCGTGCACACGATCGCGCAAGCGCTCGATCGCACCAAGCTCGCACCGTGCTATCTCGAGATCGAGCTTACCGAAAGCGCCGTGATGCACGATGCGGAACGCTTCGTCGCCATGTTGAACGAGCTCAACGACCTCGGCGTGCAAATCGCCATCGATGACTTCGGCACGGGTTACTCGAGCTTGAGCTACCTCAAGCGCTTCCCCGTCGATCGACTCAAGGTCGATCGCTCCTTCGTGCAGGACATTGCCACCGATGCCGACGATGCGACCATCGTCCGCACGATCATCGCGCTCGGACACAATCTAGGCTTGAAGGTCGTCGCCGAAGGCGTCGAAACCGCGGAGCAACTCGCATTCCTGCGCGAGAACGGTTGCGACGAGCTGCAGGGTTATCTGTTTGGGGCACCGGTTCCCGCCGAGGAATTCGCACGCCTGTTACGTTCCCGCCAGAGCTCGAGCGGATGATTTAGAGCCCGCCGCTTCCCTCGCGTAGACTACGCCACCACGGTTCGGTTTCGGGGCAGCGAAAGGAGGAGTTGTCCGCAGCTAACTGCTGCGGCCTCGTTGAAGCGGCGCCTAAGGCCTCCTCCACAAACCGCCAAACACGGTTGTCCGCAGCCAGCAGTTGCGCGCTGTCGAACGACTCTGCGTTCAGTATGCGAACGCGGCGGCTTGCTCACTGCTGAGATGGCGTTAAGAGTCATTGTGACCTGACGGCGACGGTGCAGTCGTTGGCCAGGCTGCGTTGCATAAGAAGGTGGGCTGGTGACCCGGTGTAAGGATTGCAGGATGTTCAACGTCGACGGTTGGGGCCGTGGACCCTCACGACGCTTCTTGGGAAGCTTTAGGTTGATATTCATGGCGGCGACAGCGCTGGTTGGTTTCGGCGCGACCTCACCTGCGCTGGCGGCCGATGAAGCACTGTGGCCTGAGCGGCGTGGGTATGTCGATGTACCGATGGGGCAAATGCACTATCGCTCGCAAGGGCAGGGTCCAGTCGTGCTGCTGCTCCATCAGACTCCGTGGTATTCGATTCAGTGGACGAAGGTGCAGCCGCGTATCGCTGCCGCTGGATACCGAGCGGTTGCTCCCGATACGCCGGGGTTTGGCTTTTCGCCCCCACCGAAGGGTCAGCCGACGCTTGAGGAATACGCGGACCAGCTGGTCGCGCTGCTCGATGCGATCGGCACGAGGGACGCAGCAGTCATCGGTCATCACACGGGTGCCGGTATTGGGCTCGTGTTCGCGTACCGGCATCCCGAGCGCGTGCGCTGTCTCGTGTTGAATGGCGTACCGCTCTACACGGACGAGGAGCGAACTGCGAAACTCAAGAACGTTTCCAGCCGGAAGACGGAGTTGAAGGAAGACGGCAGCCACCTCAGCGAACACTTTCGCTGGGTGCGCCAAAACATCATGGAAGGTCGAGGCTCCCTGGAAGGCGTGCAGCTGTCGACACTCGGCGCTCAGCTTGCCGAGGACAAGGAGCGTAAGGCCTATCGTGCTCTATTCGCGTATCCGTCGATGCAAACTGCGCTACGCGAGCTGCGCATGCCGGTGTTGCTGCTCACCGATGCCGAGGACTCCCTCAAACCCACCACGCAGTGGGCACACCGAATCCGCCCGGATTTCCAGTATGTCGAGCTGCAAAGCGGCGGCTCGCACATCGCGATCGACAATCCCGATCCCTGGTCCGAGACTGTAATCAGCTTTCTCGACGCGCAGTGCGTGCGTAGCAGGTAGCCTGCACGACTCCTCGGCCAACATCGGTAGGCGATGCAACACCAGCGTCGTCGCTCGGAGCGGTCGTGCGCCTCGATGCTGCTGCCGACAGAGCGCACGTTGCTTGTTTCCGATTGCTTCGGATCGTGTTTCGAAGCTTTGCGGTGCTTGCGCGCATGCGGAGCAATGATGCGCAAACGAGCTCCACTTCCCCTTTAGTTCCGCTGTAAGACACCACACCCTTTCCACTGGCGGTTGCAGATGAGAGATCGCCAGCACTCGTTCTGGCGCGCTCCGTTGTTTGCTCAGCGCTTTAGTGACACGAATGACGCTGCCAAAGCGTTCATATGCTGAACACTCCCAGTTGTATCCATCTTCGCGCCCGACGCACAGTGATCAATAACCGACGTCGCAGCATGCGACCGGGCGATCGCTGTCGCTCGCGACGTCAAGCACGATGTAGGTGTCCCCATCGCGACCTGATGGTCCAATCAAGAGCAGGGGGTTAACGAGGAATTGATTGGGGGGAGGATCTGTTCAATGCGTGGTTTTCCATTTGGCGCACGTGCAGGACGGTTGTCGATCGGTTTCTGCGCTGGAATCGCACTGGCCAGTGGGACGACAGCGAGTGCACAGACCACTACACCTTGGGCAAGTCGATCGTGTCACGCAACACGTCGCTCAACTCACCGATGTTGGCGGCTCGAGGCTATCCGAACATGCTGCGCGACATCTTTGTGCACAAGAATTTTGAGCCGTATCTTTCGACGAATGCCGATCCGCGCATCATCGGCCTTGCGCGCGACTTGCTGGACAAGGTGCCGGATCTCGACGGCTTCGGCCTGCATCGCAAGTACTGGCTTACGAGCTTGAGCGTGGACTATGAGCTTACCGATGCGCTCGTCCTCTCCGGTCTGTTCGGCTACAACCGTGCCGCGACCGCAGAGGCAGGCGACAACGACGGCCAGGATCTCGAGGCGCAGATGCAGCTCAACGGCAACCTGAGCGTCGACAAGAGTGCCGAGCTGCGCTTGAGCTGGGACAACGGCGGGCCGCTGACGGCAATGGTCGGCGTGAACTATTACGAGCAAAGTTACGACGGTTCATTTACCGGCGTGCTGTCCATCCGGCCTGGCTCGCCCACGATCGTCGCGTTGAACGGCAACACGGCAGGCAGTCGCTCGGAAGTGCTCGGTGTCTTCGGGGCGATTCATTACACCTTCCTCGACGACTTCCGCTTCACCCTAGAGGGACGCTACCAGGAGGACGAGCTCGTCCGCACCGGCAACGCGCTGGATCCGGAGAAGGTGAAGTTCACGGACTTCCTGCCGCGTGTGATTCTGAGCTGGCAGCCGGTTGGCAGCAGCACGAACGTTTACGCTTCGTATGCCAAGGGAGTCATTCCCGGCCAATACAACGCGGCGCTGATCGACCCGACCATTCCCCCCAGCGAGCGTGAGCGGATCGCCGCACAGACGGGCGCTGTTGAGGTCCTCGATTCCGAAGAGCTGGATTCATATGAGCTCGGTTGGAAGCAACGCTTTCTCGGCGGGCGTGCTTATCTCAATCTGGCCATCTACACGATGGAATGGCGCGGACAGAAGCTGACCGCGGCGATTCCTGTGACGCTGGTCGATGGTGGCACCTCCAACCGTTCTGTTTATGTACCAGCAGATATCGACTTGAAAGGGTTCGAGCTCGAGGCTGGCTGGCGTCCAACCAACTGGCTAGAGCTAGAGGGGACGCTGAACTGGACCGACTCGGAGTATGTGCGCGGGCTCGACAACAACACCCGAACTTTGACCGGGTCGGCCAACATGAAGGGACTGAGAACGGCGCGCTTTCCGGAGTGGAGCGGTTCGCTTTCCGGCACGCTTTCCGGTGGGTTGCAGGGTACTGACTGGGAGTGGTTCTCGCGGCTCGATGTGATGTACACCGGCAAGCAGTACTCCGATCCGGCCAATCTCGCCTACATAGATGACTACATCACGGCGAATCTTCGCGCGGGATTGCGTAAGTCCGGCTGGCGGATAGAGGCCTATGCCAGCAACCTGACCGACGAAAACACTTGGCTGGGCGGCGCGCGCTTCATCAACCTGGTCGACAATTCGCAGGGTCTGATGATGATCCCCATGCGGGAACGGGAGATCGGGCTGCGCATCTCCGTGGATCTATGACGCGATGATGATCTCAAGTAAGAGGAGCGGCGCACGTTGGAGGGTGCGCATTACGTCGCTGATCGTGGGCGGGCTGCTCGGTTTCGCACAGGGAGTGAGCGCTGACAATTCGGCCAGCATGCGGTCGTCAACGACTATTCAGCGAGTCGCGTTAGCCCCGGGCGCCATCTTTCGCGATTGCGCTGACTGCCCAGAGATGGTTGTGGTGCCACCCGGCGAGTTCGAGATGGGATTCGACGGCGGTGAGCCGGAACGCTACGAGGGTCCGGTGCGTCGAGTCACCATTTCGCGCGGGTTCGCAGTTGGTCGTTACGAGATCACTAACGCGCAGTATGCCCAGTTCGTGACCGAAACCGGCTACCGCGGCGAGCAGGGTTGCCACATGTGGGACGGCAAGGCGGCGGTATTCGTTGCGACCGCCAGCTGGCGCGATCCGGGCTACGGACGCCCGATACGCGATGAAGAGCCGGTGGCCTGTGTGTCATGGGACGACGCGCAAGCGTTCATCGCATGGCTCAGCGAGCGAGCGGGCCGAAAGTATCGCCTGCTCACTGAAGCGGAGTTCGAATACGCGTCGCGCGCAGGCAGCAGCGGTGCGACTCCGTGGGGCAGCGACGCGTCGCGTGCTTGTGAGTTCGGCAATGTGCTGGACCAATCGGCCAAGAAGGGACCGGCGACTGGCCTCGAAGAGGTTCCCTGCGACGATGGCTATGTCACGGTCGCGCCTGTCGGACAGTTCGCACCAAACGCGTTCGGACTATATGACATGACAGGTAACGTGTGGGAGTGGGTGCAGGATTGCTACATCATGCCCTATCCGTCTGCCCCCGTTGATGGCTCAGCGTTCGAACGCGACGGCGAATGCGATCGTAGGTCCGTTCGCGGCGGTGGCTGGCGCACACGCCCCGATCGACAACGCTTCACGTTCAGGGGCAGGGATCCTGCTGCGTTGCGCAGCAACGCCTTTGGTTTCCGAGTTGCACGTGACCTCGAATGAAGTCGGCATGATGCTCCGGACGAACCGCCGCGAGTTCATATTCGCCTCGGTTGCAACGGCATCAGGATTCATCCTCGGCCTGCGACCGACCAACGTGGTGTCGGATACGGGCGCGGCGAGCCGGATCCGTGAGCAGCTGGCGGCGTATCTGGAGATGCGCGAGGACGGCAGCATTCGGATCGTTACGCCGCAGTCCGAAATGGGACAAGGTGTCTACGACAGCCTGCCTCGAGTGCTCGCCGATGAGCTCGACGCGGACTGGTCTCGCGTCGAAATCGTCATGCCGCACGCGAATCCTTTGCTGGCCAATCCAAGAACGGCAAGACAGGTTACGGCTGACAGCAACTCCGTTCGCGATTACTTCCAGCATCTGCGAACGCTCGGCGCCGCGGCTCGGAGCATGCTCGTTGCCGCGGCTGCAGAACGTTGGAATGTCGACGCCGTGGAGTGTCGGACCTCGAAAGGATGGGTACTGCATCCGCGGACCGGCCGGCGTCTCGGGTACGGCGAGCTGGCCAAGCGGGCTGGTGAGCTCGAGCTACCCACAGAGCCGAAGCTCAAGTCCGCAGAGGAGCTCACGCTGATTGGCAGGGCGATGCCGCGCAGGGACGCGCTCGAGAAGGTCACTGGCAAGACGGTGTTCGGTATCGACGTGCAGCTACCGGGCATGCTCACGGCCGTTCTGCGCATGCCCGAGACGTTCACTGGAACGGTCGAACCAGTGGATCTGCTACCGGCGCTGCGCATGCCGGGAGTGGTGGATGCTTTCATCATCGACGACGGAATCGCAGTCGTTGCCAAGTCGTTTTGGGAAGCGAAGCGAGCTGCAGATGCGCTCGAGGTGAAGGTCGTACCGGGCTCGATCCAGCGCGTAGACGACGGAACAGTGCGCGCGGCCCTGGAGGAGGCGCTCGCCAGCGACATGTTCGTGCTGGCGAACGATCCAGTCTCGCGTAAGAAACCAGACATCGCACGTGTGCGCAGCGAGCTCGCATCGTGTGAACGTGAAGCGGAGTATGAGTCGCCGTATCTCGCCCACCTCACGATGGAGCCGCAATGCTGCACGGCGCTCGTGACGAACGAGCGCTGCGAGATCTGGGCGCCGCACCAGAACCCCGGCGATGCACGGGCGTTGGCGGCCCAGCTCACCGGGCTGCCGCTGGACAAAGTGCATCTTAACGTCACGTTCATTGGCACCGGCCTGGGGCGCAAGTGGGAGCTCGACACGGTGCGCCAATGTGTGCAGATCGCCAAGCGGTTGCCTGGTCGGCCGATCAAGCTCATATGGACCCGCGAGCAGGACTTGCGGCACGACTTCTATCGCCCCGCGAGCAAAGTGCGAGTGCGCATCGGGCTCAATGCCGATGGCTGGCCTCGCGCAATGACGTTTCGGCTCGCAGGCCAGTCTCTGCTCCGTGCAAAGGGCAGAGCGATCCCAGACTTGGCAGATCCGACCATGACTTCATCGCTGATCGATGCGCACTACGATGTGCCGTATCGAGCAGTCGAGTTCGCGGAGGTGGATCTGCCGGTCCCGATCGGCTATTGGCGATCGGTAGCCAGCTCCCATTGCTGCTTCTATCGCGAGAGCGCATTGGATGAGGCAGCAGCGTTGGCGCGAATCGATCCGTACACGTACAGGCGCAAGCTCCTCAGTCGTCATCCGCGAGCGCTGGCGGTGCTCGATGCCGTCGCGCGTGCCCTGGTATGGGACAAGCCAGTGCCGAAGAATACTGCACGAGGCATCGCATTCTCGTCAGCCTTCGGGACTTACTGCGCGCATGCGGTCGAAGTTGCGGTGGCGGGAAAGATCTCAATCCGACGAATGGTATGTGCCGCCGATTGCGGCACCACGATCGATCCAGACGTGGTACGGGCGCAGCTCGAAGGCGGGACGATCTTTGGCCTGAGTGCAGCGCTCAAGGGAGGAGTGACGCTGGCGGATGGCGGCGTCGTGCAAAGCAACTTTCACGATCACCCGATGCTGCGGATCAGCGAAGTGCCGCCCCTGGAGATCATTCACATCCCATCGAACGCTCCCCCTGGGGGGATCGGTGAGGTGGCGGTGCCGAGCGCAATTGCCGCTCTTGCCAACGCTGTGAGCGCCGCCAGCGGTATCCGCGTGCGCGGGCTTCCGGTCATCGCCACGATGTAAAAATGAGCAAGATCTCACGACGTACCTTTTTGCAGTGGGGCGCAGGACTGATGTGCCTGTCGCCGCTGACGCTGCGTGCGGCGAGCCGCCCCTATGATGTCGTTATCGTCGGCGCAGGGCTGTCGGGCCTGTACGCGGCAATGCTTCTGGAGGAGCTCGGCGCGCGCGTGATCGTGCTCGAGGGGCGGCAGCGGGTGGGTGGCCGCGTGTGCACTTTCGATCACATCCCCGGTGCGCCGGAGGCGGGGGCGAACGAGACGCTTGGCGGCTATGGCCGGGTTCGTGATGTGTGCCGCCGGCTCAACGTCAAGCAGGTTAACCTCGCGCCGCGAAAGCGCCTCGACAACATGGAGATCGTCGTGGGCGGCCAGGTGATTCCGCGCCAGCAGTGGCCGAAATCACTGCTCAATACATTGCCTCAGGACGACCGCGCTAAACACCCATCCGATCTGATGTGGCAGCTCGTCGCGCGCCACAATCCGCTCGAGCACATGGAAGGGTGGTATCGACCTGAGCAGGCAACGCACGACCGCTCGGTCTACGAGTTTCTGCGCGAGCTGGGCTATGACGAGGCGGCGATTGCGCTGCTCTATGACACGAATCCGAGCTACGGGAGCAGCGCTCGTGAGGTTTCCATTCTGCAGTGGTACGCGATCCAGAAGTGGTTCGACGCGCAGCGGCGCACCGAGCCCGTCGGCTTGGTGGCCATGGGCGGCAACCAACGTATCCCTGAGGCGATGGCGTCAGCGATCAAGGCAGATATCGTTCTCGGCGCGAGCGTGATAGCCATTCGGCAAGATGCGGCTGCTGCTGAAGTGATCTGTGCGGACGGCCGCCGGTTCAAGGCGGCGCGTGTGGTGTGCTCAGTGCCGCTCGCGCCGATGCGCTGGATTCGCTTCGATCCGATTCTGCCGTCACAATGGCTCGAGGCCATACAGCTCGTGCCGCAGATGCGGATCACGCAGGTACATCTCGTTGCGAAGCGGCCCTTCTGGGAAAGCGACGGTCTCGACCCGGCGATGTGGACAGATACGATCGCTGGTATCGTGTTGCCCTATCGCAATGGAGCCAACGAGAGTGAAGTGACGAGTCTCACTGCTTGGGGCCGTGGCGTTACAGCTTCACGACTCGATGCGCTCGGCGAGCGTGAGGCAGGGCGTGCCGTGGTCGCCGCGATCGAGTCCGTGCGACCGGCCGCCAAGGGACAGCTCGAAATCGCAGGTTTCAAGTCGTGGCAAATGGATCCGTTTGCGGCCGGCGCCTGGGCGGTGTGGGCGCCGGGTCAGGTTACCCGATTGCTGGAACCGCTCACGCAGCCGTTCGGGCGACTGCACTTGTGTGGTGAGCACACGGCGCTCGCCAATCGCGGTATGGAAGGCGCGATGGAATCGGGCGAGCGTGTGGCGCTCGAGATTGCAGGTGCTCTGGCAGCGCAAGGACTTGCAGAGTCCTGATCCGTAGGTATCGTTGCCTGAGAGCGCGATGCCGGAAAAGTCCATAAGTTGATCCATCAATAAGAACGCATCGTCTAGCTGCTCCTGCGACGTTGCAGACGGAAGCTTGTCGCTGCTGATCTTGAACCGGATGTGAGCACGGTGGGCATCTCGCGGCTGCAAGAATCCTCAGCTTTTTCGGCCTCCTAATTGACCGAGATGCAGTTTCCACCAATGCCGCAAGCATGTCGCGCGGCTGTATCCGGTCGTCACCCGCAAGACACATCACATGGACCGCTGCATACCGCACAGAAATGGGGCATCACGGGCGTGCGCGCTCGCGCAGGAGCCGCTTGGAGCAAGGAGAAACGAGCGATTCAGAATGCAGGAGGCTGCGATGCTAGTCGGGTGCGAGCCGCGGCGCTGGCCCGCGGGTTGCATTCCGCGCGCAGGAAGTGCGGGGCATTCGAGTCTGGAACTTGCCTGGTTCAGCCGGGTCTCTGGACGGTGACGAAGGCAGCGGTTGCCCCAAAGGCGACGCATACTGGACTTCACTGGCTCCCGACGGTAGGTTACCGCCCGTTTTGGAGCGGCCGCGAGTAGCTTATGAATGACGCGTAGAGTGCCCGGGCAGCGGCTCGCTCATCTCAGTGCTGGATTGAGGCGAAGAACGATCCGGATCGGCCGCGGCACTCAAGACACCTAATTGGGGCGAGCTTTGCACCGCCATTCAAGTCTCCGTATGAATGATCGATCGATCGTCGGACGCGCCGTTTCCAGGATGCCCGCTTTGTTGTTCGCGCTGAGTCTGCTGCCGCTGCTGGCTGCATGCGGTGGCGGCACGCGGACCTGTGTGGATGCCGGCGAGCCGTATCTCGCCGCGGAAAACAACCCGCCGTTGCGTATTCCAGAAGGCCTGAGCGAGCCTAACCGCTCGGAAAGGCTGCAAATTCCCGATGTGCAACCCGCGCCGACGAAACGGCCGCGCACCTCATGTTTGGATGAGCCCCCGTCTTATTTCCGATCCGCCGGTACTGTGGCACGCTCCCCCGAGGAAGTGGTCGCAAGCTGGGCGCAGGCTTGGGCGAACCGAGAAGCGGACGCTGTGATCGAGCTCTACTCGGCGAAATTCCAACCACCTACTGATACGGCGAGTGCGCGAGCGTGGCTCGAGCAGCGGCGCGAGCAGGTTGCCACGGGGCCGCTACCTGAGCCGACCGTCGAGTCGCTGCAGATCGAGCCGGACGGTGCCGATCGTCGCATTGCCAGGTTCGTCCAGACGTTTGGAGCAAATTCCCTTCACAAGGAGTTGATTCTTATTCGGGAAGCTGGCTCTTGGCGCATTCTCGAGGAGCGCGTGATTGCGGTGAAGTAGCGCGCGCTGCCACGTGTCTCAGCGCGTGCGCATACCCGTCGTGTCGTCGCGACAAGAGTCGACGCTCTCGGCTTGGAGCACCGGCGTTTTTACATGGCCTGACGAGGTTGGCGTTCTCATGAACGCCAAAATCGACTCGCGAGCATCGCGCACATCGAGCTGACAGGGAGCGCCATGTCTTCTCTTTCACCGATCAGTTCTGCGGTTCCCTTGCAACCTGGCAGAGTACGCGAGGCGATCATCGATCGGCTGCATCGCGCGCTTGGCAAGTCAGTGCAGCATGCGAATCGCCGCGATTTCTACGACGCATTGGCTATCGCCGTCCGCGAGGAGCTCGCCGAGCGGTGGATCTCCACCTGCAGTCGTGTCGCCCGCGCGCGTGTCAAGCGCGTGTGCTACCTCTCCATGGAGTTCCTGCTCGGGCGTAGCCTCATCAATGCGCTCGCCTCTTTCAACAATGGCCTGCTGGAGGAAGTGCGTGAGACGCTGCAGTCCTTCGGTCACGATCTCGACGACATCGCTGCAGAGGAGGAGGACCCCGGGCTTGGCAACGGTGGTCTAGGCCGGCTCGCTGCCTGCTTCCTCGATTCGCTGGCAACGCTCGGCTATGCGGCGACCGGCTACGGCATTCGCTACGACTACGGGATCTTCACGCAGGTCATCGGCGAAGACGGCGCACAGCGCGAAGTGGCGAGCTCGTGGTTGGGAGTACGGAACTTCTGGGAGAGCAGCCGCGCCGGTGTCCGGTACCGCGTTCGTTTCGGCGGACATTGTCAGGCAACGCGCAGTGAGAATGGGCGCGTGCGCTACGAGTGGGTCGATACGCACGATGTCTGGGCGATTGCCTTCGACTTCCTGATTCCAGGCAACCGCAGCCCGACCGTCAACCATTTGCGATTGTGGTCGGGACGTGCGATCACGCCGTTCAAGATCGATGCGTTCAACGCAGGTAACTATTACGGCGCCGTTCAGGACCAGATCGACGCGAAGAATCTCTCGCGCGTGCTGTATCCGGACGATTCGACCCCGCAAGGCAAGGAGCTGCGCTTCAAGCAGCAGTACTTCTTCGTGAGCGCCTCCCTGCAAGACATCCTCGCGCAGCACGTTGCCGAGCGACGTCCGCTGCAAGATCTGGCAGACGCAGTTGCCATCCAGCTGAACGATACGCACCCGGCGTTGACGATCGTCGAGCTGATGCGCCTCCTCGTCGATGTCTACGACATGGAGTGGGATCAGGCGTGGGACATCACGCGCAACGTATGCGCGTACACGAATCACACGCTCCTACCCGAAGCGCTCGAGACCTGGCCAGTGTCGTTCTTCGAGCGGCTGCTGCCGCGACATCTGCAGATCATCTATCAGATCAATCGCGATTTTCTCGAAGAGGTCAGCGCGAAATACCCGAACGACCTGGATCGGCGTCGACGCATGTCGCTCATCCAGGAGGAGGGCGACCGGCGCGTGCGCATGGCGTATCTCTCGGTCGTCGGGAGCCACAAAGTGAACGGTGTGGCCAAGCTCCATTCGCGTCTAATGCGCGAGACGATTTTTGCCGACTTCGCGCAGATGTGGCCGGAGCGTTTCACCAACGTCACGAACGGCATCTCCGTGCGGCGCTGGCTCAAGCAGGCCAACGCCGGGCTCGCCGAGTTGCTCACCGAGAAGCTCGGCTCTGCATGGGAGAACGATCTCGAAGAGCTCGAGCGGCTGAAGTGGGCTGCCGACGATCCGGAATTCCGGGCGCGGTTTCGCGCCATCAAGCACGCGAACAAGCAGCGCCTGGCGCGCACGATTCAGGAGCTGTTGAACGTCGAGGTCGACCCGCAGGCGATGTTCGACGTGCAAGTCAAACGCATCCATGAGTACAAGCGGCAGTTGCTGAATCTCATCTACGTCGTCCATCGGTATCTACGTATTCTGGACAATCCTGACGCGCCGATCGTCCCGCGGGTCGTGATCATGGCGGGTAAGGCAGCGCCCGGCTATCACATGGCCAAGGCGATCATCAAGCTCGCCAACAACGTTGCTCGGGTCATCAACGCGGACGAGCGCGTCGGTGACAAGCTCAAGCTTTGCTTCCTGCCCGATTACGACGTGTCCCTCGCGCAGGAGATCATGCCGGCTGCCGACCTGTCGCAGCAGATATCGACGGCAGGCATGGAAGCATCGGGCACCGGCAACATGAAGCTCGCGCTCAACGGAGCGTTGACGATCGGCACGCTCGATGGCGCGAACATCGAGATCAGGGATGCGGTTGGCGAGGACAACATCTTCATATTCGGGTTGACAGCCGAAGAGGTGGCGGCTCGTCGCGCCAGCGGATATTCGCCGCGTCAGGTCGTGGAGCAGAATCCCGAGCTCAAACGTGTGATCGAGCTCCTCGATTCCGGGCACTTCACCCCCGAGAACATCTTCGACTCGAAGACGGTCATCGATCGCGTCATGAGCGACGGGGAGCACTTCCTGGTGTTGGCGGATTTTGAGTCCTATGCCGCCGCCCAGGCGCGGGTCGATGAGCTTTACCAGAATCCGGAAGAGTGGACGCGCAAGGCGGTGATCAACGCGCTCAGCATGGGCCCGTTCTCCAGCGATCGCAGCATCCGCGAGTACGCCGATACGATTTGGGGAATCAAGCCCGTTCTCTAGGCTGTAAGCTGTAGACTTGTAGACTGTGGCAGCACGCACGCGTGCTGCTGCGGTCGATCCGAGTTTGCGCCTGAGCTATACGGCGCGCCATACCTACGGCCGAGAGCTGGCAGCCCAACCATGTCCGACCTGACGGATTTCGATCTTTACCTCTTCGGCGAAGGTAATCACCACCATATCTATCGCAAGCTCGGGGCCCACGTCGTCAGGGTCGACGGTGTGCAAGGAACGCGTTTTGCCGTCTGGGCACCGAACGCCAGACGGGTGAGTGTCGTCGGCGACTTCAACGACTGGGACGGGCGAATCAACGTCCTCGAGCCTCGCGGATCATCGGGCGTCTGGGTCGGCTTCGTCCCCGGCGTTGGTCCGGGCGCGTTGTACAAGTACGAAATCCTGACGCAGCAGGGTCACTTATTGCTCAAATCGGACCCGTACGCCTTCCAGATGCAGCTGCGCCCCGACAATGCGTCGATCGTCGCGGACATCGACGGCTACGAATGGGGTGACGGCGCTTGGCTCGCTCACCGCCGCTCATGGGATCCTCTCCGCTCTCCGATCTCGATCTACGAGTTTCATCCCGGCTCATGGCGGCGTTCGTGGCATCGTCAGCCGGCGTTCTTGACATGGGACGAGATCGCCGACCAGCTCATCCCATACGTGCTCGACATGGGCTACACGCATGTCGAGATCATCGGCGTTGCCGAGCATCCGTTCGACGGCTCGTGGGGCTACCAGGTGCTCGGCCATTACGCACCGACTGCGCGACACGGCACACCACGCGATTTCATGCGTTTCGTCGATCGCCTGCACCAGGCCGGCATCGGTGTCTTCATGGATTGGGTGCCGGCGCATTTCCCGCGCGATGCACATGGGTTGGTCGAGTTCGACGGCACGTGCTTGTATGAGCACGCCGACCCGCGATTGGGCGAGCACATGGAGTGGGGGACGAAGATCTTCAACTATGGGCGCCACGAGGTGCGCAATTTCCTGATTGCAAATGCGCTCTATTGGTTGGAGATGTATCACATCGATGGACTTCGCGTGGATGCCGTTGCCTCGATGCTCTATCTCGATTATGCACGCAAGCCCGGGGAGTGGATTCCGAACGAATACGGTGGACGCGAGAACCTCGAGGCGATTCGATTCCTGAAGCAGCTCAACTGGACCGTCGGGCATTACTTTCCGGGCGTGCTCATGATGGCAGAAGAGTCCACCGCTTACGAAGGCGTGAGCCGCCCCGTGCACCTCGGCGGGCTGGGCTTTCACTTCAAGTGGAACATGGGCTGGATGAACGACACGCTGCGCTACATGTCGCTCGATCCCATCCACCGCAAGTACCACCATCACTTGATTACTTTCTCCTTCGTATACGCCTTCTCCGAGAACTTCATTCTGCCGCTTTCCCACGACGAGGTCGTGCACGGCAAGAAGTCTCTCCTCGACAAGATGCCGGGTGACGAATGGCGCAAGCGGGCGAACTATCGGCTCCTGATCGGCTACATGATGATGCATCCCGGCAAGAAGCTGATCTTCATGGGCGGGGAGTTCGGGCAATGGCACGAGTGGCGCGACTACGAAGACCTTGCATGGGCTGCGCTGCAACATCCGCATCATCAGCAGCTGCAAGATTGGAACCGTACGCTGAATCGAATTTATCGCGCGTACCCGGAGCTTCACGCGAGCGAGCACCGCTGGGAAGGGTTTCGCTGGCTGGAGGCAGATAATCGCGACGAGAGCGTGTTCGCGTTCATGCGTCAGCGCCTTCCCGGAGAAGGTGGCACATATCTACTGATCGTGTTCAACTGCACACCAGTGCCGCGCGACAACTACATCTTCGGTGCGCCGCGTGCTGGCCGCTATCGCAAGCTCCTCGACAGCGACGACCCCGCCTTCGGCGGATCCGGCTATGCGAAGGAAACTCACACAGAGGCCTACCCGGAACCGTGGCGCGAGTTCCCAGCGCGCATTTGTCTGACTTTGCCGCCTCTCGGCATGGTCGTGTGGGTGGCTGAAGAGGATTGAACAGGTCACCAACGATGCGTACGAACGACTACCCGCACGACTTCAATCACGCCGTCCTATTGTCGGGCTCACCGGAGCCGCTCGGTGCAACGCTGACCGAAGATGGTGTGAACTTCGCCGTGTATTCGAGCGGCGCGACTCGCATCGAGCTGTGCCTGTTCGACGAGCAAGGTGAGCATGAACTCGCGCGCTTGGCGTTACCCGAGCGTACCGATCACGTCTGGCACGGATTCCTGCCGCGGCCGTACGGCGTGGCAGGCCTCGTGTACGGCTATCGCGTCCATGGGCGCTACGATCCGCAGCACGGCGCGCGCTACAACCCGAGCAAGCTCTTGCTCGATCCTTACGCGCGCTCGCTGGCCGGCACTTTCACATGGCATCCGTCGCTGTTCGGTTATTCCCAGGCACTCGGACCGGATGAGCCGGACACTACCGATAGCGGTCCATACAACTACAAAGCCCGAGTCATCTCCAACGATTTCGACTGGAGCGAAGACGTGCCGCCTGCGATCCCGTGGCGCGATACCGTCATTTACGAGCTGCACATCAAGGGCTTCACGCAGCTGCACCCGCGCGTCCCGGAAGAGCTGCGAGGTAAGTATCTCGGTCTCGCGCATCCCGAAGTGCTCAATTATCTCAAGCATCTGGGCGTGACGAGCCTGGAGCTCATGCCCGTGCAAGCCTTCGTCTCGGAAAAGTTTCTGGTCGACAAAGGATTGACCAATTACTGGGGCTACAGCCCGATTGCGTTGTTTGCACCGGCACCCCAGTACGCGATTCGCGATCCGGTCAACGAGTTCAAGACCATGGTCAAGGCCATCCATGCAGCGGGGCTCGAGGTGATCTTGGACGTCGTCTTCAATCACACGGTGGAAGGCAATGAGTTCGGTCCGACCTTGAGCTGGCGTGGTCTCGACAACGGTGCATATTATCGGCTCGATCCCAGCAACCCGCGTCACTACATCAACCGCACGGGCACGGGCAACACACTGGCCACGGCCAATGCCGTCGTGCGCAGGCTCATCCTCGACTGCATGCGCTACTGGGTCGAGGAAATGCACGTCGACGGCTTTCGCTTCGATCTCGCAGCGGTCCTCGGGCGCGAGAACGGGCGTTTTCGCACGACGGCTGCCTTCTTCAAGGCGGTAGCGGCTGATCCGGCCTTTCGCTACGTCAAGCTCATCGCCGAGCCGTGGGACATCGGGCCCGATGGCTACCAGCTAGGGCACTTCCCTGCAGGCTGGGCCGAATGGAACGATCTGTATCGGGACACCATGCGCGGTTTCTGGCGTGGCAATCCCGGCAATCTCGGTAGCTTTGCAGAACGGTTCGCCGGATCCAGCGATCTGTTCCGCGGGCGTGGACGACGCCCGACCGCGAGCATCAATTACGTCGCCTGTCATGATGGTTTCACGCTTTACGATACGACTGCATACGAGCAGAAGCACAACGAGGCCAATCTCGAGGACAATCAGGATGGTCACAACCACAACTTGAGCTGGAACTGCGGCGTCGAAGGTCCGACGGACGATCCGGCCGTCATCGATCTGCGAGAACGACAGATTCGCAACCTGTTCGCCACATTACTGTTGTCGCAAGGCGTGCCGATGCTGCTCGCCGGCGACGAATTCGCGCGCACTCAGCGCGGCAACAACAATGCGTACTGTCAAGACAATGAGATCAGCTGGCTCGACTGGGATCTGGCGTCGCGTCGCACTTGGCTGACCGCATTCGTGCGGCACTTGCTGACTTTGCGTAGACAAGCCGCAGGGCTGCGCCGGGACACCTTCCTGAAAGGGGCGCGACCGATCGATCGCGAGCACAAGGATGTCAGTTGGCGGCATCCGAGTGGACGCGAGCTGACCGCGGATGATTGGAACGACCCGAACGCTCGCGCGATCGCTGTGCTCATCGGTCATGCCTTCTCGGATCCGCATGGAACACCAAACGGACATTTGCTGTTTTTATGCAATGCGAGCGGAGAGCCCATCGAGTTCGCGCTGCCCGAGGCGAAGACAGGCGCGATGTGGCAGACCGTGTTCGATACGGCACAGTGGCGAGCCACCGATCTCGGCGGTGGTGTGCACGTCGGAGATCGTTACTTGGTGTCCGCTCACTCTTGCGTTCTGCTCGCCGACGCCGATGCGCCGCCGAGCGTACGGCTTGGTTTCGTGCGTTCCGGATGACGCGCGGCGAGCATAAGCCGCGTCCCGTCTACAGCAATAGTTTGGTGAAGGACCCTGGGAAGGTCGATGACGCACCCCATCGAACAGTTGGCGGCCATGTACGGCATCGGGCGGTCCTACCACGACTGGCGGGGCGAGCTACGTGAGATTTCCGTCGAATCGCAAGCGGCGATACTGGCGGCGCTAGGCGTCGACACCACGGACGAGCATGCGACGGAGAGTGCTGCCAGCCAGTGCGAAACGATTCGCTGGACTCGACTCGTGCCGGGCGTCGTGGTGACGCATGTCGAGCAGCCTCCCGAGATCCCCGTCGCCGTCTCCCGCGAGCTCGGCGCTCGTTCGCTCGCGTGGACCCTCACGCTGGAGTCGGGGGAAGTGCAGCAGGGTTCAGTCGAGTTGGCTCAGTTGCGTATCCTCGAAGAAGGTACGCCAGGCGAACGCGACTATCTACGTTATTCGCTCGAGCTGCCGTCGCTTCCGCTCGGCTATCACGATTTCGAGGCGAAGCTCGATTCGGGGCTGAGCGCACAGAGTCGGATCATCGTCGCACCCGCAACATGCTATGAGCCTCCGAACATCGCCGCGGGAGAGCGCATCTGGGGCATTGCCGTTCAACTCTACACGTTGCGGTCGAAGCGCAATTGGGGCATTGGCGACTTCGGCGACTTGCGCGAGCTCATTCGCCTGGCTGCGCCGTTCGGCTGCCAGCTCATCGGCTTGAATCCGCTGCATGCGCTCGCGCCTGCCAATCCGAGCCACATCAGTCCGTACAGTCCCTCGAACCGGCTGTTCTTGAACGTGCTGTACATCAGCGTGCCCGACGTCGCGGAGTTCGCGGCGTGCGAGGCGGCACGTCAGCGCGTCGCGGAACGTGACTTTCAAGCTCTGTTAGAGGACTTGCGCGCCACCAGCAATGTCGACTACGTGCGGGTCGCGGCTGCCAAGTTCGAAATCCTGCGCATGCTGTACGCGCACTTTCGTAGCGAGCACTTGGCTCGGGCAACGACGCGTGCGGCGCAGTTTCGTGCGTTCGTCGCGGCGAAGGGTCGCTCGCTCGAGCTGCACGCGATCTACGATGCGCTCGATGCACACTTGCGCATGCAAGGACCCCAGTACTGGGGTTGGCCGAGCTGGCCCGAGGACTACGCCGACCCAAGCTCTTCGGCGGTCGCGCGGTTTGCCCGCGAGCGCGCCGAGGACGTCGAGTACTTCTTGTATCTGCAATGGCTGGCCGCAGAGCAGCTTGCCGCTGCGCAACGAGAAGCGCATGCGTGCGGCATGTCCCTCGGCTTGTACGGCGACGTGGCGGTGGGCGCCAACCCGGGCGGTTCAGAGACCTGGGCCAATCGACGCTTGTATGTGCAGGGCGCGTCGGTCGGCGCGCCGCCGGATGCGCTTGCTCTCAAAGGGCAGGACTGGGGCGTGCCGCCACAGGACCCGAACGAGCTGCGCGTGCAGCAATATCGTCCGTTTACCGAGCTCATGCGCAACAACATGCAGCATGTTTCGGCCTTGCGGCTCGATCATGTCATGTCGTTGTATCGTCTGTGGTGGGTACCGCGCGGCTACTCGTCCAAGGACGGCGCGTATGTGCACTATCCGGTCGACGAGCTCATCGCAGTTCTCGCGTTAGAGAGTCAACGCAGCAAGTGTCTCGTCATCGGCGAAGATCTCGGGACGGTGCCCGAGTTCATGACACGTGCGATGGAGCGTTCGCGGATGTATCACTACAAGGTGCTCCTGTTCGAGCAAGCGCCGGACGGGCGCTTTAAGCCGCCTTCGGCGTATGTCAGGAGCGCTCTGGCTGTGGTGACGACGCACGACCTGCCGACACTGCGCGGTTGGTGGGAAGCGCGCGACATCGAGTTGCGTGCACGTCTCGATCTGTATCCGAACGAGGAGTTCAAGGAGCAGGCGCGCGCAAGACGCGAGACCGACAGACGCCATCTCTTGCAGGCGCTCGTCGATGCTGGGTTGTGGCATTGGCAGCCGGATCAGCCTCTGCCGCAGTACTCGGCTGCGCTTTCACGTGCGGTGCATGCGTTTCTGGGTATGTCGAACGCCAGCATTGCGTTGATTCAGATCGAGGATCTCATCGGGATGACCGATCCCGTGAATGTGCCCGGCACGGATACCGAGCACGCGAACTGGCAGCGCAAAGTTGCCTTGGAAACAGCGGAAATCTTCGCGCGCGACGACGTGCGCGAGATCCTGGACGGCATGGATCGCGCCCGAAGGGGCGAGAATCCGAATGCGTGAGCAGCATCTGTTGATCCGACAACAAAGGGAAGTGGAAGATGGGAAATAGGGAATAGAATGTGCGCAACGTGTGCTACCTCAGACCTAACAGCCCAGCGCTGAGCTGCAGCTATAAGGGTTTTCCCCGCGTCGTGTAAGCGGATCCAATACGCACCCTCGGGCGTTGCACTCGGCGTTGACGAGGTGCGTCAGGATGCGCTCGTCAACGGGGAGCCAGTGCTCGAAGCTCGAAGGCCTGGCGTGTTGAAGGAACCAGCAAGCGGGGATACGCAGATGTTCTTCAAGCTCAAGAGATCATGCGACGCTGTGGTGCGTCCGCGCGTCACACCCGATCCGAATCAGGCCGCAGAACTGGAGCGACGCATCAACTCGCTCGCCTACTATCCTGAGAACGGTTTTCACCGCGATCGTATGCAGGAGCGCATCGATCATCAGCGCATGCGGCGTGTGTGATCGTGGCTTCCACGGGAGGGACGTGTGGGCGCACGAGGGCGTCCACACGTCCATGTAACTAGACCAGACTTTCCTCTACTGGCGCTGACCTTCGGTGAAGCGTAGCCGCACCATGGCTCGTTGCGGCACTGGCTTGCCGTCGCGCACGACGGGCTCGAAGCGCCACTGGCGGACGGCGCGTATCGCAGCGTCGTCGAAGACGTCAGCAGGACTCGCGTTGCGTACTTGCACGTCATCGACCGTGCCGTTCGGCAGGACGGTGAATACCAGCTCTACCCATCCTTCGATGCCTTTCCTGAGCGCATCGGGCGGATAGGTAGGCGGTACCATGCGGATGCGCTTCAGCGTCGAGGCGGACACGACGTTGCTGAGCAGCGCCTGCTCTTCCCGCGCAGCCGCGAGCTCTTGCTCCGCCTTGGTGATTTCTGCGCCGATGTATGCTGCGCCGACTTCGCGCGAGGCTGTAATGAGCTGCGCCGAGCGATCGAATGCCTTCGCCGACATCGCTTGACGACCGGCATTCAGCAGCCGCGCCGCGAGCGTGCGCGAGAGCTCCTCCAGCTCTGGATGAGCCGGCGCAGCAGTGCGCAGCTTGGCGAGCGTCTCGCGTGCGTTGTCGCCGGGCGGATCGATGAGCTTGCCATCATTGATCTGCTGGCGGACGGTGTTCGCGAGCGCGTCTCCGGCCGACACGGAAGCGGCCGGTGTGGAGCGACGAGTCGCTCCGCCGCTGCGGGCTTCCGCGAGCGCCCGTTCGACCTGAGTCAGCGCAGCGCCAGCGGAGCCGAGCTGACGTGCAGCAGTGATATAAGTTTGTGCTTCGTCGAGCCGATTGGCTTCGATGAGGGTACGGGCCTCGTCCGTCAACGCTGTGCTCAGCTCGCGGATCGCCTGAGCCACGGCTGGGTTCGTGGGGTCGAGCCTGCGAGCTTCGAGCAAGGCATCGCGCGCGTTGGCATTGGCCGGAGCAATGAGACGACCAGCCTGCACGCGGGCGCTTGCCTGGCTGAGCAAGGCATTGACGCGGTTGCCGATCTCTTGGGCTTGCGTCAGCTTGAGACGCTCACGCTCGCGGGCGATCTGGGTGTCGAAGAACGCAAGTCGCGGGTGTTCGGGATCGATGTCGCGTGCGCGCTCGATGCTCACGATGGCCTCTTCGATCCGCTCCGCGAGCAGCGCGGCTTCGGCGCCTTCGAGCACCTTGTCCGCCACTGCACGAATGCCGGCGAGCGCCTCTTGGTTGTTGGGATCGAGCGTCAGGGCACTGCGATAGAAATCGAGCGCACTTTCATTGGCCGGCTCGATATATCTGCCTTGATCAAACGCCTCTTTGGCGAGGGCGAGTTCGGCTTTGACTGGATCCGGTTTCTCGGGCAAGTCGATTGTCGAAGTTGTGCTTGCAACGGGCGTTTGCACCGGCTCGCCGCTGTCGCCCGTGAAATAGCTCACGCCGAGCCAGATGCCACCGATGACAAGGACCAGGCCGGCTGCGAGCGCGCCGTATGTGACGACGTAGTTCTTCCCGCTACCGCCGCTGGAAGCGTCTGAGCTCAAGCGCTGCCCTTGTGCCGTGAGGTCCAGGTGCTGCTTGAGGGCGGCTTCCAGCGCGAGGCGAGTTTGACCGTGCGAGAGCGGCGTGAGAAGGAAGCGGAAAATGCGCCCAGCGGCCGTCAGTTGCATCAGGTTTGCGCTGTCATCGCGCTTACCAGCAACCACGACCACCAATTCAGGGAAATGCTGAGTGAGCTGCGCGACCATCCCGGCAACGTCGGTCGTGCAGGCAGTGTCCACCACGAGCACGCCGGGCTTCAGCGACGACAGTCTTTCGGCGGCATGATCAAGATCGGGTGCCGCAGTCACCGAGCTGCCTCGGGGCGCCGCCTTCTTGACTGTTTCGACCAGATTCGCATCCCGGCTCAGGACAAGTATCGGCGCATGATGGCCTTCGTCCGCGTGCTGGGCGCCCTGGGTGTCGTCGATCTCAAGGTTGACTACTTCGCCCCCGCCTTGGAGGCGAGTCTGCTGAGGATTGGCCATTCGGACCCCTCCGGGGGTTTTTTCCTTAATGGCGCAATACTACTTATGCAAACTGACGCGACTGAGAACTGCTTCCGCATTTCGCGCCAGAAAGGCGTGAACTAGGCCCCAAAATGCGCCAACGAGGCTCGGGCTTTGTCCTATTCCACTGTTGCTCGGTGGCGGGGCAGGCAATTCCGGGCGCGACCTTGCCGCCTTCCCGGGGCGGGATCAGGTTTTATCTATATCTGCCCTGAGGTCAAACCTGTCGTTATTACCCATACCAAAGGCGCAGGAGGTCCGGATTTACGCCGCGCCGCGGCTTACGTATAAGCGAACGCTTGTTTACAAGAATCTGAATTAAAGAGGCTTATTTGTCTTTGTCCCGTATCAAGCCCCCACGAGCGCCGGCTCGACCGCACCGCATCGTCTCGCCGCACGGCGTGCGTGAAGATGCGTACTATTGGCTGAGAGATGACACGCGCTCCAACGCGGAGGTGCTGGAGTATCTGCGCGCCGAGACCGCGTATGCGGAGGCCCTTCTTGCGCCGCACAAGCCGCTCATGGATCAGCTGTACGACGAGATGGTCGGGCGGCTCAAGCAAGACGACACATCGGTGCCCTTCCGTTACCGCGGTTACTGGTACACGACGCGTTACGAGACAGGGCTCGAGTATCCGATTCTGTCTCGGCGACGTGATGCCAGCGATGCGCCCGAGGAGATTTTGCTCGACTGCAACGAGCTCGCTGCCGGCAGCTCATTCTTCATGATCGGCAGCACCGAGGTCAGCCCGGACAACCGACTGCTCGCTTACACCGAAGATCGTGTCGGTCGACGACAGTACACATTGCGCATCAAAGATCTGACGACGGGTCAGCTGCTCCCGGACACGATCCACAACGTCGAAGCATCGTTCGCCTGGATGGACGACAACCGGACGCTGCTATACATCGAGAAGGATCCGGTCACGCTCCTCGGGCGGCGTGTGCGCCGTCATGTGCTGGGAACGGACCCGGCGCAGGATACGCTCGTCTACGAGGAACAGGATGAGGCGTTCGACCTTTTCGTGACGCGCAGCAAATCGGAGCAGTTCATACTTCTCGGTGCAGAGAGCACGACTTCCTCGGAATGGCATTATGCGAGCACGGCCGATGCGGACTTGAAGTTTGAGGTCATAGCGCCGCGCGAGCCCGATCACGAGTACCAGGTCGACCATCTGGACGGCGCCTTTATCGTGCGGACGAACTGGCAGGCTGAGAACTTCCGCATCGTTCGAGCGCCCGCCGATCACCCAAGCGATCGCACTCAGTGGCGCGATGTGGTGCCGCACGATCCGGAAGTCTTCATACATGCATTTGAGATCTTCCGCGACTTCATTGCGGTGAGCGAGCGCTCAGGCGGCCTGATGAAGTTGCGCGTGCAACGTTGGGACGGCGAACCACACTACCTGGCAGCGGACGACCCTACGTACACGATGCGTTTCAGCTCCAATCCGGAGCTCGACACCACCAAGCTCCGCTATGTCTACACCTCGTTGACAACGCCCGCGACGACTTACGAATGGGACATAGAGACGGGCGAGCGTACGCTCCTTAAGCAGGAGCCGGTGCTGGGTCCGTTCGATCCGAACGATTATGCGAGCGAGTTCATTTGGGTGACCGCACGAGACGGCGAACGTGTGCCGGTCTCGATCGTTTATCGCAAGGGCTTCGAGCGCAACGGCACCGCGCCGCTGTACTTGTATGCGTACGGCGCGTACGGGTTGTGCTCGGACCCGACCTTCAGCAGCGCGCGCTTGTCGCTGCTCGATCGTGGCGTCGTGTGCGCGATCGCACATGTGCGCGGCGGGCAGGAGCGGGGGCGACGCTGGTACGACGAAGGCAGGCTGCTCAAGAAGTGGAATACGTTCAACGATTTCATCGATGTCACCGACGAGCTAATCGCGCGTAAGTACTGCGCGCCGAACAAGCTCGCTGCGGTAGGCGGTAGCGCCGGCGGCATGCTCATAGGGGTGATCGCGAACGTGGCAGGCCACAAGTACGCCGCTCTCGTCGCGCATGTGCCGTTCGTCGACATCGTCACAACGATGCTGGACGACTCGATCCCGCTCACTACGCTCGAGTACGACGAGTGGGGCAATCCGCACGAGAAGCAATACTATGAGTACATGCTGTCCTACTCACCGTACGACAATGTTCGTGCCCAACCCTACCCGCCAATGCTGGTCACGACCGGGCTCTGGGACAGTCAGGTGCAATACTTCGAACCGGCGAAATGGGTCGCGAAGCTGCGCGCGATGCGCACCAACGACGCTCCGTTGCTGTTGCATGTGGACATGGAAGCCGGCCACGGAGGGAAGTCGGGTCGCTACGAGCATCTTCGCGAGATTGCGCAGGAATATGCTTTCGTGCTGGCGGTCTTTCAGGGCCTGCCATTCGGAGACGAGGCTGCCGGCCGCAGCGACGGAGGCGCTGACGTGAACGACAGGGCAAGTGAGGCAGCACCGCGCGATACCGCGGTGCATCTCGATTCGGGTGCCGCATGAGCCAGCCAGGCTACATCTTGCTCGCCGACGACAACGCCACGGATGCAGAGCTCACGATCCGTGCGCTCGAGCTCGGGGGTGTCAAGGAGCAGGTCATCTGGGTACAGGATGGCGAGGCCGCCTTGGACTTCATCTTTCGGCGAGGTGTCTACGCCAATCGTGCGCCTGGCAATCCCAAGCTGATGTTGCTCGACTTGCACATGCCCAAAGTGGATGGGCTCGACGTGCTGGCACAAATCAAGGCCAATCCGCACACACGGGCGACGCCCGTGGTCATCATGTCCTCGTCCGATCAAGAGACGGACATGGTGCGGAGCTACCGGCATTACGCCAACAGCTATATCGTCAAGCCGGTCGACTTCAAGCAGTTCACCGAGCAAGTTGCGACCTTGGGCAAGTATTGGATGGCGGTAAACCGCGTCGAGTGAACCGCGGCATCGGTACGCACGTTCATGCCATGTAGCCGTCGTGCTTTTCTTCGTCATTGCGCGCTCGCACTGAGTGCCGCGAATTGGCCCGCGCTTGCACACCCCACGCAAGCGCGCGCCAAGACTGCAGCCACGAAGATGCTGACCAGAGTCATTCCAAGCTCTCCCAACGCAGAGCGCCTGCCCGTCATCGGCATGGGGACATGGAACACGTTCGATGTGGGGCCGCGAGCAGAGGAGCGCGCTCCGCTGCTCGATGTGCTGAAGGTGTTCTACGAGTACGGTGCGCGCGTCATCGATTCCTCGCCCATGTATGGACAGGCAGAGCGCACCACTGGGGATCTCGTGCATCAGCTCGGCAAACGAGCGGACACGTTCCTGGCCACAAAAGTGTGGACGAACGGGCGCGAAAAGGGCATCGCTCAGATCGAAAGATCCATGCAGCTCCTGAGAGCTGTGCAGCTTGATCTCTTGCAGATCCACAACTTGGTGGACTGGCGCACGCACATCGCCACATTGCGCAAGCTCAAAGATGAGGGGTTGGTGCGCTACATCGGCGTCACGCACTACACCGTCTCAGCGCACGAGACCCTCGAGCAGGTGCTGCGCACCGAGCAGCTGGATTTCGTGCAGTTCAACTATTCGCTTGGCACGCGTGCCGCCGAGCGCAGGCTGCTGCCCTTCTGTCGCGACCACGGCATTGCGGTGCTCATCAATCGTCCGTTCGAGGAAGGCGCGCTGTTCACCCGCGTGCGCGGCCGTGAGCTCCCGCCGTATGCCAGTGAGTTCGATTGCACGAGCTGGGCGCAATTCTTTCTCAAGTACATCATCTCCCATCCGGCCGTCACCTGCGTCATTCCCGCCACGTCGCGGTCGGCACACATGCGCGACAACGCGCAGGCCGGATTCGGCCGGCTGCCGGACGAAGCGGCGAGGCGTCGGATGGTGCAGGAGCTCGAGGGGTAGGGATCGTTACCAGGCGCTGGGACTCTGGGCGCTGGGTTTGGTCCAGGCGCTTGTGTCCTGTGTTGTCTCATCCCCGTTGTCTCTGCCCGGCGCGGGCATGCTTCACATTTTCGGGCCGTGCATCGCCCGCGACGCGTGCGTTTGCGGCAGCTCATCAGCGATACTGATCAGCTTGAATACCAAGACCTAAGAGGGCTCTGCGTCGGGTGAGAGCCTCGTGGCAGGCTCACTCGCCTGTGCGCCGCACCTTCGCACCAGGGAGCCCAGGAGAAAGGCATGGGTGTCATTCTGATCGCATTCGAGCGCGAGTCGGAGCAGAGCGCAGTCGAAGAATTGCTGTCCAGTCGCGGGCATCAGGTGCGCAAGGCCGCCAACGGGCTCACTGCGCTAGACGCGGCTCGTCGCGAGGCGCCGGACGCGATCGTCTCGGACATCGTCTTGCCTCGCATGGACGGCTTCGCTCTGTGTCGCAAGTGGAAGCAGGACGAGCGTCTTCGACACGTGCCATTCATTTTCTACACGCGCCGGCACGACGATCCGAAATATGAGCGCTTCGCGCTCGAGCTCGGCGCGGAGTGTTTCCTGGCCCGTTCCGCCGCCCCCGAGGCGCTGGCCGCCGCAGTCGATGCAGTGCTCACGAAGGCGTCGCAACGTTCCAGCGCCGTGCCGCCGCCGGCCTTCGTCATGGAGACCGGCTCTCATGCTGCACGCCGAGTCGATGCCGGCGATCAGAAACACGCCCAGGCGCTCGAGCGGGCCCAGCAGATACAGCAGCATCTGCGTCAGCGCATCGCAGAGCTCGAGTCGATCAACGAGGGCCTGACAGCGAGCGAGACGCGCTTTCGGCGCATCTTCGAAGCCAATCCGTTGCCGATGTGGGTCGTCGATCACGAAACCGGCGCCTTTATCGCAGTCAATGAGAGCGCACTGACCTTCTACGGCTATACGCGTGCAGAGTTCCTGGGCCTCAAGGCCAATGTACTTGCTGCGCAAGAGCAGCCGTCCCAGGGCGGAGTGATGCGGCACAAGCGCAAGGACGGCAGCGAAGTATGCGTCGCCCTCAGCACGCAAGAGATTGACTTCGATGGGCGTAAAGCCGATCTCGTCACTGCCTTCGATCTCAGCGCGCACGTGGCGATGCAGGAGAGCTTGCAGCAACAAGTAGCGACGACTCGGCGTGTGCTCGATGCGTTGCCGGAGGGAGTCTGGGTGCTCGACGGCGAGAAGCGCATCGTCGACGTCAATCCAGCATATTGCCGGATGTCCGGTTACACGCGCGAGCAGCTGCTTGGAAAGAAGGCGAGCGAAATCGAAGCGCCGAACGCTAGTGATAGCGTGATCGCTCAGAGCAGAGTGGCGGGTAACCGCTTCGAGCGCAGGCATCGTCGCGCAGACGGCTCAATCCTTGACGTCGAGGTGAGCATTGCCGCTCTCGCCGCGAGCGACGGCCACACGGTTGCGATCGTGCGGGACATCTCGCACTTGCGCAAAGCGCTGGATGCTCAGAGAAGCGCACAGCGTCAGGCGGAATGTCTGATCGATCTTTATAGACAAGCGGAGACGTTCGACGAGTCTGCGCTCGTCAGGCGTGTCATCGATCAAGCCAGTGAGATTACCGGGAGTCCGCTTGCATTCCTTTACTTCGTGGATCCCGCCCAGAGCACGCTCCGGCTCGTGTCATGGCGCGAACAGACACGGCCGCACGCTGTCATGGCCGACGGTGAGCCGCGCGCGCTCGCGCGCGCGGGACTGACTGCCGAGTGCGTGCGCTCGAAGCGCCCCACCTCGGGGAACGATCTGACGCGCAAGCCTCAGCCGGACGGCTTGCCCGATATACAACGCTATCTTGCTGTGCCCATCGTCGCCGACAACGAGACAGTCGCGGTGCTCGGCGTCGCCAATCGCGACGCAGGCTACGACGAAGACGACCAATGGGTGCTCAGCGGGCTAGCGGAGGGCTTCTGGCGCGTGCTCCAAGCCAAGCGCACACATACATTGACCTTGAGCGCGCTGCAGCGCACGGATGTTGCGCTCCACGGCATGGTCGATTCGTTGGTGCGCATCATCGAGCGCCACGATCCTTACACGGCCGGTTCCTCGAGACGGGTTGCAGCGCTCGCGGTTGCCTTGGCGCGCGAAGCCGGTCTTGATGGCGAACGCCAGCACGGTGTGCGTCTTGGGGCGTTGCTGCACGATATCGGCAATATCGTCGTCCCGGCAACGATTCTGGCCAAGCCTGCCCCGCTCACCGAGGCCGAGCATGCGCTCATGCGCGCACACGTCGAGGAGGGCTGCCAGTTGCTTGCGCAGATCGATTTCGGTGCGCCGGTCGCTGACATGATCTATCAGCATCACGAGCGCTATGACGGCAGCGGCTACCCCCGTGGATTGAAAGGCGAGCAAATCATGCTCGAGGCGCGCATCCTGGCGATCGCCGACACTGTCGAAGCGATGTGCTCGCCACGACCCTACCGACCGGCGATGGGCATGGATGCAGCCATCGACGAGATCAATCGCGGCGCGGGACGGCTATACGACCCCAAGCTCGTCGCTGCCTGCACTCGGTTGATTCGGGAGCATGGATTCGTCCTGCCCGAATAGAGCTGGAGGCACGCCACCAGGGTTGGCTGTGTAAGCGCTGTTCATTCTGTTTACATTAATTTGGTCGATTCATCTATTCCCTCTCATCTCATTTGCTTATCTACGCCCTGGTATCGATGCGGGGCTGCCCAATAGGTCGTAGCACGTGGCATCGGCATAGTGGGCGATAGCCAACGAAGGCAACGCATCGCCGACTGCGTTGTCGTGACCCGCGCAGGCGGGGCCTTGCTCCGGGAAGGTATGACATCTCGATGCGGGGTTTCACTGCCTGCATGGTAGCGGCGAGCAGGTTAGGTGCCTCAAAGGCAGGGTGTGTCCTCGTGTCTCTAGGCAATGCTGAGTCACCGTTGCATTCGTCTGGACACACGCGCGACGGCGAGACGTCTTGGTTATGTGAACTGCAGAAGCGATGGATGTCGTTATCTAACGACAATTGCTTTTTGTCTATCCGCTGCTGTTTACTCCAAGCACGCTAGTCGAGTCGATGGGCATAACCGCCGAGAGGCGGCGACGCAAAGCTTCCGGTCCGACTCGCATACGATGCGCGCGGATAGCGGGGTTGCCGACAGACATCTTCTCTGTCGTTCTTCCTCACTTCGCGATGAGCAAGCGTTTCGGGTCGTTCTTCGGAGCGAGCCGCAGCCTTTGCTGCGCGAGCATGCGATGCGTCGAAACGGTGTTGGACACGTATAGCAAAGAGCGCGAACTGAACGGGCAAACCCGTCGAAAGGCGGGGACGCAAAGCTTCCGGTCTACAGGATCACATCCTATGACAGCGGGGTTGCCACATGAGCGACGCAAGAACTAGGTCTGCGCGAGCCGACCATCTCGGCGTGCCACGCAGCCAAACCCATGTGCACGCACGTCGATCTGCCCGTCTATCTGCACTCCCACGCACATAAGGTGAGCGGGCATGTTCGAAATATTCCGTTCGTTTGGATCGTGGCAGCGATCGCTCGTTGCGATCGTGGCGACGTTGACGTTGAGTGGCTGTCTCGATGAAGGAGGCGGCGATTCTGCGAACGATCTGATGCCTCCGCCGGCGAGCGATCCAGCGAACGATCCTGCTCCCGCACCGAGCGATCCAGACCGCGTGAATCATCCGCCGGAGATCACGGGGACGCCCCCTACGACGGTAGTGGCCGGCGAGCTCTACTCGTTCGTGCCGACGGCAAGCGATGCCGACGATGACTTCCTCGAGTTCCTGATCACGAATCAACCGGCCTGGGCCACGTTTGACAATGAGACCGGCGCACTCACAGGTACGCCGAGCGATGCGGATGTCGGCGAGACCGAGGACATCACCATCACAGTCAGCGATGGTCGCGACACGCGCTCGGTCGGTCCTTTCCGTATTAGCGTCGTCCCGCGTGCTCAGCCGCCCGCACCGCCTTCGAACTCGCCACCCACGATCAGCGGCGTGCCGGCTGCTTTCGTGATCGTGGATCAGCGCTATACGTTCCAGCCTGCGGCCTCGGATCCGGATGGCGATACTCTGCGCTTTTCCATCTCCAATCGGCCTTCGTGGGCTTCGTTCAGCACGAGCACAGGCCAACTCAGTGGAACGCCTCGCAGCTCGCACATTGGCACCTATTCGAACATCGTCATCAGCGTCACCGACGGCAACGCGACCACTTCGCTCGGTCCCTTTACGATCCAGGTGCGTCGTCCCGAGAATCGGCCGCCGACGATCAGTGGCTCACCTGCACGCACCGTGCAGGCCACGCAGAGCTATTCGTTTACGCCGAGCGCAAGCGATCCGGATGGTGACACATTGAGGTTCTCCATCCGGAATCGCCCCAGCTGGGCGTCGTTCAGCACTTCCACCGGACGCTTGAGTGGTACGCCGAGTGCGTCACACGTCGGCACGTACGCCAACATCGAGATTTCCGTGAGCGACGGTCGCTCTTCGGTGTCTCTGCCCCCGTTCTCGATCGAGGTGCAGGCAGCGCCGAATCGTGCTCCCACGATCAGCGGCACGCCCCCAACGAGCGTGACGGCGGGCAGTGCATACTCGTTCACGCCGACGGTCTCAGATCCAGACGGCGATACGCTCGGCTTCACGATTCAGAATCGGCCGAGCTGGGCGACCTTCGATACCTCGACCGGACGCCTGAGCGGCACGCCGAGCGCATCGCACGTCGGCACTTACAGGAACATTGTCATCAGCGTGAGCGACGGCGTTACGAGCGCTTCACTGCCAGCTTTCTCCATTCGCGTCGAGGAGAACACGAATCGGCCGCCGACGATCTCCGGCACGCCTGCTACCAGCGTGAATGCCGGCAGCGCATACTCCTTCCAGCCGACGGCGTCCGATCCGGATGGCGATACGCTGACCTTCAGCATTCAGAACCGGCCAAGCTGGGCAAGCTTCAATACCAGCACCGGACGGTTGTCCGGGACACCCACCGCTGCCCACGCAGGGGAGTACGCCGGCATCGTCATCTCGGTGAGCGACGGTGCCTCCACCGTTTCGCTGCCCGCGTTCTCTATTCGAGTCAATGGCCAGACCACTGGCTCGGCGACGGTGTCGTGGCAGGCACCGACCCGTAACGAAGACGGCAGCGCCCTGACGAATCTCGCGGGTTATCGCATCCTCTACGGCCAATCCGCTTCGTCACTGTCTAGGACGATCGACGTCGACAACCCTGGTGTGACGACCTATGTCATCGAGAACTTGACATCGGGCACGTGGTACTTCGGTGTCAAGGCCTACACGACGAGCGGAGTGGAAAGCGAGCTCTCCAATATCGCAAGCAAAACGATTCCTTAGCACGGCGCTGGTCGATGGCTTAGGGCCCGCTACGCGGGCCCTTTTTGTTTCGGCACTGGCTGGTGCGCGTTTGCGACACCCTTGCGGGACTTGTATTCTGCGGTCGACCGCCCGCCCCGACGGCGGGCCTTTGTGGAGTCCTGTGCATGGTACGGATGTTGCTCGTCGCCACAGCACTCGCCGCGCTGGGGGCGGTTGCCGCGAATGCTGCTCGTGCGGAGAAAAGCCCACGTGTCTCCTTCACAGAGACATATCTGAAGAACGGCTTGCGAGTTCAGCTTGCGCCCGACCCGAGCGTTCCCGTCATCGCGCTTCACGTGGCCTATCGTGTCGGTTCCAAGGACGAGCGCAAGGGGCTCACGGGGTTCGCTCATCTGTTCGAGCACATGATGTTCAAAGGTTCTGAGAACGTGGGTGACGGCGAGCACTTCTATCAGATTTTCACGGCCGGCGGTGTCATGAACGGCACGACCTCTGCCGACATGACCAACTACTACGAGACCCTTCCGGCGAACCAGCTCGAGATGGCCCTGTTCCTGGAAGCTGATCGCATGCGCTCCCTCGCGATCACGCAGGAGAATCTCGACAACCAGCGCCATGCGGTCCAGGAAGAACGCCGACTACGTCTCGACAATCAGCCGTACGGCCGCTCGCTGGAGCGTATCGGCGAGCTCTTGTATGACAATTTCGCCTATAAGCACTCGCCCATCGGCTCGATGGAGGATCTCAACGCTGCCACCCTCGAAGACATCGAAGAGTTCTTCGAGACGTACTACGCTCCGAACAACGCAGTACTGACGCTGGTTGGCGATTTCGACTCCAAGGTCGCGCTGCAGCTCATCGAGAAATACTTCGGTTCCATTCCTCGTCGCGCCGATCCTCCGCGTGTCGACCTCACGGAGCCGCCGCTGACGGCCGAGCGTCGCGAGACGCTGCAAGATCCGCTGGCGCGACTACCTCACGTGCTGATCGCTTTCAAGACAGTTCCCGGCAATACGCCTGACCACTACGCGCTCGAGGTGCTCGGGTCGATTCTGTTCGGGGGCGACAGCTCACGTCTCTATCAAAGGCTCAACAAGGAGCTCGAGCTCGTCGCTGGGATCGGAGGGTATGTCGACGAGCGGATCGGCACGGGATCGTTCCGTATCTCTGCCACTGTGCGTCAGGGGCGTGAGCCGAAAGAGGTAGAAGCCGCGATCTACGAAGAGCTGGAGCGCATCAAGCGTGAGTCGATTGCTGCCTGGGAGCTCGAGAAAGCCAAGAACGCTACCCGTTTTGGCTACTACAACGCCATTCGCGGCGCGCAATCGCGTGCAATGCTGCTGGGCTCCTTCACCGTCAAGTTCGACGATCCCAATCTGATCAATACACGGGTGAGCAAGCTCGACGCGGTCACGGCGCGGGACGTGCAACGGGTAGCGCGCCAATATTTGCACGAGAGGAATCGCGTGGTTCTGGTCACGATGCCTGCCGCGGCGACGAGTGCGGCAGCCAATTGAGGCAGGCGCCATGATGAAGAAGATGCTCAGCTTCGTATCCGCGGTTCTCATCATCCCAGCGCTGGCTCATGCGCAGGCGACGGGCGTCGAGCCTTCGCCGGGACCACAACCAGAATCGGTGCGCAGGGTGAAGCTCAAAGGCAAGGTGCCAGTCAATCCGGAGACGTTGCGCGTCAGGCTGCCGAGACCGCAGGAGGCAACGCTGGCCAACGGCTTGCAAGTCTATCTGCTCGAGGATCGCAAGCTACCGACCTTCCACCTGCGGTTCGTGATTCACGGCGGCGGAGTGGCGGATCCACCCGACAAGCGCGGCGTTGCGATGGTGACCGCATCGCTCCTACGAGAAGGAACGAAGAGCCGCACGAGCCGCGAGATCGCCGAGCAGCTCGCCAGATTGGGCTCCAGCATGAGCGCCTCGGCATCGCCCTCATCGATCGAAAGCACCGTTTCCGTTGCGGGTCTCAGCGAGCATCTCGATGCAACGCTCGAAATCGTTGCCGATATCCTGCGCAATCCCACCTTTCCGCAGGTCGAGCTCGATAAGTTCAAGGCACGCTTTGTCTCGCAGCTTCAGTATCAGCGCTCGTTGCCCAGCTTCATCGCACAAGAGCACTTCTTGCGCGCGATCTACCGCGATCATCCCGGCGGCCTGATCGTACCCTCGGACGAGGTCATCGCTGCGCTCGAGTGGGAGGATCTTGCACGCTATCACGCCACCTACTATCGGCCCAACAATATGTTCGTGCTGGCCTATGGGGATGTTTCTCTGAAGGATCTGGTCGCGATGCTCGAGCGCGTCTTCGGCTCGTGGAAGAGGGAGAAGGTACCCGGGCTCGAGTTACCGACGCTGTCGCCTCCCGATGAGGCCCGAGTGTTCATCATCGATCGCCCCGGCTCGGTGCAGACTTCCTTACGTGTCGGTGCGCTCGGTATCGATCGACGCAGCAGCGATTACTTCGCGATGGTCGTGATGAATTACATACTCGGAGGCAGTCCAGCCTCTCGTTTATTCACAAATCTTCGCGAAGATAAAGGGTATACGTACGGCGTTTCGAGTAGTTTCACCGGCTCGACGTTTCCCGGCATCGTCGTGACGGCGACCGATGTCCGCACGGAGGTCACTGAAGACGCACTGCGCGAGCTCATGCAGGAGCTTGAGCGTATTGCCCACGAGCCGGTCGGAGACGAGGAACTGGAGCATGCGAAGCGAGCGCTGATCGGTCGGTTCGCGCTGTCCTTGGAGTCGCCGCAAGCATTACTGTCCAACCTGGCCACACAGAAAATATATGGCTTCCCAGACGATTATTGGGACACCTATCCGCAGCACCTCGAAGCCGTCACCAAAGAAGACATACAGCGCGTTGCTCGGAAGTACTACGCTGCCGACCGGCTGCAGGTCGTTGCAGTCGGCGACGAACGCTCAATTCGCAAGGTGCTCGAGCAGTACGGCACGCGAGAATCGAGCAACTGACGTGGCTGGCGACACGGGTCGAGCCGCGGGTGTGACTCCTCTACCTCTCAGCGCGATCGTTTCGGGAGACGTGTGATGAACTCCTCACAACCTAGCAACCCGCTCGCACGGCTGCTGTCGCGCCTAGCACCGATTCATGCACACGAAGCACCCGCGGTTGTCGCAGCGTTCCTGCTCTTTTTCTGTTTCTGGGCGGGCTATTTCGCCGTACGGCCGGTTCGCGAGACGGTCGGCACGCTGCTCGGGCGCGATCGGGTTGCTGACCTGTGGGTGGTCACGTGGATCGCCTCGCTCGCGATCGTGCCGCTTTATGGATGGATCGTTGCGCGCTTTCGTCGGACGACTTTCCTCCCGCTGACTTACGGCTTCGTCGGCGGCGTGCTCGCATTGGTCGGCGTGGCCTTGCAGGGTGAGACGATCAGCATCGGCGTCGGGCAGTTTTTCTACGTCTTCATCAGCGTACTGAACCTGTTCCTGATCTCGATGTTTTGGAGCTTCCTACTCGAGCTGTTCAACAGCGAGCAGACGAAGCGACTGTTCGGCGTCATTGCCGCAGGCGGCACGGCCGGTGCGCTCGTCGGCCCGTTCATCTCGGATATGCTCGTGGAGCGTATCGGCAACAGTGGCATCCTCTTTCTAGGGGCGGGTTTGTTCTTTGCAGCCATCGTCGCGCAGCGCGTCCTGCTGCGTATCTGGCATGAGAGCGCACCTTCGAGCGCGAGTGCACAGCAGGCACGATCCGACCGGCCCATTGGTGGCAATCCGTTCGCCGGCTTCACACTCGTGCTGCGTTCGCCGTATCTGCTCGGCATCGCGCTGTTCATCGTGATGATCTCGACGGTCAATACGTTCTTGTATTTCGAGCAGCTTCGGCTGGTCGAGCTGACGTTTCCCGACACAACCGAGCGGACGCGGATCTTTGCGCGGCTGGACTGGATCGTGCAGACACTCACGATCCTGTCGCAGGTTTTCCTGACTGGGCGCATCGCGGAACGCTTCGGGGTGACCGCGCTGCTGACCATCGTGCCGTTCGCAATGGTGTTCGGATTCCTGGCGCTGGCAGCGACCGGCACATTTGCAGTGCTGGCGGTCGTGTTCGTGCTGCGGCGGGCATGCGAATATGCATTCATTCGACCCGGGCGCGAAATGCTCTATTCGCCGCTCGACAAAGAGACCAAGTACAAGGCGAAGAACGTCAACGACGTGCCGGTGTATCGCGGGGCGGACGCGCTGGCAGCACAAGTCAATTCAGGGCTGAGCGCCGCAGGCGTTGGTGCAGCGGGCGTAGCGCTGCTTGGCGCGGCGGTGGCTGCCGCATGGGGCTTGATCGGATGGTGGCTCGGGCGACGCTTCGAGAAGACCACTGCGGCTCAAGCGCAGCCGCAGGCGGAACAGGTGAACGGCTAATCTGCTAGCCGATAGTGCAACCTGATGGTCGCGCGCTGCTCCACCGCGCGACCGTCTCTGACGATCGGCTCGAATCGCCAGCGACGCAACGCCTCGAGCGCCGAGCGGTCGAAGATGCCGCGGGGCTCGGCATCGCGCACGATCAGGTCACGCGTCGTGCCATCCGCAGCGATCGTGAATTCGACATCTACCCAGCCTTCGATCCCGCGGCTCTGTGCGTCGCGAGGATATTCCGGTCGGACTTCGCGTGTACGCTTCAAGGCCGCAGCGGGGACGACGCGATCACGCTCGCGCTCTGCTCGAGCCGTCTCTAGCTGAACCCGGAGCGCGCGCAGGGAAGCCAAGTCGGGCGCGATCCGTGCCACTTTATCGAGATACAGCTCCGTTTGCTCGAGATCGCCTGCGGCGAGATGAGTGCGGGCGTGCTCGACGAGCGCCAGAGCGAGTCGCTGGCGCTCGACATCGACCTCAATGAAGTGCGAATGCTGAGCCAGCAGCACCAGCAGGCGATCAAACGCATTGTTCTCCGGCGGATCGATCAGCAAACCTCGCTCGCGTAGACGCACAGCGAGCGCCAGTTGCTCCCGTGCGTCCTCGTGCGCTGCGCTCTCCTCGGGAGTCTCTGTCGACTCTGTTTCTGCAAGCAGTGCAGCACTATCGGGCTCAGCCTCCTCGTCGGTTGCGGCATCGAGCGTATCGATCAAGGGCGCGTCGACTTCTTCGTCAGCGAAGGAATCTGCCGATTCCGCTGCCGTCTCGCTCAGGGACGGCCATGCTGCTGCATCTTCCTCGACGTTGCGCCGCACCGTCGGGCGCCTCGTGACGCGCGCCGGACTTGCCGGCGCCAACGAGCGGGACAGCGAAATCAACTCGTCATAGAACTGTGCATACCGCGGGTGGTCGGGTTGAGCTCGTCGCAATGCCGCGAGGGCGGCCGCACCGGTTTGCGGATCGCGTGCCGCGAGCGCGGCGGACACCTGTGCCTCGAGCGCCGCGACCACGCGCGCAATGCCGGCAGCCGCTTCAGGATGATTCGGCACCACCGCCAACACTTCACGATAGAGGTCGAGCGCGTTGTCGCCCCGAGGCTCGATTAAGCGCCCGGTGGCGAGCGCAATGTTTGCTCGACCGAGGAGCTCGGCGACCTGCTCCTGTGCGCTCTGCTCGCTTTCTGGCGCACCGCGCTGCGCATTCGTCGAGCTCGTAGCGCGCCACACGATGGCCGCACCCACGATCACGATGAGCGCGAGCGCCGCGACAGCGGCCCGCAGACCACGCGGCCGGCGAGCCACCATCCGCATAGTCGTGAGCATGGGCGGCTCGCTCTCACGAACCTCGTAGTAGCGACGCGCGGCGGCGCTCAGAAAGAGCTGTGCACGCGCCGGCGAGACAGGTTTGTGCAAGAAACGGTAGATTCGCCCGTCGCTCACGAGCGCGGCGACGGTTGATTCCTCATCGCGACGTCCGGCGGCGAGCAGCACCAATTCGGGGAATTGCGTATGCAAACTGGCGAGCAATCCCGCAGCGTCGCCGCGAAGCGTCCCGAGGTCGGCGACGAGGATCCCGCAACGCCCGCCGACCAGGTAATCGACGGCGGCTTCCGCCGTCGTCGCGTGCCAGATTGCATGCTCGGGGCCGGAAGCCTCCCGCAGGGCTGCGAGGAGGCCGACATCCGAGGTCAGCACAACGACATCGATGAGTTGTCCGACCGGCGCGCTCGCGGGTGTCGCGGCGAGTGCTCCGTCGTGCCCCGTGCTTTGCACTGCATTTCTCAAGCGTTCTCGAAGCGTTCGGTCGCTTACTCCAGGCACACCACCAACTGTGCCGAATGGCTACGCCAGTTGATGGGTATGACGAATGAGCGAACGTTCTCTGGCGTCACGACCTTCTCCGGCTCGCCGGCCACGACGGTCGGAACAGAAATCATGAAGTCTTTGCCGAAATCGCGCCGTGCGTTACCCGAGATCGTATTCGCCACTTCGCCCACGAGGTCGCACATGTTCTCGTGGGTGAGCTCTGTTTCACCCATACGCATCAACATCACAGTGAGCATCGGACGCGAAGCAGTGAAGTAGACGACTCCGCGACGCTTGCCCGCGATGTTGATGATGCCGGTGAACTCTTGCACCGTCGGTCGCCCGTTCTGAACGAGGTAGGGAGAGCCGACGGACGCAGGTTGATTCGCAGCAGTTGCGAAATAGTGCGTCGTTCCTTCGACAAAGGTTTCAAGTTCGACTCTAGTCAACATTGCCGGCGCCTCTCAAAAGCTCCTCGAGCGCTTCCGTGAGCTGGCGGTCGGTAAACGGTTTGCACAGGAAACCATTTGCCCCCTTCTTCAAGGCTTCGATCGCGGTCGCTTTATCGGAGAGTGCCGAGATGACGAGAATCAACACGTCGGGCTTCATCTTGACCAGGTGCTCGACGCATTCGATGCCGTCCATCTCGGGCATCGTGATGTCCATCGTGACGACATCCGCTGGTTCTTTGCGGAAGGCTTCGATGGCCTGCTTACCATTCGATGCAGTCGCGATGACCTGCAAACAGTCGATCCGCAGCTCACGCTCGATCTTGCGACGAATGATATTGGAATCGTCGCAGATCATGAGCTTGAGCTTTCGCTTCGTCAACGGTCCAGGTTGTGCGGATGCAAGCGCCATGAGTGCCCTCTAGAAGCAGTCTTCTTGTCTTACGCAGCTACTGCGCGCTCGTTAGCGGGCAGCCAAATCTTGAACTTCGAGAACTTCCCCCCTGCAGAGGCTAGACCGACGCGTCCGCCGAGCTCGGCCACGAGAACGCGCACAAGGTCCATGCCTGCGCCGCGGCCCGCGTCAGTGGTGACACGGTCCGCGGTCGAGAAACCGGGCCGGAAAATGAGGGCCATCGTCTGTCTGGCATCGAGCGTCGCCGCTTGCGCGGGCGTAATGAGCCCACGCTCGACGGCTACTTCCTTGATGCGCTCGAGCTGTAAGCCGCGACCGTCGTCCTGCACGACGAGCTCGTAGCCATCCTTGCGCCGCGCGAACTCGACCGAGAGTGTGCCGACCTGAGACTTCTGTGCCTTGACGCGTTCGCTCGGCTCCTCGATGCCGTGCACGACCGCGTTGCGGACGAGCTGAATGGCAATGTCCTTGACGGCCTTGCGATAGGCAGGCGGGACATTCTCCAAGCCGCTGCAATGCAGCGCGACTTGCTTCGATTGACTGTTCGCAACGCGCGCCGCCAGATCCTCGAGTGTGCGCACGAGACTGCTGCTCGTTTCCTCGCTCGTCTCCGCTTGGGCTTCGCCTTCCGCGTCTTGCTGACCAGCGAGCCACTGATCGACCTTCTCGGGCGCCATTTGGCCGCCGGCTCGGCGGCGTGTCGCGATCGCTTGGTGCAAGTCCACGAGCCGTCCGAGCATCTCGCGGACCTGAGCCAAGTGATTGAACAAGTCGTCGAGCTTGACCACGAGCGGCAGGAAATCGTTACCCGAGAGCGTGGGCCGATTCTTCAGATCGTTAAGCGACTCCTCGAAGGCATGCGCGCGCTGCTCGACGGTCTTCAAGCCGAGCGCGGCGGCCTCGCCTTTCACGGCGTGCACCTGACGATAGATGCCGTCGATCTTGGCGCGGAACGCGGATTCCTCGCGTGCAGGTTCCTTCAGAATCGAATTGACCATCTTCAGCGAGACTTCGGCATCGGACAGGAACGCCGTCAAGCTGTCCGGCTCGATGTGGAGAATGCGCAGCAATAGATCGAGCTGTGCTTGTGCCTTCTCTTGCGACTCCTGCAGCTCGCGGGCGAGCATCACGCGCTTCGTCACGTCGTTGACGGTGACGAGCAGGTGCGACATGGTTCCATCGGATTTCACGCGGTTGAAGTCGAACTCGAGATAGTGGGTATCGAAGCCGCCCGCAGGGTTCTCGAAGTGCACTTCGACTTCGGACAAGGGGTTGATTGTCTTGACCAGCTTCTCGTTGACGCGATCGCCCCATAGCAACGCAACGTAATCCATGGCGGTGCGTAGCGTCTTCTCAGGCACGATGTCCTTCAGCAGCTGATCGAACGTCAATCCGGTGAAATCGTCGCGCCTGAAAATGGTGTTCAGCGCCAACGAGCGCTCGCTGCCGATCCTCAAGTCCCTGTCCAGCAGGAAGAGACCTTCGTTCACGGTGCGCAGAATGTCCTGAGTTTCCTTGCGCGCGCGATTCGCAATGATCTCCTCCTTGCGAAGATTGCGCGCGAAGTAGAAGAAGATCGCCGCCAGCAGCACGAGCGCCGCGACCATGCCGCCAACTTGCAGGTTCTTCAGGAGGCGCGCATCGCCATCGCTCGCCGCTTCGACGAGCGCCGCGAGATCCGCCATGATCGTGCCGAGCTGCGTATGGGAAGCCGCACCGTAGTCGTTCAACTCGTTAACGGCGGCAACGAGGCGGCGGCCGCGCGGGTTGTACTGCGGTTGAGCCGTTTGCTCTGCATTTGCCTCGGCGGCGCCCGTGTGCTCGGCGACGTAAGGGGAGCCGCCGAACTGCAGCACCGGTGCGAGCCTTTTCTTCCAGTCCTCCCAGATCTTGGCGCCGTTCTCGAGCAGATCTTGCGCCTCGCTGCTCCTCAGCGTCGGGAGCTCAATGGTCTGTCCGTCGTTGGTGGTGATGTAGCCGCCGCTCGCCAGTCCACCAAGCGCCGTATCGTAGGCTCGCGCAGCCTTGTTCAAGGCCTCGATCTGCTGCTCGACGGGCTGACCGTCGCGCAGCTGCGCGGCGAGGGCGACGCTCGCCTCGTGTATCGCCGTAGGCTGAGCCTGCAATTGCGTGAGATGCTTGACGCCAGCGACGCTGTGACCAAATCGGCCGGCGATGCCATGGTTGAAGGCAAGAATGATCGCGATGAACACGAGAAATCCCGTGATCGCGAAGACGATTCCTTTGTACCGGCCGAGATCAAAGATGCCCATCACTATCCCCTGTAATCGACAATAGTCGATGCGACAGCGGCCAGCTGTAGCGCACCTGAATGCCGAACGACGCGTGTTATGTATGGGTATGGACGCGTTTACGTCGGCAGATTTGTAGTGCGCTTATCTGACAATAAGCTGTGCAACGGTGCTCGAACTAGTTCCCGGTTTTGAAGTGTCAAAATTTGAGCTAGTTCAAATTTTTGGCCATTCGATTCGGTGTTTTTTGGCGCCGCGCGCCTAGGCCAATTGCTGATTGCTACCTTGTCGAAAAATCGTATCGGCACGAGCGGCGCGCGCTGAAGCAGATGCGCGCTTTGCGCGCGCTTGTGGCGGGGAATATACCTGTTCGCCCGCGCAAAGAGATGGCGTGCTGCACCGATCACACTTCGTACCTTCCCTGCCACAAGTGGCTGACCCGACATAATCTCTGTGCAGAAAATCAAGAACTTATGCTGCGTCGCACCGAGCCACAGCGTGACGCATTCCTGCGACACTCGCTCATTTCCCTTGCTTGGGCAACGACTTATGACGTCCTTGCGCGCTCGCAGCGCTCGACAAGCGGCCCTGTCGTGCTCATGATTGCGCCGTGCCGGATCGGGCTGGTCGGAGGACTATGGACACCGAGATCGAGTTCAGATCGTACGTGCCCGTGCAGCAGCGCTCGCAGCTCGAGATGCTGTTGTACTTCAACGCTTGTCAAGCGCGCTACGCGGATTGCATTGCGCATGCGGTGGAACGCTTCGGTTCGCCCGAGATCGTCGCAGACGGCGATCGGTTGCGCATTTTCATGAAGAACGTGCCCGACGTGCAGTCGTTGTTCGCTATCGAGAAGCGTACCGGTCGGCCAGTCGGCGTTGCGGTCTACACGCGCGCGGACATCGAGCATGTGACCGTCATGCACATTGGCATTGCGGCCGAATATGCGAGCGGCGGACCAAAGGCGAATCGGCACCTGCTGCTGCGATTGTTGCGCGAAGTGCGCCGCTCGAGTCGTCGCTTGAAGGGAGTGCGCACCGTGGAGCTCTTCTATGCCAGCCAACGCCTGGAGTCGCGTTGGCGCACAGCGTCCAAGGCGGCGCTGCGGTAGGTGGTAGAAGTGGGTTTTTCCTCTTTGTTGTCCTCAGCACGCCCGTGCTGATTCGAGGCGTGCGTCAAGATCAGATCCACGATGATCGGTCGATGATCCGATCCGACGCGAGGACCGACGTGCGCATCGAGCGCTCGCCAATGTGGCGACATGAAACAGTGGTCGATGCGGATACCCAACAATAGGAGCTGCGAGGGCCAGGTTGGATCGAGCCCGTGCCCGAGCGCGCAATCGCGCAAACGCGACGCTTGCACGAAGGCCTTGAAGTGCGGCGACCACGGTGTGACATTGAAGTCGCCGAGTAGCACGACCGGCCCGGTCTGCGCCTGAGCGAACACCGCGAGCCCGTTGAGCTCAGCATTGCGCCGAGCGGACGAGCGCGAGCCGATCGGCCAATGTAGATGCACCCCCACGATCACGATCGTTTCGCCATGCCAGGCGATGTCTGCCCGAAGCGCCGCGACACCGCCCTCGGCTAGCTGCACGACCTGTGCCTGTGTGATCGGCCAGCGCGAGAACAGCACGACGTCGGTCTCACCGGCGCCCTCGACGTATACATGTGGGTAGCTCTCAAGCCTCGCGCTCAATGCACGGGCTTTGCTCTCTGAAACCTCCTGCAGCACGACCACGTCGGCGGCGCTCGTCTCGATGTAGTCGACCAACCGCAACGGATCGCTGTTACGAAACCAAGCGTTGAGCGACAGTGCGCGGAGGACCGGCGCTTCTTGCGGATGCGATGCTCCCTCGGGTACCAGATAGCCAACGATGGGAATGGCAGCCAGCCCTGCCGCAACCGTCGCAATTGCTCCGCTTCTCCGTTCGCGAAGCGCGAACAGCAGAACCGCGCACAACAGCAAGATTGCTGCCCAATGCACACGAAAGTGTGTCAGCAGATCGAACGGCCAGAACCACTGACCAAGCGAGCCGAGCAGAAGAGCAGTGACGGTCGCGAGCGCACCGACAAGTGCGAGCCGAAGCAGCACGCGTCGGGAGGCGGTGTTCAGCATTGCTCCTCCGGGGAGCGTGCAAGCCGTCGGCCGCGCGGGCTACGTTTAACGGCTCGGACCGGCATCTTGCGATGAGCGCGCCGGGAGCACACCTGTAGCCTGCAGCCCATTGTCAGCCGGTCACGCGCTTGATGATGTATCCACCCGACTTCTGATCCGGTTCCAGCACGAGCAGCTTGCGTTCCTGAGCCTCTTCGAGGAGCTCGCTGAACGTGCGAAAGCCATAGTAGCTCTCATTGAACCCGGGATTGCGGCGTTTCAACGTCTGCTTCACCATCGAGCCCCAGATCTTTTCGCCCTGGTCTCGTTCCTTGGCCAGCGCCTCGACGGTGTCCAGCACCAGATCGAAGGCTTCCTGCTTGCGGTCTTCTTCGCTTTTCTCGTTCGTCTCGGCCTTCGCTGGCTCCTTGCGCGATGTGGTCGAAGCGGACTGCTTGCTGCTGCGCCGGCGGCGCTGCTTCTTCTCGCTCTCGCGCACCAGATCGTCGTAGTAGATGAACTCGTCGCAATTGGCGATCAGTCGATCAGAGGTTGAGCTCTTGACGCCGACGCCGATCACCGTCTTGTTGTTCTCACGCAGCTTGCTCACGAGCGGCGAGAAATCAGAGTCGCCGCTGATGATGACGAATGTGTCGACGTGCGCCTTCGTGTAGCACAGATCGAGCGCGTCGACGACGAGGCGGATGTCTGCGGAATTCTTTCCGGACATGCGCACGTGCGGGATCTCGATCAGCTCGAAGGACGCCTCGTGCATCGGGCCTTTGAACTCTTTGTAACGTTCCCAGTCGCAGTAGGCCTTCTTGACCACGATGCTGCCCTTCAGCAGCAGGCGCTCCAGCACGCGATCGATGTCGAACTTGGCGTATTTCGCGTCGCGCACTCCGAGCGCGATGTTCTCGAAGTCGCAGAAGAGAGCCATGTTGGTGATTGTGTGAGCCATGGAGAAGTGACTAGGCAGTGATTGGCCGATGGTGATTTACAGGGCTAATGCGCGGTCGATTCAATGCGGATCATACGCGAGGCGGCATTGGATGCGATAAAGAACCGGGACTCGAGCGAGCTCATGCAAACATTGCACGCGCATGCCCCGATCCAGCCCGCAGCCCCAAGGGGGCCTGACGTCACAGCCAACCCTTCTTCTTGAAGAACGCAAAGGTCACGCCCATCGAGGCCACCATCAGCATGAGGGCGAAGAAAAAATCGCTGTAGCGACCTGGTAGCTGCGGGAGGAGGTCGAAGTTCATCCCGTAGATGCTGGCAATAAGCGTCGGTGGCAGGAACAGAACGGCCGCCACCGAGAAGATCTTGATGATGTTGTTCTGCTCGACGTTGATGAGACCGAGAGTGGCTTCGAGCAGGAACGAAACCTTCGAGCCGAGGAAGCTCGCGTGGTCGGAAAGGGAAACGACGTCGCGACTGATCGAGCGAAACCGATCGCGCTGCTCGTTTGGCATGTCCACGTTACCCGATTGCTGTACGAACATTAGCAATCTCCCCAAGCTGACCAAGCTCTCGCGGGCCTTCGAGTTGAGCTCACCGTTGAAGCCGATGCGTTCGATCAGTGCGCGCAGGTCGCGGCTCATCGGTTGTCCTTTACCGCGCCGCGTGAAGATGCTGCCGGAAATCGTATCGAGGTCGGCTCCGACTCGTTCGAGGATGTCCGCGATGCGCTCGGTGAGCGCTTCGATGATGCCTGCCAGGACGGCCAATGCATTCTGGCAGGCGGACGAGTGGTTCTCGGCGTACGCGGCGAACTGCTGAAACGGTTTCGTATCGATGTGTCGGTTCGTGACCAGACGGTTACCGACCAGGATGAAGGTGATGGCCGTGCTGACGGGGCGATCCGTATCGAGCTGGGCCGCGACCGTTGCGGTCATGTACAGCGCGCCGTTGTGCTCATAGAGACGACTGGAAGTTTCGATCTCCTTCATCTCGTCCCGCGTCGGGACTTCGATGTTGAACGTCCGCTCGACGAGCTGCTCCTCCTCCGCAGTGGATTCCAGCATGTCGATCCACAGCGCGTCCTCCGGAATGCGCGGCTCGGCGGCCGGGTCGGTCCGCACGAGGCCATGTGGTCGCGGCACGAATACGTTCAGCATCGGCGCCTGGCAACCTCGTGCGGTGGTCCGCTGGTGACTAGCTCCCGTGCTCGTACGCCGCCAATTCCCCCAGCAAGGCAAAGAGATTGGCTTCACCGCCGGCGCTTGAGACATCGGTCGAGTACTTGCCGTGCACGATCATGCGCGGCACGGAATCGATCCGATAGCGACGGTTGAGAAGATCGGCCCGCTGCAGCTTCGACTCCACGGCAAAAGACGAGAACGTCTTGTGGAAGTCTTCAGGGCTGACTCCGTGCTGCTTGAAAAAGGCCGCGATCTTGTCGACGGTGTTCAGGTAATTACCGTTTACGTGAATCTCGCGGAATATGGCGGAGTGCAGCTCCTCGAGCTTGCCGAGCGCCTCTGCCGTGTAGAACAGACGCGCGTGCATGCGCAACGTGTCGTTCCACATCGCCGGGATGCGCACGAATTCGATGTAGCTGGGTGCCTTCTTGCGCCAGGCCTCGAGCGCTGGGTCGAGCGAGTAGCAGTGCCCGCACCCGTACCAGAACACCTCGGCGACCTCGACCTTCCCGGGCGCCACGTTGGTCGGCTGTGCCGGCACGATCTTCTGATAATGGGTGCCTTCCTTGAAGCGCGCCGACGTCGGCGGACCCGACGGCCCGGTCGTCGGGACGCGTATCGAGGGTTGTGTCGCGTTGGTGGTCGGCTGCTCGACTGGCTCGTCGCTGGTCTCGCTGATCGCCTCGGGTGGCGTTTCCTCAGTGGTTTCTTGAGCTGCCGTCGTCTCGTCTTCGGATTGCGGCTCAGCTGCGATGGGAGGTGCTTCCACGTTCTCCGTGGGCGTTTGCACAGCTGGCGGCGTCGTGTCCGATCCGCCGCATGCAACTAGCGCAGCGAGGAGTACCGCTGTCAGGTATGTTCGAGCAAGTTTGATCATGGCCGCCACCCGGGTCAGGGACGATGGACTTAGCGCAATCCTTGCACGTACGCCGCAACTGCGTCGATCTGCTCGTCGGACATGGTGCGTGTCACGTCGCGCATCATGCCGTCCGGGTCGGTGCGCCGGGTGCCGGCGCGATAGGCGCGAAGCTGCGCGGCAACATAAGTTGCGTGCTGGCCGCGGATGGCCGGATAAGCCGCCGCGGGGTTACCCGTCCCGCGCGGGCCATGACAGCCGATACAGGCTGCTACCTTGGTTTCCAGATCGCCACCGCGGTAGATGCGCTGTCCGAGCTCGACTTTTTCTGGATCGGCCTCAAGCCCGCTCGGCGTTTGCGTCGAGTAGTACGCCGCCAAGTCGGCCATGTCCTCCTCCGTCAGTGTCATGGCGATCGGGGACATGAGCGGGTTCTCCCGCGCACCGCTCTTGAACGCCTGCAGCTGCTTGAGGATGTAAGACGCGTGCTGACCGGCGATGTTGGGCCATTCAGGGTTGGGGCTGTTGCCGTCCGCTCCGTGACACGCGACGCAGGTCGCGGACTTCGCCTGGCCTTGCTCCGCCGAGCCCCCATTCACGGGCGAGGCGGCATTCGCGCCTGCATAACAAAGCAGCGTAAGCAAGAGGATCGACTGCAGCTTCATCGTTTTCGTACTCCACCTATTCTTTCGCAGGCTCGCAGCTGCCTGGCAGCGTAAAAGGCTCGGAATTGTACACTAGCGCCGCTTTCGCCTACTCATTTACATCATGGCCCAATTCCCGCACGCACAGTTCTTGAAGAGCGCTTGGGCGCCAGAGCAATTCCCACCCGACAGGGGCGCGGAAGTGGCATTTGCCGGACGCTCGAACGCGGGCAAATCGAGCGCACTCAACGCGATCACCGGCCGCAAGGAGCTCGCACGCACGAGCAAGACGCCTGGCCGCACACAGCTCATCAATTTCTTCGCGCTCGAAGGAGAGTATCGCCTGGCGGATCTGCCCGGCTACGGCTACGCCAAGGTGCCAGAGCGCATGAAGCGCCATTGGCAGGCTCTGATGTCGGCGTACGTGGCGCAGCGCGAGTCGCTGGCGGGGATCGTCATCGTGATGGATGCGCGCAGGCCTCTCACGGATGTCGACGTGCAGATGCTCGATTGGGCGCACGCCCACGGATTACCCGTCCACGTGCTGCTCACCAAAGCCGATAAGCTCAGTCGCAACCAGGCAGTCGCCGCACAGCGGCGCGTCCTGGACGAGCTCCCAGACAGCGACTCGGTGCAGCTCTTCTCGGCCGTGACGAAGCTCGGGGTCGATGAAGCACGCAAACGCGTGCTGGAGATGCTTCGCGGCCCCGGACGGCGGCTATGTGCTCGCTGACGGACCGGGATAGAAACAGGGAATAGGGAATAGGAGTGGAATAGGGACATAGGAATAGAGGTCTGTTGCCCGCTACCCTCAAACTCCAAGCCCCGCCCCAAAAAAAAAGCCCGATGGCTCTGGCGAGCCATCGGGAAGAGTATTACCCGGCATGGGGATGGACCGGGTTCCGTCCACTCAGGGAGGTCAGCGGACGGGAGCGTCCTGGCCGACGCTCGATTACTGAGACGTCCAAGGATTCTGAAAGTTCCGTTCTGCTCGCTGTGAAAACATGAAAAAGTGTTCATGTTTTCAGTCGCTTATGAGCGACGTCAGCGATCTTGCGGGGTCGTGCCGACGCCACGCTCGCGGCGGCATCGATAGCGGTGTCGTTGCCGAGGCGCAACGTGCGAACCGTGAGTAGCGCAACGACAGCTCGCTACGCCGCGCGGCTCGAGGGCGCCCATCCTCAACCCAAGCCCCGAGCCCCACGCCCTCAAAAGAACGTATATGTCACTCCGATGGAGAACATGTTCAGATCGTCTACCCCATCGATGTCGAATACCTCGTATTCCGCGCGCAGGCTCAAGCTCAAGAATCTGAGCTGGGCGCCAATCCCGTAGGCGAAGTCAGTGCCGTTATCCGTGAGTCGGAAGCTGGATGCACGTCGTTGGCGCAATGAGCTGTCCCAGCTGATCAGCCCCGCCTTTGCGAACAGGTCGACCGGGCCGAGCGGTAGAAACCCGACTGCGAATGCGGAAAACCCGTCCGCGTCCACTTCGAGACCATCGTCGTCGGCTTCGCCGAAATTAACGTAGTTGGCTTCGAGGGCGAGCCAATCGAGGGGGCGAATGCCGCCGATGACCTTGAAGCCCATGTCGTCGCCGTCGAAGTCGATCGGACCTTCTCGGAGCTCCACATTGGCTTGTCCGAGACCGACACCCAAGTAGACACCGTTGTCTGCGGCCATAGCCGTCGAAACGCATCCGAGCAGCAGCACGGTCAACCAGCCTAACTTACGCATGCTTTTCTCCATGTCAGTCCGTCTAAGGTTCGATCGACGTTCGCTAGAGTGCACGTCGGAGCTGAAGCGTACATGAACGCTGCGGAGGTTGGGGACGGAGCTCGCTAGTGTGCCGCGTCCCAGTTCTCGCCCACTCCGACCTCGACCTTGAGCGGTGTGCGCAGGTCAGCGGCGCTGGTCATGATCTCGCGCACGCGAGGCAGCAGCTCGTCGACATGCTCGCGCTTGACCTCGAAAACGAGTTCGTCATGCACCTGCATGATGAGGTGTGCTTCGATGTGCCCCTCGGCGAGCCAACGGTCCAGCTCGATCATCGCGCGTTTGATAATGTCCGCGGCGGTTCCCTGCATCGGCGCGTTGATGGCCGCGCGCTCGGCCCCCTGACGCAGGCTGGCGTTGCGCGAGTGGATGTCCTTGAGATACAGCCTGCGGCCGAACACCGTCTCGACATAGCCGAGCTCGCGTGCCTGCTGGCGTGTCGCTTCCATGTAACGCCGCACGCCCGGATAGCGCTGGAAGTACAGGTCGACGTAGTGCTGTGCCTCGCCGCGAGGAATGCCCAACCGGCTCGCGAGCCCGAAAGCAGACATCCCGTAGATCAGCCCGAAGTTGATGACCTTCGCGGAGCGGCGTTGTTGAGGGGTGACTTGGTCGAGCGGCACGCCGAAGACTTCGGCAGCGGTGGCCTGGTGGATGTCCCGATCCTCGCTGAACGCCTTCAGCAATCCTTCGTCGCCAGACAAGTGCGCCATGATCCGCAGCTCGATCTGCGAGTAGTCGGCAGCCACGATGAGCCAACCGGGCGGCGCCACAAACGCCTGACGGATGCGACGGCCCTCCGCCGTCCGGATCGGGATGTTCTGCAGGTTCGGGTCCGACGACGACAATCGACCCGTGGCGGCGATGGCTTGCTGATAGGTGGTGTGCACACGACCCGTCCGGGGATTGATTTGCAGCGGCAGCTTGTCTGTATAGGTTGACTTGAGCTTCGCGCAGGCACGGTATTCGAGAATCGTGCGCGGCAGATCGTAGGCTGCTGCGAGCTCCTCGAGCACATCCTCGGCCGTGGAAGGCTGGCCCGTCGGTGTCTTTCGTAGCACGGGCAGACCGAGCTTGCCGAACAGGATCTCCTGCAGCTGCTTCGGCGACTCGAGCGCAAAGGGACGACCGGCTGCGCGGTGCGCTTCGGCTTCGAGTTCGCGCATGCGCGCAGCAAGCTCATTGCTTTGTTGTCTGAGAAGCTCGGCGTCGATGAGCACGCCGTGCCGTTCCATCCGCATGAGCACGGGCGTGAGGGGTTGCTCGATTTGCGTGTAGAGTGCGGCGAGCTTGCCAGTGACTTGCAGCTGCGGCCACAGCGAGCGATGCAACTGCAGGGACACGTCCGCTTCCTCGGCCGCACACTGCGTCGCAGTTTCGATCGCGACTTTACTGAAACTGATTTGCCTGGCGCCCCGCCCGACGACCTCGTCGTAATTCGTCGTCTCGATGCCGAGATACCTGCGAGCGAGCGCATCGAGGTCGTGCCGTGTCGCGGTGCTGTTCAGCACGTACGACTCGAGCATCGCATCGAAGCGCATGCCCTTGAGCACGATGCCGTGATGACTGAGGATGTGTGCATCGAACTTTAAGTGATGACCGACTTTCACCGGTCGCTCACTCTCGAGAATCGGCGCAAGCCTCTCGAGCGTCTCTTGACGCGGCAACTGCGCCGGCGCGCCGGCGTAGTCGTGTGCGAAAGGAATGTAGATCGCAGTGCCTGGCTCGATTGCAAACGCGATCCCGACGAGCTGTGCTTGCATGTAATCGCCCGAGCTCGCCTTGGTGTGCATCGCGATCGTCTCGGCGGCTTGCAAGCGCTCGACCCAGCGTTGCAGCGCTTCGTGCGTAGTGATGGTTTCATACGAACGCACTGCTGCAGGGCCGCTCGCCGGTTGAGGTGCGGCCGTCTCGCTGCTGGCCGCGGCAGCGCTTTCTCCGAGCTGACGCAGAAGCGAACGCAGCTCGAGCCGCGTGTACAGCTCACGCAGGCGCTCGCGGTCGGGCTCGCGACGCACGAGCGACTCGTACGTCTGCGCGAGCGCCACATTGCAGTCGATCGTCGCGAGCTTGCGCGACAGCTCGAGCTCCTTGAGGCTCGCTCGCAGGCTCTCGCCCACCTTGCCGGGAATCGCGTCTGCGTTGGCAACGAGCTCGTCGAGCGTGCCGTACTGGTTGAGCCACTTCGCTGCGGTTTTCGGTCCGACTCTCGGTACGCCCGGAATGTTGTCGGAGGTGTCTCCTACCAGCGCTAGGTAGTCGACGATCTGCTCGGGCCAAACGTCGAACTTGCTCTTGACGCCGGCTCGATCCAGACGAGTGCCGGTCATCGTGTTAACGAGCGTGATGCGCTCGTTAACGAGCTGCGCCATGTCCTTGTCGCCCGTCGAGATCAACACGTCCACCCCATCCTGCGCCGCATGTGTGGCGAGCGTGCCGATGACGTCGTCGGCTTCGACGCCTTCTACGCGTAGGATCGGCAAACCCATCGCCGCCACGCAATCGAGCAACGGCTGCAATTGCGCACGCAAGTCATCGGGCATCGGCGGGCGCTGTGCCTTGTACGCTTCGAACAGCTCGTCGCGGAACGTCTTGCCGGGTGCGTCGAAAACGATGCCGATCAGCTCAGGGTCCTCTTCCTTGAGGAGCTTCTGCAGCATGTTGAGCACGCCGAAAACCGCTCCCGTCGGCTCGCCTTTCGAGTTCGACAGCGGCGGCAGCGCGTGGAAGGCCCGATACAAGTACGAAGATGCGTCTACGAGGACGAGCTTGCGAGGTGCGCTCATCGATTGTCCGACGGTGGCGATTGCGATGGTTGAGCCGGATCGGGCTGGTTTACCGGCGTGTGTGTGTCGCTCGCGGGTGCGTCGTGAGTCCCACGGCGACTGCGTTGCTGCCTCTCATGTTGTGTTTCCTCCGTTTCGGCTGCACCGGAGGCAGCGGCAGGTGGAACGCTCACCGGATCAGTGCGCTCGGGGAGATAGAGCGGCCCGGTTTGGCCACAAGCGGAAAGGCAAAGCGCAAGCAGCGCTACCGAGTTGAGTCTGTGCCGCCGAGAATGCATGACGGCAGTATAGCCGCTCGAGCCCGGATGCTGGATGCGCGCGTGTCGTGCATTCGCGCTATTTCTCCAGTACAGCCATGGTGATCCGCGAGACGCACACCAGCTGCTCCTGCTCGTTCAGGACGCGAATGTCCCAGACTTGGCTGCGCCTGCCGATGTGCAGCGGGCGGGTCGTGCCTACGACGTAGCCGTCCTGCACGGCGCGTACGTGATTCGCGTTGATTTCTTGCCCGACCACGCGATATCGATCGGGATCGATGACGAGCGCAGCTGCCGTGCTGCCGAGCGTCTCGGCCAACGCCACCGACGCGCCGCCATGGAGGATGCCGTACGGCTGGCGCGTGCGATCGTCGACCGGCATGCGACCTCGCAAGTAGTCCGGGCCGAGCTCGATGAACTCGATGCCCAAGTGGCTCGCCAGCGTAGGGCGATCGAAGCGAATCTGCTCGAGAGTATATGGACGGAACCAGATCATGAACGCGGTCGTGGATGGTCGGAAAAGACACGCGAGCGACGAGCGCTGGTGACCAGCGCTCACTTCAACACCTCAACGTGTCTTCTTCAACTGTTCGCTCACCCGCTTGTAGGCCTCGCGGAAAGGTATGCCTTCCTTGACCACCATCTCGTTGGCTTGGGCTGCCGCGTGGATCGATGGATCGAGCACGATGCGCTCTTTGCGGAAGTGTACGCCCTCGAGCGCTGCCGGCAGAATGCCGAGCGTCTCGAGACATGAATCGATGCTGCGAAACAGAGGCGCCTTGATGAGCTGCAGGTCGCGCTGATAGCCGGACGGCAGCTTCGCAGTGATGGTCATGATCTCGAGCAGAGAGGCCAATGCGGTACTTGCGCGTGCGCGGATGAGCTCGAACACATCGGGGTTGCGCTTTTGCGGCATGATCGAGGAGCCCGTCGTGAATGCCTCCGGCAATTCGACGAAGGAGAACTCCTGCGTGTAGAAGAGCAGCAAATCGGACGCGAGCCTGGCGACGTCCTGCATGACGAGCGCGATCTCGAACGCGAGCTGCGCTTCTGCCTTGCCGCGCGAGAGCTGCACCGCCGTGACTGGCTCGTGCACGGCATCGAAGCCGAGCGCACGGCATGTGCGTTCACGATCGATCGGCAAGTTCGGCGAGCCGTAGCCGGCGGCCGAGCCAAGTGGGCTCTTGTTCACTCGTCGCTTTACTTGTTGCAACGCCTCGGCGTCGTCGCGCAGCTCAGCCGCAAATCCGCCTGCCCACAATGCCACCGAGCTCGGCATCGCCTGCTGCATGTGCGTATAGCCGGGCAGCACGACATCGCCCTGGCGAGCCGCGAGCGCATCCAGCGCGGCGGCGACATCGAGCACGCGCGCCGCAAGCTCGTCGATCACATCGCGCAGGTAAAGACGTAATGCCGTGAGCACCTGATCGTTGCGTGAACGGCCGAGGTGCACACGCTTGCCAGCCTCACCGATGCGAGCAGTGAGCAGGCTCTCGAGCGCCGTCTGCCCATCTTCGTGCTCTAACGACACCCGCCATTCGCCGCGCGCGTGCTCGGCGGCGAGCTGTGTCAACCCGTCGCGAATGGCAGCAAAATCCTCGTTCGACAGCAGCCCTTGCGCATTGAGCATCTCCGCATGCGCGATCGATGCCTTGACGTCGTAGGCGACGAGACGGTTGTCGAGCGCATGATCCTCGCCCGCCGTGTACTGCAGCACGCGCTCATCGAGCGGTGCGCCTTTGTCCCATAGGCGTGTCATGCCTGCGCTCCGTGCAGGCCGCCCGGCGGCTGGTGGCGGGGCGCTGGGGCAAGCATCTCGACGCCGCGAATGTATGCTGAAGCGCAGTGAGGTGCCTGACGCTCGGCAGGAGCACGTAGCACCTTCTGGCTCCAGTCTCCAGTCTCCAGTCTCCAGCCCATGGTCATCCTCCGGCCTGCTGCTCGGCCGGGCTCAGCGTGTTGATGTTCTCGACGACGAGTGTGCCCGTGCCTTCGTTCGTGAAGACTTCCGCGAGAATGCTGTCCGACGACTTGTACGAGATCACGTGAACACGGCGCACACCGCCGCGGATCGCGTCTTCGATCGCCTTGGCTTTCGGCAGCATGCCATCTTTCAAGCTTCCCTGTTCCTTCAGCTTCTGCAGACCCGCCAAGTCGGTATAGGAGATGATCGAACGCGGATCGTCGACCGACTCGAGAATGCCTGGTGCGCCGGTGCACAGCATGAGCTTTTCCGCTTTCAATGCGGCGCCAATCCCCGCCGCCACCGTATCGGCATTGATGTTGAGAAGCGTGCCTTTCTCGTCCGCAGAGACAGGGCTGACGACAGGCATCAAGCCGTCCTCGAGCAACTGCTGCAATACCTTTGCGTCGATCAAGTCGATATCGCCCACGTAGCCATAGTCGACCAGCTCGCCTTCGACCTGCACGGGCGGTCGCTTGTGTGCGCGCACGAGCCCAGCATCGACACCGCTGACGCCGACCGCAGCGATGTCGAACTCACGGCAGATCCCGAGGATCTGCGTGTTGACGAGCCCGTTGAGCACCATGCTCGTGACTTCGATGGACTTCTCGTCGGTGACGCGACGACCCGCGACGATACGCGGCTCGATGCCCAGCGATTCCTGCACACGAGTCAGCTGCGGACCTCCTCCGTGCACCAGCACGACACGAATGCCTACCTGATGCAGGATCGCGACCTGCTCGATGAGCATGCGCGTCAACGTCACATCACCGAACACGCCGCCGCTCGCCTTGATGACGAACACCTTGCCCTTGTACATCCGAATGTAGGGCGCCGCGCTGCGTAGGGCACGAACGGCAACGGAAGGATCGGTACGGAGCATCGGTGAGAATTCCTCGAAGTCTGAATCTAGCTGTTGAAGGGCGGGGGCTTGGGCCTGGGGCTCGGCCCAGGAACTTTAAGGAGGTTCCTGTTCCACCCAGGCCCCACGCCTCAAGCCCTGTGCCTATCCTCGTAAGAGGCGATACAGCACCGCCATCTGCACCACCATACGATTGAATGCCTCGCGAACGACCACGCTGCGTGGACCGTCCAGGACTTCATCCGCGACTGCCACGTTGCGGCGCACGGGCAAGCAATGCATGAAGCGGCAATCGGGGTCCGCGTTCTTGAACCAGCTCTCGTTCACGCACCAGTCGGTCAAGGACGCGCGCAGGCGCGCGTCGGCTTCGTGATCGCCGTAGTGCTGAGGCGAGCCCCATTCCTTGGCATAGATGACGTGCGCACCAGCAAGCGCTTCGTTGCGGTCGGATGTTTCGTAAACCGTGCCGCCCGAGGCGCGCGCCGCCTCGCGTGCCTTTTCCATGATCGGCTCGGGCAGCGCGAAGCCTTCCGGACGCAGGACGACCACTTCCATGCCGCGCATGGCGGCCATGTGCACGGTCGAGGCGGGCACCGCAAGCGGCAATGGGCGAGGATGGTTTACCCAGGTGAGGACGAACTTGCCACGCTCCGGAACGCGCAGCTCATCCATCGTGTACCAATCGGCCAACGCTTGACACGGGTGGCTGACAGCCGACTCCATGTTCACGAGAGGCTTGTCGCACAAGTCCGCCACCATGCGGAAGTTCGTCTCGGCGAGGTCGGCGGCAAGATCGCGCCCCTCGGCGAACATGCGAATGCCAAGCGCATCGCAGTACGACGCAAGCACCGGCACCGCCTCACGTATGTGCTCTGCGGCTGCACCGTTCATGACGACGCCCGGGCGCGTCTCCATCTGCCACGTGCCCTGACCAGGCGTGATGACGACCGCGCTGCCTCCGAGGCGCATCATTGCGCTCTGAAACGAAGCGAGCGTGCGCAGCGATGGATTCAAGAACAACAAGCCCAGCACCTTGCCGGCCAGTGCCTGCGGTTGTGGGTGTTGTTGCAAGCGCGCGGCCAATCCGAGCAGATCCTTGATCTGCTCGCGCGGGAAGTCAGCTAGGTTGAGGAAGCGATTCATAGTTGTTTACTTCGCAAGACTCGCCAGCGCATCACGCAACTGATCGACGTGCTCGCTCTCGAGCACATAAGGAGCGAGGATGCGCACTACGTTGGGATCGGCGCTCGTGCCCGTGAGGATATCGAGCCCCAGCAGCTCGGCTTGGACATCCTTGGCTGGGCGCGTCGTGCGCAGTCCCAGAAGCAATCCGGCTCCCTGCACGCTCACGACCGGACCCACGACACACTTGGCGCGGATCTCCGCCGATCGCTGCCGCACGTTCTCCAGCAGATTCTCGGACTCGATGACGTCGAGCACCGCTTCGACCGCCGCGCACGCCATCGGGCCGCCACCGAAAGTGGTGCCAAGCGCATCGATCTTCAGGTGTGCGGCGATGTCGTCGGAAACGAGCACTGCGGACACGGGAAAACCGGCTCCGAGCGCTTTCGCGGTGGTGATGATGTCGGGCCGAACACCGTACATGTTCGCGGCAAACGGATAGCCGGTGCGTCCGACGCCGCACTGCACTTCATCGAAGATCAAAACCGAGCCGGTCTCAGTGCAGCGAGACCGCAGCGCTTCCAGGAACGCTTTGGGCAGATCCACGGCGCCTGCGATGCCTTGCACCGGCTCGACAATGACTGCTGCCGTTCGCTCGTCGATGAGCGTGCTCAGCTTGTCGACGTCGCCCGGTGTGATGAAGGAGACGTCGAACGGCTTCTGCGGAAAGCCATACCACTTCTTGTCGGCGCCCCATGTCACCGCACCCGCTGCTGCGGTGCGTCCGTGAAAGCCGTTCTCCAATGCGACAACCTTGCCGCGACCCGTCACTTTGCATGCGAGCCTGAGCGCGTTTTCGTTTGCTTCCGCGCCAGAGTTGACGAAGAAGACGGTATCCAGACCAAGCCCGCAGAACTTCGCCAGCTTGGTTGCTGCGCGACGGCGCACCTCGAGCGGTACCGCATTGCTCTGGAAACAGAGCGCGCGTGCTTGTGTCGCCAGCGCTTCGACCCAACGCGGATGGTCGTAACCGAGCGCGGCAACGGCGTGACCGCCGTATAGATCGAGCACGCGACGTCCATCGGACGTGTGCAGATAGACACCTTTCGCGTTCACGATCTCGAGCGGCACTTGCGCGTAGACGGGCGCAAGGTGATCGGACCACTCGGAGCCGGCCGACTTCGCCTGATCTGATGCGTGGGTGCTCATCGTACTCATCTCTTATCCAGGTGCAGGCTGCGATCCGCGAGCCGCGGTCCTCGTCATCAGGTCCAACCCGGTGCCGGTGCGCTCAATCCTGCGGTCTCGTCGAATCCATAGGCGCGGTTGAGCCATTGCACCGCGCCGCCTGCTGCACCTTTCACGAGATTGTCGATTACACACATCACCGCGACGCTCGTGCCGTTGGCGACGGCGCTCATGAATGCGTAGTTGCTGCTCGCCACATCCTTCACGCGCGGCAACGTATCGGTCACGCGCACGAATGGCTTGCCACGGTAGAAGCGCGCAAGCTCTTCGAGCAGCTCCGGTGTCTTGATGGCGCGCCGCAGGTGCGCCTGCACGGTGACATGAATGCCGCGCGCGAACGGGCCTGAGTGAGGCACGAAGTTGAATTCCGCTGCGATGCTCGAGGTTGCGCGTGCGAGCGCTGCGATCTCCGGCGCATGGCGGTGTGCGAGCGGGTTGTAGGCGTAGAAGTCACTATGACGCTGCGGGTGATGGGTGCCTGCCGACGGAGTGCGGCCAGATCCAGTGCTCCCAGTCACGCCCGTGACGTACAGACGCGGTTCGATCAGATCGAGCTTCAAGAGCGGCACGCTCGCGAGCAGGACTGCGGTTGCGAAGCAGCCAGGATGCGCGACGTGCGGCGTGGAGAGCGTTTCGAGATGTTCCGGCACCGCGCACGTGAACTGCGGGATGCGCGCCGGCGCACCGTGTGCGCGTTTGTAGACGGCCTCGTAATCACTTGCGCTCGCGTAACGATAATCGGCCGAGATGTCGAACGCGCGTGCCCGCACGCCTGCCGCCTCGGCCGCGCTCAATACATCGTCGATCAGCTTGGCGGCCACGCCGTGTGGCGCCGCGGAAATGACTGCCGCCTCGGGCAGCTTGCCGAGCAAGCTCGTGATCGCCTCGAGGCTCGAGAACGTCAGGTCCGGGTAGACCGGAGCAAGATGAGCAAATGATTTCGCCACAGGCTCGCCGGGTTGGCTATCCGACAATACGGCTTTCAGCTGTAGATGTGGATGGTTTGCTACGAGACGGAGCACCTCGCCCGCGACGTAGCCGGTGCCGCCCAGAACAATGACTGGAAGTCGTGTCATTCCGCTGCCTCCGCAGTCGCCTTGTCGTTCAGGCCGATGGCCGCGATCACGTGATCAGCGAGCGCCGCACCATTCGTGATGGCGTTATAGGCCGGGACACCGAGCTGCTCACGGATGATGTTCACACCGACCGCATTGTCTGTCGCGCGCCCTGTTACCACCGTGGGCTCGATGCCGAAGCGCTCCCGCAAGAGCTTGACGCCGCCCCATGCCGCGACTGGGTCGTTCGCGGAAAGCACCACTGCCGTGAGTGCGGTGCGAATGTCGGGCGCCGAGAGAATGGCTTCGACCCCATATGCGCCCAGCAGCCCGTCGCCGAGCTCGAAGACGATGACGTCGGGTTCGCCGCGCGCCATCTCCGTCAAGAGTGCGCGCGTGATGGCCGGTCCGTTCTCCGGGGTTGTGGTGACGACGCCGAGATCGGTGAAGATCATGCTGCGGCGGGCGCCAGCATCCTCCATTGCAAGGATGTCACGTCGCAAGGAGACACCCGTTGCCTTGAATGCGTGCACGTTCAGGCCGCGATGGCGCATGCGTGAGACGATGGCACAGGCTGCTGCGGTCTTGCCGGCTTCCATGCAGGTTCCTGCGAGCGCCACGACTGGCACGCCGCGCGTATCCAGCCGCGCATTTGGGTCGAGCCGCTTGTAGCCCACACGGGCAGGTACGCCGATACGCTCGCCGAGATAGGGAAATTGCAGCACGACGCCGATGACGCGCGCATCGAAAGGACGGCCTTTCTCGGGGTTGATCGAGTCGACGACACCGAGCACGCCGCCGATGTTCAGCACTTGAAGCACATCGCCCGGCTTGACGGATTTGGGGAGATGCCCCGAGTAGCCGAACAGCGCCTGGCGATGTCCGAGCGCGCCCACGATGATGTCGCCTTTCGACAGCTTCGCCATGCGTCCGCTCGTGAGCTCGAGCGTGTTGTACGTCGACTTGTTGTTGAGAATCTCGGCCACGAGCACGATCCCTTCTTCACACGGGATATCGGTCGTGGCGACGCGCAACTCGCGGCCCAGATTGAGCGCTTGAGTGATCGAGGCGATCTTATCGACGACGACAGTCTTCATCATTGGGCCACCAGGCGTCTCGAGAGAGTCGAGCGTGCGCACAGTCAGTTCTTGCCGGCTCGGGCCCAGAACATGCCGGGTAAGCCGACCATCTTGGAGAAACCGAGCGCGTCGGCTGCAGTCCATTCGCCGGCCGCTTCACCGTAGACGCCCTTGGACGCGGCCATGAGCGAGTACGGCGAGGTCACTCCTTCGATGAACGCGTTGCCAGGTCGGTACAGCACTTTCACCTCGCCGGTGACACGCGCCTGAGACGCGACAAACAATGCCTCAATATCGCGACAGACCGGATCCAAGTGCTGTCCCTCGTGGACCAAGTCGCCATACACGCTGGAGAGCATGTCCTTGATGCGTTGCTGGCGGCCGGTCATGACCAGCTTCTCAAGCTCGCGATGCGCATTGATCAGCACTTCCGCCGCCGGCGCTTCGAACGCGACGCGTCCTTTGGTGCCGATGATCGTATCGCCGAGGTGTATGCCTCGCCCGATGCCGAACTTGGCGCCGATCGCTTCGAGGCGCTCGATTAGCGTGACCGGATCGAGCCGCGTGCCATCCAGACTGACGGGGATACCTTGCTCGAAGCCGATGGTGTGCGATTCAGGTGGTTGCGGATCGGTGAACGCCGTCTTCGACAGTACCCAGGCATCCTCGGGAATGCTGTCGTGCGAGGTGAGCGTCTCCTTGCCGCCGATGGTCACGCCCCAAAGGCCGCGATTGACGGAGTATGCGGCACCATAAGGCGGGATCGGCAGGTTGCGTTCCTCCAGGTATTTCAGCTGCTCAGGACGCTTGAATGCTTGATCGCGCACGGGGGCGAGAATCGTGAGCTCCGGCGCAAGCGTGCGCAGCGCAACCTCGAAGCGCACCTGGTCGTTCCCCGCGGCCGTGCAGCCATGCGCGACCACCTTCGTGCCGATCTTGCGCGCGTGCTCGGCAATCGTCTGGGCCTGCATGACGCGCTCAGCGCCCACGCACAGCGGATACATGTGCCCGCGCTTCACGTTCCCCATGATCAGAAACTTGATCACTTGATCGAAGTACGCCTTGCGCGCGTCGATCTGAACGTGCTCCTTCGCACCGAGAGCGCGCGAGCGTTCCGCGAGCACTTTGGCTGCTTCCGCATCGATGCCGCCCGTGTCGACGGTCACCGTGATGACGGGCCGCCCATAGGTGGCGCTCAGCCAGGGCACGAGAAAAGACGTGTCCAGGCCGCCCGAGAACGCGAGAAGAATAGGGTCATTGCTGGCAGGTAGAGTCATTTGTTTCTCAAGGATTGATGTCAGGGAACAGGCGGTTCAGCAGCGAACGCTCGCGTGCTCGCGAGCCCGCTACCTGCGCTCCGCCAGCCTCGTGTTGACGTTAGGGAAGATCTCGCGCAGCCGCTGCATGAGCCTGCGCTGATCGCGTTCATTCGCAGTAGCGATGAAAATCGTGTCGTCGCCCGAGATCGTGCCGACGACCTCGGGCCAGTTCGACTTGTCGATGGCCACGGCCACGCTCTGCGCGGTGGCTGTCGTCGTCTTGACGACCGTGAGCGAAGGGCCGGCCGTGCGTGCATCCAGGACGAAGTTTGTGATCGCCTCGAAGTGATTCGCCGCGAGCGCGTCGTCCGGCACGACGTAGTGATCGCCGACCTTGGCCACGCCGAGCTCCCGCAAGTCGCGGCTGACGCTAGATTGCGTGGCATCGAAGCCATGCTTGCGCAGCGCCTTGACGAGCTCGTCCTGACTGCGCACGGTCGATTCGCGCAGGATGCGCAGAATCGCGGCGCGTCGGGAGACGGATTGGTGAATCTCAGCGGACATGCTCACAAAAAAGCGGCGCTCGGTCGCGTGCATAAAAACGCGCCAATCGTGCATAAATATGCGCATGCTGTCAACGGCTGGGGTGGCACACCGCGGCGACTTCGCGATAAGAGCCCGCTCGCGAGCCTCAACGTGCCAGGCCTCGCGCCAGCTTACGCGCTCGCCAAAGGCCGTCGAGCGCATAGATCGCGAGCGCCGTCCAAATGAGCGCAAAACCGATCAAGCGCGGTCCTGCGAACGGCTCGTGAAAAATGAAGACCGCGACCAGCAGCTGCAGCGTCGGAGCAAGGTACTGCAGCAGTCCGACAGTCGAGTACGGAATGCGGCGCGCACCGTACGCAAAGAGCACGAGCGGAATCGCTGTCAAAGGTCCGCCCAGCACCAGCAAGAGGTCGAGCGTCAGTCCTTGATGGCCCATCGCGCCCACGCCGGCGATCTCGCACCAGATCAAGTAGGCCAACCCGATCGGAAACAACAACAGCGTCTCGCTGGCGAAACCGGCCAGTGCGTCGACCTGTACCACTTTGCGCACGAGCCCATAGAACCCGAACGTCAGCGCGAGCCCGAGGGCAATCCAGGGGAGATGACCAGCGGTCCAGGTGAGATAGGTGACGCCGACGGCTGCGATGGCGACCGCTGTCCATTGAATTGGATTGAGCCGTTCGCGCAGCACGACGACGCCGAGCACCACGTTGATGAGCGGATTGATGAAGTAGCCGAGGCTCGTTTCGACGACCCGCTCGCTGACGATGCCGTAAATGTAGATCGTCCAGTTCGCGCTGATGAGCGCTGCGCTCGCAAGCAGCCGCCAACGTACGTTCGGGTTGCGGAGCGCCGCACGCACCTCCGCGAGTCCGCTGCGCAACGCAAGCCAGGCGAACGCAAACAAGCAACCCCATACGAGCCGTTGCGCGGGTACCTGTAGTACGGGGACGCGCTCGAGTGCTTTCATGTAGAGCGGCAACAAGCCCCAAATCAAGAAAGCACTCGCAGTGGCAGCGAGTCCGCGAAGATCCATCGAGGCAGAGTTGAAAGCTGGAGAGGTCACAAGGTGCAGCAGAGTACCGCTTTGAGGGCCTGCCCGAGAAGAGTCACTGTGACGCGCGGGCCCGGCACCGACAGGGTCGCTCGCGCGTTGCTGGTGCACGGAGCTCGCGAAACCGTTACTTTGGCATTCTATGCTGCAAGCCGCATCTGATGAGCACGATACTCAAACTTGCCCGCCGATTGCTCGCTGTGTCGCAGACGGGGCTGCACTTCGCCCGCGAGGAGTACGACCGCGAACGCTACCGCGAGGTTGCGGATATCGCGACGCGTCTGCTCGCGCTCGAGTCTTCGCACAGCGCGCAGGACCTGCACGGAGCTTGGTTCGTCGAGGATGGTTATGCCACTCCGAAGATCGACGTCCGCGGAGCGTGCTTTCGTGAAAACCGAATCCTGCTCGTGCGTGAGCGTAGCGATGGCAAATGGACGCTCCCTGGCGGGTGGGCCGATGTCAATGATTCGCCGTCTGGCGCCGTCGAGAAAGAAATTGAGCAGGAGTCTGGCTTCACGGCACGCGCGGTGAAGCTCGCAGCGGTATACGATCGCGACAAGCACAATCATCCCGCCTATCTCTTTCATCTCTGGAAAATGTTCTTCGTCTGCGAGATCACTGGCGGCGAAGCAAGACCCAGCTACGAGACGATCGATGTCGACTTTTTTCCGCTCGATCGGTTGCCCGAGCTGTCGACCGGCCGCACGACCGCCACGCAGATTCTTCGCATGTATGAGCACCACTTGCGGCGCGAGCTGCCGACGGAGTTCGATTAACAGGCTGTGGACGGTAGGCTGTAGGTGCTAGATGAGCGCGCACCTGCGCGCTTCCTTCTACAGCCTAGAACCTCCTGCCTAGCGCTCGATCGTATATTCCAAGTCCGCGCTCTGTGCTTCGCCCGATTCGGTGCGCAGAACCCAATGATCGCTGAGCGTATAGCGCAGCTTGAGCGTGTTGATGGACTCGGTCAGCGAGATGCCGTAGCTGATGAACAGGCGCGGCGACAGGAATTTGCCCAGGACGAGCGACGGGTTCGCGTGGCCTTCAGCAGTGACGTAATTCTCAATCCCGACTTCTTCCAGACCGAGCCGTCGGCCGAGCTGCGACGCGAGAAATCCGCCGCCCTGCAAGGCCAGCGAATTGTCCGGCGTGTCGGTGTCGCGCACGGTCGCGCTGTCCACGGACTTGCCCACCAACAGATAAGAGACGATCTGCGTATGCGGCATCGACGGGTCGGAGAAGAGGGTCAGTCGCGGCGAGCGCAGCGTGCCCCGGACGTGCAAGCCGACCGTCACCGTGTCGATGCGTCGTCGCGCTTCGATATCGAGACCGGGGTCTTCGAGCGGAGCGTTGTCGAAGAGCAATTGTCCGCGATTGATCTCGAGCTGCTGCCCGTAGGCTTCGTAGCGGCCTTCGGCAACGCGTAGCTCGCCGCGTCCCGTCGTGGCCGCGCCTGTGCGGATATTGGTCGTGACGCCGCCTTCGATGCGCGCATGCAGACCGAACGCATCGACGCGCACGTCATCTCCCATCTGCACGCGCACCTCGCTGTTGACTCGGAAGCGCCCCTCGCGCTCGGCCGGATGCTCGCCGACGTAGCGCGCATCGCTAGAGGCTTGCACAGCGCCGGACAGTCGCGCGGGTTGCACGCGGGCGCTTGGGATCAATACGTCGCCGCGTACCAGGATGTCGTTGCCATCGATCTCGAAGCGAAGGTCGGGTGATGCAACGATCCGGTACTCGGGCAGATCGGCGATCAAGAGATCTCGACCTCGAAGGCGCATCTGACCGGAGGAAGCCCCGTTGCGCCATCTCAGGTTGCCGTCGACCTCGAGACGGCCTTCGCCGGCATTGCCGGCGCCGGCGAAGCTCAGATGATTGCCGTCGATCCGTGCGACCAGATCCAGGTCGCGCAGCGCGAAGTTCGTTCGATACGAGTCGAGCTCGGCGTTCGATAGCTCGATCCGTCCATTCAGTTCCGGTGCGGCAAGCGTGCCGTGCACCTGCGCCGTCGCCGTGAGCACACCTGCCGCTCGATCGATCTCAGGGAAGAGCAGCGGCAGCAAGTTCGCATCGGCGGCTCGGGCGCGCAGGTCGCCGGTGAGCGGCAAGCTGAGCAGATCGTTGCTGCCGTCTCGCGCGAGCTGCAGGTTCGTGTGAAGGAATGTGTCGGTGAAGGCTTGGATGCCGAACGACAGGGTGATGCGCTCCGGCAATGCCACCAGATGCATGCCGCCCGTGCCGAGGTTGAGCCGTTCCGGCTCGGCGCCTGGAGGACGATAAATGATGGCAGCGTCGCTGATCTTCATGCCGGCTTCGCCTTGCCAGGGCTGACCGGGGGCGCCGAACGCATGCGCGCTTCCTTCGATGCGTCCTGCGTACTCCAATTCCGCTTTCGGCGATGGCAGCACCATTGCAAGCGGGATCTCATATCCTGACACGGCCGCTTCCCAGCGCCCTCCGCGACGCCATTCGCCGCGAGCGCACAACCGGCCGTGTGCGATCACGTAGCAGAGATCGGTAAGCGCTGCGCGATCGCGCGCTACCAGCACCGACGCGGCCTCTGCGATCTCAAGCGCTTGCGCCGGGTCGTCGCGAGTCACCCGCGAGTCACGGATACGCGCCGTCCACGCTCTGCGCTCGTACGTCCCGTCGAGCTCCATGTACGCGTGGGGTGACGTGCGACCCGATGCGCTGTCGTGCGCGTCGATACGAATGCGATGATCGAGCAGGGTGCCTTCGGCGTGCGCTTGCAGGGAGTCGAGCACGCGCTTGCCGTAGCCGATGCGTTCGGCGTTGAGTGAGACGCGTGACACCTCGGTATTCGAGACATCGACTTCGCCTTCAAAAGAGAGACGCGCTGCGGACCAGTCGCGATAGCGCACGGCACGCGCGTTCAGATGCGCCGACACGTAGGGGGTATCACGCCGCCCTCGTGCGTTGCCGCGAAACGTGATCGCGCCGCTCGCGTCGTTCACGAGATCGCCGAGGTCCCGTGTGCTCAGACTCCAACGCGCTGCAATCTCGTCGGCGAGCCACGCATCGAGCGCCAATCGAGAGCTGCCGAAGGCAATACGCGCGCGACGAATGTCGACACGGTCACCGCTGCGCGCGAGCGCGCCCGACGCGCGTAGTGGCTGACCTCGCAGCCGCCCGTGCAAGCTCGACACCGCCAGCTCGAACGCCGCCTTGCGGTCAAGCCCCATGCCGGTTGCGGATGCTTCGAAGCCGATGCGTCCGGGAAGCTGGGGATGAAGAGCGCCGATGTCGAGATCGCGCGCCACCGCGTGCAAGCTCCACTTGCGCGGCTGTCCGAACGTGAGCTTGCCTTCCCCAATCGCACGACCGTTCAAGAGCTCGATGTCGTAGCTGGAGATCGAGAGCGCTTCCTCGTCGATGACGCCGCTTACCGTGCCTCGCGCCGCCGGGATTTTCGGTCCCGTGACTTCGGCTTGCACTTTGAAATCGTACGGAAGCGCGCCGCGCACCTCGGCTTGGCCCTGGGCGCTGTGCAGGAGGGCTGTATCGCGCAACGGCCATTGCAGATCGCTCCAACGCGCGGTCAAGCTCAAACGCGGCGGGCCGCCCTCGAATGCGAGCGAGCCGTGCGTGTAGAGCTTCAACTGCGAGTCGGGTAACGTCAGCACGCTCGAGCGAACGTGCAAGGTCCGGTCGGCGACTTGCCCATGCGCATCGATGCCGACTTGCTCTAGGCCGTATTCGGGCACGCTGAAGCGACCGGTCGCACGGATTTCATCGCGCTCCAGCTCGATCTCGAGCGCGATATCTGCAAACGAGAACGGCGGCTGAGCAAGCCAGGGCGCCAGCGAGAAGGCAGGCGAGCTCACTGTGCCCGTAAGCCGCCATTCTTCCTCTTCGCGCACGAGGAGCCCTCGCGCCGCGATGGCGCTCGGCCGATCGATCGTCCCTTCGATCGTCATGCGATCGACCGTCCCGCCTAGCTTTGCTTGCAAAGCGACGCTCAAGTCCGGTCGCGCTTCGATCGTCCCTTTGGCATCGAGCGCGATGCGCAAGGGTCGCGCCGCCATGAGCCGCAGCGATCCGTCGGCAGCGAACCGCTCGGCAGCAATCGCGAACTGCCGCACATGCAGACGTCGTGGGCTGATGGTCACGTGTCCGCTCACCTCGTCCGCTTCGATGGAGCGCCCGTCGACATGGACGTAACGAACGTTCTGCAAACGCACGCCACGCGCATCGATGCGCAGCGAAGACGGAAGAAAACGTGGCACTTGCCGCGACGGCGGCGAGTCAACCGCGCGCAGCGTCACCTCGACGTCGCGCGCACTGAGCGAATCCGTACGGACCGTCTGCACCAGCAGGCCGAGCTCCTGCAGGTCGATTTCGATATCACTGGCGACGACGCGCACCCTCGGAAGATCGAGCTCGAGACGACGGACGCTGAGAGGTCCGGCCAATCTGCCGGCGAGACCTTCGATACGGATGCCCTTGCGTTCAAGCACGTGCAGCTGGCTGGCAGCGAGCGACACGCCGAGCGGCGTGTAGAACAGCACGAACATTGTTGTGCTCGACAAGAGCAGCAGCGCGACGATGATGAAAATGCGCGTGCGCATCAGAACTGCGTCGAGATGTAGAGGTGCAGGCGCGGGCTGCGGCCGGACTGCGACAGCGCCTGAGCGACGTCAACCCCGAAGCTCGCCACGGCGATGCGATAGCGCACCCCGAGCCCCACCGAGTATTCCAGCTGCGGGTCCGAGAAGTCGTCGAAGGCGTTGCCGAAGTCGTAGAAGGCGGCGACACCAAAATTGCGCGGCAGGTCGCGCACGATCTCGATGCTCCCAGTCACGAGATGTCGACCGCCGACTCCTCCTTGTGAGAGCTCGTTCAAGCCGAAGCCGCGCACGCTGCGCTCGCCGCCTGCAAAGAACCGCTGTGAGGCCGGCAGCTCGGAGAAACGCGCTACGCGGCTGACGCCGAGCTCGCCCCGCAAGTGCAGGTGCCAGAGCTCCGCGAGGTCGAAGACACGCTCGCCGAACAGACGCAGCTGCAGGAAAGATGCGTCAGAGCCCAGCGTGCTGGGGGAGCCACGCAGCTCGGCGTAGAAGTAGTACGGTCGCACACGCCCGCCGACGACATAACTCGGCAGCGTCGAGTAACTGATGCTGGGGATCAAATAGAAGTCTTCTTTCGTCCGGCGTAGTCCCGTCGGATCGATCTCAGTCGTCCGTTCGTTTGACAGTCGCAGGGACAAGACGCGCTGCCAGCGTCCGAGCGCTTCGGTGAGACCTGCACCAATCTCGGCGCGCTCGCTCAACGTTTCGCCGAGCTCCTCTTCGGCGAGCGCCGTCGAGAACTCGAGCTTCTCGAGCGCGACGTCCATGACAGGAATCACATACCGTCCTCCGATCTGTTTCAGGACCGAGGAACCGATGAGCTCCACTTTCGAGCGGTGTCCGCTCTCGTTGACACGACGGTTGTCCCAGCTGAAGCGACCGCGTACGCGGGTGTCGGTGCCGTAACCCAAGCTCGTCGCAAAACGATGTTTGCGGTTCGGCTCCGCGATGATGGTGACCGGAACCGTGCGCTCGATCCGATCGGGCTCGCCGCTCTCGATGTCCACGGTGGAGAAATAGAGACTGTCGTCGAGCACGTACTGCGTGCGCAGCAGCGAGTCGAGCGTATAGGGGTCGCCCGTGCGCATGCGCAACATGCGGCGCATGGCCTCATCTGTGATGACGTCCTGCGCGATCGTGATCTCGCCGTACCGATAGCGCTCGCCCGTATCCAGCTCGAGCGTGACTGTCGCAAGGCGTTCCGCACGATCGATCAAGAGCTCGCTCTTGCTGAAATGCGCATCGAGGTACCCCTCGTTCTGCGCTGCGCGCAGCAGCTCGCTCTTGACGCGCTCATACGTCCCGTGATTCAGCCGCAATCCGGGCTTGAGCGCCTGCGCCTCGATGATGTCCCGTAGAGGACGCAGGCCCGCGCCCGCCCCGACGACGCGAATGTCGACTTCGGACAATCTGACGGGGCGGCCCGGACGCACATGCAGGGTGACGTGCCAGTCGTCGCCTTGCGGCTCGATGGTGTAGCTCACCTCGGGCTCGTAGTAGCCGAGAGGCTCCAGCGCTGCGCGCGTTTCGTCGACGATCCGACGCTGCAAGCGCGCCATCGTCTCCGCCGAGACATCGTCTCGATCCGCGTAGCGCGTCAGGCTCAAGAAGGCACGGATGTTCGTCTCGACAGCAGGCGTGACATCCGGAATATCGATCGTGATGCCCGCGCTGACGGGCAGCGAGCAGATGAACGCCAGCGAAGCGCACACCCCGTAGGCAAGGAGCTCTGCTAGTGAACAGCGACGTCGACCGGCACGCCGCACCGCACGCTACTCCGGCGAAGTGTCGAACGAACTGTCCGTCGCGATCGCCTCACCCGGGTTCTCTGCCTCGAACCACACCTCCGGCACTTCGGCGCTCGTGAACTCGAAGCGCGAGCTGCCGGTTTGGACGCCTGCAGGGTCGAATCGGCGCTCCTGCACGACGGTGCGACCGGTGCGCTCGACGAGAACAACGGTCGAGCAACGTGTGCCGTAACGTTCATGCAGGATGAAGGGAGCCGATACGACACGTTCCCAGTCGAGGGGCAGACCCGTGGACGGTAGCTCGGAATCGGAAGCCGGCTCGCGATCGGCGAGGATCTCGAACAGCGTTTCCGCAGATACCTCCGGGTCGCGCAGCGCGGCTTGGAAACGAGCGCGCGTGCGTACGACCTTGGGCCAAGGCGTATCGAGCGCGTGATTACTGAGCCCGTAGATCCCCGGCGCGAGTGCCTGCGGCGCGTTACTGCCGCGATTAGAGAAGTAATAGAGGGCGCGTGCCCCGCCGACGAGGAGGTTGAAGCCGGAATAACGCGGAGCGGCACCACGCAAGTCGTCGAGGAATTCTTTCGGCGAAGTGGCGCCCGTGAGAAAGCGCGGCACGAGCAGCCCGCGCGACGGTGCGCCTTCGACGGGTGCTTGCAAGTCGCGGTAGTTCGTCACGACTCCGAAGCGACCCGAGCGCGCGACACCAAGCCATGTTCCGCCCGCCTTCAAGTCCCGCCCGGCCAGGATGCGCGGATCATCCTGCCACCAGCCAAGCGGCGCGGACGGCCGATCATGGAACTCGTCGCGATTTCCGGCGAGTACCAGGCGATATCGTGGGTGCACCTTCCAGGCTAAGACGAGCAGGCACATTCGACGTGGTGATCCAGATTTCCTTCAGGCCACAAAGGATGCACTACGTTGCTGAACGCAGCGTGAGCGCAATCGTTGACATGCGATTGTGACGAGCCGTGACCGGTGAGTCACGTGTCGGCTCAACGGTTCGTGCTGACCATTCTGACGTGAGGTTCCTGACGCAGGGGCGTGGCGGCCTTTGAGTCGTACCACTCTTCGATCAGTCGGAAGGAGATCGAATGGGCGGGCGGTAATCCGATCTCGCCCCGCGCGAGCTGTTCTCTGGTCACCCAGCGAGCGTCCTCGAGCTCGCCGTCCAGCAGCCGAATCGGCTGGGCGCGCGCCGTCGCCATGAACCCGAGCATGAGGGAGGATGGAAAGGGCCAGGGCTGAGAAGAGTGGTATGAGACGGTTTCGACCGTCACACCGGTTTCTTCCTTGACCTCCCGCATGACCGCGTCTTCCAAGCTTTCTCCGGGCTCGACGAAGCCTGCGATCGTGGAGTATCGGCCGGGTGGCCAGGAGGGCTGCCGTCCGAGCAGGGCGCGCTCGCCGTCTGTGACGAGCACGATGATGGCTGGATCGATGCGAGGGAAGACTTGGTTGCCGCACTCGGGATTGGTGCATTGGTGAACGTGGCCTGCCTGGATCGCGCGCATCGGCGCGCTGCAACGTCCGCAGAAGCGATGGCGCTCGCGCCAATAAAGCATCGCCCGCGCGTATGCCAGCAGGCCCGCCTCGTGCGCAGGGAGCTCGCCGGCGATGGAGCGCAGATCGCGCGCTTCGACATCGTCACCGAGCGGCGGCAGCTCGGGCGAGGTCAGCGACACGGCGAAGCAGGCACGCTGCTCGATCGCGCCGAGCAGCACGACGTCGCTGAGATCGATTTGAACGCTCCGGCGCAGATCCGAGACGACGCACGCGGTGATCGCCTCGCGCGTGCACCGCACGAGACATTGATCGCGCCACACCGGAACGAACAGGCTGCGCGGATCCTCCAGCGCCGCGCGCAGGCGCGTCTCGTCCTTGCGCCAGTGCACCACGCGATCGATGTACGGGCCACCGAGAGGATTCGCATCCGAGCGTGAGATGGTCATGCCGTCAGTCTATCAGCGCAATGCGCTAGCGGTGCGCGCAGTGACTGTCGACGGTGCGATGAAGATACGACCGATCGCAAGATGCGCTGGGGCCGCTGTCGGGGCATTTCCTTCAGCCTGCAGGAAGGGCAGGTCTGTTTCAGGACCGTGGTGCGATCGTGTAGGTAGCGCGCGCTGCATCGTCGGCAACGCAGCATGCTCAGATTCCTGTTCTGCAGCAGTAAGTGCAGCAGGAACCAACCATGCTCGAACGAGATCTCGCTCTCGGGTGCGATCTGCACGAACGTTTCGTACGCATCGCAGAACTGCTCGACATAGACGAGCCGGTCCGCTATGGGTCGAGCCGCGCTCAAGAGACCGAACACTGCGAATAGACTCGCGAGCAGTGAGGACTCGAAGAGCACCCGCGGGTTGCGTGTGAAGAAGGCAATGCGGCGCGGTGACTTGCCACGATGACGGCGCATGCGAATCGAAGGTTGGTGTCGCGCGTATGCCTGATACAGACAGCGGATGCGATCGTCCGTCAGGCCCGTGCAGAGCCGAATCGTGCAGGTACGAGCCTCGTGACGGATCATCCGTAATGCCAAGTCGTGGCGCTTGCGCTCGTCGAAATAGCGTTCGTTGCTGATGTGCATGGACGTCTCCTTGTCTCATCGGGTTGTCTCATCGGGCAGCGGGCGCTGGGAATTGGGCTAGGACCGCACGTAAGTGCGCTATGGGTGCTCTTGCCGCCGATTTCCGATCTCCACGGCGCGCGTCTCGCGCGCCGACTCCAGCTCCACCGCGACCAGCTGCAAGCCCAAGAGCTGAGTGGTTGCGAGCCGTGCGCGGTCGTCTTCTCGTGCAAACCGTAACAAGTCCGGCCAGAAGCACGGATTGGCGGGCCATCGCGGCGTCAGCACGCGGCTATGCTCGAGCGCCAGCTTCTTGAGCAGCCACAGCGGCGCGCTTGCAAGCCATGTGCGTGCTGCGTCTGTCATTGCATAGACGACGCGTGCCGCGAGCGGGCTCGTGTTCGCCACATGCCACGCTTGCAGCAGCACGGTTTCGCAGAAGAGGGCCTCGGCGGACACCTCGCTTGGGCGATAGCGCTCTGAGGCGACGAGTGCCATGACCGAGCACGGATCGCGCCAGCAACGTGAATGATCGAGCCTGAGCGAGTAGAGCGCGTAAGGCGCCGCAGCCAAGCGGGCCCGCTGATCGTGCGAAAGCTCGCGCAGTTGGGTGCCAATGCTCCGAGCACAAGGGTTGCCATCGAGATCGTCCGATGCAAACGATCCGGTGGCCAAGAGCTCCAGATAATCGCTGTTCAGCGCGTGAATGCGCGCAAGCAGATCGCTGGGAAGAACAGGGCTACGATAGCCCGGCACACGTTCCATGTGTCGCGAGATCATCGTGGTGCTTCCTGCACTGCCGTGGAGACGGCAACGAGCATATACACGGTCCGTGGCCGACGCAAGCGTCCTGGAGAGTACCCTCCGCCAGGAAAGCCTACGTTTCGCTTCGCGAGGATGCCTCAACACAAGCACGGCAATGCGCGCCCGTGCCCAACTACCGGAGCAGCTACTTCGCTCGGCGCAGCGCGGCTGCGCGGTAGAGCGCGCCGTGGCCGAACTTGGCGCGGATCTGATCGATGGTCGCATCGAGCTCGCGCTCTCGTTCTTGCTCGGGCGAGGCGAATAGCTCGAGTTGCGGCACGGCCGACAGATCACGAGCAGCCACCCCGAGCAGTCGCACGGCTGCGTGAGGCTGCTCCTGGTGCCATTCATTCAGCAGGCGACCGGCAGCCGACAAGATGGGACGGGTCTGCTGTGTTGCTGGCTGTAGCCGGGCCTGTCGTGTATATGTCTTGAAGTCGTTGCGTCGGATCTTCACGACCACTAGGCCGGCGAGCCAGCCCTGCGCACGCAGTCGCGATGCCGTGCGATCGGCAAGGCGCGCGAGCTGATCGTGCAGCGTGCGTACGTCGGTGAGGTCGGTATCGAAGGTCTCTTCCGAGGAAATCTGTTTCTCGTCCCATTCGGCGATCACCGGTCGATCATCGATGCCTGCAGCACGTGCTTTCATGAGCGCGACATAGCGACCGAATATTGGTCGCAACAGTGCGTCCGGTGCGGCACGTAGCTCCTTGAGCGTGCGAATGCCGATGCGTTCGAGCTGCAGCGCGGTCTTGTTGCCGATGCCGAAGAGCTTGCGCACGGACAGCGGATCGAGGAGCTCCGTGACCGCCTCGGCAGGCACGACCACGAGCCCATCCGGCTTGCGCAGATCGGAGGCAATCTTCGCGACCAGCTTGTTCGGAGCGACCCCGACGGATGCCGTGAGACCAGTTTGCTCGCGGATGCGTTGCTTGATCTGCGCAGCGATCGCATCCGCCGGACCGAACGCGCGCAGACTTTGCGTCACATCGAGAAATGCCTCATCGAGCGACAAGCCTTCGACGATCGGGGTGAAAGCGTGGAAGATGTCGAAGACGACCCGCGATACCTCTCGGTAGCGCTCGAAACGGGGCCGCACGCAGATCGCATGTGGACAGCGTCGTAATGCCTCGCGCATCGGCATCGCCGAATGCACGCCGAACTTCCTGACTTCGTAGCTCGCAGCCGCGACCACGCCGCGCGGACCCGTGCCGCCGACGATGAGCGGCTTGCCACGCAAGCTTGGGTCATCAAGTGCCTCGACGGACGCGTAGAACGCGTCCATGTCGACGTGAAGAATCGCGCGCGAAGCCATACAGCTGTATCGGTACACGTCGCCCTCGAGCGGGTGCCGATGCGGACGTCATCGGTGCGTTGCGGGCAACGTGATCGGCTTGCAACGTTGGTCGCCCACGACGATACATCATGCAGTGCTCGCGCGCTGTGCTCTCATCTCCGGTGCGTGACGCTCGGCGGCCATCTCTTCGGATGTAAAGTCGTCCACGTGAATGATCTCCATGACGCGGCGGTCGTACTCGCGCAGCGTGGCAGCTTCCGCTTCTGACAGGATGCCAGCTTCCAACGCCTGTTCGATCTGACCGGGCAAGTCGAGCGCCGTGACGCGGCCGGTCTTGATGCCTTCGACGCGGATACGTCGCTCGAGTGGCTCGGCGGTGTCGGCAAGCACTAGAGCCTCGTGCAATTGGCCGAGCGGGTTGCCGGGCTCCACGGTGCGATAGATACCGTCCGTCAGCCGATCGCGCGTCATCGTCGAGCGCAGCAACTGAGCGACGATGTCGTAACCAATGCGATCGTGAGGTGCGTGATACGTCATTCCACGCGGGAAGATGAAGAAGCGCATGAGAGCGGCGAGCACAGGGTTGGGAAAATTACGCAGGAAGAGGTGCAGCTGTTCCTGAGCTCGATACAGCAGCGTGCGGCAAGCCCATTCCACGAGCGGCAAGTCTTCCTCCGGCCGACCCTGATTCTCGTAGTGCTTGAGCACCATCGACGCCAGATACATGCACGAGAGCACATCGCCCAGCCGCGCCGACAAGCTCTCCTTCTTTTTCAGGTATCCGCCGAGCGCCAGCATCGCCACGTCCGTGGCGAACGCGAACGAGGCGCTGAAGCGATTGATGTGCTGATAGAAGCGCTGTGTGGGGCCGGTGTCGGGTACTCGCGAGAAGCGCGCCAGCGTGAGCGCCATGATGAGCGAGCGCACTGCGTTGCTGATCGTGAAGCCGATGTGGGCGAAGAGCGCCTCGTCGAATTCCCGCAACCCCTTGCGCTTGTCCTTTTCTCGTGCGGCGTTCATCTCGCGCAGCACGAACGGATGACAGCGGATCGCGCCCTGACCGAAGATGATGAGGCTGCGTGTCAGCAGGTTGGCCCCTTCGACCGTGATGGCGATCGGGACGACCTGATAGCCGCGCGCGAGATAATTCTTCGGACCCAAGCAGATGCCCTTGCCGCCGTGGATGTCCATCGCATCGTTCGCAACAAGGCGCCCGAGCTCGGTCACGTGGTACTTCAGCATTGCCGACGGCACCGACGGTTTCTCGCCGCCGTCGATCGCGCCGGTCGTCACGGAGCGGGCGGCATCCATGATGTAGGTGTACCCAGCCATCCGCGCCAGCACCTCGGCCACGCCTTCGAACTGGCCGATGGGTAGATTGAACTGGCGGCGGATGCGCGCATAAGCGCTCGTGGCAAACACCGCCGCCTTCGCGCCGCCGGTTGCGTTTGACGGCAACGATATACAGCGACCGACCGAGAGCTGCTCGACGAGCATGCGCCAGCCCTGTCCTGCCATCTTCGGCCCGCCAATGATGAAGTCCACCGGGACGAAGACGTCCTTGCCTTCGATCGGGCCGTTTTGGAACGGGATGTTCAACGGGAAATGTCTGCGCCCGATCTTGATGCCCGGCGTGTTACGTGGGATCAGCGCGCACGTGATGCCATAGTCGGTACGGTCACCGCCGAGCAGGTGGTCGGGATCATAGAGCTTGAAGGCGAGCCCGATGACGGTCGCGACCGGTGCGAGCGTGATGTAGCGCTTCGAAAAGTTGAGCCGGATGCCGATCACCTCACGGCCTTCGTAGACGCCTTTGCATACCACGCCTGTGTCGGGGATCGAGGCGGCATCCGAGCCTGCGCGTGGGCCGGTCAACGCGAAGCAGGGGATCTCTTCACCCCGTGCAAGCCGCGGCAGGTAATACTCGCGCTGTTCCTCCGTGCCGTAATGCAGGAGCAATTCGGCCGGCCCCAGAGAGTTCGGCACCGCCACCGTGGAGCTGACAGTGGTCGAACGGCTCGCAAGCTTCATGAGGACACACGAGTGCGCGTAAGCGGAAAACTCCAGACCGCCGTACTTCTTCGGGATGATCATGGCGAAGAAGCCCTTGGTCTTCAGAAACTCCCAGATGTGCGGCGGCAGATCGGCGCGACGGTGTGTGATCTCCCAGTCGTCGATCATGCGGCAGAGCTCTTCGCAGGGTCCGTCGAGAAAGGCTTGCTCTTCCGCTGAGAGCTTCGGTGCTGCTGCGGAAAGCAGCTTCTCCCAGTTGGGATCGCCAGTGAACAGCTCGCCATCCCACCACACCGTGCCCGCTTCGAGCGCGTCCTTCTCTGTTTGTGACATGGAGGGCAGCATGCGGCGATAGGTGCGCAAGAACGGACGCGTGATGAAGCGGATCCGGACCGCGTCTATGTTGAGCAGGACGAGCAAGGCCAGGATCAGCCACAGCACGATCATCCACGGCAGGCTTCCGTCGCCGAAGAGTGCGTAGACGAACAGCGCAGCGCCATAGGCAACCGTCGCCGCGAGAAGCGAGACGCGCTGATACGCGAGGACGAGCGCACCGATCAGAAACAGCAAGAACCAGAGAACACTGCCCACTGGAACAACTCCGCGCTGAGGGTTTCGGATCACCGCAACCCATGTCGAGTCAGTGCCAGTGACACTAGCTCGTGCGCTCGCGAGCGGCAAGCTGAGCGTGGTGGGAAGGGAGTGGGGGAATGGGGAATGGGGAAGGCGTGTTCCCCATTCCCGTGTCCCGTTCATGAGCTCGCGTGTCGCGAGTCGCGAACCGGACTGGCTCTCGGCGCTTGGCTGTTGACCGGAGCTCTTATATATGCGCGGCTGCGCGCCTATGCAGCCTAACCGCCTAGAGCCTGCAGGCTAGAGGAGGTCCTTCACGCCGTCCCGTTCCTCGAGCAGCTCCTGATACGTGGCGTCGAGCCGCTTGCGGCTGAACTCGTTGATCTCCAAACCCTGCACGATTTGATACTGACCGTCCTTGCACGTCACCGGATAGCCGAAAATGACACCGGCCGGAATGCCGTAGCTGCCATCGGAGGGCACGGCCATGCTCACCCAATCGCCATCGGGTGTGCCTTTCACCCAGTTGCGGATGTGATCGATCGCAGCCGACGCAGCCGAGGCGGCCGAGGAGGCGCCGCGAGCCTTGATGATTGCCGCGCCGCGCTGCTGAACGACGGGGATGAACGTTTCCTCATACCACTGCTGGTCGACCAAGGAGAGGGCCGGCTTGCCGTCGACGAGCGCATGGTGCAGGTCAGGATACTGCGTCGACGAGTGGTTGCCCCAGATCGTGACGCGCTGAATTTTCGTGACGTGTTGCCCGGTCTTTTCGGCGAGCTGCGCGATAGCTCGATTGTGATCGAGTCGCATCATGGCAGTGAAGTTCGCCGGATTCAGACCCGGGGCATTGCGTTGTGCGATGAGCGCATTCGTGTTCGCGGGATTGCCGACGACGAGCACACGAACGTCGCGCTTGGCGACGGCATCGAGTGCCTTGCCTTGTGCCGAGAAGATCTGTGCGTTCGCGAGCAGCAAGTCTTTGCGCTCCATACCTGGCCCACGCGGCTTTGCGCCGACCAGCAGCGCGATGTCGCAATCCTTGAATGCGACGTGCGGATCGTCGGTCGCCACGATCTTGTTCAGCGTGGGAAACGCACAGTCGTTGAGCTCCATGACGACGCCCTGTAGCGCAGGCAGGGCGGGCGTGATCTCAAGCAGGTGCAGGTTGATGGGTTGATCCTCACCGAGCATCTGACCGGACGCGATACGGAAAGCAAGGGCGTAACCGATTTGGCCGGCAGCACCGGTGATGGCGACGTTCACGGGACTCTTCGTAGACATTTGTGCTCCAACTGTTCGCGGCTCGTCGACTCTTCGTGCCGGCTGAACCTCAGGCTTCTTGCCAAGCTCATTGTGGGGCGATGCCCCGAGAGTCGTCTGCGCGTCGACGGTGCAGAGCTCTCACAAGCTGCTTCGGATGTAGCTGAAATGCGTCGGCGATGCGCCGCGGATGCGGCTGCGCGCCGACATGCAGGGTTCCGCCGGGGCCGCGGATTCTAACAAGCGCTATATGGCGTCGCCATGATTCGGGACTGACAGCGTGAGACTCGGACGTGGGTCGCGATGTGGAACTGTAGGGAACCTTCGACAACCAGTGGCGGTTCCTTATTCGATGAGGTTGTGAGGGTCAGGAGCGCGTGAGACGACTCGTCTGTGTCTCGAACCGGATTTCCGTGCCACGTAAGTCGACTGCACCGGGTGGTCTGGCCGTAGGGATCTTGAATGCGCTCAAGCGCACGGGGGGGTTATGGTTCGGATGGGGCGGTGAGACGACCCAGCACGAGCCGGGCGAGCCGGATATTCACATTCGTGCAGGAGTGACGTACGCCACGATCGAGCTGCGTCAGGTCGAGTACGAGCTGTACTACAACGGCTACGCGAACAACCTGCTGTGGCCGCTGTTCCATTATTTTCTGCGCGATATGCGCTACTCAGCCGAGGAGCGCGACGCGTACGAGAACGTCAATCGCATCTTTGCACAGCGCCTCTTGCCGCTGCTGCAACCGCAGGACTTGGTCTGGGTGCACGACTATCACTTGATCCCGCTCGGACGTCTCCTGCGGGAAAGCGGCTTACGGCAGCCGATCGGGTTCTTCCTGCACATTCCTTTCCCAAACATTGAGATGCTTCGCGTGCTGCCGGCTTACGCGGAGCTCTTGCGCGACTTGACGCATTACGATGTGGTCGGCTTTCAGACCGAGAACGATTTGCGCGCGTTCCACTCCGGCATCGAGCACTTGTTCGGGCACGAGGCGATCCGTGCCGACAATCGCATTCGAGTCGGTGACCGACTGTTGCATGCGGACGTCTTTCCGATCGGCGTGGACGTCGAGGCCATCCAGTCACAGGCGACCGCCGCGATGCAGACGGACGTGGTCAAACGCATGGTCGACAGCCTCATGTCCCGAGCGCTCATGGTCGGGGTGGACCGGCTCGATTACAGCAAAGGTCTGGTCGAGCGTTTCAACGCCTACCAGCAGTTCCTCGAAACGTATCCGGAAAATCGCGGACACATCACCTATATTCAAATTGCACCATTGTCGCGTACCGATGTGCGCGCCTACGCCAATATGCGGCAGGCGCTCGAGCAGGTGGCCGGACGCACGAATGGGCGCTTCGGAGACACGGACTGGACCCCGATCCGTTATCTGAATCGTAACTTCCCGCATACGACGCTGCTGGGGTTCCTTCGTGCCGCGAACGTCGGCATCGTGACGCCGCTTCGAGACGGCATGAACCTGGTTGCGAAGGAATTCGTCGCAGCTCAGGATCCGGACAACCCCGGCGTGCTGATCCTCTCCACTTTGGCGGGCGCGGCTCGAGAGCTCAGCACAGCGCTGCTTGTCAATCCATACGACACGCGTACCGTGAGCCATGCGATGCAGGCTGCGCTCGAAATGCCGCTGCCCGAGCGGCGCGAGCGTCACACGGCCATGCTGGAGGTGCTTCGCCGAAACGACCTCTCCGCCTGGGCGCGTCGTTTCATCGACGCGCTCGAACAGTCGGCAGGCATGCAGGCGCATGTGCGCGTGGCGGGATGAAGCTCCTTAGGCTGTAGGCTGTAGGTATGGGCGCTGGGCTCTGGGCGCTAGCAGGTTCAGCCTCCAGTCCCCCCAGTCTCCAGCCCCCTAACTCACCGCTCTCGCTGGCGAGGTGTGTGTCACCTGAACGACGGAGATTCCGTCCTGCTCGAGCGTCTCGAGCATGCGAAGTTGCAGGTCCTGCAGGATGTCCATGTGCCGCTTGTAATCGGCGGTTGCAATCACGTACGCCGTTTCGATCTCGTAGGCAGACCCGGTGACTCGCGAGAGGTGGGAGCGCTCGAAGCGAACGTCGGGATAAGACTCGAGCAGCTTGCGGATCGTCTTGGGCACGCCTGCGACTTTCTCGCGCGGCGTGGCCAGCGCGAGGCTCAGCGTGATGATCACGTGACGTTCGTTCATGCGCGTGAGGTTGCGCAACCGGCTGTTCAGCAAGTTGGCGTTCGGGATGATGATCTGCTCGCCGTCCACGCTGCGCAGGCGCGTGCTCTTGATGCCGATGTACTCGACGGTTCCAGTGAAGCTGTCGACGGCCAAGATATCGCCGACGACGAACGGTCGGTCGAGCGTGATCGAGAGCGACGCGAACAAGTCGCTCAGAATGTTTTGAACGGCAAGCGCGACTGCAATGCCGCCGATGCCGAGGCCGGCGAGCAATGGCTTGATCTCGATGCCGAGGTTATCGAGTGTGAGCAGTAAGACGAGCGACCAGATCGTCGCTCGAGCCAGGAAACTGATGAGCCCGAGCGTGCCAGCCACGGCGCGATCCGCCGTCAGCGCACGGCGTCGCTTCTGTTCGAGCGTCGAAAGCACTGCGACGCTCGTCCAGATCCCGCCTTGCCAGAACACCACGATCGTAAATACCGTTGCGGCAAGCCCGGTGAGTTTTGGCGGCAAGGTGAGCACGTGTAGCGCCGCAAACAGACTTGCCATGCCCAGGAACAACGCCGTCGTGCGGCTCGCCACCAGTGCCGGAAGCTCGAGCAGCTCCACCTTTTCCGTCGCCGCCATGCGCTCATAGTGAGCTCGCACGAATCTACGAATCAGGAGCAAGGATGCGAACAGCACGATGAACACGGCGCCTGCCGTGAGCCACCGTTCAGTCGTGTTGCCGAGATAGCTGGTGTCGAACAGTGAGCCGAAATCCATAGCTGCGAAGAGATGAGCTCTGGGCTTGGGGTGTTTGTGCCGGACGGTATTGTAACGGCTGCCTTCTCACCCCGGGTCCGGCCCGAATGCTCATGACCCCTGTAGCGCTCAGCTTTCCCTGTCGAGACTCTTCTGCGTGCCGAAGCGAATTTCCCCCCCTGTTCCCACAATGGCTTTGCTACTATCGAGGGGCTTTCACAGATGCCCTTCATACGTGCTACTCGAGTCGGAACGTCGCGAGAATACGCTGATCGTGCGCCTGAAAGGCGAGTGGCGCATCGATAACCTCGCGCAGATCGAAAGCGCCCTCGCCGGCGTGCCTGCCGGAGTCGAGCGCTACATCGTCGATTTCACGGGCATCGAGACCATCGACCTGTCAGGCGCCTGGCTGTTACATCGTTGGGTTCGTTCGATGGGCGACAGGCTCGAAATTGCGGGCGCACCGCCCGCGCATTTCGATTTTATCGACGATGTGCTCCAGCTCGAGCCCAAGGAACGTGTACCTCCACCCGAAGCCAGGTTGTCGCTGCGTGAGGCGCTGGCCTGGCTCGGCCGCAACACCCTTGAGTGGTTCCGGCAGACGCGCGATGCAATCGGCTTCTTCGGCCGCGTCACGGTGAACGGCTTGCGGGCGTTCCGCAGCCTGAAGCACTTGCGGGTGCCATCGATCGCTCGCCATGTATATGAGACGGGCATTCAGGCGATTCCCATCGTTTCACTGATCGCCTTTCTGATCAGCGTCATCGTGGCGTATCTCGGTGCACAACAGCTGCGGCAGTTCGGCGCGGAAATCTTCACGGTCGATCTTGTCACGGTAGCCGTGCTGCGCGAGATGAGCCCACTTCTGACGGCGATCATCGTCGCCGGCCGCTCGGGTAGCGCCTTTGCTGCCGAAATCGGTGTGATGCGTCTCAATGACGAGATCGATGCATTGCAATCGATGGGCGTGAATCACTTCGAGGTGCTGGTGACGCCGCGGCTTGCGGGGCTGTTGATCGCATTGCCTTTGCTGACGGTCATTGCAGATGCAATGGGGCTGGCAGGTGGTGCGCTGCTGTCGTCGGTATTGCTCGATATCTCGCTCGATCAATTTCTGCCACGGATGAAAGACGCGCTCGCGCCGACGACGTTCTGGGCCGGTATCGTCAAGACCCCGGTGTTCGCGCTGATCATCGCGCTGGTTGGCACGTACCGTGGCTTGCAGGTGCGGGAGTCCTCCCGTGAGCTCGGGCGGCTGACGACGGTTGCAGTCGTGCAATCGATCTTTCTCGTGATCTTTGCGGACGCTGTCTTCGCGGTGGTGTTCGTGGAGTTGGATTTCTGATGCCTAGGCTGCTGTGAACGCTGCGGCGAGGCATTGGAGCTTGAGTGCAGCGCGTGGGTAACGAAAGACAGACAACAATCAGGCCGCGCTCCGGCGGCACCGATTCCGCGGCGCCGATTATCTCAGTGCGAGGTGTGACGAACCGCTTTGGCCCGCAGCTCGTGCACGATGCGGTTGACCTCGATGTCTATCCCGGGGAGGTCCTCGGCATCGTCGGGGGATCGGGGAGCGGAAAATCGGTCTTGTTACGGACCATGCTCGGACTGCACAGACCGAACGCCGGTGACGTGCGCATCGAAGGCATGGACATCACGCGCATGAGCACCGAGGAGCTCCTTGCGATCAAGCGTCGCTACGGTGTGACGTTTCAGCATGGTGCTTTGTTCAGTTCCCTTACGGTAGCGGAGAACATTCAGCTGCCCATGCGCGAGTTTTTCTCCGCCTCCGAACGCACATACGATGCGCTGGCCGAGCTGCGATTGCGCATGGTTGGTCTGCCGGTCGAGGCAGGACGCAAGCTACCGTCGCAGCTCTCAGGCGGCATGGTCAAGCGCGCAGCGCTCGCACGTGCGCTGGCTCTGGATCCCAGTATCCTGTTCCTCGATGAGCCGACGGCGGGACTGGACCCCATCTCGGCCGCGAGCTTCGATGAGCTCATCGTGTATTTGCATCGCAGCCTCAAGCTGACGATCGTGATGATCACGCACGACCTCGACACGCTGCTCGCCACGTGCAACCGGGTCGCCGTGCTGGTTGACAGAAAGATCGTGGTCGATACGCTCGAAGGGATCATGAATAACCCTCATCCGTGGATTCGGGAATATTTCCACGGCCCACGTGCACGGGCAGCGCACCTCGCGCGCGGAGCACGCTGATGGAGCGGGACGCTAACTATGTAGCGGTCGGCGCCTTTATCCTGATCGCTGTCAGCATGGCCGTGCTGTTCGTCCTTTGGTACGCGGACGCCAGCGACCGTCGCGAGTTCAAGCTCTACGAGATTTACTTCGCCGGCAGCGTCAGTGGTCTGGACCGAGGCAGCCCTGTCCGCTACCTCGGGGTGGACGTCGGTCGTGTGCGACGCCTCGCCATCGACAGCGACGATCCAAGCCGGGTCCTCGTCGTTGCCGAGATCGACTCGCAGGCGCCGATCTCGTCAGCAACACGCGCAAGCCTCGGCATCCAAGGCGTCACCGGCTTGCTGTATGTGAACCTGAAGGAGCAGGCAGGTGTCGACAAGACAGAGCCGCTGCAGCAGGGTAAGCAGTACCCCGTGATCGAATCGGTCGCTTCTGAGTTCGACGTGTTCCTTGCCAGCTTGCCCGAGCTGATGGGCCGTGCCACGTCGATACTTGAGCGGTTGGGCCAGGTGTTGTCGGACGACAATCTGAAGCATTTATCGGAAACGCTCGGCAACGTTCGGGCAGCGACTGCCATGCTGCCGCAGACGTCGCAGAACGTGGCGGAGCTCGTCGCTGAGCTACGCACCACCGTGCACGAAATCAGCGGCACGGCACAATCGCTGCGAACGATGACCGACGAAATTCGTCCCGGCATGCGAGAGACGATGGCGCGACTGAGCGAGATCGCGGACAGCCTTGCCAGAGTCGCCGAGCGTGTCGATGGCTTCACCCGCAAGAGCGAGGTGCAGCTCGGGCATTTCGCCGAGCAAGGGCTGTTCGAGCTGGAACGATTGGTGCGTGAAGCCCGCTCGGCTGCCCGGGAGTTTCGTGACCTATCGCGCAATCTGCAGGAGAATCCGTCGCAGATCATCTACGAGCCGCAAGAAAGCGGGGTCGCGATCCCGCCGTGACGTGGCCATGAACGAGCCGAGACAATCACCGTGAGCGCGAGCCGAGAGCAAGGGCGCCCGAAGCTGGAGCCATCGTCGCTTTGCCATCGACGGTTGCTTGGAAACAATGCAGACGTTTGTGTCGCATTCGGCAGGCTCACCAAGATCTGTGCCGGGATCATCGCGTCGCTGGTTGCCCTAGCAGGTTGCAGCACGAGCTCGCTGTTCGACAGCGACTTGCCGGTGCCGACCAGCTATGTGATCGCAGCTGCTCTCGGTGGGGGTGGGGCAACGCCTCGCGCGCCGGTGCCAGTCGATCTTTCCGTGAGCCGTCCGGAGATGGCTGCCGGCTTGGACACGGACCGGATTGCGGTCCTCAAGGGGCGTGAGCTCGACTACTACCGCAGAGTGCGCTGGGCAGTGCGCGCGACCGAGCTCGTGCAGACCGTGGTGGTCGATTCGCTCGCGAATCAGAATTGGTTCCGGAGCGTGACGCCGGAACAGGCGCGCGTCGCGGGCGACTACGTGCTCGATCTGCAAGTGCGTGCATTTCAAGCCGAGTATGCCTCGAGCGTGGGAAACCCGACGATCCGCGTTGCGTTGCTCGGGCGTGTCATTCGCATCGTCGACCGTAAGCTCATTGCCACGGTGCAATCTGCCGCCCAGATGCAAGCCGATTACAACCGCATGCATGCCGTTGTTGCGACATTCGAGGCGGCAGCGCACCGCGCGATCCTCGACTTGGGTGATCAGGTTGTAGCCGCTATCAGAGCGGACCTCACCTCTTTGCAGACCGCACGCGAGCGCGACTAGCGCCGAGCATTGGGCTGGGCAACGGTCATGCGCACATCTTGCCAGCACCCGGAGCCAAGCGCCCAGAGCCCCACTCAGAACGTGCTGAGGCCCGTCGCTTCCATGAGTCGATAACGCCAGTAGCGTCCGCGGCGATCGTCTTTGAAAGTCTCGAACGATGCAGTGAACTCGGTCCCCGGCGGCCCGTCGCTATTCCACAGCCGTTCGAAGTATCCGAGCATCTCCCCTGCAAGCGGCGTGTCTACAGACGTTGTGACCGCAATGTTCGCCTCCAAGTTGTAGTTGGCGAGATTGCGCCGTGTGAGATTTGCTGAGCCGAGCGAAGCATGCAACCGGTCGCCGCGACGGATCAGCACGAGCTTGGTGTGAAATTGCTCGCCATGCGTGCGATACCAGCGTACTTGAATCTTCCCGTTGCTCCGCGTGACCAGCTCGTTGGCGATAGGGCGGTTTGGTACGCCATCCTTGCGCCGGCCGAATGCGTCCCGATTGGGATCGAGTATGAGTCGCACGGTTGTCTCGCGCGCGGCGGCGTCGAGCAGCGCCTCGATGATCGCACGGTCCGAAAGATAGAACACTGCGATATCGACTGCGTCGCCGGGTCCACAGGCGCGGATCTGCTCGAGCGGATGCTCACGGATCGCGCCCTCCGTGAGAAATTGGACCTGCGGCGCGTCATGATCGCGCGGGCTGGAGTCGGCCTGCATCGTGCGCACGGGAAACGTGCCCTGCCACCCAGAGAATCTGGCGATTGATATCTCACTGCGGACGATCTGCTCCGCGAGCGGCCCGATGAATCGCACTGCGACATTCGAATGCGCACTGCTTGCGTCGTGGGGATTGGCCGACGTGACGAGCGCTACGAGCGATGAATCGGCACGGTCGGCGACAATGAGCTTGCGGTGATTCGCCTTGAAATTGAGTAGTGCCAGCCAGCTGCGCAGCGTCACCGGCGCAGGCTCGGTGGTGAACGGGTTGGGCAAGAGGCCTCCACTCTTTGAATTGCTCCACCACTGCACGAAGGTACGCCAGAGTGGCGAATAGACGAAGTTGGAATCGCGCAGCACCGTGAGATCTGTCAGCACGACGTCGATGCCCGCGCGACGCATGGCGTCCAAGAACGGCGCGGACATGCCGCCATAGATTTCGTTGATCGGATCGGTGATGAACAGCACCGCAAGCTCGGGTCGTGCCTTCTTGCGTGCGATCAGTGCCTCTGCGATCTCCCGGCTGAGCGGACGATGGGTTTGACTCGTCGCGCCCATGAGATCGTTGACGAGGAAAAAGTCTGCGACGATGAACCTCTGTGCGCCATCAATAATGCGCGCGACCTCGTCGAAAATGCTGTGCTCGCGCAACGGCCGGCCATGCGCATCTGCATAGGTGAGATCGTAAAGGAATTGCACATCTTCGGCAGGCACGGCCGCGGCTTCCGTGGCGACATTGGTGCCTGGCGGCATCGGTTTGACCGAATGCCAGACGCCTACTGCGATCCACCATGCCAGCAGGCTCAGCAGCACGAGCTGTCGGCGTACTCTGGCGTGGGGAGGCGTGGCGTCTTCGGTGCTGGAGCTCATTGCGTTGTTGTGATGCGCTACGTGCAACAACTCTAGCGCGCTATGCATGCGGAAACGAAGCCGAGCGTCACGACTGTGACGACGACAGGCGTGTCCAAGCGCGTGGGAGCGGACGCAGTGCCGCATTGCTTCGAGGAGGATCACTCGGACGAGAGGTGGCGTCTGACAGCGGAGATGCTGCGCTGCCGCACGGCACGTCGTACGTCTCACACACGTTGACAAGTCCGACCGGTAGGCAGCGTAATCGCGGTGGTCGCTCCAGTGGTGCGGAAATCAGAGGAGGTCGTCCATGAAGCATCCGGTGCTCGCGCTAGTTTTGGCAGCCACGTTCGTTACTGCGCTTGTCGCGTGCGGCAGGGAAGCAGAGGAGGAGGTTGCACCCACAGCAGCTGAAACGCAGACGCAGCAGCGTGCGAGTCAAACCGAGGTGACGACGACCGAAGCAGGGACGACCACCTATTTCGGCTCGGGCGAGGATCAACCAGGCAACTGATCGCCCCGTGTGGCGGGCGCGACTGCCGACGTCAGCCGCTCATTCGATGGCACGCAGCGCGCTGTCCAAGTCCGCGATGAGGTCATCCACGTGCTCGAGCCCGACAGAGAGCCGTAGCAGATTCCTGGGCGTGACACTGTGCGGCCCCTCGATCGACGCACGGTGTTCGATGAGGGATTCGACACCGCCCAAGCTCGTGGCACGAATGAAGAGCCTCGTGCGCGCAGCGACGGCGAAGGCGGCTTGCTCGTCGCCGCGCACGCAGAACGACAGCATTGCGCCGAAGCCGCCTTTCATTTGGTGGCGTGCGACGATGTGATGTGGATGCGATTCGAGGCCAGGATAGAACACGCGCTCGACCTGCGGGTGACCTGACAAGAACTCGGCTAGGCGGTGCGCGTTCTCGGTTTGAGCGCGCACGCGGCAGCTCAGGGTCGTCAGGCTGCGGCGGATCAACCAACAGTCGAATGGCGAGGGAACGGCACCCGCGATTGCCTGGAAGGCACGTAGGCGCTCGGCCACTTCGCCGCGTTCGCGCACGATGACGACACCACCCATGGCATCGCTGTGTCCGCCGAAGTACTTTGTGCTCGAGTGCATCACGAGATCCGCGCCCTGCTCGAGCGGGCGTTGCCATACCGGCGTTGCAAAAGTGTTATCGCAGCAAACGAGCGCGCCACGGTCGTGAGACAAGCCCACGATCGTCTCGATGTCCGTGATGTTCAGCATCGGGTTCGAGGGAGTTTCGATCCATACGAGGCGCGTGCGTTCGGTGAACGCTGCACGGACTGCATCCGGATTCGTGAGATCCACAAAGGTTGTCTCGATCCCCAACGGCCTGCACAAATCCCGAAGTTGCTGATTCGTCCCATGATACGCCTCGATGGGGGCGATGACGTGATCCCCGGGTCGGAGCAGGTTGAAGACGGCGAAGGAAGCAGCGGAGCCGGATGCATAGGCAGTCGCGTCGGCGCCGCCTTCGAGCGCCGCCAAGCATTGCTCGAGCGCGCGTCGGTTCGGATTGTCGGGACGCGTATAGAAGTAACCGCGGGAGAAGCCACCATCGGCGTCGCGTTCGAAAGTGGTGGAGAGATGTATTGGTGGGGCGACCGCGCCGGTTGTGGGGTCGATCTCTCTGCCGACGTGAATAGAACGTGTTTCGAGATGCATGGCATGCGCCCAGGGAAGAGCAACCCTCTTGCCGCGCTGCACTCGCGCGTCGTTGCCAAGGCTACGCGACAACGAGGTTAGTTGCGATGTCTTGGAGGTCGCACCAGTGTGCCTAGTACGAAGCCGCTGATCAACGAATCGAAGGCGGAATCAGCTTGTACATAACGGGCGTGATGAGTCGCGACAGAAGCGTCGACGAGATAAGCCCGCCGATGATGACCCAGGCCATGGGAGAGTACAGGCCTGTGTTCTGCAGCGCTAGTGGCATCAGCCCACCGATGGCGGTCACTGACGTGAGCAGGATCGGGAGGAAGCGGATCTCGCCAGCGCGCTCGATCGCTTCGTCGAGTGGCACACCTTCTGCGCGCAATTGATTCGTGAAGTCCACGAGCAGGATCGAGTTCTTGATCTCGATGCCTATGAGCGCGATGAAGCCAATGCTGGCAGTGAACGAGATCGAGTTGCCAGTGAGGAGCAGCATCAGAAAGCCGCCCAATATGCCGAGCGGGACGACGGTCAGCACGATCAATGTCGACTTGAAGCTGCCGAACTCGAGCACGAGCACGGCAAAGATGCCGAACAATGCGACAATGCTTGCCGTCCCGATTCCGGCGAACGACTCCGCGCTCGATTGTGCCTCGCCCCCGAGCACGTAACGATAACCTCTCGGCCATTCCATTCGATTGAGACGCTCGACCACCTCAGCCGTGACCTTCGCCGTGTTGAAGCCGCGTTGCACTTCGGCATCGATCGTCACTGCACGTTCACGGTTGTAACGCTGAATCTCGGTGGGGGCTTTCTCGAACTGGAGCGTGGCAAGATGCGATAGCGGCAGGCTTGCTCCTGCCAACGTGGGGACGCGCACGTGATCGAGGGCGGCGAGATCGGCCCGTGCTCCGACCGGGCTGCGCACGACAATGTCGTACTGCTCGCCGCTGGCATCCTTGAACGTGCCCGCCGGAATGCCTGAGACGGAAAGCCGCACCGCCCGATCGAATTCTGCAGTCGGCACGCCGAGCAAATTTGCTTTCTGTGAATCGATGGCGAGCCGCAGGTTCGTGCGTGACACCTTGAGCGGATTGAGCACGTCGCGCGTGCCCGGCGTCTCCTCCAGGAGCTTTTCAACCTGCGCTGCGAGCATCTCGATTGTCTCGAGATCGCGACCGATGACGCGCACGGCGATGGGCGCTGTGATCGGTGGTCCGTTCTCGAACTCTTTGACGTAGATGCGCGCGTTTGGATAGGTATCGAGCACGGCGCGCAGCTCGTCGAGGCGCTGCGGTGTCTCGCGTGTGTCGTAATCGTGCAGTTGCACGAACACCTCCGCGTAATTGGGCGCATCGTTGCGCATGATGTGGTTGTAATAGATCTGCGGGTTGCCATGGCCGAGGTTCGAGAACCAGCTGCGCACCTCCGGCATCTTGGCAAGCTCGGCTTCCACGAAGCGCAGCGCGCGGTCGGTCTCCGCAAGGCTGGCGCCGTTCGGTGCCTCGATGGAGATCAGAAATTGCGGCGTGTCGGCTTTGGGGAACAAGCTGGTGCCGAGAATCGGCACCATGGCGGCGGAGATGAGCAGCGAGCCGCCGATCGCGATGGCGGCGGTGCGCTTGGGCCGGGCCAGGCAGTAATGTAGAGCGGGGCGATAGTAGCGATGGATGGCACCCATCACTCGCTGCAGGATGATGTTGCCCTCGCTTGCTTGAGTCTCCTTCAGAACCCGGCTCGCGAGGAACGGAATGATGAACAACGCGATGAGCAGCGAGCCGAGGATCGTCGCGACCACGGTTAAAGGCAGGACTCGGATGAACTTGCCCGGGGTGCCGGGTAGTGCAAGCAACGGCAGGAACGCGAAAATGAGCGCTGCCGTGCAACCGAGGATCGCAACGAAGATCTGCCGGGTTCCAGCAAGCGCCGCCTCGATGCGCGAGACGCCGCTGCGCAGATGGCGTGCGATGTTCTCGGTGACGACGATCGAGTCATCGACCAGCAGCCCGAGCGCGAGCACGAACCCGGCGATGGACAATTGGTTGAGCGAATAACCAAGTGCGTAGAGAACCGTGAGGCCGAAGGCCAGCGATAGCGGGATCGAGACCATCACGATACCTGCCGCGCGCCAGCCGAGCGGCAGCAGCGTCAGCATGACGAGCGAGATCGCGATGCCGAAGTCCGTGTAAAGACGTTGTAAACGTGCACGGACATTACGCGACTGATCGAAGCCGAGATGGACCTCGATCCGTTTCGGGAGCTCTGCTTCGAAACGCTCGATCGCCTCGACGATGCGCTCGCGCACCTCCAGTATGTTGTAGCCTTCCTTCTGGTTGGCGGTGACGAACACCGCACGCTTACCGTTGAAGCGCCCAACGTAGCTCCACGGCTTCGATTCCCATCGGACGTCGGCAAGGTCGCGCACGCGCACGATACGGCCCTCGCGCGCGGCGACGACGGTATCGCGCACTTGATCGAGCGAGGTGTAACTGCCCGAGGTCTTCAAGCTGAAGCTACGCGGGCCCAGGTCCAGCACGCCAGCCGGGATATTTGCGTTCTCGCTCTGGATCGCCTGGATGACTTGCGTGGGTAAGATGCCGAGCTGCGTCATCCGCTGCATGTCGAGCTCGACGCGTAACTCGCGCTGCGGAAAAGCCCACATTTCCGCCGTTCGCACGCCGTCGACCGTCTTCAGCACGTCCTTGAGCTCGCGCGCATAGTCCTCGAGCTCGCGGTACGGCGCGTCTTCGGACACGAGCGCGAGCTGCACGATGTTGACGAGCCCCGGACTGATCTTACGTATCTCGAGCGCAGCAATGTCCTGCGGCAGCTCGGGCCTCAGCGCGTTGATCTCGCGGGTCACCTCGTCGTACTTCTTGTCCGCATCGGCGGACGCCAGGAACTCGATGGCGATAAAGGCCACGCCATCGCTGATGGTGGTTTCGATCGTCTTGACGTCGTCAAGCTCCGCTAGCCTGTCCTCGATCGGTTTGACGACGAGCTGCTCGAGATCCTTGGGATCGGCTCCTGGATAGATCGTCGTGATGAAGAAAGCAGGGATCTTGAAGAACGGGTCCTCTTCCCGCGGCACGTTCATGAAGGCGAACCAGCCCATCACAACGAGACACAGGAAAGCGACGAGTGTGAATTGATAGCGCCGTATCGGAAACTCGAGCATGCGCATGGGCACTTCCTTGCGTGTGGCCGTCGTGTTGTCAGCGGGGCTCGTTCTGCTCGGACGTCGCGGGTTCGTTGACGATGCTGATTGGCTCGCCGTCCTCCAGATAGAGCGCGCCGTCGGTCACGACGTATTCGCCCAGCGCAACACCGCTTTGCAGCGCGACGCGCTCGCCGTCGATGAACGCGATTTCGACGTCGCGTCGCTGCGCACGTCCTTCCTTCGGCACGAACACGCTCGCGCGCAGGCCTTCGCCTTCGACGATCGCACCGATCGGCACATAGACTTTCGAGCTGCGTTGCGCCGCAGCCGGTTGAATCGTGAGCCTTGCGACTAGGCCGCTCTTGAGAGGCAAGTCGCTCGGCTCGAGATCGGCTTCGATCAAGAAGAGGCCATTCGCCGGATCGGCGGCGCTTGCAACCTCGCTGATCGTGGCGGATAGCGTCTGAGCCGGCACGGCATCGAGGCGTACTGCGACAGCATCGCCGATGCCGACCTGCACGATCTCCCGGTCGGAGAGACCCGCGCGCACGACGAAGCCGTGTGAGATGGCGCCGAGAACGAGGATTGGCGCGCCGGCTGCTACAAGCTCGCGCTCTTCTGCCAGTCGTCGCAGCACCGTGCCGTCATGCGGCGCCACGATCGTGGCATAGCGGCGGTTGAACTCTGCGGCCCGCAGTGCAGCTGCGCTGATTGCCGCTTGCGTTCGCAGATCCTCCAGCTGCTCGAGGCTGATGACCCGATCGCGATACAGGCGCTCGCCGCGCTCCAAGTCGCGCCTTGCTTTGTCGTGCGCTTGGCGCGCCTGCTCGACCTGCGCTTCGATCTCGGTCGGCTCGAGCTCGGCGAGCTTCTGTCCCCGCTGCACACGTTCACCTTCGGTGACGTAGATGGCGCGAACGATGCCGCCGACTTTGAACGCGAGCCGGAATTCGTCTTTGTTGGCGAGCACGCCGTGCGTACGAATCGCCGGGACTGCGGGACCGCTTGTGGCCGCAGTGATGCTGACCGGCGTTCCCGGCCGCGGTGCCGGCTCGTCGACATCCGCACAGCCGCTGGTCACGAGCATTGCCGCGATGAGGCCTACTCCGGCTAGCCTGCGCATGAGTCGTGCTCCTTCAAATGGGATCGATCGGCAGCTCGCCGCTCGAAGTTGCGTACTCGAGCTCGGCACGGCGTGCCAGCACATCGAAGCGTGTCGCGATGAGGTTGAGCTCGGCGCTCGTGAGTGTGCTGCGTGCGTCGATGAACTCGATGTGACTCGCGATGCCTTCGTCACGCTTGCGACTGGCGATGCGAAACGCTGCACGTGCCGCCTCAGCACGCGCCTCGGCAGTGGCAAGCGATGCACGTGCCGTTCGCAAACGGTCGTACGCTTGTTGCACCTCGAGACGAATCTGCTGCGCGATCTCTTCCTGTTGCAGGACGAGCTGACGCTCGGCAGCACGTGCCTGCGCAACGCGCGCTGCATCGGCGCCGCCGTCGAAGATCCGCCAAGTGAACACGAGCGACGCCACCCCGAAGTTGTAGCCTTCGCCTACCCGGTACTGTTCACCCTGCGTGCCTGTCTCGATGCCTAGCGATAGCGTCGGCCATTTTCGCTGTCGTGCGATCCGCACTTGCTCTGCGCTGGCCCTGCGCAGCTGTTCGATCTGCGCGATCTCGGGACGGCGGGCGAGCGCGACGGCCCACAAGCGTTCGAGAGCCTCGTCGCGTTCGTTTGCGGTCGTGGGCGGTGCGCTCGGCTCGATGGTTGTCGTGAGCTCGCGATTGAGCAGGAAGTTGAAATAGCTCTGTGCCTGTCTCGCCAGGTCTTGCATCTCGCTGTGCTGCTGCTCCACCGCGAGCAGCTCGGCACGGGCCCGCAGCACTAGGTCTTCCGTGATCTTGCCGTTGTCGTACAGGCTTTGATTGACGCGTAAGTTCTCCCGCAGCAGTTCCGCGCTTGCTGCAACGATCTCGACGGAGTTACGCGCCTTGAGCCAATCGATGTAGGCGACCGTGATATCGCGTCTCAGCGCGCGGGCAATGGCCATGCGTCGATAGTTGCTGGCATCGAGCAACGCGCGCTGTGCGCGCACGGCGGCCGGGATGGTCGGTGCATATAGCGCCTGACGCAGCACGAGGCGTGTGTCTTGCTCGCGTCCGCGTAAGAAGGGAACGACCTCGTCGCGCAGCTGCGGGAAACGCGGTGACTGTCCTTGTGCTGCGAGCAGCTCGTTCAAGGTGGAGTAAACAGGATTGAGCGCGGTCCCGATCGGGATCTCGATCTCGCGTCCTCCTTCTGCGCGCGAGTATCGTGCCTCGAGACTGAGCTCCGGGAAGAACCGTGCACGTGCTTCCACCAACGCTTGCGCCGCCTTTCCGACCTCGAGCATCTCGGATTGCATCGCGAGATTGCTGCGCAGTCCTTCGGCGACATAGCGCTCGACGACAGTGTCGAAGGCCTCCTGCGATGCCGCGGGTGCGGCGCATGCGATCAGGATGGTCGCGCCGATCACGAGCTGCCTGATTGCGCGTCGGGCACTTGAGGCTTCGCGCGCACCTGATTGACGGCTCTGCATGTCCATACCGGCGGTACTTATCAGGTGTTCAGCAATTAGACACGCGTCAAGTCTGGCGCGAAAAAACTCATGCGGCCTGAGGTGTGAGCATGCGGCATATGAGCCCGATCGCGTGCTCAAAGAGCTGCGGGACACTGATGCCGACTTGCGCCAGCGGTTTGCCCTTCGTCATGGCGATCTGCATGATCCCGTGCGTGAATCCCCAAAGCACTCGCGAAGTGACGGTGAGATCGCCGAGATCGGGTCGAATGGTGCCGTCGCGTTGTCCGTATGCGAGCGCGGCGACGACGACGTCGTGTACGCGCAGTCCTGCTGCGATGCAGGCCCGCTCCTGCTCGGAGGGAGGCTCGTTGGCATCGGGCGCATGGAGCTCCAGCCGGGCGCACGCATCGAAGTAGTGCGGAAATTCCTGTGCATAGGCGATGTAGGCACGCCCTATGGCTGTGATTTTCTCGATGCCGGTGCTAGAGCGCTCGCTGGCTTCTTCGAAACGGCGTTGCAGCATCTCGAGCGCGCGCACTGAGATGGCGAAGAGCAGATCCTGCTTGTCTTTGAAATAGACATAGACCAGTGCGCGACTGAGCCGTGCACGTCGTGCCACCCTATCCATGGTCACGGCATCCCACCCGAGCTCCCTGTACAGTGCCTCAGCCGCTTCGACGATCTCGATCCGACGACGATCTTTCTCTTCCTGACGGCGCTCGGCGATGTAGGACATGGGTCAGGCTGTGGGCGGTGGGCTGTAGCGCGTGGGTAGGCGATCCTGCGTGCCTCTATACGATTCCAAGGCTATCTCTCGGTTCCCAAGCTCTTCGTTACGCAAGAGCCTTCGCTGTGGCGAAGGTGGATTCAGCCTAATCGCCGTCTTGACGGTATGTCAATCGTTAGACGTTCGTCTGAACCGGAGCACGGAAGGCTAGGTACGTCGTGCTCGGGCGCGCGGCGCAGACGCCGCGGTACGGTTCACTGCTTCGGTAACAGGAAACGCGTGCCTCGATGATTGAGCACCACTCCATCTGTAGTGATCTCTTCGAGCGTCGGACCTTCGGCAAGCGTCTGTCCTTCAACGTACTTGCGCATGTTGACGAACACGAAGCGTTCCGCTGGCACGGGCGAGTGCACGTGAATATCCAGGTGCATCTCGGGCAGCGACAGGCCGCTTGCCAGGAGCTCCTCGAACGTGGGGAGCAGCTCTCGTTGCTCTGATCGCGCTTGGATCACCGGCGCGATCGCTGTCGACGCGGCGGGCGTGTCGATCTGACGCACGATTGCAGGACCTTCTGGCACCCGGGCAGCCGCGGCAGGGCCGGGGTAATCCAGCGCATCCTCCTCGAGCGGTGCCACCACCGTGGCCTCGTCTGCGAGGGAACGAACCGCCGGGCTAGGCGCGCCCGAAGTGCTGCGAGTCTGCGGGAGCACGCGAGCGGGGGAAACGATCTTGGGCTCGTCACTCGCGCTCGTACTCGGTGAGACCGGGGCGTGTGTGGGCGGCTGCTCGACGCTCGTCCCGATTGGCGGAGCGTTCGAGCGGTCGACCGGTGCACCGCCGCGCAGCAGCACCAGCGTCAAAACGATCAGATTGATGAGCAACAACGCGCCTATCGCGATTGCCCACCACGGCTTGGACTCGCGCGGCACGCTCACGGGCACGTCCGCGAGCGAGGGCCCTACTAGACGCTGCCGCTCGCTTTCCGACTTCTTGAGCGCTTCGAGAATGAAGCTCATCCCGACGTCTCACCCTTGGTGGCGTCCTGCGCGATCAGGACGGGCGTATTGGCAGAGTTGGCGATCGCATCGAGCGCGATCTGAGTCTGCACGCCGGCGATGCCGTCGACGCGCAGGCGATGCTGTCGCTGGAAATCTTCCACCATGCGCACGAGCTCTTGGTCGAAGTAGTCGCTCGTCTCGTCGCCTTCTCGTCCTTGAATGGCATTCAACGTCTGGCGCAACCAACGCACGGCTTCGCCTTGCATGCCGGCGGAAAGCGCGCGCGGGCCGGCGACCTGCGGTCGCCACAGCACCAAATATTCGCCCAGCCAGAAGCGCGAGATCGAAGCGATCGGCACGTCGAACTCGGCGTTCGGCAGCTTGATGCGCGCCGTCGTCGTGCCGAGCCCCTTGACGACGAGCTGGTGCGCATTGCCGGCGTCGTCGATCAACGTGAGGATGGCAGGGCGATTGAGCGTACGCAGCTGTCCCCACGAGCCTTGCTGATATACACATTCGAGTCCCTGCGCGAGCGCCTGCTCGCACGGTCGTCCGGCTGTGGGATCGAAGTGGCCGCCCCATAGCGCGAACAATTCGCCGAACGCAGCCTCGGTGCTGGTTGCATCGGCGTACGCCCCGAGAATGTGGTCGATCTCGACTTCGGCCGGTACCTCGGCAACCGGCACAAGCTCGTCCGCCTCACCAGTGTCGGAGCGCAGATCCTTGGCCGGATAGGCATCGGTCGCCGACGCCACAGGCTCAGGGTCGCGAACGCCGTAGCTCTGCACCAACAGCCACAGTGCGACCGCGAGCACTGCGACGCCCATGGCCGCAGCGCTGGCGACGAGCGCGGGCAGCCAGGGTGGGTAAAAGGTGCGCCCATAAACTTCGGAGGCCGCAGCGCGTACCAAGCCAGGCCCGATCCTCCGTTGCTCGCGCGTGAACGCACCGAGTAGCGCACGATCGCAAATGACATTGATGATGCGAGGCACGCCTTTGCTGAGACGATGCACCTCACGCAGCGCTGCCGGCGTGAAGATCTCGCTGGTGCAACCGGCCACCCTGAGGCGATGTCGGACGTACGCCGCCGTTTCCGTTCTGGAGAGCGGCGCCAGGTGATATCTTCCGGTGATGCGCTGCGCGAGCTGGCGCAGCTCTACCCGGGCGAGCACGTCGCGCAGCTCCGGCTGCCCGATGAGGATGATCTGCAGCAGTTTCTGCGACGCGGTCTCGAGGTTCGTGAGCAAGCGCACTTGCTCGAGCGTCTCTGGAGTCAGGTTCTGCGCCTCGTCGACGATGACGACCACGCGCCGCCCTTTCGCATGCGCATCGAGCAGGCGCCTGTTCAAGATATCGACCAGGTCCTTGATGCTGTCTGCATCCTCGTCGCGCACGAAGATGCCTAGCTCTTCGCAGATCGTCAGCACGAACTGCAGTGGTGTCAGCTGCGGGTTGAGAATGACCGCAACATCCACGTGGCGAGGCATTCTCTCGAGCAGAGACCGCACCACAGTCGTCTTGCCAGTACCGACCTCGCCGGTGAGCTGGATGAAACCGCCGGCCTCGTTGATCCCGTACAAGAGGTGCGCCAGCGCCTCTGCGTGCCGCTCGCTCAGGAAGAGGTAGCGGGGATCGGGGGTGATGGCGAAGGGTTTTTCGCCGAGGCCGAAAAAGCTCGTGTACATGTCGACTTACGGGGGACGCCGAGCTTCGAACGAGGCTCTTCACAATGATGCACGCTTGCCTCTCGGCGCGCAAAGGGCGGTGGTAGGCTGACGGCGAGGCCGGGAAGCCTTGTTGCAGCTTGCGCCGTTCACTTCTGTCGTGACTCGATGTGCCTTGTTCCCTTGCACGCGGCCCGATAGGCTTCGCGACCCTCGGTAAGTCCGATTGTGGGTCGGTCCTCGGCAGCCAGCGTGACGCTTGCGAGGCGGCAACCTTCCCAAGCCGGCCGCGATGCCGCCCACAATCACTTCTGCTCTCGAGCGGCCCATGAAAGCGCTGTGCATTCGACAACTCACGAAAACGTATAAGAACGGCGTACGTGCTTTGAAGGGGATCGATCTGGACGTCGAGGAGCGCGACTTCTTCGCTCTCCTAGGTCCGAACGGCGCCGGCAAGACGACCGCAATCGGCATCATCACCTCCCTCGTCAACAAGACGAGCGGCAAAGTGGAGGTGTTCGGCTATGACATCGACACGCACCTTGCCGAGGCGAAATCGTGCATCGGCCTCGTGCCGCAGGAGATCAATTTCAATCAATTCGAAACGGTTTCCACGATCCTCCTCAATCAGGCTGGCTTCTATGGCTTGCGCCGACGCGTTGCGCACGAGCGTCTCGAGAAGTACCTAACCGCCCTGCAGCTCTGGGACAAGCGCAACGCCGTCTCCCGCACCCTCTCCGGGGGCATGAAGCGCCGCCTCATGATCGCACGTGCGCTCATGCACGAACCCAAGCTGCTGATCCTCGATGAGCCGACGGCCGGCGTGGATATCGAGGTGCGCCGCTCCATGTGGCAGTTCATGCGGGATATCAACGCGGCCGGCACGACGATCATCTTGACGACACACTACCTCGAGGAAGCCGAGAACCTCTGTCGCAACGTCGCGATCATCGATAACGGGCAGATCATCGAGAACGACCGCATGAGCCGCGTGCTGCGCAAGCTCCAGACGGAAGTGTTCGTGCTCAATCTGCGCGATCCGCTCACGCACAAGCCCGAGCTGCCCGGCTGCACGCTGACGATGCCCGACGATCACACACTCGAGATCGAGGTCTCGAAAGATCGAAGCTTGAACGAGATATTCGCCTGCTTGTCTGCCTCAGGCATCGTCGTGCAATCGATGCGGAACAAGACGAACCGCCTGGAAGAATTGTTCATGCGATTGGTCAAGAAGGAGGAAGAGCGGGCGGTGGCGTAGGCGTGCGCTGCGGCTCCTGTCACGCAGCACGAGGTAGTCGTGCCTTGCCTCGTCCGCAATCGATCGTATGCTCGTGAAAACCAACATCATCGGCTTCAACACGATCGTCCTGCGCGAGTTCAACCGCATCCTGCGCATCTGGGCGCAAACGATCGTGCCGCCGGCCATCACGGCCACGCTCTATTTCGTGATCTTCGGCAGCTTGATCGGTAGGCGCATCGGCGAGATGGGCGGCTATTCGTATATCCAATACATCGCGCCCGGGCTGATCATGATGTCCGTGATCACGAACTCCTACGGCAACGTGGTTTCGTCGTTCTTCGGCGCAAAGTTCGGCAGACACATAGAGGAGCTGCTGGTCGCGCCGCTGCCGAATTGGCTGATCGTGACGGGGTATATGGTTGGGGGGATTGCGCGCGGGCTGCTCGTCGGCGGCATCGTCATGATCATCACGATGCTTTTCACGTCGGTCCAGATTCACAACATAGGCGTGGTGATTTCGGCAGCGCTCTTGAGTTCGATGGTGTTTTCACTTGCGGGCATGATCAATGCCGTGTTCGCCAAGAACTTCGATCAGATCTCGTTCATTCCTACCTTCGTGCTCACGCCGCTCACGTATCTGGGAGGGGTGTTCTACACCATCGAGCTGTTGCCCGAGTGGGCACAGGATGTCTCCAAGGCCAACCCGATCCTCTACATGGTCAACGCGTTTCGCTACGGCTTCTTGGGCGTATCGGACGTAGACGTCGGCTTCGCCTACGTCATCATGTCGATCGCGGCGTTGATCTTGTTCACCGTGTGCGTCTGGCTCATGCACCGCGGGGTTGGCGTGCGCGAGTGAGGCTCAGCCGTACAGGCTCGAGGCACTCGTGAGCGTTTGCACACCGCTCGCCGAATCCGTTCTCCTGCGTACGGCCTCGCCAAAGGCTTCTCGCGAAGCGCGCATCCCGACTCGCTCCAGGCTAACCAATTGCCGACGCCCCGGCGTCGCCGAGTGCGCTCATAGCCACTCGCCCGTCATCCGTACACAACCGCTGCGCCGCTTCCCTACGCGAACGGTTGTGAAACGTTGTTGGGATCAGCTCTCTGATTTCTAGCACTAGGAATCGTGCCCTTCGATGGTGGGATACGCCTCCGACGACTTCGAGGGATGGGCCACCGCGCACCGCGAAAGATCGTCCAGAGCGCTGGCTCCGCCGGACAGAAGCAGCCGACTTCCAAAGGGGGGACGAAGCGGGCGCTTGCGCTTTACGGCGGCAGATTTGGTGCTTATCTTGCAACGCAAGGTTCCGAGCGCCCGCCGACGGACTATACAAAAATTGATATGCACGAATCGGCGGTTTTGTATACATTGACCGCCACAGTATGCCTGGCTGGCGTCCGTTGCCTATGAAAACATCGCGCAAGTGCCCGGCGAAGGGGGGGATCAGTCAATGGCTTGTATCATCAACGCAACACTCTTGACCCGCTCAGACCGGGTGCTGCAAGCGCAGCGTGAAGCCCTCTCAAAACCAGGGGCTTTTGTGAATGTACTTCGTTGTCATCGGCTTGACAACGTTGCTAGAACGCGCCACATTTCGCCTGCGTTCAAGCGCGGCTGGCACAAAGTCGAGCTGAATGGGGGATCGAAGTATTGTGAACTTCGCAACGAGAATAATCAGGCCGCGTCGAATCGGCTGCTCTTGCTCGGAGTCCGCTCCCTCACTCAATCGACTTTCCACGTGCTGGCCCACGTGGCCGAAGCAGCGCTGACTTATCTACGCTTGAAGACCTGGCAATAACGGTGGAAATGGATCTCTACGGTGCATCTTCTGGTACCGATACCGTGCACTGTGGGTTCACTTCTCTTACATGGGGGTAGCTCAGCCATGTTCGTTCGACGGGCGCATTTCCACCTCGCACTGAAGACTTTTGCGATGTCGACCGCGCGGGCAACCTAGCGCGACCCCACGGTTCCCGTTTCCACAACAACAAGAAACACGCATACAAAGTGCTGAGGAGAACTCACTTTATGAAATCGAAACTCAACCGAAAGGCCTTGTTCACCATCGTTGGTGGTGCGGTCTTGATCAACCCGGCGTTTGCCCAGCAGCAAGCGACGGAAGAACTGGAGGAGATCATCGTCACCGGTCTGCGCGGCAGCTTGATGCAGTCGATGGAGATCAAGCGCGAAGCGATCGGTGTTGTGGATGCGATCAGCGCGGAAGACATCGGTAAGTTCCCGAACACGAACCTTGCCGAGTCGCTGCAACGCATCCCTGGCGTGTCGATCGATCGGCAAAACGGTGAAGGTTCACAGGTCACCGTGCGTGGTTTCGGTCCAGGCTTCAACCTCGTGACCCTGAACGGTCGCACGGTTCCGACGGCAGAAGTCAACGTTTGGGGTAACCGCGACAACTACGCGGGAGGCCAGGGCCGTAGCTTCGACTTCTCGAATATTGCTGCAGAAGCGGTCACGAGCCTCGAGGTATATAAGACCGGCCAAGCCTTGCTGCCCTCGGGCGGTATCGGTGCGACTATCAACGTCAAGACGCATCGTCCGCTGGATAACCCTGGATTGAAGGCCACGATTGGCGCGAAGGGGATCATCGATACCAGCGTTGAAGCTGGGGACGACGTCACCCCCGAGGTCAGCGGCCTGTTCAGCTGGACGAACGACGCCGAGAACTTCGGTATCGCTGTGTTCGGCGGTTATTCGAAGCGCGACTCCGGCGCGGCGATCGGTCAGACCAACGACTGGGTCGTTCGCCGAGCCAGCGACTTCTTCGCGGATACGAGCGTGGTCCGCGCAGGTGGTGACCGTGCCAACTACGTTAATCCGCCGGCGGACGGCGAGCTTTTCGCCATTCCGCAAGATAGCCGCTACGACGTTTCCGATCTAAGCCGCGAGCGCTGGAACGGTCAGTTCGTGGCGCAGTTCCGGCCGATTGACTCGCTGACGCTGACAGCCGACTACACCTACTTTAAGAACGAGAACGAAGAGCTCCGCTACGAGCAAACCAACTGGTTTGCTACACCGTTCGACAGCATCATCTTCGACGGTCAGGGGCCTGTGTCGCAGGCGTTGTACTTGCAGGAGTTCAACGACGGCACCAAGGACATGGGCTTTGAGCAGACCCGTCGTGGGCAAAAGGACGATTTCAAGTCGGTCGGCTTCAATGCCGAGTGGGCGATTACAGATAACGGCACGCTGCGTTTCGACGCTCACTTCGACGAAGCGCGCTCGGTGCCGAACAATCCCCTCGGACATTCAGCCACGTTCGTCTCGTTCGCAGCTCCGGTTATTGCGCAGCACTCCGTCGACTGGCGCACGAAGGACGGGTTCCCGGTCCAGCGCTATACGTTCGACGATTCCATCAAGGGCAATGGCGACGGCATCCTGAACGTGCAGGATCTCGGCTCGCAAGTCGCGCGCTCGTCCTCTCAATGGCAGGAGATGGAAGTCGACGAGTTCGACTTGCGCTACACCATCTCCGGTGACAACAGCCGCCTCGACTTCGGCGTCAACTATCGCGATACCGAAGTGTTTGTCAGAGGCCGTACGACGGAACAGGATCTTGGCACATGGGGTGTGCTGAACCCGAGGGATATCGAGCAGTACGCTCCAGGCGTGGTGCAAGCGTTCTGCATGTCGTGCCGGTTCGATGACTTCCCGGTCGGGCAGGCTGATATCGCCTTCCGCGCCGACGCCACCGAGCTCTGGCGACTACTTGTGCCGGAGTATGAGGCTCAAGGCAAGCCGATACGTCCGAATGACAACCAGAACTGGGTGGAAGAGGACATCCTGGCGTTTTACACGCAGTTCCAGGTTGAGACTGACTTCCTAGGGTTCCCCGCGCAAATCACCGGTGGCCTGCGCTATGAGCGCACCAAGGTGAACTCTACCGCGCTGCAGTCAGTTCCCGTGAACATCGTCTGGCTCGCGGACAACGACTTCAGTATCGAGTACAGCGGGCTCCAGAACGTCTCAGGAAAGGGCAAATACAACCATCTGTTGCCCAATATCGACTTCAAGGTCAATCTGACCGACAACGTCGTGGCGCGCATGTCGTATAGCCAGACCATCGGTCGCGTGCCGTACGGCAACTTGTTCGCTACGACGGCACCTGGTGCGCCAAACAACCCGACGGCCCTCGGTGGGCAGACCGGCGGTAACGCGCAGAATCCCGACCTGCTGCCGCTCGAATCCCAGAACTGGGACGTCTCACTCGAGTGGTACTACAAGGAAGACAGCTACGTGTCGGTCGGCTTCTTCGACAAGACGGTGAAGAACTTCCTCGGCACGGGCGTGTTCACGCGGCCACTGTTCGGCTTGCGTGACCCGAGCTCGGGCGCCCCGGGCACGCGGTCGGGCATTGCGCTGGAGCAGATCGACCAACTCGGCATCGATCGCTCGCCGGCGCACTTGTTCACCATGGTCGCCCTGATCGACGCACACAACGGCGACGTGGCGGCAGCAAGGGCAGAGTTCGAGACTGGGCTCGATCCGGCCACGAATCGACTGACTCAGGAGTTCGTCGACCTCATTCTGGGTCTCTATGACGTGCGGCCGGACGCGAATGATCCGGAGATGCTGTTCCGCGTCAGTCAGCCTATCAACGATCGCGAAGGCAACATCTTCGGCTGGGAGTTCGCGGTGCAGCACTTCTTCGGCGATACCGGCTTCGGCATTGCCGGCAGCTACACCGTCGTGAACGGCGACGTGGAGGCGGACATCGGCTCCGATCCGGATGAGAATCAGGAGGCAGCCGAAGCCCGCAGTTCACGGATGAATACGGTCAGCTCGACCTGAGCGTCTCCTATGACATCAACGACAACTTCCAGATCACGCTCGAAGGCATCAACCTGACCGGCGAGGATCATCGGGAGTATCGTCGTAAGAGCGGCATGACCGTTTGGGCTTACGAGCTTTCCCCGCGCTACGCTATCGGCGCGCGGTATAAGTTCTAACCTGCTCGCCCAGGGGTACCGAGCGATCGGTACCCACTGGTTGTCCGGGCCATGGATGGCCCGGGCAGCTGGTTATCGCCCGAACCATTCAGCAAGGCATCCGCCTGCAGAACGTTCGTTGTCACCTCTCCTCCCTGCTTCCCTGGGCTTTTGCGATCTTGTGCTCAGCGCAGTACGCTAGCCGGGCCCAGCTGCCGCTAGAGGTCTGCTTCTTGGCTAGCGCTTCACCGATTGGCGGATCCCATGACCAGAACTGTTGCTCTCGACAACATCGCCCATAAGGACCTCCGGGTTCGCACCGGCTTTTCTGCCGAGTTCGGCGACAACGTCAATATGGTCTTGGTGTTCCCGACGGAGTTCGTGCACGTGCAGCGCGAATATCCGATCCTGTTTCGCCGGAGCGAAGAAGGACATCTACAGGCATTCGCGCTGCTCGGTTTCGATAAGTACGAGAACCTGTTTCTGACGGATAACGGCTGGAATGGACGCTACGTGCCTGCCGTCCTGCAACGTGGTCCTTTCCTGATAGGGTTTCGCAAGACCGAGATCGACGGGGAACTCGTCAACGAGCCGGTGATCCATGTGGACCTCGACCATCCGAGGATCAGCACGACCGAGGGGGAGCCGATCTTCTTGCGCCACGGCGGCCACTCGCCCTACCTCGAGCGCGCCAATCGTATGCTGCAGCTCATCTACAAGGGCACCGATGTTGCGCGCACCATGTACGCCGCCTTCGAGGAGGCGGGACTTCTGGAAGAAAAGGACATTGAAGTTCACCTCGACGACAGAGTGCAGTACAAGCTGACAGGCTTTCAGATCATCAGTCCGGACACGCTCGCGAAGCTCGATGCCACGATGCTCGAGAAATTGCACAAGCAGGGCTATCTACAGCCCGCGATATTGGTGGCATCCTCACTGGGAAACATCAATTGGTTGATCGAGCTCAAGAACCGAAAGCGAGCAGCGGCCGTTCTTCCGGGCTGAGTTCCGTGCCATGAGCTGCGTTCTCAAGAAGACGCGAACGTTAGAAGGCATCTCGCCTGACGCCGTGCCGTACGATGAACTGCTGGCGGAAGGGCAGCCGACGATCCTCAAGGGGTTGGTGCGCCACTGGCCGCTCGTGCAAACAGGATCGCCGGAAAGAGCAGCGGCGTATCTGAAGAATTTCTATAACGGTCGGCGCGTCGTGGTCTTTACAGCGCGTCCCGAGCTCAAGGGGCGTTTCGGGTACACGGAAGACGCAACTCGGCTCGACTTCGAGGCCGATCGCGCCCTGCTCGATGAATATCTCGATCGCATTCTCGAGCATCTTGACGACCAGCATGCCCCCTCCTATTACATCGGCTCGACCGACGTGGATACCTACCTGCCGGGTTTCCGTAAAGAAAACGACCTCGTCTTGAACCACCCGATGTTCGAGGCGAACCCACCTTTGGTTGCAGCGTGGATCGGCAATCGAACGACTGCGCTGGCTCACTACGACATGTCTCACAACATCGCGTGCTGCCTCGTCGGTCGCCGGCGCTTCACGCTGTTTCCGCCGGAGCAGATCGAGAACCTCTATCCAGGCCCTCTCGAGCCAACCCCGGGCGGTCAAGTTGTGACGATGACGGACATCAATGCGCCCGACTTCGAACGTTTTCCGAAACTGCGCGAAGCGCTTGCCGCTGCAGAAGTGGCCGACCTCGAGCCAGGCGATGCGCTCTTCTATCCCGCGCTCTGGTGGCACCAGGTAGAGGCGCTCGAATCCTTCAATGTCATGGTCAACTACTGGTGGACCACGGTGCCGCCCTACATGGACACGCCGCAGACGACGCTCCTTCACGCAATCCTGAGCTTGCGAGATCGTCCGGAGCCGGAGAAGCGCGCCTGGCGTGCGCTGTTCGACTACTACATCTTCGGTCCGGCGGACAAAGCCGGCGCGCACTTGCCGGAGGCAGCGCGCGGCATGCTCGGACCGCTGGATGAGATCAAGGCACGAAGGCTACGTTCTCAGTTACTACAACGGCTCAATCGTTAGCTTGAACGACTTACCGTGACCGGCGGCGTACCGGTCTGCGTAGACACGACTACGAAGGGGGCACCGTGAAACCGCAAACCGTCAAGAAGGTTGTCATCGCCGGTGGTGGCACTGCCGGTTGGATCGCCGCCGCCGCCCTGTCGCAGCAGTTGGGGCCCCTGCTCGACATCACCTTGATCGAGTCGGAACAGATTCCGACCGTCGGAGTCGGTGAGGCTACCTTCCCTACCGTTCTCGCGTTTCACCGGCTCCTTGGCCTCGACGAGCGCGAGTTTCTGCGCGTGACCCGCGGCTCGATCAAGCTTGGAATCTCCTTCGAAAACTGGGCGCGTCGCGGTGATCGATATATCCACTCGTTCGGCGTCATTGGCAGGAGCACCTTCCTCGGCGATTTTCATCACTATTGGTTAGCTGCCAGGCAATCCGGCTACGACGGGGACCTTGACGATTGTTGCTTTGAGCTTCAGGCCGCCAAGCATCACAGGTTCTTCACCAACGAGAACTCCAGGATCAACTACGCCTACCATTTCGACGCAGCGCTATACGCCCGCTACTTGCGTCAGCGCAGCGAAGCAAAGGGCGTCAAGCACGTCGAAGGCAAGATCGTCGACGTCGTTCAGCACCCCGAGACGGGCTTCATTCAAGCAGTCGTGCTCGAGTCTGGCCAACATATTGAGGGTGACTTCTTCATCGACTGCACGGGTTTTCGCGCGTTGCTGATCGAGCAGACCCTCAAGGCAGGATACGTGGACTGGAGTCGTTGGCTGCGTAATGATCGCGCGATTGCGTTGCAAACTGACTATCCGCTCGACGACATTCCGCCATACACGCGGGCCATTGCTCACCAAGCCGGTTGGCAATGGAAAATCCCGTTGCAACATCGACAAGGCACCGGTCATGTCTATTCCACGGCCTACACGACCGACGAGGAGGCGCGTCGGGTCCTCATGGAGAACCTCGAAGGGAAGGTGCGCGTCGAGCTTCGCCTGCTCAAGTTCGTGCCAGGCCGTCGGCGCAACGTGTGGGTGAAGAACTGTGTCGCAATCGGGCTTTCAAGCGGGTTCATCGAGCCGCTCGAGTCCACGAGCATTCACATCATCCAGGCCGGTGTCGCGCGTCTGCTGCGGATGTTTCCGTTCACCGGTTGCGTAGAATCGCTGGTGCGCGAGTACAACCGCGAGACCGAGCTCGAATACGAAAGAATTCGCGATTTCATCATCCTTCACTACAAGGCTACGGAGCGCGATGACACACCTTATTGGCGAGACTGTCGAGACATGGAGGTGCCCGACACGCTTGCGCACCGCCTCGAACTCTTCCGCGAAACGGGCTTGATCTTTCCGGATCCAAGGGACCTTTTCCGCGTCGAGTCTTGGCTGCAGGTCATGCTGGGACAACGCGTGTATCCTACCGGGTATCACCACATGCCGCACATGTTGAAGCCCGAGGAGTTGCGCACGATGCTCCAAACGTTGGGCAAGAATATCCGTGCCGCAGTTGCGAAGATGCCCACGCACAAGCAGTTCCTCGAGCAGTACTGTGCAGTGCCGGACGAAGAGGCTGCAGCTGACTCCTGAGGTCGTCGTTCCTGGAGTAAGGTCGTGAACACGGACATCCGACGAGTCGTCATTACCGGTGGCGGTACTGCCGGCTGGATCGCCGCTGCAACGTTAGCGCACCAGCTTCATGGTCTGATCGATATCGTGCTCGTCGAGTCCGATGAGATCGGCACAGTGGGTGTCGGTGAGTCCACGATTCCACCGATCCGCGCATTCCACCGGCTCATTCAGATCGACGAGCAGGCCTTCATGCGCACATCGGCAGCCACCTTCAAGCTGGGTATCTCCTTTGAAGGATGGCGTAATGGCTCAGACCGCTACATCCACGCCTTCGGCATTCTTGGTAAGTCGCCGTGGGCCTGTCAATTCCACCACTTTTGGCTGGACAGCTTGCGCAGAGGTATCCGATCCAAGATCGGAGACTATTGCTTGGAGTTCAAAGCCGCGTTCGAGAACAAGTTTGCGACGTCGCCGCAGTCGCGGATCAACTATGCGTACCACCTGGATGCAGGGACCTATGCCAAGTTTTTGAGAAAGTTCTCGGAACGCTTCGGACTGCGGCGCATAGAGGGCAAGATAAAGGGCGCCGAGCAACATCCGGAATCAGGTTTCATCAAGGCACTGGTGATGGAATCCGGCGAGCGCATCGAGGGAGACTTCTTTGTTGACTGTACCGGTTTTCGTGGGCTCCTCATCGAGCAAACTCTCAAGACCGGATATGAAGACTGGTCCCAGTGGCTGCACTGCGATCGGGCGGTCGCCATGCAGACCGAGCTGGTCGGTCCAGCGGTGCCATACACTCGCTCCATCGCGCACGAGGCCGGCTGGCGCTGGCGCATTCCCTTGCAGCATCGCATGGGCAATGGCCTGGTCTATTGCAGTCGCTACATGTCAGACGAACAGGCAATAGAAAAGCTGCGCAATGCAGTCGATGGGAAGGCATTGAACGAGCCGAGGATCATCAAATTCGCACCCGGCCGCCGACGCCAGGTCTGGAACAAGAATGTCGTCGCACTCGGCTTGGCGAGCGGCTTCATCGAGCCGCTGGAATCCACCAGCATCCATCTCATCATCACGGGCGCGTGCCGGCTCGTTCGCTTATTCCCATTCGGTGGCGTCACGCAATCGCTCATCGATCGCTATAACAAGGAAGCGCGTACTGAGATCGAGAAGATTCGCGACTTCATCATCCTGCACTACCACGTGAACGAGCGAGAAGACAGCGAGTTCTGGCGCGAATACCGTCACTTGAAGGTGCCGGACGCGCTCGCGCACCGTATCGAAGCCTTTCGGGAGAGGGCTCACGTCTGGCACGACGATAATGAGCTCTTCGGCGTGGATGCCTGGATCCAAGTGATGCTGGGGCAGGGGATCGAGCCGAAGCACTATCATCACCTCCCGAAAGTCATGTCGGACAATGACTTGCGGCGGCTCTTAGCGAGCATCAGGGACGAGATTGCTCGCGAGGTCGAGCAGATGCCCAAGCATCACGATTTCCTGCGTAGCTATTGCCCGGCAAACGATGTCTTGATGAACGCCTCTGGCGAAAATGTTGCTTCGGCGATGTAAGCGACATACCGCAAGAGACGCGAAGGCTCCGAGCGCTTGAGCTGGATTAGCAGCTCGAAGCGCCGACGGCTGCGAGGCGGATATGACCTTACATGACTTCACTGCGACGCGTCTCGACGGCACTCCGGTGTCGCTGCGCGAGTACGCCGGTCGTGTACTGCTCATCGTCAACACGGCGAGCAAGTGTGGCTTCACGCCTCAGTATCGGGAGCTGGAATCGCTTTACCGGGCTTACCGCGATCGCGGCTTTACCGTGCTGGGCTTCCCGTGCAACCAGTTCGCTTCCCAAGAGCCGGGGAGTCGTGAAGAGATCGCGCAATTCTGTGCTACGAACTATGGCGTCACCTTTCCGATGTTCGATAAGGTGGAAGTGAACGGTCCGTCTGCTCACCCGCTCTTCGAGTGGCTCAAGGAACGAGCGCCCGGCGTCCTTGGCACGAAACGAGTCAAGTGGAATTTCACGAAGTTCCTGGTCGATCGCCACGGAAAGACGGTGCGTCGTTTCGCGCCCACGACGAAGCCTGAGGCATTGCGAGCGGCAATCGAGCGGCTGCTCTGAGCCCCCATCGTTTCAACCGGCACAATTGCGCCACGCGTGCCGATCGCGTGTATTGAATGTTTTGCGTCAATGCGGCTGGGTTGCTTGCGAGTGAGCGCCTCCTGGTCGCGAGATACGGCTCAAAGCCTCACCTGCCTCGATCTGGGACTCCTCGTCCATCGCGAGGTCGCCCAACGACAGAATGCCGACCAAACGCTTGTCCCGGTCGACCACCGGCAGGCGCCGAATCCGCAAGTCGCCCATGTTCTGGGTGACTTCTTCGACCGATTGATCCTCAAAGCAGTACTTGATGTCGCGGCTCATGATGTCGCGCACTGGCGTCGTCGGGCCGAGACCCTGCGCGACCGCTCGCACGGCAATATCGCGGTCCGTGATCATGCCCACCAGTCGATCATTCTCTTGCACTGGTAGCGCGCCGAAGTCGAAGTCGGCCATTTCCCTGGCGGCTTCCTGGATCGTCTGGTCCGGGCTGACCAGCCGCACATCGCGCGTCATCGCTTCGCTCACTATCATGATGGTCTCCGCTTACGCTTGAGCAATGAAGCTGCTGTTCCCTTGCAACTCATGACCTCTCGCACAGTTCCCGAGCGCTCGCGTCTTGAAGGATTTGCCCTGCGTTGTTGCGCGTGGTCGGAGCGATGGATACCGGATGCATACGTGTTTGCGGCAGCCGCGGTCGTGATTGTTGCTGCAGCGGCCGTGCTGCTGGGCGCCTCGCCGCTGCGCACTGCCAAGGCGTTCGGTGACGGCTATTGGAGCTTGATCCCGTTCACGATGCAGATGAGCTTCATCATCATCGGGGGTTATGTGGTCGGGAGCTCTCCGCCGATCGCTCGCATCATCGACCAGCTCGCAGCGCGACCGAAAACCGGGCGCGGTGCCATTCTCTCCGTGGCCCTTCTGAGCATGCTGGTCTCCCTCCTGCACTGGGGCTTGAGCTTGATCCTGGGCAGCCTCTACGTGCGCGCGCTCGCCCGGCGTGAGGAGCTGCGGATGGACTACCGTGCCGCAGCCGCTGCCGCCTATCTCGGTCTCGGCTCGGTTTGGGCGATGGGGCTGTCTTCTTCTGCAGCACAGCTGCAGGCGAATCCCGGGAGCATGCCTCCGGGGCTTCTGGAGATCACCGGAGTCATCCCTTTCACCGAAACGATATTTCTGTGGCAGTCGATCACGCTGACTGCCATTCTGATCGGCGTCACCTTGTGGGTTGTGTGGGTGACGGTGCCGAGCGCCGATCGTGCGAGGACCGCTCACGCTCCAGGCACGCCCGCCGAAAAGCACGTGCTCTCGAATTCCGAGCCAACGCGACCGGGCGAATGGCTCGAGCATTCCCCGATTCTTAACGTGGCGATCGCTTTGTTGAGCACTGTCTGGCTGGCCCAGGAGTTCATCACTCAGGGGGCCGCCGCGGCCATTTCGAATCTCAACACGTACAATCTGCTTTTCTTGACCCTCGGGCTGCTGCTGTGCTGGCGCCCTCGCACGTTCCTCGATGCGGTCAGCCGGGCGGTGCCGAGCGCGACAGGTGTGCTGATTCAATTTCCGCTCTATGGCGGCATCGCTTCGCTCATCACTGCCGCTCCGGGCAGCGACGGGCACACGATCGCGCATCATCTTTCGGCGTTCTTCGCAGAAGCTGCTTCGCGCGACACCTTTCCGATCTTGATGGGTATCTACTCCGCCGTGCTCGGCTTCTTCGTGCCTTCTGGCGGCGGCAAGTGGATCATCGAGGCGCCTTACGTCATGCAGGCTGCCAACGATCTCCAAGTGCATCTAGGATGGGCCGTCCAGGTGTACAACGCTGCCGAGGCGTTACCAAACCTGATCAATCCGTTCTGGATGCTGCCCTTGCTCGGCATCCTTGGTCTGAAGGCACGCGACGTCATTGGGTTCACGGTCGTGCAATTCATCGTGCACGTGCCGGTCGTGCTCTTCTTGCTTTGGGTGTTCAACTTGACGCTCGACTATCACCCGCCGGTCATGCCTTGAATGCATCCGCGCTCGGGAGCCCGTGTCAACGACGTCAGGCCAGCCGGCGAGCTCGATGCCTTCATCGGGTGCTCACCGTCAGTGCGCTCGTGCCTTCTCTCGTCTATTCGAGCAGATTCGCCAGGATACGGTCACGCACCTTCGGAGTGATCTCCAGCACCCGTTCCACGTATGCATCCAGACCACCGAACTCGCGGTCGATCTGCTCCAGCGCAGCGCCGAGAAAATCGGTGTGCGCGCTCAAGAGCACACGGCGTAGCTCCTCAGGCATGGCAAGCAAGGGATGCCTCGCATCGGCGAGCCCCAGACCAGTGTCCTTACGGGTGCGGATGAAATGCTCAAAGTCGCTGACCTGGTTCGTCAGCAAGTAGTCCTCGATCACCGTCTCGCGTGGTACTCCTAGAGCCAGGAGCAGCACAGCGATTGCAAAACCTGTGCGGTCCTTGCCTGCAGCGCAATGCACGATCAACGGCATATCGCCGCTGGCAATGCAGCTGAGGAATCCTTGGAGCCGCTCGCGCATGCGGTTGGGAAGTCCTCGATAGAGCGCAATCATCGCGTCGAACATGCCGGCCTGAGTGGGTGGGCGCTGTGCAGCATACGAACGCAAGGTGGGCGCTTGGCCTTCATCGTCCCAGGCGAGCACCCGTGTTGTCGCGTCCGGCCATCGGGTCGGCTCTTTGTCTCGCTCATCCGCGCGGCGTAAGTCACAGATCGCTCTGATGCCGAGTCGCTGCAGCGTGCGGTGGTCCTCATCCGTGACGTAGCTGAGGACACCGGCGCGAAAAACCCGTCCCCACTTCACAACGCGACCGTCGCGTGTCCGATAGCCACCAATGTCTCGAAAGTTACATCCGCCTTCGAGACACAAAGTGCGTCGGTGGGGGAAGGGGTGATCAGGCGAAAGCTCCAACATCAGTACCAGCGTCCTCTCGAATGCGTTGTGCCATTCCTTGTGGGCGCAACCGACCGCTCCCGCGTGGCATCGGGAAGTCAGCGCTTCCTTCGATGCGAGCCAGCTCGACGCCAGAGGAACTTCTTCACAATCATTGACGTACTCCCTCTGTCATCCAGTCGGGCACTATGTTACTCAGCCCGGGAATCGGTTACGTAGCTAGGAGTGGAGGAGTCTACGTGAGTTCGCTAACCGATCGAATGACGCGTCGAGAGTTGCTGAAAGCAGGTGCACTCGTCGGCATGAGCTCGCTGCTGTCTCTACCGACACGTGCTGCCGAGGCGCACCGCGAATTGATTACGCGTCCAGTGCCCGCTACGGGCGAGCGTCTTCCCGTCATCGGGCTGGGAACGAATAACTACAGCGTGACGGGTGCTGCGGAGCTGGCCGCGCGGCGCGAAGTACTCGATCAGATGTGGCGCCTGGGCGGGACCGTGATCGATACCGCACCGGCGTATGGACGCTCGGAGGAAGTGATCGGCGAGCTTCTCGAAGAGCTCGGTCATCGCGAGCGGTATTTTCTGGCCACGAAGGCGACCGCACCGAATGACGATGTGGCGGCGGCCGAGGCCATGATCGAGACATCGTTTCGGCGACTGCGCACGAACAAGATCGATCTGCTTCAAGTGCATAGCCTCACGGGACTCGATGCCTTGATTCCGGTATTGCAGGAGCTGAAAGCCGCGAAGCGGATCAGGTACCTGGGCGCAACGACGTCGAGCGACGCGCAGCACGCCGCGATGGCAGATGCGATGCGCAAATATCAATTGGATTTCGTGCAGCTCAACTACTCGATCGACGATCGAGAAGCAGCCGCAGAGCTGCTGCCGCTCGCGCAAGAGCGTGGCACGGCCGTGCTGGTGAATCTGCCGTTCGGAGGGCGTCGCGGGAGCAATTTGTTTGCACGCGTAAGGGGCAAGCAGGTGCCCGAATGGGCGCGCGAGTTCGGTGCGACGACCTGGGCGCAGTTCTTCCTGAAATACGTCATATCGCACCCGGCGGTCACGTGCGCGATTCCCGGCACGACCAAGCTATCGCACCTGAAGGACAACCAAGCGGCCGGGCGCGGGGCGCTTCCGGATGCGGCCATGCGCAAGCGTATGGAAGCGTTCTGGGATGAGCTGAGCTGAATGTGGGTTGTGGGCTGGAGGTTCTGGCTGGGGCGCGGTCGTTGCGCGGCATCAGCCTCCAGCCCTCCAATTCCCACGGCTCCAGTCACGGATCGATAGACAACGCGCTCTCGAGCCGCTCATTCGCCTCCAGCCATGCATCCTCCATCGCCGAGAGCTGGCGCTTGAGGCGCGCTTGTGTTTGTAGCAGCTCCTGGAGGCGTGTCTTCGCCGGTGCTTCGTACAGATCCGGATCCGCGAGCGCAACCTCGATCTTGCTCAGCTCCTCTTGCAGAGCCGTGATGATGCTTTCGAGCCTTGCGATCTCGTTCTTGATCGGGCTCAGCCGTGCGCGCCGTTCGGCCTCCTCGCGCTTCTTCCGTTTGCGCAGCTCTGCGCTCGTCACCGAGGGCATCACATCGTCGGGTTTCTTCTCGGCGGCGTCACGGGTCGTGATCCAGCGCGCGTAGTCGTCGAGATCTCCTTCGAATGGTTGAGCCCTGCCCTGGTCGACGAGGATCAGCTCGTCGGCGACCGTGCGCAGCAAGTGTCGGTCGTGCGAAACGAGCACGACCGCCGCATCGAATTCTTGCAGAGCGACCGCGAGCGCTTGGCGCATCTCCAGATCGAGATGGTTCGTCGGCTCATCCAACAGCAGCAAGTTGGGTCGCATATAGCTCAGGAGCGCAAGCACGAGCCGCGCTTTCTCCCCGCCGGAGAACGGACCGACGGGCTCGAATACGCGATCGCCGCTGAATCCGAATCCGCCCAAGAACGTACGTAGCTCTTGCTCGGTCGCGCGTCCTGCCGCCTCACCACCCAGCCGCTTCAGGTGTCCGAGCGGCGAATCATCCATTCGCAACTGCTCGAGCTGGTGTTGAGCGAAGTAACCGATCTTGAGATCGCGCGCCTCGATGCGCCTGCCTTCGCGCGCTTCGAGCTCGCCAGCCAGGAGCTTCATCAGGGTCGACTTGCCGGCGCCGTTGCGCCCGAGCAGCGCGATGCGGTCGCCGGGTTGAACGGTCATGCTGATCGAGCTCAATACGATGCGGTCTCCATATCCGACCGATTGCTTTTCCAGCGTCAGCAGTGGACGGGGCAGTTTCTGCGGTGGCAGGAATCTGAACTCGAAGGGCGAGTCGACGTGCGCAGGGACAATTCGCTGCATACGCGCGAGCGCCTTCATGCGGCTTTGCGCCTGACGCGCCTTGCTCGCCTTGGCGCGAAAGCGCTCGATAAATCCCATGATATGCCTGATCTCGCGCTGCTGCCGCTCGTACATGGCCTGCTGCTGCGCGAGCTGCGCGGCACGTTGTTCCTCGAAGGAGGAGTAGTTGCCGGTGTAAGCCTGCACCTTGCCTTGCTCGATGTGCACGATACGGTCGACTGTGCGATCGAGGAACTCGCGATCGTGCGCGATCATGAGCAGCGTGCCGCGATAGCTGCGCAGCCACTGCTCGAGCCACATCACCGCATCGAGATCGAGATGATTGGTCGGCTCATCCAGCAGCAACAGGTCGGAGCGACACATCAACGCCTGGGCGACGTTCAGCCGTACACGCCAGCCGCCCGAGAACGCGCTGACAGGCCGCATTTCATCCTTCGGCGAGAAGCCGAGGCCGTGCATCAGGCGGGCCGCCCGGCTGCGGGCATCGTAGCCGCCGATCGCAGCGTACTTGGCGTGCAGCTCGCCGAGCGTGGCTCCATCCTCGCGCTGCTCTGCCTCCGCGATGGCTCGCTCGGTCGCGCGTAGCTCTGCATCGCCGTCCATGACGAACTCGATTGCAGGCTGCTCGGTCGCACGCAGTTCCTGCGCAACATGCGCCATGACGAGCTGCGACGGCATCTCGAATGCACCGGCATCCGGCTGCAGTTCGCCACGCACGAGCGCAAGCAAGGACGACTTGCCAGTGCCATTGGCGCCGACGATTCCGACTTTTTCGCCGCGATAGATCGTGAACGTGGCGTCGGCAAAAAGCAGCCGCGCACCGCGGCGCAAAGAGACCGAAGAGAAGACGAGCATCGGATGACGTTCAAGGTAGGCCCTTTCAGAATACTCGGTCCGGGAACATCAGCCAATGCCGGTACACCCCGTTCGCGTGATCCAAGTTCGTGCAACGCTTCGGATGGGCCCGATTCGCTTTTCTCGGCGTACGATTGGCAGATCACGAATCGTGAACCGCAATCTTCACCTTGCTCTTAGCTGCTTGCAGCTTATCGAGCCGGACGAGATGTTCCTGATACCACAACCTTTCCTGTAGAGCGGCGCTCTTGCCGAGGTTCAGCGACGCTTGGTGCAGACACTTTTCCGCCTCGTCGATACGTCCTTGCGCAAGCAAGCTCTCGCCCAATGCGCTTGTGCTCGCCCATACCCTTTGGGACCAAGCATCGCTGTGCTGCCAGAGCTGAACGTTCTCCCTCAATAGCACCTCTGCGCCAGCGTAATCCCCTGTCCCGACGAGCGCTTTCGCCAACAGGTCGCGCGCGGACACGACGAGAGGATGATCGCGGCGCACGTCGGCCAGCAGAGCAGTGGCCTCCATGGCCTGAATGCGAGCTTCCTCGAAGCGGCCTTGCCCCAGCAAAATGCGTCCGAGGATGGTGTGCTGCCGGCTGATGATGTGGGCATCGGCACGCGTCTCCATCGCGATCTCCAGCGCTTCACGCTCGGCTTCCTCGGCCTCGCGCAGACGCTCTTGGCCAAATCTGAGCATGGCCACATCGTCAAGTATTCGTGCCCGGATCAGCGAGCGAAGCCCGAACACCCGTGAAGCGAGCACGAGCGCCTCGAGAATTCGCGGCTCGGCAGCTTCGAGATCGCCGCTTTCGAGCAATACGTAGCCGAGCTGAGCGAGCGCCCAGATACGATCCGGATGAAGCTCAGAGGTTTGCGCGAACGCCTCGACGGCTGCACGCGCGGCCGCTTCCGCAGCGTCGTAGTCGGATTCCCAGACGTAGGTGTTCGCCAGGGCACTCAATAATTTGCCCACATTCTGATGTCTCTCGCCCACACGGGCGCGTTCGATTGCGATGGCGTTCAATAAGTGTTCGCGAGCCTGGTGCGGTCGGCCGTCTGCGAGCGCCACAGATGCGACCTGGTAGAGGATCCATGGGTCGAGACGCGTCTTTTCCGGCAGTCCTTCGAGCGTCAAGATGGCACGCGACGGCTGGCTGGACACTTTGAGCGTATCGGTGCTCGGCTGCCACACGATGGTTGCGCCGACAACAGCGGAACAAGGAATCACCGTGAGGAGCATCACTCGTGAGAACCATTCGCGCGAGATTCGTTTGATCGTCGATGAGTTGACGGGCTTTGCCGTTTGCACGAGCCGTGCTCGCTGTACCTCTGCGATGAGCTGATAGCCCTTGCGAGGGATGGTCTTGATGTAACGGGGATTGTTGGCATCGTCGCTTAGCGCACGACGCAACTGCGCGATGCTTTGATAGACAGAGTTTGGCGTGACGATCACGTTCGACCATACGGCGCGTTCTATCTCAGTCTGGGAGAAGACATGTCCAGGTCGAGAGGCCAGGAGCTGCAGCACCTCCATGCTGCGCGGGTCGACCTTGATGCTTTCCCCGTCCCGCACGATACGGTTGAGAATGGGCTCAACCTTGCAGTCGCCCAACCAGAAGGCTTGTTCGTCGACAGCAACGCTCATGGACTTCCCGTCCTTGCGTAAATATGTCAACTGAGAGTGGAGGCCGCGCGCAATCCATTCGGCAAACTATGGTTGTTGACATTGAAGTAGTTTGCAGCGGCGAGACGGATATTACCTCGCAATGATTCTCGTGCCAGCCCTTGTAACGGTGAAATTCGCGAGGATTTCCGCAGGGCGCAGCGTAGCTAGATAGACATCCGTATTTTCCTCCTGTGGCAATCGGGTTGGCGAAGGAGACTCGTGCTTGTGCGCCCGGTTTCCATTTCGTAACCGGAGACAGTGTCTTGCAGATGATGTTGGTTGAAAAGGCAACTGGTTACTGTGTGGCCGCGGAGCCGAGATCTTCCGACACGCTCGTGCAAAGGCGTTATGTAGAAGCCTCGATTGGCGGGATTGCGGATCACCAGGTCGTTTCAGACGCTTTCAGAGCTTTTCAGAAAACCTTCAAGACTTCCCCCTCCCGGGTGGCGATGCTCTACCGCGCCGGACCGGGGCATCGATTCGGCTCCGGGTTCTGGGAGGCACAGGGAGGTGTGTCCTGGAAATTCCGGCGGTGGCCGTATTCGGACGGAGCCGAAACCTCGGGCGGATTGCCCGGGCACGCATCTCAAGGAGCGACGGTGAGAGAGCGGCCAATCGTGTGTGGAGCTGCGCCATGGATGGCGCAGAACCTCTACTGTCGCAAGGGGTCAAGATCGGTTTCGAGCGCGGTGCCGAGCGATCACGCGATCCGGAGCGTGAATATGCTTTCAACCGGCACGCATGACTTCTGCTGCGATCTCGTACGAGCGCACTCGTGCCTTGTGATCATAGATCGCCGAAGCAATGATGATTTCATCGGCACGGGTGCGCGCAACGAAGTCGGTGAGTTGCTCGCGCACCGTCTTGGGCGAGCCGACGGCCGAGCACGAGAGCACCTCTGCGAGCATCAGGCGCTCGTGGGGCGCAACCTGCGCCTCATAGCCCGGGATCGGCGGCTGCAAGGTGGTCGGCTGTCCCCTGCGCAGGTTGACGAATGCCTGTTGCATCGATGTGGCGAGCAGCTGCGCTTCCTCGTCCGTATCCGCAGCGAACACGTTGAAGCCGAGCATCACGTAAGGTTTTTCGCAGTATGCGGATGGCTTGAAGCGCGCGCGGTACAGCTCGATGGCCTGCATCATCATCGCCGGCGCGAAGTGCGATGCGAACGCGTAGGGCAGTCCGAGCTCCGCTGCCAGCTGCGCGCCGAACAGGCTCGAGCCGAGAATCCAAATCGGTATCCTGAGGCCGGCTCCCGGCACGGCACGAACGCTGGCCCGATCCTCGAAGTAGCTCATGAGCTCCAGCACGTCCTGCGGAAACTCGTCCGGGTCCGTCGCGAGGTTGCGTCGTAGTGCCCGGGCGGTCGCAGGGTCGGATCCGGGTGCACGGCCGAGGCCGAGATCGATCCGCCCCGGATACAGGGACTCGAGCGTACCGAACTGCTCGGCAATCACCAGCGGCGAATGGTTGGGCAGCATGATCCCGCCCGCCCCCACGCGGATCGAGGATGTGCCGCCGGCGACGTAGCCGATCAGCACTGCCGTCGCGGCGCTCGCGATACCTGGCATGCCGTGATGCTCCGCCAGCCAGAAGCGACGGTATCCCAGGCGCTCCGCGTGCCGTGCCAAGTCGAGCGTGTTCCGAAAGGACTGTGCCGCGTCGCTGCCGGCGGTGATGGGGGAGAGATCGAGGACGGACAAAGGCACCATGATCGCGCTCCATTCTAGACTGCGGGGCGGTAGGCGTCGCTGCGGCGCCTCGCGCTGTGTTTCACGACCCAAGCCGTCGTAACATGGGCTCGCTGCCGCACTATACAAGGCCAAATACGAATCGCCTTTGCCACGCGCCTCATGAACCCGGTCCGACGTGCCCGCGCAAAGATGCAACGTTGCGGGCCCATCTCCCAGTCGCTGGATGGCGACGAGCAACGCCAATGGTGGCTCTATCTCCTGGAATGCCGAGATGGTCGAACCTATGTCGGGATCGCGCTCGACGTCACGGCGCGCTTTCGACAACACCTCGACGGTAGGGGCGCACGCTTCACACGCTCGAATCCACCGGTCGCCGTGCTCGGTGCGCAAGCGTTCGCGACCAAGTCGGATGCGTTGAAGGCAGAAGCAGCGCTCAAGAAACTAACGCGCAACGAACGACTCGCATGGGCTCGTCGGCTCCATGAGCTCGTACGCGAAAAATAATGCGCAGAGATGACTGCAAGTCGCGCTCAGTCCCGCTACACTTCGCGTTGTCGAGCGAGCAAGCCGCAATGCTTGGTTCACGTTCCTTCCGAAGGGTCAGATCGAATCGATGAGCAAAGCCGAGACTACGCGCGAATCCCCGTTCGAGATTCGTTTCGGTCAGGTCGGTCTGGCACAGCTTCGCGTCCGCACGACGGACGCAAAGTCGATTCAGGATCAGCTTGCCGCTCGGCTCGCCTCGGCACCCCAGCTCTTCGATCGCACGGCAGTGTGTCTCGACCTCAGTGCGCTCGAGCGCGAGCCAGATGCAGGCGAGGTACGAGCGATCGTCGATGCCATACGCCGCGCCGGAATGTGTCCCGTTGGGCTTGCGCACGGCACTGCGACGGTCGAAGCGATCGCCCGAACACTCGACCTGCCAGTGCTCACACAATTTCGCGTGCAAGCGAAGCTGGGACACCTTGCTCCTCCGCAGCGCGAAACCGCGAGGCCTGCTCCTGCGCCCGAGCCGCAGCCGGAAGTGTTCAGCGTGCCTACCTTGATGCACCACGCCCCCGTCCGCTCGGGTCAGCGGGTGTATGCGAGGCACCGTGACTTGGTCGTGACCTCGACAGTCGGCGCCGGCGCAGAAGTGATCGCAGACGGCTGCGTGCATATATACGGCGCCCTGCGCGGCAAGGCCGTCGCGGGCGCACGCGGCGAGGTCACCGCGCGCGTGTTCTGTCAGGAGTTTCAGGCTGAGCTGGTGTCGATTGCCGGCGTCTTTCGAGTGTTCGAGACGATCCCGGCCGAGCTTGCGGGCAAGCCGGTGCAAGCTTGGCTGGATGGGGACGATTTACGTTTCGCGAGGATCGGAGCATGACTTTAGAAACTGAGTCGACGGTTCAGTCGCCAGCGGCGCAAGCAGAGAGCGCAGCCGGATCGGCGCCCGCGTCGGTTGCGAACGCGAGTGGTTTGAATGCTGGAGCTTCGAGGTTGACCGAGATCATCGTCGTGACCTCGGGCAAAGGAGGCGTGGGCAAGACGACCACGTCGGCGAGCCTGGCCTGCGGCTTGGCAAAGCGCGGCAAGAAGGTTGCCGTGATCGACTTCGATATCGGCCTGCGCAATCTCGACTTGGTCATGGGATGCGAGCGGCGCGTCGTGTATGACTTCGTGAACGTCATCCACGGTGACTGTACGCTCAAGCAGGCGCTCATCAAAGATAAGCGGCTCGATACGCTGTACATCCTGGCTGCGTCGCAGACTCGCGACAAGGATGCTCTCAACGTGGAAGGTGTCAGGAGAGTGCTCGACGAGCTTATTGCAGACGGGTTCGATTACATCATCTGCGACTCTCCGGCCGGCATCGAGAAGGGCGCGCACCTTGCAATGTACTATGCCGACCGCGCCATCGTCGTCGTGAACCCAGAGGTGTCCTCGGTGCGCGACTCGGATCGGGTCCTGGGTCTGCTGTCCAGCAAGACATACCGAGCCGAGAAGGGCGATACGAAGGTCAAGGAGCATCTGCTGCTGACGCGCTACAGCCCGCGGCGTGTCGCGACGGGCGAAATGATGAGCGTGGAGGACGTCAAGGAAATCCTCGGTGTCGACGTCATCGGCGTCATTCCCGAGTCGGCAGACGTGCTGTCCGCGTCGAATGCTGGCACGCCGGTCATCCTTCACTCGCAAAGCGACGTTGCGCAAGCCTACGAGGACACCGTGAGGCGCTTGCTCGGCGAAGATCTTCCGCTCAGATTCTTACAGGAGCCGAAGCGAGGGTTCCTCGCTCGCATGTTCGGAGGCTAACTCATGGGCTTGCTCGCATTCTTTCGCCGTACGCCCCCGACCGCGAGTGTCGCGAAGGAGCGCCTGCGCATCATCGTCGCGCAAGAGCGCACGAACCGCGGCGGTCCTGACTACTTGCCGCTTCTGCGTCGCGAGCTGTTCGAGGTGATCAAGAAGTACGTGAACGTGGACGCAGACGCCATACAGGTCAACCTCGGCAAGGAGGAAGGTCACGACGTGCTGGAGTTCTCGGTCGCGCTGCCGGGAAGCGAGAGCCGGGCATAGTCGGGGACGTGCCTGGCGCATCGGCTGGAGAATGGGGCTGGAGCCGCGGAACGCGCGCAGCGCGCATGCTCCGGTCCTGCCAAATTCACAGCCTTACCGATAGCCACGCGCCTGCAGTGAGAACAGCTGCGCATAGTGGCCGTTGAGCGCCATGAGCTCCTCATGGCTGCCGTGCTCGACGATGCGACCCTCCTGCAGCACGATGATCTGGTCAGCCATTCGCACTGTCGAGAATCGGTGCGAGATGAGGATCGCGATCTTACCCTTGGTCAATGCACGGAAGTGCTCGAAGACGGTTGCCTCCGCGGCTGCATCCATCGCGGAGGTGGGCTCGTCCAAGACGAGGATGTCGGCACGGGTGCGCATGAATGCGCGCGACAGTGCGATCTTCTGCCACTGGCCGCCCGAGAGCTCGCGGCCATTATTGAACCACTTGCCGAGCTGCGTCCGATAACCCTGAGGCAGCGTTGCGACGATCGGTGCGGCCATGCCCTTCTCGCCGGCCTCGCGCCAGCGTGCTTCGTCATCGAAGTGACGTACATCTCCTGCACCGATGTTCTCGCCAAGCAAGAGCTGATAGCGGGTGAAATCCTGAAAGATCACTCCGATACGGTCGCGTAGCGCGCCTTCATCCCACTCGCGCAGGTCCAGGCCGTCGAGAAGAATGCGTCCCGATGTCGGCTGATACAGTCGCGTGAGCAGCTTGATGAGCGTGGTCTTGCCGGACCCGTTCTCGCCGACGAGCGCCAGAGACTGTCCGGGCCGAATGTGCAGAGTGATGTCCTGGAGCGTCGGTCGCTCGGCATCGGGATACTGAAAGCTGACATGCTCGAACCGAATCCCGTCCTCGGGATGCGGTCCGCGCACCGCATGCCCTTGGGAAGGTGCGACCGGAGTCTCTAGGTAGTCGTACAGCGTCGAAAGATACAAATTGTCCTCGTACATTCCACCGATCGCGGAAAGAATCGCCGAGACCGCCGACTGTCCTTGCCGAAACAGCATGAGGTACATCGTCATCTCGCCGATCGTGATCCGGGTCGCGATCGCGGACAAAGCAATCCACGCATAGGCACCGTACAACGTGGCGGTCGCCACCAGCCCGAGCACGAAGCCCCAGCTGTCACGGCGGATGGTCAGATCGCGATCTTCCTTGTACAACTTGCGGAAGATGGCGCGATAACGGTCGAGGAACAGGGGGCCGAGACCGAACAGCTTGACCTCTTTGACGTGGTCCTCGCGTGCGAGCACCGTTTCGAGGTAGAGCTGCATGCGTGTCTCCGGCGAGCGCCACAGAAACAATCGAAATGCGTCGCCCGAGAACTTCGCCTCGGCCAAGAAGGCCGGCAGACCTGCCACGATCAGCAGAACGACGGCCCACGGCGAAAAGCCGATCAGCAACGCCGAGAAGCTCACAAGCGATACCGCGTTCTGTGCCAGACCGAACGTGCGCATGACGAGCGACAAGGGCCGACTCGACGCTTCGCGGCGGGCGCGGGTGAGCTTGTCGTAGAACTCCGAGTTCTCGAAATGCGCCAGCTCGAGCGTTAGAGCCTTCTCGAGGATCATCACGTTCACTCGATGGCCCAGTTGTGCTCTCAAGAGGGATTGACAGAGCGAGATGCCTCGTTGTGCACCGGCGATCGTAGCCACCAGCAGCCCTTCGCCCACGACCAGCCAAAGGGCATGTGTTGTCAGGGCAGCCCGCTCCGCGGGTGTCGCCTGAACTGCGCCGACGACGGCATCGACGATCAGTGCACCCACGTACGCAACTGCTGTCGGCAAGGCGCCAGCGATCACCGTCAAGAACGCAAAAGCGAAGGTCAAGGGCCGGCTCGTGGTCCAGACCAGCTCGATCGCCCGGCGGCTGTAGCCGAATACGCCCAAGAATCCTTGGGTGAGGTTGGGCTTGGAAGGAGGAATCCTGTGACGAGGACTCAATTAGACGTACTGACCATCTGCTACGACGACTCCATGTACGAACAAGCCTAGCGGCACGAAGCCGCGGTGTCGATGATGAAGGCTATGGGCTGGAGGCCGGAGGCTGGAGCAGGGAATGGGGCTCCTGGCAACTGCTCTTGCAGCGTGGCGGCAGCGTTCCTGACGCAGTTCCGTTACCGCCGTGCCAGAGCCTGATCGACGAAGGGCGCGCGGCGTGCGTAACGCCGCGCGCCGTCTACAGTGCGGAGGCTACCTCCGGCTCGTGATCTGATCGAATATCCCGCCGTCGGCGAAGTGCACTTTGTGTGCTTGCGCCCAGCCGCCGAAGTCGTCGATCGTCACGAGCTCGAGCTTCGGGAACTGGTGTGCATACTTTGCAGCCACCTTCTCGTCGGTGGGACGATAGAAGTTGCGTGCGATGATCTCCTGAGCCTCCGGGGTGTAGAGATACTTCAGGTATTCGGTCGCTATCTCGCGCGTGCCGCGGCGTAGAGCGACTTTGTCGACGACCGCAACGGGCGGCTCCGCAAGAATGCTGAGCGAGGGGTAGACGATCTCGACCTTGTTCGGTCCGAGCTCACGAATCGAGAGATGCGCCTCGTTTTCCCAGGCCAACAACACGTCTCCGATCCCGCGCTGAACGAATGTCGTGGTCGAGCCGCGTGCGCCGGTATCGAGCACTGGAACGTTTTTGTAGAGCTTCTGCACGAACTCTTTCGCGGTCGCCTCATTGCCGCCCGGCTGCCGCAGTGCCCATGCCCAGGCGGCCAGATAGTTCCAGCGCGCTCCGCCCGATGTCTTCGGATTCGGCGTGATGACGGAAATACCAGGTTTGATCAGATCGTCCCAGTCCTTGATGCCCTTCGGATTGCCCTTGCGCACCAGGAACACGATCGTCGAAGTGTATGGTGAGCTGTTGCGCGGTAGGCGCGACTGCCAGTTGATCGGCAACAGCTTGCCCACCGTCGCGATCGCATCGATGTCGCCAGCGAGCGCGAGCGTCACGACATCGGCAGCGAGGCCGTCGATTACCGTGCGCGCTTGCTTGCCCGAGCCGCCGTGCGATTGCTTGATGATGACCGTATCGCCGGTCTTCTCTTTCCAGTATGCGGCGAACGCCTTGTTGTACTCCTCGTAGAGCTCGCGAGTGGGATCGTAGGAGACGTTCAGCAGAGTGATGTCTTTAGCGAGCGCAGCGCTTGTAATGGCGGTCATCGCAAGCGTCGCGATCAATGTGCATATGCCAACTCTCATAGCGGTTCTCCAAGTCGGAAGTGCAAGTCAGAAAGCCAAACCGAAGCGCGTGAACAGCGCTTTTTCGTCCTTGCGGTCGCCCGTTGCGGCACCGCCATCGAAGCTCGTCACGTCGTAGTTGAGCGAAAGCTTGTAGTTGCGGTTGAGATACCAGTTCACTCCGATACCCCAGGCGCTCGCCTTGGAGGCAGCGGTCGCGGGATTCGCAAACGAATCTGCTCCCCCTACGAACGCGTCATCGTCGATATCGAGCTCGTGATAGCGGGCGACGAGCTCGACGGCACCCCAGGTGCCGTCCTTCGGGGAGAACACTGATTTCGGCTTGAAGCCTTTGAAGCTCTGCTCTTCGCCCGTCAGAAACCATGCTAGCTGGATCTGCCAGGCCGTGTGGTCGAGCGAAGCCGACCGCGTCGTGCCGGCGTTCGTGACACGCGAGACGTCTTGCGATACTCGGACGTATTCGGCGAGCGCGAGGAAGCTGTTGTGCGCGTAGTACGCCTGCGGGGTGATGCGGATACGCTCGCCGTCCGCGTATGTCCCTTGGCTGGTGCCGCTCGTGCTGCGATAGCTGAAGAAAGTCTGTTGTCCCGGCGTGCGATAGCCCCCGAGCAGGCTGTTCGTCGGGCTCCCCGTCGTGTCGATATAAGTGCCGGCAACACCGAAACCGAGCCCGCGTAGTGCGTACAGGTCGGTGTCCTGAAACGGGGTGAAGAAAATGCGCGCCGCCCAGTCTCCCGACGTATCGTTCTCGACATCCCCTATGGCATCGCTGCTGCCCCCGTCGTTCACCCCGTTGAAGTAGCCGATCGAGTAGCTGATCTTGCCGCCGGCAAGATCGCCGCTGAGCTGCACGCCGAGATCACGGTTTGGCACCAGGCTGGTGGGAAAGCCACGTTCGATGAAGCGCAGATCACTGGCTGACACGAGACGCTCGAGGCCGACCGGCACCTTGAACTTACCGGCTGTCACTGTCGCCCACGGTGCCAATCGCGCCGCAATGAAAGCATCCAGGATGATCGTGCGGCCGCCGGCGAAGTCGGGCGTGAATCTGTAATCGAAGATTCCGTTCAGCGTGCCTTCCAGCGTTGGGCGCACGCGCCGCAGGATGAATGTGTCGGCAGTGGAAGGTGTGACATCGTCGTCGAAACGGCGCCCATCGAAGTGGAGCACGCCGCGCAGCTTGACTACGTTCGCATTGTCTGGCGTGCCGATGCTGAATCCGCTTGGGCCTGCTTTGACCACTGCTGTCACCGGCGCTGCCGCCTTCTGCGCTTCTTCTGCGAGCTCGAGCTTTCGCTCCAGCACTTTGATTTGTTGTGCTTGCTCGTCAAGGCGCTCACGCAGCTCCGAGATGTCGTCGGCTGACGCAGCTGTTGCCGCGACGAGCAAGACCGTTGCAATGGATGCGCGTAAGGTGCTGGCCGGGTTCGGCGTAGGCGATTCGTATTCTGATGGTTGCATAAGGATCCCTAGAGGTGCTCAGTGCTGTGGCACGGGGTGTGCCGCCAAGGGCAATCCTAGGGATCGGCCGGTGAACGCTCAGTCGAGCGGCGGTGATAATCCGGTTAGGAACTTTCCCGCCTCGGTAAAAGTTACGAACTTCCGATGGGGGCAATAGGCATTTCTAATTGGTTTCTCATGCCCGGACCAGGTATGTTGTGGACAACAACGGGCATTCAGGAGGTAGTATGCAAATCAATATAGGCATTTCCGAGAAAGACCGGGAGGCCATTGCCAATGGCTTGTCCAAGCTCCTGGCCGATACTTACACTCTTTATCTAAAGACTCACAATTATCACTGGAACGTCACCGGGCCCATGTTCAATACGCTGCACCTCATGTTCGAGCAGCAGTACACGGAGCTCGCGGGCGCAGTGGATCAGATCGCTGAGCGTATTCGCGCGCTGGGCTATCCCGCACCCGGCTCGTATCGGGCTTATTCGAAGCTGACGAGCATCGAAGAGGAAGAGGGCGTGCCCGATGCCAAGGAGATGATTCGCCAGCTCGTGATCGGCCAAGAGACCGTCGTTCGCACGGCGCGCGAGCTCTTTCCGATAGTCGAAAAGGCAAGCGACGAGCCGACCGCGGACCTGCTGACACAGCGGATGCAGGTTCACGAGAAGAATGCCTGGATGCTTCGCAGCCTACTCGACTGACTCTGTCGTGACGTCGTGCTGCACGCCGCGGCGAGGTCCCTTGACGCCGCGGCGGCACCCACGTAATACTGCGGGGCCATGATGACGCTCAGGGACCAAGTCCTTTCAAATCGCTGGTGGTGGCGCCTCTCGTGAGGAGAGGGGCGCTGGAACTTGCTGCTGGGCGCTAGAACACCGCTGAAGAATCCAGAGAACCCATCTCCGAGCGCAGTCCGGGGATGGGTTTTTTTGTAGCCTCTCGCCGGCCTGCAGGGGAAAGGTCTAGGACGAGGAGCTTCGCTTGAAACCGCCATTTGACATTGCTGCTGACTTGGATACGCCGGTGTCGGCGTACCTCAAGCTCAAGCCGTTCCGACCGCGTTTTCTGCTGGAAAGCGTGGAAGGCGGCGAACGGCTTGCGCGCTATTCGTTTATTGGATTCGGCGATTGCTCTGAGCTGCGGTTGGACGAGCGCGGCCTGACCGTGGACGGGCGCACCGAGCCCGCGCCCGCGACCAAGCAGGGGCTGCTCGATGCATTCCGTCGCGCGCTCGCGCACGCTCCTCAGCCCACGCCACGAATCCCGGGTGTCCCGCTTGCCGGCGGGTTGGTCGGCGTGGCTGGTTATGACCTCGTGCGGCGGTTTGAGCGGCTGCCGTCGCGGGCAGCGGCCTGCGACGGGACGCCGGAAGTGCATTATTTGGCACCTCGCTCGCTGCTCGTGTTCGATCACCTGACCAGGGGCGTGGCCTTGCTGCATGCTGGCAGCGAGAGCGAGCGCGAGGCGTTGCGGCGCGAAGTGATCCGGGCCCTGCGTGGAGGCGTTCCCGCGACGAGCAAGCGTGCGCGCTATTCGCCGCCGGTCGGCAGCCTCAGCGAGGCCGAATTCATCCAGGGCGTGCACCGTACAAAGGAGTACATCGCGGCCGGCGACGTGTACCAGCTCGTGCTATCGGTCCGCTTCTCGGGACAGTGCGAGCTCGAGCCGTTCGAGACCTATCGTGCGCTGCGGCTGCTGAACCCGTCTCCTTACATGTACTTTTGCGACCTCGGCGATCGTGTCGTCGTCGGCTCATCGCCCGAAGCGCTCGTGAAACTGTCGAACGGCCTGGCTCAGATGCGCCCGATCGCGGGTACCCGTCCGCGAGGCGCCGATGCTGCCGAAGATGCACGTCTACAAGAAGAGCTCCTGGCGGATCCAAAAGAGAACGCCGAGCACGTCATGCTCGTGGATCTCGCTCGCAACGATCTCGGACGCGTGGCGAAGGCAGGCTCCGTGCACGTCGACCCCTACCGTTCGATCGAGCGCTACAGCCACGTCATGCACATCGTCAGTGGCGTGAATGGTCAGATCGCGGAAGGCAAGGACGCATTCGATCTCTTCGCGGCAGCGTTCCCGGCTGGAACGTTGGTCGGCGCGCCGAAGGTGCGCGCGATGCAGATCATCGACGAGCTCGAGCCGGTACGACGCGGCTTCTACGGTGGGACGGTCGGATACTTCGGCACCGGCGGCGACATGGATCAGGCGATCACGATCCGAACAATCGTGTTCAGCGGCGACACCTACAGTTTCCAGGCAGGCGCCGGACTGGTGGCCGACAGCGTGCCGGAAACGGAGTACCGCGAGGTGCTCGCCAAGAGCGAGATCGTCCGCCGTGCGCTGGCGCTCGCGCAGGAGGGTTTATGAGCCCACCCCGACTGTTGCTCATTGATAACTACGACTCGTTCACCTACAACCTGGTGCAAGCCTTCATGGTGCTCGGCGCCGAGGTCATGGTGTATCGCAACGACGAGATCACCGTCGAGCAGGCGCGCGCGCTCGAGCCCACGCACCTGTGTATCTCGCCGGGTCCGGGCGTGCCTCGCGATGCCGGCGTATCCTTGCGAATGATCGAAGCGTTCACAGGCAAGGTGCCGATTCTCGGCGTGTGCCTGGGTCATCAGGCGCTCGTCGAAGTCTTCGGAGGCAGAGTCGTACGCGCAGCGCGGCTGATGCACGGGAAAACTTCGCTCGTGCACCACGATCGCAAGACAATTCTCGAGCACATGCCCGAGCCGTTCGAAGCGGGGCGCTATCACTCGTTGATCGCCGAGCCGGAATCATTACCGGATTGTCTGGAAATCTCGGCGCATACGCGCGAAGGCGAGATCATGGGCGTGCGCCACAAGACGTACGCCATCGAAGGTGTGCAGTTTCATCCTGAAAGCGTTCTGACGCCGCAGGGTCCGCAGCTCATGGGCGGTTTTCTCAAGTTGCGCTCTGGGACGAGATAGCGATGACACAACTGAAAGAGACGCTCGAACAACTCCTCCAGCGCCGCAATCTCAGCGAAACGCAGGCTTCCGAGCTCATGCTCGCATTGGCGGAAGGCTCGATTGCGCCTGCCATGGGCGGCGCTTTGCTCGCGGCGTTGCGCACGAAAGGTGAGACGGCCGATGAAGTGCGTGGTTTTGCGAAGAGCATGCGCAAGCTCGCCCGGCGTCCGATTCTGTCGCCTGGCTCACCGATCGTGGACATGGTGGGCACGGGCGGCGATGGTTCGGGCAGCTTCAACTTGTCTTCCGGCGCAGCGCTGCTCGTTGCATCGATGGGCATTCGCGTCGCAAAGCACGGCACGAGCTCGGTGTCGAGCCGCAGCGGCAGCGCGGATGTCATCCGTGCGCTGGGGTTACAGCTGCCGCTGGACGAGAAGCTTGCAGGCGAGTGCCTCGATGCGACGAGCTTCACATTCTTCTTCGCGCCTCACTACCACCCCGCGATGAAGGCCATCATGCCGATTCGGCAGGCGATGGGTGTGCGCACTGTGTTCAACATTCTGGGCCCACTCTCGAACCCGGCTGAGCCGCCGTTTCATCTGATCGGCGCGTACAGTGTCGAGGTCGCCGAGGTGATGGCCGAGACGCTCGCAGGCATGCCGATCGAACGTACGTATGTCGTGCACGGCGCGCCAGGGTGGGACGAAGCCACGCCGGTGGGACCCTTTACGCTCTTCGACGTGCGGCCTGGACGCGTCGCGCGCAGCGTGCGCAGCGCGGAAGAGTTCGGACTGCCTGCCTGCAGAGCCGAAGAGCTCAAAGGCGGCGACGCCGAGTACAACGCGCGGCAGTTGCGTGCGGTCCTGGAAGGCGAGCAGCGGGGCGCGCACAGGAACGCCATCGTTCTGCAGGCTGCGCTCGTGCTGGAGATGCTCGGCAAAGCGGCGACGCCGGTGGAGGCCGCGCGCATGGCAGAGGACGCGATCGATTCTGGTGCAGCGCGTAAGCTTCTCGAGAAGTTAGCCGCATTCGGCGCCAGCCGTGCTGCGAGCACATCGGGCTAGACGGGCAGGCGTAGGGAGTGCAGGGAGCTCGAATGTGATGCAGGCGAGAGTGCCACGTCGCTTGATCGCATGCGCTGGAGAGCCCAAGCTCTTCGATACCCGTAGCCCATATCCTATGCCCTGAACTATGTCCGGTTTTCTCACCGAAATGGCGCAGGCGAGCCTCAAGAGGCTTGAGGAAGCACGCGCGAGAGAGTCCGAAGAGGCATTGTGGGCGCGAGTGTGCGAGCTGCCCGCGCCGCCGATGTTGAAGCTCTCGCCCGAGGGATTCGATGTGATCGCCGAGTGCAAGCTGCATTCGCCCTCGGCGGGGGACCTGTCGGCGCATACGAGCGACGTCGAGTCGCGCGTCAAAGCGTATGCACAAGGCGGTGCCTGTGCCGTATCCGTGCTGACCGAGCCTTCGCGCTTCGGCGGGTCGCTCGAGCACTTACGCCGGGCTGCGGAAGCGTTGCGTCCGTTCGACATTCCGGCGATGCGCAAGGATTTCCTCGTGGATCCTTACCAGGTGATGGAAGCGCGTGCTGCCGGAGCGGGCGGCGTGCTCGTTATCGTGCGCATGCTCGATCGCAGCCGCATCACTGCGTTGCTGGATTGTGCAGCGATGCTGAAGATGTTCGTGCTGCTCGAAGCATTCGATGCCGATGATCTCGCATTGACGCGCGAGCTGCTGAATGCTCGCGAAGGTCACGAGGAGCAGGTGCTCGTCGGGCTGAATTGCCGCGATCTGCAGACGCTGACGGTGGATCTGTCTCGGCTCGAGACGCTTGCGGATCAATTGCCCGAGCTTTATCCACGGGTCGCCGAGAGCGGCGTGTCATCCCGCGACGACGTGAAGCGGGTGGTTGGCTTCGGTTACAACGTCGCGCTCATCGGAACGGCGCTGATGCACAGCGATGCGCCGGCGCGCACGCTTGGCGAGATGATTGCCGCAGGACGCGAGCATGCGATGAGCATCAAGGCAGAGGGAGGCTCGTAGCGGCGAGTACCATGCCTGCCTCCGATGGACCATGATTTGGATCAAGATCTGCGGCTTGACGACGCGCGAAGCAGTCGATGCTGCCGTTGCCGCGGGTGCCGATGCGATCGGCTTCGTGTTCGCGCCCTCGAAGCGTCAAGTCACTGCAGCGCAGGCTGCAGCGCTCGCGCAAGACGTGCCGGCGCGAGTGACACGGGTAGCGGTCATGCAGCACCCCTCGCAGGCCCTCGTCGACGAGGTGTGCGACATCTTCCGTCCCGACGTGTTGCAAACCGATGCCGAGGACTTTGCGAGCTTGCGGTTGCCGAGCGAGCTCGAGTTGTTGCCAGTGATCCGCGACGGCCAAGAGGTTGATGCCTCGCTTCCTGCTCGCATCTTGTATGAGGGCCGGACCAGTGGTGCGGGCACGACGGCCGACTGGACGTGCGCGCGAGAGCTTGCACGGCGCACGCAGCTCGTGCTGGCCGGCGGGTTGAGCGCGCGCAACGTGGCTGACGCCATCGCTGCGGTGCGACCGTTCGGCGTCGACGTGAGCAGCGGCGTCGAGAGTGCCCCGGGAAAGAAGGACATTGCGAAAATCGATGCATTCATACGCGCTGCGCGGGCGGCGAGCCGGTAGCGCACGATCGAGGAAGCGCCGATGAGTCAGATGTTGAGCCAAGCCGACGCGCAGAAGCTGCTCGCGGATGTGATGAACGATGCCTACCCCGACGAGCGCGGTAGATTCGGCCCGTTCGGTGGGCGCTACGTGCCCGAGACGCTCGTCCCCGCGATCGAGCGTTTGCAGAGCGGGGTCGAGCGTTATCTGCACGATGCAGACTTTCTCGCTGCATTTCACGCGGAGCTGAACTCTTGGGTCGGGCGCCCGACACCCTTGACGTACGCGCCGACGCTGTCGAAGCAGTGGGGTGCAGAGATCTGGCTCAAGCGCGAGGATCTTGCGCACACGGGCGCGCACAAGATCAACAATGCAGTTGGCCAAGTGCTCCTGGCGAAGAGGCTTGGCGCGAAGCGCGTGATCGCGGAGACGGGCGCAGGACAGCATGGCGTTGCGGCCGCCGCCGCGTGTGCTCGTCTCGGGATGCCTTGTACCGTCTACATGGGCTCCATCGACATGGAGCGTCAGGCACCGAACGTCGGACGCATGAGATTGCTCGGTGCAACCGTCGTGCCCGTGACGAGTGGTGACCAGACCTTGCGTGCTGCGGTAGACGAAGCGCTGCGTGATTGGGTCTCCGATCCGAACGGCACCTACTATTGCTTGGGCTCGGCGGTCGGGCCGCATCCGTATCCCTATCTTGTGCGCGAGTTGCAGTCGGTGATCGGACGTGAAGCGCGCGAGCAAATTCTGGCGGCCACCGGCAGGCTGCCGAACTGGGTCGTTGCGTGTGTGGGCGGTGGTTCCAACGCGATCGGGCTCTTTCATCCCTTCGTGAAGGACCGCGATGTGGCAATGCTCGGCGTCGAAGCGGGCGGAACGGGCAGCGGTCTCGGCGAGAACGCTGCTTCACTCGCTTATGGACGTCCCGGAGTGCTGCAGGGCAGCTATTCGCTCCTGCTCCAAGACGACGACGGCCAAGTCCGCGAAACTCACTCCATCTCCGCCGGGCTCGACTATCCGGCGGTGGGCCCGGAGCACGCGCTGCTCATGAGCATCGGCCGCGTGAAGTACGAGACAGTCAACGACGATGAAGCGCTTGCCGCGCTGGCAGAATGCTGCGCGGCAGAGGGCATTCTGCCGGCGTTGGAGTCATCGCATGCGCTTGCGGGCGCGAAACGTCTGGCGCGTGCGCATCCGGGCGCGACGGTGCTCGTCGGTCTTTCCGGTCGCGGCGACAAAGACATGCCCACGCTACAACGAACTCTTCTCAAGGACGCACCGTAATGGCAGCACGCGATTCGATCGGCAAAGCGATAGAGCAGGCACACGCCCGCGGCGAGCCCGCGCTCGTTGCCTACATCACGGCAGGATTTCCGAAGCGCGAAGCGTTTCGTGATCTCCTGGGCGCTGTCGCCAGCGCGGTTGACCTCATCGAAGTCGGCGTGCCGTTCACGGACCCAATGGCTGACGGCGCAACGATTCAACGCTCGAATCGTGCCGCGCTGGAGCAGGGCGTCACACTCAAATGGATCCTCTCCGAGCTCAAGGCCTTCTCCAGCCAGGCGCCCAGCTCGCCCAGAGCGCCGGTTCTGCTCATGAGCTATCTCAATCCGCTGCTCGCGTGCGGGCTCGATCGTCTGCCCGACGATGCAGCGCGTGCCGGTGTCGCGGGCTTCATCGTGCCGGATTTGCCGTACGAAGAGTGCGCCGAGATGAGGAGCGCGCTCGATGCGCGCGGCTTGGCGTTGGTGCAGTTCGTGACGCCCGTAACGCCGACCGATCGTGTTCGCATGCTGAGCCAGAACAGCACTGGCTTCTTGTATGCCGTGACCATGACCGGTACCACGGGCAAGAACGTCGCGGTCCCACCCGAGGTGCTGGAATACTTCGCGCGCGTCAGGAAGCTTTCGCCGGTGCCGGTATGCGCCGGATTCGGTATCCGTTCGCGCGAGCAGGTCGAGCGGCTCGCTCCGTATGTCGACGGTGTGATCGTGGGCTCTGCTTTGGTCGAGGTGCTCGAGCGTGGCGAAGATCCAGTCGCGTTCTTGCGCTCGTTGCGAGTGCAGTCAGCCCAGCCGGTCTTGTCATGATGCTCACGCGTTCGTGCTGCGGCTCGGCGTGTACGCCGAGAGGCGGCTCTGCGTCTTGAGCATGTCGGCTTCGGTGTATTCGGGACGCTCGCTGCGATTGCGTCGGACGATCTCCGCGAACGCATCGGGCGCTACCGCGGGGCTGTAGTACAGCCCCTGATACTGGTCGCACCCCAGCTGACGCAAGAACTCCAGTTGTTCCTTGGTTTCCACGCCTTCGGCGACGACGCGCAGTCGCAAGCTGTGTGCGAGGGAAATGATGGCGCGGACGATCGAGACATCGTCGGGATTGACCAGCAAGTCGCGAATGAAGCTGCGATCGATTTTCAGCGTGTCGAGCGGGAAGCGTCGCAGATAGCTCAAGCTCGAATAGCCCGTGCCGAAGTCGTCGATCGAGATGTGCACGCCCATCGTGCTCAATCTCTGCAGCGTAGCAGCGGATTGCTCCGCATCGTGCATGATGGCGCTTTCGGTGAGCTCGAGCTCGAGATACCCCGGCTCGAGGTTGGATTCGCTCAGCGCTGACTCGACGACGGCGACGAGGTCCGCTTGCCTGAACTGCTTTGCTGAAAGGTTGACCGCGACTCGCACAGGCGGCAAGCCAGCTTCGAGCCATGCTCGCAGCTGGCGGCACGCGCGACGCAGCACCCATTCGCCGATCGGCACGATGAGGCCGGACTCTTCCGCTAGCGGAATGAAAGCGCCCGGCGACAAGAAGCCGCGTGTGGGATGACGCCAGCGAATGAGCGCTTCGGCACCGCGCACGCGACCCGTTGCAACGTCCACTTTAGGCTGATAATGCAGCTCGAGCTGCTCTAGCTCGAGCGCGCGGCGCAGCTCGGTCTCGAGCGCGAGCCGATTACCCTCGAGGCGAACCATGTCGGGTGTGAAGAAGCGGTAACCGCCGATGCCGGCCTCTTTCGAGGCGCGCATTGCGACATCGGCGCGCCGCAACAGCACCTCAAATGAGGTGCCGTCGTGTGGGTAGAGACTGATGCCCATGCTCAACGAGGTGTGCAGCTCGATTTTGCGGGTGAAGAATGGATCGCGCAGGGCGTCCAGGATCTTGGCCACGATCCGCTCGACATCGTGCGGATCCTTCAGATCGCAAGCCAGCAAGGCGAATTCGTCGCCGGCCAGGTGAGCAAGCGTGTCGCTGCGTCGAAGCACGGAGCGCAGCCGCTGCGACAGCTCGCGCAACAGCTCGTCGCCTGCTTCGCGTCCCAGGGATTCGTTGATCGTCTTGAGACGATCCACGTTCATGACCATCAGCGCAAAAGTGCTGCCATCTCGTTTGGCGCGCGCGATGGCTTCTTCCGCAGCTTCTGCGAGTGCCAAGCGGTTCGGCAAGTTCGTCAGCGTGTCGCGCCGCAGGATACCCGTCTCATCGTGCGTGAACATACTACTGCGCACGTGGCGCGCGAGGTACGCCTCATAAGCGCTCGCGATCAGCGTTGCGCCCATGACCCCGAGCGCGAACAGGGCAAGGGAGATGGAAAGCCAGCCGTTGTTCAGTGTCGTGCCAGGCAAGCTCTGCGCATCGGGCGCAATGATTGCGGCGGCGAGCCCGATGTAATGAATGCTCGCGATGACGCAGCCGAGCACGAGCGCCGCGACGCCGCGCGAGAGACGCGCGCCGCAAGACTCGCCGCGGCGAAACCGTAAAGCCAGCCAAAGCGCAGCGTAGGAGGCGGCAACGGCCATGAGCAAAGCGACCACTGTCAGGGCCGGCTCGTAGTCGATCGGCGGGGCGACTCGGATGCCCGAGATGCCCGAGTGGACCATCATCCACAGACCGATGCCCATGATGCCGGCGCCGACGGCGAAGTGCGCGGATGTGAGCGTCACACGTCCTCCCAGCGTGAGCGCAAGCGCACAGATCGCCAGCGAGATGCCGAAGGAGATCACGGCCTTCGTCAGGTCATAGGCAGGATCGATCGGAAGCTCGAGCGCGAGCACCGTGATGAAGTGCGTCGCCCATAAGCCCACGCCCATGGAGAAGGCACCACCCAAGAGCCAGGCGGCAGCCGCTCGTCCGCTGGCGCTGGCGATGCGCGACGCGACGTTCAAGAAGGTGTACGCGACCACGATCGCCGTCGCGATCGAGAGCCACACCACCCAAGCTGTGCAAGTTCCTTCCATACGCGGACAAGACGGGTAACAGTCGCCCCGGGATCGGGCTTCGGCTGCAGTTCATCTTTCGAGTATCGGGCGCTCGAGCTGCGGGCTTGAGCTGGAACGCGCTTACAAACCGCGTCTCTACACAGCGACAGCCAGAACTGTGCGCTCGTTCTCATTCCGTCGGCTGCCGTGTCGGATGACTGGGGCTAGCTTTGTCCGTGGTACTCGCATCCGTACGGCGCATCCTTCAGTCGATTGCTCGTGGGAGGCCGCGCGGCTTGACTGCACGCGCGTTGCGACAAACTCGTCACCGCGGCCCATCTGTATGCGGGTAAAATTTGTTCAATGAAGTCCTTGTGCGTCTTCTGTGGCTCGAGCGCGGGTAACAAGCCAGCGTACACGGCATTGGCACGGGAATTCGGCCGTGAGCTCGCGCGCCGTGGGCTGAGGCTCGTCTACGGAGGCGGACGGGTTGGGCTCATGGGGGCGGTCGCGGACGCTGTCCTCGAAACCGGCGGCGAGGCGATCGGCGTCATTCCTCAGATGTTGCTCGACAAGGAGGTGGGCCACTCCGGCCTGACGCGTCTGCATGTCGTTCAGACGATGTCTGAGCGCAAGTGGCTCATGGGCGAGCTGTCCGATGCATTCGTCGCGCTGCCCGGAGGCATCGGCACCATGGACGAGCTGTTCGAGGCCTGGACATGGACACAGCTCGAGATCCATCGCAAGCCCTGTGCGCTGCTCAATTTCGACCGCTACTATGACCCTCTGATCGCCTTCCTCGACCGAGCTGTCGGCGAGGGCTTCTTGCGTCCGCGTCATCGTGCAGCACTGATCATTGAGCACGAGATCCAACGCCTGTTCGAGCGATTGGCGGCAGCGGGAGAAATTGCTTGACATGACTGCTTCCAAGACGCAGCCTGCGCCGCTGCAACTGGTCGACCCAAGTCTCTGACGCACATGCTTCGAACCTTTCTGCAGGCAAAGCTCCATCGTGTGCGCGTGACGCACGCCGATCTGGACTACGAGGGATCGTGTGGCATCGACGCGCGGCTGCTCGAGGTATCCGGACTGCGCCCGTATCAATACATCGAGATCTACAACATCGCGAACGGTGAGCGCTTCACTACTTATGTCATCGAAGCGCCGAAGGACTCCGGCGAGATCTCACTCAATGGCGCTGCTGCCCGCAAAGCGGCCGTGGGCGATCCGTTGATCATCTGCGCCTACGCCGCATACACGGACGCGGAACTCGAGACCTACACGCCCGTTATCGTGCTCGTCGACGACAACAACCGAATCAAAGAAGTGCTACGAAAACGACCAGCCTGAGCGCATGGAACTACTCGCCCATTTCTTCGACTTCGTTCTGCACCTCGATCGGCATCTCACCGAGCTCGTCGCTGAGTATCACATCTGGGTGTACGCGATCCTGTTCGCGATCATCTTCTGCGAGACTGGTTTGGTCGTGACGCCGTTTCTGCCCGGCGATTCATTGCTGTTTGCGCTGGGAGCGCTTGCAGCAGTGGATCAGACGGGTACGCTCGATGCCACTTGGTTGTGGCTGCTGCTCATGGCTGCGGCCATTCTCGGGAACGAGACGAACTTTCGTATCGGACGGCTGATCGGACCGCGAGCGTTCAGCGGCACCGTGCCCTGGCTAAAGCAGGAATACCTGCTCAGGACACAGGCGTTTTATGAGAAGCACGGTGGCAAGACGATCGTGCTGTCCCGCTTCGTTCCCATCATCCGCACCTTTGCGCCGTTCGTCGCAGGGGTCGGCGAGATGCAGCGGCGCAGATTCGCGCTCTACAACGTGGTTGGCGGTTTCGCGTGGGTGACGATTTTCATCTGGGGCGGCTATCTGTTCGGTAACGTGCCCATCATCAAGGACAATTTCGGTATCGTGACGATCGGCATCATCGTGCTCTCGATGGTGCCGATTGCCATTGGGTTCCTGCGCCCTGCCAGAACGGCCTGACGCAGGATTTCGCGCAAAGTTGGTTGAAGCCGAGCGGCCAGACTCTGCGCCGCTACTCCGTCACTCGTCCTGCGAGCAGGATTGCGGCGACACGGATGTTCAGCGACGAAAAGCCAGCACCGCCACGCTGGCGGCGGTGAGCAGGATTCCCGGCCATGCAGGATCGGCGTCGAGAGCAAGCCACAATATGCCTGTCATGCCGCCGATCGAAGCCATGATCGTCATGTCGCGCCGCCGTCCGACTTCCCTGATCTCCTTGCGGATACTGTCCAAGTTCGTTGCTTCGACCTGCAGGTGCAGGCGACCATCCGCGGCACGCTGAACCGCGTTTTCGAGCAGCGGCGGGACCTGCGCGAGCGCTTCAGCCAAGTCCGGCAGCTGAGCGCGCACTTGGCGCCAGATGTTGCGGGGCCGCCAACGCTCGTGTGCCCACTGCTTGAGCAGTGGCTGAGCGGTCTTCCACAAGTCGAGCTCCGGATAAAGCTGTCTGCCGACACCTTCGATCTGCAGCAGCGTTTTCTGGATGAGCATGAGCTGTGGCTGCATCTGCGCATCGAATCTCTGCGCCGCCTCGAAGAGACTGATCAACACCTGGCCGAACGAGATCTCCTTGAGAGGTTTGTTCGCGATCGGCTCACAGACAGTACGTACGGCCGATTCGAGCTCGTCGATGCGCACGTGTGCGGGAATCCAGCCGGCATCGATGTGCAGTTGCGCGATACGGCGATAATCGCGGTCGAAGAACGCTGCAAAGCTCTCCGCTAGGTAGTGCTGATCGCTCGGCTCGAGCGAGCCTACGATGCCGAAATCGACTGCCGCGTAACGCGGATGCTCCGGGTCGTCGAGCAAGACGAAGATGTTGCCCGGGTGCATATCAGCGTGAAAGAAGTTGTGCCGAAACGCCTGTGTGAAGAAGATCTCTACACCGTTCTCGGCAAGTCGTTTGATGTTGGCACCGCGCCGCTTGAGCTCCTCGACGTTGTTGATGAGCACGCCGTGCACGCGTTCCATCACCATGACGTTCTTGCGGCAATAGTCCCAGTAGACCTCGGGCACGTAGAGCAAGTTGGAACCGGCGAAATTGCGGCGAATCTGCGATGCATTAGCCGCTTCGCGCATGAGGTCGAGCTCATCGAGGATGGTCTTCTCGTATTCACGAACGAGTTCCACCGGGCGCAAACGGTGAGCTTCACGCCAATAGCTATTGGCGAGCTCCGCGAACGCATAGAGCACCTCGATGTCGCGTTGGATGCGCGCGCGAATGCCTGGTCGTACGACCTTGACGACGACTTCCTTGCCGTTCTTCAGACGAGCCGAATGGACTTGCGCGATCGTGGCGGCTGCAAGCGGCGTCTCGTCGAAACGCTCGAACACGGTTTCGATCGGCATTCCGTATGCTTCCGCGATGATGCGGCGGGCCTCCTCGACCGGAAACGGCGGAACGCGGTCTTGAAGCTTTTCGAGCTCATCTGCGATGTCACGCGGCAACAGGTCGCGCCGAGTCGAGAGCATTTGGCCGAACTTCATGAAAATGGGACCGAGCTCCTCAAGCGCGAGCCGCAATCGTTCCCCGCGCGGGCCGGAGCGATCGCGATGTACCCATGTCGCAGGCGACAGATAGAAAGCAAAACGCAGCGGCCGAAACAGGTGCGTCGCCAGGATGATCTCGTCCAGCCCGTATTTCACGAGCACACGTTGAATCTGTAGAAGACGCGAGAGAACTCTGAGCCGCATATTGTGATTAGTGACTCGTGTCTAGCGGGTCGTGCAGCGTGCAGGCGCACGCATCAGTCTGTATCGGTTTGTCGGGTGAACCGCCCACATGGGCGCTGCTTCGCGAGCGCGTATCACGTGCGACGTTGACGCTCGAGCATAGCAATTCGCGCCTCGAGGCGCTCGACGTCGTCGCGCAGCTTGTCTACATCCGCGATGAACTCTTCTGCTTCGGTACGGCTCGGCACATCGCGCCCTTCTTCTTGCAAGTACTCGGAAAGATTCTGTGCGAACGTCGACGCCGCGCGGCGTGTGAAATCCAGTAACGAGCGTGCCGTCGTGCCGAGCTGATGAGCAGCCACATCGCCGATCAGATGCGACAGCTCCTCCTCGAGATCCGGTCGCGCGTGCTTGATGAGCTCGCTGAAGGTTTGCGCGACCTCGGCATCGCCTTCGATGTGAATCGACCCGGCACGGATCGCGGCCTCGGGTTGCGGTCCGACGAGGCGCATGAACGCGAGCGGTGTGCCTTTCAGCGTTGTATCGGGTGTGCCTTCGTGTGATGTCCCAAGCTCCATGCGGTCGCCGAGTGATCGGCAGTAGACGCTGAGCGGCAGACCTTGGACGTGCAATGCGAGCGTCTTGCCTTGCAGACGTTGACAAAGCGTGCGCGCCGTCGCCGAGGCGGCGATGTTGCGGTTCAAGAGCGTTTCGAGCGGCGCGAGTCTCATGAGGCCGTCTCGTTACAGCCGATAACCGCGATGCAGCGCGACGATGCCGCCGGTTAGGTTGTGGTACCGGCACATCTCGAGTCCGGCATCCTTCATCATCTCGAGCAACTCTTCCTGTTTCGGAAAGCGCCGAATGGACTCGGCGAGATAGCGATAGCTTGCCTCGTCCTTCGCGACCACTTTACCGAGCCACGGCAGCACGGAAAACGAGTACGCATCGTAAAGCGGCTTCAAGCCGGGCACCACGGGATGAGAGAACTCGAGCACGAGTAGCTGCCCACCGGGTTTCAGGACGCGGGCCATCGATCGCAGCGCCGCTTCCTTGTCGGTCACATTGCGCAACCCGAACCCAATCGTCACACAATCGAAGGATGCGTCACGAAAGGGCAGTCGCTCTGCGTTCGCGATTGCATAGCGCACATTGCCGACCAGGCCGCGATCGATCATCGCATCCCTTCCGCGTCTGAGCATCGCCTCATTGATGTCCGTCAGCAGCACGAGGCCTGTGGGGCCGACTTGCTTTGCCAGGCCGGCCGCGAGATCGCCGGTGCCGCCGGCCACGTCCAATGCACGCTGTCCCGGTCGAAGGCCGGTCTGCGCCAAAGTGAAAGCCTTCCAGACCCGATGTATGCCGCCCGACATCAGGTCGTTCATCAGGTCGTAGTTGGATGCGACCGACTCGAAGACTGCGCGCACACGTTTGGCCTTCTCCTCGATCGGCACCTGCTGGTATCCGAAGTCGGTCGTTGCTTGCGTGCGGTTTGCGTCCGGTGAGCTCATGAGCCGGATTCTAGCCAATATGGCGGCCGTAGGCTGTGGGATGTTGGTGGGACGGCAGGGTGGGCTGAAGAGGCACACGCGCCCGCCCACCGCCCGGTCAGACGGGATCGGTGAACGGCCAGTCACAGGCCTTCAGTCTACTGTCCAGTCTTGTGCGGCACCGGCGTCGGATACGGTATGCCGAGCTCCTTGAGCCGGTCCAAGTAACGCTGCCACTTCTTCTCGCGTTCCCGCCCCAGCTCGTACAGGTACGACCACGTGTAGAGCCCGGTGTCGTGTCCGTCATCGAAAATGAGCCGCACGGCGTAATTCCCGACCGGCTCGACCTTCGTGATGTTCACGTTGTGCTTGCCGATTTGCAGCGTTTCCTGGCCGGGCCCGTGACCCCGAACCTCTGCAGAAGGCGAATAGACACGCAAGTACTCGAACGGCAGCTCGAATTGTGTACCGTCCGAGAAGGTGACGGCGAGCACGCGCGAGCGCGTGCGCAAGGTGATGGAGGCAGGACGAGCCGACATCGAGAATTCCAGAAAAGGGAGCCTGTATCGAGCGAGAAATCGAACTGACGCCGATGCGCTAGAGAATATACCTGGTCAAGTCTTCGTCCTTGACGAGCTCGCCGAGATGCTTGTCGACGTACTCTGCGTCAATGACGACACGTGTGCCGCTGCGGTCGGGCGCCTCGAACGAGATCGATTCGAGTAGCCGCTCCAGCACCGTGTGCAGCCGGCGAGCACCGATGTTCTCCGTGCGCTCATTGACTTGATACGAGACTTCGGCAATACGCCGCACGCCGCTCTCGGTGAACTCGAGCTCGACGCCCTCGGTCGCCAGCAGCGCCGTGTATTGCTTGCACAACGAGGCATCGGGCTCGGTGAGGATGCGGATGAAGTCCTCGACCTTGAGCGCATCGAGCTCGACGCGGATCGGGAAGCGACCCTGCAGCTCCGGGATCAAATCGGAAGGCTTCGACATGTGAAACGCGCCCGAAGCGATGAACAGAATATGGTCCGTCCTCACGACCCCGTGCTTGGTGCTGACAGTGCTGCCTTCGACCAGCGGTAGCAGGTCGCGTTGCACGCCTTCGCGCGACACATCGGCACCGTGCACTTCCTGCCTGCGCGCGATCTTGTCGATCTCGTCTATGAACACGATGCCATTCTGCTCGGCGTTCTGAAGCGCGCGTAGCTTGAGCTCTTCCTCGTTGATCAGCTTGGCGGCTTCTTCATCTGTGAGGATCTTGAGCGCCTCTTTGACCTTGACTCTGCGGGTGCGGGTGCGTGTGCCGCCCAGATTCGAGAACATGTTCTGCAGCTGCTGCGTCAGTTCTTCCATGCCGGCAGGTGCCATGATCTCCACGCCGATCGGCAGCGCGCGTACCTCGATCTCGATCTCGCGATCGTCGAGCTGGCCTTCGCGGAGCATTTTCCGGAACTTTTGACGCGTCTCGTTATCGCGCGCGGTAGGTTGCGGCTCGCTGCCGAAGCCGACCGTTCTAGGCCGCGGCAAGAGAGCGTCGAGCACGCGCTCCTCCGCGGCGTCCATGGCGCGATGACGCACCTTTTCCATCTCTTCCTCGCGCGTCATCTTTACCGCGACGTCCATCAAGTCCTTGATGATCGAGTCGACTTCGCGACCTACGTAGCCCACCTCAGTGAACTTCGTCGCCTCGACCTTGATGAACGGCGCGCGCGCTAACTTCGCCAGGCGTCTGGCGATCTCTGTCTTGCCGACGCCCGTCGGACCGATCATCAGAATGTTCTTGGGAGTGACCTCTGCACGCAGCGATTCAGGAAGCTGCATCCGCCGCCAGCGATTGCGCAAAGCGATTGCGACGGCGCGCTTGGCAGCACTTTGCCCAACGATGTGCTTGTCGAGCTCCTGAACGATTTCACGAGGGGTCATCGAAGACATGTTCACTGGCTGAGTGGTCACTGGTAACTGGCCAGAAAGGGGAACGTGGAACGACAAACGTGCGAACGCGCGTTCAACATGCGCATCCGCCTCTCTCTGATAGCCCGCTATCGTCGCACTCGCAGGCCGGTCGTTGGCAAACGGCCGGAACGAAGGATGCAGGACGATAGATACATGGATCCATAGTTACAATGCGGAGCTGTCATCTCTCGAGTCGGCGCCGGCTATTGCACGAACGCATCGTCACGACGCTTATCTCCAGCTGGGCCTGCTGCTCATGGAGCAGCTGAGTATCAGGAGCGCAGCTCCTCAATCGTGATGTTCCTATTCGTGTAGATGCAGATGTCCGCAGCGATGTTGAGCGCTTTTTCGACGATGGCGCGTGCGTCGAGCTCGGTGTTCTGCATGAGCGCACGAGCCGCTGCCAGCGCATACGCACCGCCCGAGCCGATCGCCATGATGTCGTCCTCCGGCTCGATGACGTCGCCGTTGCCCGATACGATGAAGGAGTTCTTCGCGTCGGCGACGCACAAGAGCGCCTCCAGCCGGCGCAGGCTCCGGTCGGTGCGCCAATCCTTGGCGAGCTCGATCGCCGCACGAGTGAGATTGCCGAATTGCTGCAGTTTCGCCTCGAAGCGCTCAAAGAGGGTGAATGCGTCCGCCGTCCCGCCTGCAAAACCCGCCAGCACCTTACCGTCGTACAAACGCCGCACTTTGCGCGCGTTGCCCTTCATGACGGTGTTTCCCAGGGAGACCTGTCCATCACCGCCGATCGCCACGACGCCGTTTCTGCGCACCGAAAGGATCGTCGTGGCGTGAAAACGCAGGCTCGTCTTGTGCTCAGGATGGCTCGACATCAGTGGGGACACGCTGCTTGTTTGAACAGGCCACGGGTCGACGCGATGGGCGACGCCCGGCATCGACTCGATGGATGGATCACCCACCGGCCGCGCGCTTACGCGCCCGTGGGTGCGACTGGTCGTATATCTTGGCCAAGTGCTGAAAATCAAGGTGCGTGTACACCTGTGTCGTGGAGATATTCGCGTGACCGAGGAGCTCTTGCACGCCCCTTAGGTCCTGGCTCGACTCCAGCAGGTGAGTCGCAAACGAATGCCGGAACATGTGGGGATGGACATGGACGCCGATTCCCTGGCGCTTTGCCCAGCGTGCGATGCGCTGCTGGATCGCGCGTGCGCCCAGGCGTGTCCCACTTTGGCTGACGAACAAGGCAGGTTCCTCTGCTGCCGCGAGCCCGGCGCGCTCCTTCAGCCACCGGCTGATCGCCGCCGCGGCGTGGCTTCCTACGGGCACGACCCGCGCCTTGGAGCCTTTGCCCATCACACGGACCGTCCGATCCGCCAAGTCGATGTCGCTTAGGTTCAATGCCACGAGCTCCGACAGGCGCAGACCCGAAGAGTAGAAGAGCTCCATGATGGCCTTGTCGCGCACGTCGAGCGATTCGTCGCTGCGAAAGCTCAGCAAGCGACTCATCTGATCGACGTCGAGCGTCTGTGGCAAGCGCTTGCGCGCCTTGGGAGCTTGCACCTGCACAGCAGGATTGGCTTTGAGCACGGCTTCCCGAATCAAGAACTCGAAGAAGCTGCGCAGCGCGCTCAGTCGTCGCTGTATCGTTCGCGCAGACGCGCCTCGCCTGAACTCTGCGGCGGCGAACATGCGCACGTGCTGCGCATCCACGCGTGTCCAGTCTTCGATGTCCTGCTGCTTACAATACGCAACGAACAGCTCGAGGTCGCGCCGGTAGTTGCTATCGGTGTGAGCCGACAACCGGCGCTCCGTCCTCAGGTGGGTGAGAAAGCGCGTCAGCCAATCGAGTGCGGCAGGGGACATGAATTCGGCTCTCGAGCGTGTGCTGTGTCAGCCAAGCCCCGCGCAAGCCATCCCATCGATGCGTCCCGCTCACTCCGTGCGCAGGGCCTCGCTGACCAGCTCGCCGATTTGCGCGAGAAACTCAGTGCTCATTGCCGGGTGAAAACGCTCGGCATCCGGGCTGCTGATAGCCAGCAACCCAAAGCACGGTCGCCCTCCAAGCGGGACTAGTGCCACCGAGCCGACTTCGACGTTGTTCTCGCCGAAAAGGAAGTCACGCTGGCTGTCGCGAATCTGGCCGCAGCGGGGACGGCCGGACTCAAAGAGCGTCTCGAACATCTTGAGCTCATTGACGTCGCCAGCCACGAGACGCAGATGTCGGCTCGATACCCCGTCGAAGGCGGCATGATGGTGCGCGCCGAGGACGACGAGCCAATCGGAGGAGCCGAAGTCCTCTCGCAGAGATGTCTCGAGCGCTTCGAGCACGGCCACGGCACCGTTCGCTCGGATCAAGCGACACGCGAGTCGATGAATCTTCGCCGCCAATGCATCGTTTGAGCGCGCGTTCTCGATCAACTCGCGTAGCCGTGCTTCCAGCTTCTGATTCTTCTCGCGCAGCGCCAGCACCTGTCGCTCGATGAGCGATACCGTCGACGGTCCGCGTGTATGACTCAGCTTGATCTTCGTAAGCAGCCCGGCGTGGCGCTCGAAGAAGTCTGGGTTTCTGAGCAGGTAGTCTGCAATCGATGCTTCGTCGATCTGCGCAACATCCACGCCTAGAACGGGTTGCTTGCTCATAGTGCCTCGTTGTTCTGCGGTGACGGTCGGCAGCGAAACTTTGGGCAACGCGCTGCGCTGTCGCCGATTGTGCCGTCAACCGATCTCGACCTTCCCCTCGAATACCTTGACCGCGGGCCCGGTCAGCCACAGCGTCTTACCTGGTCCTGGCCAGCGCACGAGCATGCGACCGCCGCGTGCATCGACCTGCACTTCCTCGTTGAGGAGACCGAGCCGTCTGCCGACGGCGACTGCGGCGCATGCACCAGTGCCGCATGCAAGCGTCTCGCCCGCGCCACGTTCGTAGACCCGCAAGCGAATGTGGTCGGGAGTCACGATCTCCATGAATCCCACATTGGCCCGTTGCGGAAACCGCGAGTGATTCTGTACTGCAGGGCCAAGCGTGTCCACGTCCGCCTCGTCCACCGAAGGGACGCGGATGACCGCGTGAGGGTTGCCCATGGACACGGTGCCGATCTGCAGCTCCTTCTCGCCTATGCGAAGCGGATAGACATTGGCTTCTCGGGAGGCCTCGAACGGCACGGCTTCGGGTGCGAAATTCGGTTCGCCCATGTCGACGGATACCAGGCCGTCCTCGCGCACCACCGCCAGCGTCTGCCCGCCTGGGCTCTCCATGCGTACCTCGCGGCGCTTGAGCCGCTGAGCGACCAAGCTGGCGATACAGCGAGCGCCGTTACCGCACTGCTCGACCTCGGAGCCGTCGGCGTTGAAGATCCGGTAGTAGACGTCGATCCTGGAGTGAGACGGCGGCAGCAGCGCCAGCGCCTGATCGAAGCCGATACCGGTGCGCCGATCGGCGAGCTTGCAGATCGTTTCCCGGCTCGGCAGCTGTGCCGGATCCTGGACGTCGAACACGATGAAATCGTTGCCGAGCCCGTGCATCTTCGTGAAGCTGAGGAGCATGACTACAGTATAGAGGCATGTGGCGCGGATGCGGGATCGTCGCGCGGGTTTTTCCGTGCTCGGGGCGAAAACGCCGCGCGCGCGACCGATTTCGTGACATTTTGCCCCTGTCGCCTTAATTTACGGGCATAGCTAGAACAAGCCTGCCGGGTGCTTTCTGCCGTTCGGCGACGAATTAACGAAAACCATCGTGCAAGCGAGGTCTCTATGCGCCATGTGATGGTCATGAATTCCAAAGGGGGGTGCGGCAAGAGCACACTGGCTACCAACATTGCGACGTACTTCGCGCTCAAAGGCCACAAAGTCGCGCTGGCCGATTACGATCCGCAGCGAACCAGCCTCGACTGGCTCGCCGTCCGGCCCGACGACCTGCCTGCCATCACACCGGTTGACGCGCACGACGGGGGGTTGCGCGGCGTGCCGCGGGACACCGAAATTCTCGTCATAGACGCGCCGGCGCGCACGCATGGCACCGAAATGAACGAGCTCGTTCGTCGGGCGGAAACCATCATCGTGCCCGTGCTCCCGTCACCGATCGATATCAGGGCCTGTGCACGCTTCATGGGCGAGCTGTTGGAGCTCGGCAAAGTGCAACGCGCGCAAGCCCGTCTCGCGGTCGTTGCGAATCGCGTGCGCGAGAACACGCTGATGTTCGAGGAGCTCGACCAGTACTTGAGCAAGCTCAAGGTTCCATATCTCGGCGCGCTGCGCCAGTCGACGAATTATCTACGCGCGTTTCAGCGTGGCATGGGCATCTTCGAGCTGCCGGAATACCTCGCACGCCCCGATTGGGAACAATGGGTGCCCATCGTCAGATGGTTACAAAGTAAACGGAGCCAGCCTGCCTGAAATTGGGCGGAGACTGGGAGTCCGCGCGGGCCTTCTGCGCGCGATGAAACGCGCAGACACGCGTGCAGTGTGCTTGTGTCCACGACCCACGAATCACGATCACGGATCACGACTCAGCGCCAGCCGGCTAACGAATCGCGTATGCCCCGCTCGTAGTCCGCGTATCTCAGCTCCACGCCCAGATGCTTGAGCATGCGGCCATTGAGCACGTGTCGCGACTCGTTCAGGAACGAGAGGCGTTCGGGTGAGAAAGTCAGCTGCGCTTCCTCCATCGAGACTTGAGGCGGCGGCGGCAAACCGGCCAGCTCTGCGACTTTCAATAGGAAGGCTGTCGAGCTCAATGGGTGACCATCGCTGACGTTGTACACGCCACGTGCCTCGTCGTTGGTGACGGCAGCTACGCACGCGCTTACCAAGTCATCCACGTGAATGCGATTGGAAAGACCGGCCTCTTCGGCGCGCACCACCGCCTCTTGTCTTCTGAGGCGTTCCAGCGGCAGTCGGCCCGGCCCGTAAATGCCGGCAACACGAAGCACCACTCTGCGCACACACCGCTCGGTACACCACACGCGTGTCATCTCTTCGGCGCTCACGCGTCGGCGCGCTCGCGGAGTACGAGGATTGAGCGGCGCGCTCTCATCGACCGGTGCTCCGCTCGTATCGCCGTACACGCCCGTGCTGCTGACGTAGACGAAGCTCCTCGGCGGCACTGTTGCAAGCTGCAGGAAGCGATCGAGTCGCAAATCGCTCTCGCTAAACGAGGACGGCGGCACCAAATAGACGATCGATTCCTGTTCCAACCGCTCCGGGATGCGCGCGCCCGAGCGAGGTCGATCCAAGTCGAGCGCGACGGCTCGCATCCCCGCTTCGGTCAGCCCGGCAGCGCTACGCGCGGTACGCACGAGCGCAGTCACGTCATATCGGTCAGCAAATCGAGCGTACAGGCGCCGGCCGACATAGCCACAACCAACAATCAGCACGTGAGGTCGGTTATTGCTCATCGGCAAGACTCCGCAGCGCCTGCATGAGCGTGCGTTGGCGAGGTTAGGGCAGTTGGCGTGCTCGTTTCGCCAGGACGTCCGGGGCGAAATCGAAGGAATCGAAGAATAGCTGATCTCGCGGCAACCCTCGCGCGATGAACTCGTGTCGGATTGCCTCGATCATCGCGGGCGGTCCAGCGGTGTAGACATCGAACTCAGCGATGTCCACGTGGTCTTCCAGCACGGCCTTGTGGACCAAGCCAGTGCGACCGTCCCAGGCGTCCTCCGGGCGCGGATTGGAAAGAACTGGTGTGTACTTGAAGTTGGGATACCTTGCGGTCCATTCGCGCACGAGCGCATCCTCGTACAGATCGACGCGTGACTGTGCGCCCCAATACAAATGCAACGGTCGGCGGTCGCCGCGCTCCAACAGATGCCGCAGCATGGCTCTGAGCGGCGCATACCCGGTACCGCCGCCAATCAATAAGGCAGGTCGCCGCGACTCCTCCCGGAACCAGAATTGGCCGAGCGGCCCTTCGATCCGGATCAATGTGTTCGCTGCCGCGCCGGAGAACAGCTGCTGAGTAAACTCGCCGCGCGAGACGCGACGCACGTGCAATTCGAGCAGCTCGGCATCGTGCGGCGGATTGGCAATCGAAAAGCTGCGTCGGCGGTTCTGCGGCAGCATGATGTCGAGATACTGCCCCGCCAAGTAATTGAACTGCTCGCGCGCCAGGATACGCAGAAACACAGCCATTACATCCGGCGCGAGCCGATCCAGGCGCTCGATGCGAGAGGGTAGATTCTTGATCTCGTTCTGTGTCGTCGGTGGTTTGATTTCGCGCGCTTCGATCACGATCTCCGCACTCGCTGGGTACGCTTGGCACAGCAACACTTGGGACGCTCGTTCTTCCACTGCGAGCAGCCCGAGTGGTCGGCCAAGCGGGTAATGGACGCTCCCCGCTGAATTCTGGCCCGGCACGAAGAGCAATGTCCACCTTTGCAGCTGTGCGGCAGATTCAGGCCAGCGCGCAGCGCCGCTTCCAGGATCGTTTCACCTTGCTCGACGCTCAGCACATACCCGAAGGGCAGCAGAGTGACACGGGAATAGGACATAATGGCTTGCCCCGCCTTGCCTCGGGTGGCATGACTGCCGCATCGGTGGCCGCACTGCGGCTGCCATGATACTGCTAGTCGGCGTGGCTCACTGGCGCCATTGGGCGCGGCGTCGCTCTAGCCAGCGGCGTTGTCGTGCCGTCAGCAGCTTCGGTCTGTGGCCGATCGCGTGCGCGAGCGCGTCGTGGAGGATTTTCATGGCGCGGTCCCGCTCACCGAGTTGCTCGAGCAAGTTCGCAAGCAATTGATAAGTCTCGAGACGTGGACGGATCGCAAGGCTCGTCTCGAGAAAGCTGCGTGCTTTACCGTAGAGCTCGGCGCGAATGGCGAGGCGCGCGCACGTCATCAGCAGGACGGGATCGTTTTCGTGCTCGTTGAGCCATGCTTCGGCATGGTCGAGCGTTTGCAGCGGGTCGTCGGTCTCGAGCTCCCCATACGCCCGCACAGCAGCTTCGTCCCATTGAGCTTCGAGCAGTTGACGCAGCTCCTTTTCGGCATTTTGTTGCTCGCCGCAGGCCATCGCCGCGCGTGCATACGCTACGACGATCTCGGGGTGCTTCGTCAGCGAGTTGGGCACGTCCTTCCACGCAGCGCGCAGCGCCTCGCGGTCTTTTGTCGTGCCAGCCTCCTGTAGCCGATTGAGATATACCTGCGCGACCGTCTCATCGGCGAGCGCGCTGGGAATGCCTCGTGTCGTGCGCAGCCGTTTCTCCAGCTCTGCAAGCTGGCGCCAATCGCCTGCTTGACGATGGATTCGCGCAAGCAACAACAGTCCATACCCATTGAGCTCGCCGCGTGCGTCAAGCTGCTCCAGCGCCGCGCGCGCTGCGTCGACCTGTTTATGTTTGAGCAAGCATTCGGCTTGCATGATGAGCGCTGGCGCATGACTTTCGGCAGGCACTTCCAGCGCACGGGCGAGCCATTCGTCGCGTCGTCCGGCTGCGCCTTGCAGCTCCGCCGCGCGCGCCGCAACCAGATAGTGCGCGATGGGATGCTCGGAGTCGCCGATGTACTTGGTTGCCGTGCTCTCGGCTTGCGCCCAATCCCCCCGGGCGAGCTCGATGATCGCCTGTGAGAGTGCGCGACGGGCGTGCGCTCGTCGGCGCTCCAGCTGCTTCTGTTGCCACCATCGTCGCGCGTTGAGGGTCCGGAGCACGAGCCGCACGAGAAAATAAACGGCCACGAGCACCAGGACGAACGTCACCGCGGACATCTCGATGAGATGTCCTCCAATGCGAATCGCCACATAGCCGGGATCGCGCGCAAGCACATTCGTCACGATGGCGCCGGCGAGCAGTGCCGCTGCGATGTACAGCCCGCGTCTCATGGCGCGTCGTCACTCCGGCTGTGCAGGGATATTCGTCTGACCGCTCGGTATCAGACGACGCAACGCTGCAACCGAGCCGGTCAGCTCGGGCAGGGGTGGTGCAATGTCGAGCGGCTCCAGCATGCGAATCTCAGCGAGCGCTGACTGTGTGCTCGGCTGAGACGTGTCGAATGCTTGCTCCAGTAGGGTGCGCGCGCTCGCGAGCGCATGGCGATAAGCCTGCGCATCGTGACGCGAGACGGCGGTACGCGCGGAAAACAACAGCAGCCGCAGATGCTCGCGGCGCAGCAGCGCTTCCTCTTGCGTGATGATGCCGCCTGCTCGTTCGTCGACGACGCGTACGCGGATCAAGTCCGCCACCGCGTTACGCGCGATCGTCCAGGCACGAGCCAGGAAGGCCTCAGGCAGCGCCTCGCGCGGCGCGCTCGTGCGCTCAGCGACGACGATGCCTCGCACGGGCAGCCGATGCACCCCTTCCTCGAGCGTTGTCAGACGTGCGCCGATGCCGACCACATCCGGCGCTTGGACGGCACGTAGCGCCTGCAGTTCACGAGCGATCTGCTGACGCACCGGTGCAAAAGACGCATCTTTCAATGCCGCCAAACGTGCGTCGGCGCCTTCCAGCGCGGCGATTGCAGTTTCGATATCGCGATTGAGCGCCAAGCGCCGTTGTGCCAGCTCGAGCAGATACATGGCCTCGGCGCGCGACCAGGCGCGTTCCGGTCCTACAGTGCGGCCGCGCAGTTCCTCGATGACGCTGGTGAGCTCTTGCATCTGAGCGGGCACTTCTTCCAGCGCGGCGAGACGGCCCTCCAGCGCTTCGCGCTCCTGCGCGGCGCGTTCTGCGACGTACTCGAGCTCGGTGCGTAGATAGTTGCGCTCGGTGTCCAGTGCACGGACGGTGGCGCCGATTTCCTCTAGCCGATCCCGCGTCGCGTCGAGGCGCACGAGGCTATAGACTGCTGTCGCAAGAGCCAATACGGCGATCGCAGTCGTGAGGCGACTGTAAGTATGGGATCGCCGCGGCGGCAACGTAGTGCTCGCCGTTGTCGATGCAGCTGGAGTGTCGCTCGTGTCCGCCATGGCAAGCGTATCGTATCACGCGGGCGGTCTCGGTCTGTGTGACGCGCGTGAGCACTCGACGCAGACAGACGGTCATGCGCGTGCACGCGAGTGCCATAGAGCAAGCGTCCCGACGATGGATGCATCGTCGGCGGCTGGTGCGAGCAGGATGTCGCCTTTGAGACCTGCGGCGCGAGCGGCTGCCGCGATTCGCGCGCTGACGACGAGCACCGGCGTTCGTTCCAACAGCGCGCGCCCGCGCTCGCTCAGCATCTCGCGCAAGTGATCGAGCGTGGAGACGCTCGTCAACGTGACGACGTCCACACCATCCTCGCTCCACTGCATCTCGAGCGCATCGCGCACCGCAGGATCGACCTGCGGCCGGACTCGGCGATAGACCTCTCGGGTTTCTACGTGCAGCCCACGCGCGGCGAATTCGGTTTGCATCAGCGTGCGCCCACCCTCGCCCCGTACGATCAGCACGCGCATGCCTGCCCTGAGCTGCAGATCCGGATGCGCGAGCAGGGCCTCGCTCGTGAAGCCCGCATCGGGAACGTAATCAACCTGTAACCCAACCTCTTTGAGCGCCGCAGCCGTTGCCCTGCCGATGGCCGCTATCTTCATCGTCGGATTGGGCGCGAGCAGATGATGTCCCAGCGCGACCGCGTTGACGCTCGCGAACACGACCAGATCGCAGGGCTCGGCGGGTGGTGCGCTCTGCGGCTCGATGAGAATGGTCGGAAAACGCACTGCGATGCCGCCGAGCCGCTCGATGTGCGCGCAGAGCGGTTCGGTTTGTGCTGCCGGCCGGGTCACGAGCACCGACAGGCCAGTCAGCGGAGGGATGATCTTTGGAATCATGTCTCAATCAAATCGCCCGCAGGCGAAGCTGTCCTAAGTTGCCGGCGGCAGCAGTGTGCGGGCGCCTGCATTCAAGAGCTTCTCGGCAAGTTCGACGCCGAGGGCGGCAGCGGCACTCGGCTCACCGCTGATCGCATCACGATACATTTGCTTGCCGTCCAGGGAGGCCACCACCCCCTCGAGCATTAGCTGGCCATCCCGTAGCTGCGCAAATGCCGCGATCGGCGAGTAACAGTCGCCTTGCAAGCGACGCGCGAAGGCGCGTTCCGCGCGGCAACATGTTGCCGTTGCCTCATCGTTCAATGCTTGCACATAGCGCAGGCTGCGTTCGTCGTCCGCGCGGCATTCGATCCCGATGATGCCTTGCCCAGGGGCAGGAACGGAGAACGAAGAATCGAGATGCTGGGTGATGCGGTGCGCGAGCTCGAGCCGTACCAATCCCGCGGTTGCAAGAATGATGGCGTCATACTCGCCCTCATCGAGCTTGCGCAAACGCGTCTCGACATTGCCGCGCAGCGTTACGATGTCGAGATCGGCACGCGCGTGTCTGAGCTGCGCCTGGCGGCGCGGGCTCGACGTTCCAACTCTCGCCCCCCGGGGCAGCTCTGCGAAAGACGCGTAACGATTCGAGATAAATGCATCGCGCGGGTCGGCCCGCGGCAGCATTGCTCCGAGCGTCATCCCCGCGGGCAGCTCGCTGGGCACGTCCTTCATTGAATGGACAGCGACGTCCGCATGCCCATCGAAGATCGCGCGCTCGAGCTCTTTGATGAAAAGTCCCTTGCCGCCGATTTCCGCCAGAGGACGGTCGACGACTCGATCACCCTGAGTTGTCATCGGCACGAGCACGATCTCGAGCTCAGGGAAGCGCGCGCGCAAGCATGCAGCCACGTGCTCGGCCTGCCAGAGCGCGAGACGACTCTGTCGAGTCGCAATGCGCAGCGTGTTGGGAGAACCTGTCACGATTCTCTAGACCTTCATTCCGGTGTTGGCATCGTAGAGCGTGCAGCCTCGGCGCGCCGCAGATCCAGCATGAAGCGAATCAACGCAATGATGAGCGCCAGCACGACCGGGCCCAAGAACAAGCCGATTGCGCCGAAAGCGGAAATGCCTCCGAGCACGCCGATGAACACGGTCAGTGTGCTGACCGAGGCTCGGCCCGAGACCAGCATGGGGCGCACGACGTTGTCCACCAGACCGACGAGCAGCGTGCCCCAAAGCAGCATGAAGATCGCTGCGCCCCAGCGGCCCTGAGCGGCAAGGGCAATCGTAGCGGGCACCCAGACGAGCGCCGTTCCGCCGACCGGTAAAAGGCCGGCGAGCGCAGCGATGACGCCGAACACAATGGGTGAGGGTAGGCCCACGAAGAAGAAAGCGAGGCCCACCAGCGTGCCTTGTATGAGTGCGGTCAGGCCGGTGCCGTATACCATCGCGCGAGTCACCGCCGCGAGATGCTCGAACAACCGAGCCTTGTACGAGCTTTCCATGGGAATCAGCTCGCGCAACGTTCCCACCATCTCGTCGCCGTCGCGCAAGAAGAAGAACAACATGAAGATCATCAGCACGAAGCCCACCACCGTGCCGACGGCTCCCAGAAACACTTTGCCTCCCATCGAGGCGAGCCATTGCAGGAGCGCACGCGATCCCTGCACGACCCAGCCGCGCACCTGCGCCACGTTGATGTCGAGCGTGCCCTCCAGCCAGCTCAGCGCCGCGTTCAGCCACGGAACGCTGGCGGGATCGAATGCGTTGCGTTTTGTCTGATCGACGACGGCCGCTTGAACGAACTGCAACAAATCGCCTGCCTGCGTTACGAACGCGGCGCTGAGCGCGGTCAGCGGGCCGATCACCACGATCAGCGTGAGCATGGTGAGCAGGAAGGCGGACCAATGCGCGCGTCCACGCAGGCGGCGCGTGAGCCGCACATGCAAGGGATGCAGCAGGAACGCTATAAAAATGGCCCAAAGCAACGGTCCCGCAAACGGTTGCACGATTCTGAACAGCGCATACGCGAGCACCGCGGTCGTGACCAATGCGAACGAGCGCGCGTAGAAGCGGTCGCGAGGCGCGACTGCGCGTTGCGGAGTGCTCAGCTGCGGGGTGCTCATATATGGGCTCGAGGACCTGCGTACTTGAGTTACGGGCGGTCGACGCAATGCTAGGAAAGCCAACTTGTAACGTCTACTGCCGTGTGATCGACCTGGGCCGGGAAGCGCCGTTTGATTGCCGGCGTTTGCGCCGCGGCGCTAACATCGACGCAGACGGTGGGCAGGGCCATCGCACGACAGTTCACGCATAGGAGCGAACGATGAACGGAGAAGGTACACCCAGAAGCCCGATTACCACGGATCAGCTCGTAGCTGATCTCAAGACCGTCGTGCGCGATGCCGAGGCGCTGCTCAAAGCGACCGCCGATGAAACGAGCGAGCGCATACAAGAGGTCCGTGCACGCGTGGAACAGTCACTCAAGGATGCGCGCACTCGTCTCGACGAGCTCGAAGAGCAGGCGCTGCGCCGAGCTCAAGAGATGGCCCAAGCCGCCGAAACCTACGTGCGCGAGAACCCATGGCAATCCATCGGTATTGCGGCTGGCATAGGTCTCGTGCTCGGTCTGCTTTTCAGACGGCGTTAGTGCCATGGCCGCGCAGCCGGGCGACGACTCACTGAGCGCAAGCGGCTTGTTCCGGTCGCTCAGGCGGCTCTCGAGCACGTTGCTCGAGGCCGTCTACACGCGTGTCGAGCTGGCACGGACGGAGGTGCAAGAGGAAGTCCATCACGCAGCCAAGCTCGCGCTATGGGCCTTCGTCGCCGCATTCGCAGCGTTGATGGCACTGTTCATGGCGGCGCTCACCATCGTGTTTGTGTTCTGGGAAACACATCGAATCATCGCCGCGTTGGCGGTCACGGTGCTGTTCGTGGCGATTGCCGTCGCCGCAGCGCTCATCACTGCGCGCAAGCTACGTAGCAAGCCCGCGTTGCTGGAAGCCACGCTCTCAGAGCTCGCACGAGACCGTGATCAGTTGCGTTCAGGCCTATGAGCAGCACACCGCGTGCAGATCGCGCCGCGGAACTTGCCGAGCGGCGCCGGCAGCTCCAAGCAAAGTGCGCCGCACAACGTCAGCAAGTGGCGCGAGCCGCAGGCGAGATCGGGCACGAGCTGGCCAAGGTGGATCGTGCGCTCGGCACGGTTCGCCGCTTCGTCAAGAAGCCCGTGCTCATTGCAGTTGGCGTGGCGGTGCTCACGCTGATTGGCCCGGCTCGACTCGCCCGTTGGATGGGTCGGAGCGTAGTGTGGTACGGGCTGGCCAAGCGAACGCTGAATGCGCTTGCGATGCTGCGGCAGGCGCGCTCGTGACGCGTGGCTCAGCCGCCGCGAATCCTCCTCAGTAGCTCGGGAGCGTGCCGTCGGCTCACCTCGAGCACCGAGCCGCATTCGCGCATGCGCACGACGTACTGTCCGGTGTCGGTACGCTCGACTGCCGAAATGTACTTCTCGGCCACGAGCGCGTTGCGGTGGATGCGGATGAAATCCGGTGCGAACTCTTCGCTGAGCGCCTTCAGCGACTCGTCGATCAGGTTTTCGCCTCCTTTGTGCTTGACGGTGACGTACTTCTGATCGGCAGCGAAATAATAGATATCGCTCACCGGAATGAGGCGTAGCTGGTCCCCGACTCGCGCGCAGATCTGCTCGCGCCGGTTCTCCATGCGTGCGCTTGCGGCGATCTTCTGTAGTCGCGTCGGCGGGATACGCGCCGCGTGGCGCAGCGCGTGGGTCAGCTTTTCCTTGCGTACCGGCTTGAGCAAGTAGCCGACCGCTTCGGTTTCGAATGCTTCGACGGCATATTGATCGTAGGCAGTCGTGAAGATAACGGCGGGCGGCTCTTCGAGACAGTCGATGTGCCGGGCGACTTGCAGACCGGAAAGACCCGGCATGCGCACATCGAGCAGGACGACGTCGGGCTTGAGCTCGCTGCAGGCTGCGAGTGCTTCTTCGCCGTTGGAGGCTTCTGCGACGACTTCGTAGCCATCGATTTCGTCTAGGAGGCGGCGTAAGCGCTCACGCGCCGGAGGTTCGTCGTCGACGATCAGGACTTTCATGAATCGAGCGAGCTTCCTTCCAACAAGGGCGAATCAGCATACGGAAATATGAGTCGGGCGCAAAATTCGCCGTCTTTCTGCTCGGTTTCCACGCGCGCCCGACCCGGCCATGCGAGCTCGAGCCGCTGCCGAATGTTCTCTAACGCCATGCGATTGCCTTCACGCTCTCCGTAACCTGTTTGTGCTGGCACGGGATTGCGCACTTCGATCTCGAGCGTATCGCCATGGCGTGCGCCGCGGATCGAGATGCAACCCCCTTGAGGCAACATCTCAATGCCGTGATAGACGGCGTTCTCCAGCAGAGGTTGAATGATCAACGAGGGCACACGCGCGTTGAGCGGCAGGTCAGCGATGTCCCATTGCACCTGCAGGCGATCACCGAGTCGCAATTGCTCGATGCGCTGATGCGTACGTGCGATCTCGATCTCGTCCTCCAGGGAGATACGGACGGTCGCATCATTCAGGCTCGCGCGAAACAGATCGGCGAGATCCTCGACCGCCTGTTCGGCGCGTTCCGGATTCGAGCGTGTGAGCGAGGCGATCGTGTTCATGCTGTTGAACAGGAAGTGCGGGCGGATGCGGGCCTGCAAGGCGTGTATGCGTGCGAGCGCCTCCATCTCGATGCTGCGCTGACGTTGCGCATTGACGTAGAAATAGCGCAGTGCGAGCGCGCTCACGATGAAGCCGACGGCGATGTTTCGCAGCAAGAAGCCTGCATGGTCGCGCGGAAAGATGCTCACCTGTGACCCGCTCGCGGCATCAATTCCCCACAACTGTCCGATTTGATATGCGACCTCTGACACGAGGCCGATCGTCGTGACCAGCAGCACGAGCATGACGGTCACCGCGCGAGACGTGGACAGCGAGTGCAGCCAGGTCCGTGCACGGCAGAGAACCGCGGTGCACGTCAGCCCAACCCACAGCAGGAACAATGATGTGGTCGCCAGGTCGGTCCAGAAATTGTCGTGCAGGGCTTGCCTTGCGATCGCGAACACGAGCGCGACGAGCTCGACGATGAGCACGACTGCCAGCACCGCGCGCGAGCCGCAGAAGTCAGGTAGAAAGAATGCCGGGCCGGCATCCGGTTGTGACGCGCCTGTATTCGACATCGTCAAACCTTCTGGGCTTGCAGGCTATTCTTTTCTTGCCGATTTTGCTGCGGCCTCGAACAAGCCATTCTTCAGACGGAACAGCGCCGAGATGTCCTCGTCACCGTAGCCCTGCTCGATGAGGCGTCGGTAATGCACCAGAGTCATCTCGATCAGCGGCAGTTGTACGCCGTGGCGCGCTGCCATGGCGCGGCAGATCTTCAGATCTTTCTCGTGCAGGCGAATGCGAAAACCCGCCGGGTACTCGTTCTTCACGATGTTCGGTGCGCGATGCACGAAGTACCAGCTCGAGCCGGCGCCTTGGCTCAAGGTGTCGATCAGTCGATCGAGCGGCAGGTTTTCGGCCTTGGCAAAAGCCATCGCCTCGGCGACGGCTTGGATGATGCCCGCGCACATGATCTGGTTGGTTGCCTTTGCCGCCTGACCTGCACCGGTCGCGCCGAAGTGCGTGACGATCTTGCCCATCGCATTGAGCACCGGAAGGGCGCGTTCGAACGCCTCACGTTCCCCACCGACCATGATGGCGAGCGTGGCATCACGGGCGCCTTCGACACCGCCGCTCACGGGGGCGTCCAGGAAGGCGACACCGCGTTGACGCAGGCGGTCTGCTGCGGCGCGTGCCGTGTCGGCAGCGATCGTCGAGCAATCGATGAACAGGTGGCTTTCGTTCAGGTGAGGTGCCAACGCGTCGACGATCTCGAGGACATCGTCGTCGGCGGACACGCAACTGACGATGACATTCGAAAGCGCGGCGAGCTCGGGCAGGTCGCTTGCTGCACGTGTGCCTGTTTCGCGGGCGAAGCTTACCGCCTTCGCATGGGTCCGGTTCCAGACGGCGCTGAGGAATCCTTGCTTGTGGAGGTTGTGCGCCATGCCTAGCCCCATGGCGCCAAGGCCGATAAAGCCGACTGCTGCGCTCACTGACAAAGCACGTCCATACTGGCCTTTGCGGATGCGCGCGCCGCATCGAGCTCCGCATCCGTCAGGTAGCGACGCTCACCGTTCGGTAACTGCTCGTAGAGGCGCTGCGCGCTCATATAAGTATCGTACCGCTCGCGCGCCTTTTTGCACTGTTCGGCTTTGTCGGCCGCCTCTGCCTCAGCAGCCCGGCGCTGCTCTGCACGTTGCGTAGCGGCCTGCCGGCGCGCTTCTTCGGCTGCATTCATGCGCTGGAGCTCTTCTTGTTGGCGCGCCTGCAAGGCGACGACGTCGGTCCGGCGCGATTGGATGTCGACACGCTCGGCCGGCAATGTCGCGGGTTTGTCGGTGTAATGCACGTTGCCCTGAGCATCAGTGTATCGGTACACGTCCGCCTGTGCTTGTGCGCCAAACAGGATGGATGCGCCAAGGGCGAAGGAGATCAGGGCTCGCAACATGGGAAATCTCCGTTTCATATCCGACCGCAATCGGCGCGCTGTCAAGCACTTGCGGCGCCGAGCAAGCTCCGAAAAAGCGAGCCGAGTGTAGCAGCCCGTCGGAAGTGTAGGGATTAAGACAGTGCCTCGTAGGGTCTCAGAATGTGGAATGGATCACACGGGCTATGTCGGTCGAGAGAACGCCGCACGTAAGGGAGGCTGCGTCGTTCGTGGAAGTGTGCGGCAGGACAGTGTTGAAGTCCTGCCCGAGCCTCGAGCTCCGAGAACACGCCGGATAAAAATCGGCGGCAGTCGCCGCCGATTGCGAACCGTGAATCGCAAGTGGCGGGACGTGGGCTCGGGGCGTCCGGTTCGCGCTCGCGGTTTCTCCGCTTTCGCGCGCACCTTGCCCCGTCCCAGCCCCGAGCTTCCCCTCAGAGGTTGTAGCCGCGCTCGTTGTGGAGCGCCAAGTCGAGTCCCAGCTCTTCCTGCTCGCTCGTCACACGCAGGCCGACCATCGCGTCCACGAGCTTGAGCAAGGCGTAGCTCAACACACCCGTGTAAACGATCGTGAAGAGCACGCTTTGAGTCTGGATCCACACTTGGCTGGCGATCGTGGCACCTTCGCCCGGCTCCCACACCCCGCCCATGCTGGGGAAGGCGAACACACCCGTGAGAATGGCGCCAACGATTCCGCCTACCGCGTGTACCCCGAAGACGTCCAGCGAATCGTCGTAACCGAGCGCATGCTTCATCTTGGTCGCGGCCAGGAAGCACACGACGCCAGCCACCGCGCCAATCACCAACGCGCCTGCCGGGCCGACTGTGCCGGACGCCGGTGTGATTGCGACCAGGCCGGCCACGGCGCCAGAGATGATGCCGAGGAGCGAAGGCTTACCGTGCGCAATCCACTCGGCAAACATCCACGCCAACGCGGCCGTGGCCGTGCAGATCTGCGTCACGAGCATTGCCATGCCGGCCGAGGTGCCAGCCGCCAACGCGCTGCCTGCGTTGAAGCCGAACCAGCCGATCCAGAGCATCGCGGCGCCCACCATCGACAGCGTGAGATTGTGAGGCGCCATGATGGCCGTGCCGTAGCCTTGCCGCTTGCCGAGCACCAGCGCTGCAACGAGACCGGCGATGCCTGCATTGATGTGCACGACCGTGCCGCCGGCGAAGTCGAGCACGCCCCAGTCCCACATGAGCGCGCCGTCGCCGCTCCACACCATGTGCACCATCGGGACGTAGCACACGGTGAACCACAACGCCATGAAGATCAGCAACGCGGAGAACTTCATGCGTTCAGCGAACGCACCCACGATCAGCGCCGGCGTGATGATCGCGAACGTCATCTGAAAGGTCACGAACACCGATTCGGGAATCGTGCCCACCAAGGAATCGAGCGTCACGCCCGACAGCATGAACTTGTCGAGACCGCCGATGAACGAATGCAGATTGAGCACATTGGCTTCCATGCCGCTGGTATCGAATGCCAGGCTGTAACCGTAAATGGTCCACAGCACCGCCATCAGGCCGGTGATCGCGAAACATTGCATGAGAATCGAAAGGATGTTCTTCGAGCGCACCATGCCGCCGTAGAACAGCGCGAGACCCGGTATCGTCATGAACAGCACGAGCACCGTTGCCGTGAGCATCCATGCGGTGTCGCCACTGTCGAGCGTGGCCGCTTCCTCTGCGGTTGCCGCTTCCGCCGTAGCGGCTTCTGTCGCTGCGGCTATCTCGCCGGTTGCGTGCGCATCCTGCGCTCCACAGAGCTCAGTGCCGAAGAGCATGAGCGCCATGAGCGCCATGCTCCATAGGTAAGTGAGCGCGCGGCTCGTTACGAAGGGTATTTTCACTGTGGTTCTCCTGCGGATAGAGACAGACAAGTCGCTTGTGATTGCCAGGAAGCGGTGTCGCTGACTCATAGCGCGTCGGGGCCCGTTTCCCCGGTGCGGATGCGCACGGCCTGCTCGAGATCCGTGACAAAGATCTTTCCGTCACCGATCTTTCCCGTGCGGGCGACATTCGAGATGGCTTCGACGACCTGCTCGGTCATCGAGTCGTCGACTGCCAGCTCGATCTTCGTTTTCGGTACGAAGTCGACGCGGTACTCCGCGCCGCGATAGATTTCCGTATGACCACGTTGACGACCGAAGCCTTGCACTTCGGTCACCGTGATGCCTTGGATGCCGATGTCCGCTACCGCCTGACGAACGTCATCGAGCTTGAAGGGCTTGATGATCGCAGTAATCAATTTCATCGAATCCCAACTCCGTGTCGTTTGCGCCGCTTGGATGCGGAGCCGAGGCGCGCCGCGTCCGTTGCATCTTCTGTGCCACGGTTTACTGCATGAATTTGGTGAGTTATTCGGGTGCAGTGACTCGCCATTCGCACCGTGCTGGTGCGACGGGACGGCGGCATGCATCAAATGAGGGCGGGTTGTGGGGTCAACAGAGGCTGGGGGTTGGGGTCGCGCTGGAGGCTGGAACGTAGGGCTGATGGATCTCGGCTCCAACAGTCCGACGATGTGACACCCGACCAGCCGTGGCCCCCACCGTCTACCGCCGGCAGGCTCCCTTGTCCCATGCGGCGTGTATCGTGCTACATTTCCCACCAGCTGATGGGGGATGGACGATTGGACCCGCGATTCATTGACGACCTTGCCAGACGCCTTTCCGCTGTCGTGCCGCCAAGCGTCACGGCGCTGAGGCGCGATCTCGAGGAGAACTTCAAGGCCGTACTGCAAGCGGGCCTGGCGCGGCTCGACCTCGTTCCGCGACAAGAGTTCGACGTTCAAGCCGCAGTGCTGCGCCGCACACGCGAAAAACTGGAAGCGTTAGAAGCGCGTGTTGCGGCGCTGGAACGTGGCGGCGCTTCCGCGCCTGCCACGAGCGAAGCAGGAGAGTCAGGCGAATAACGCGCGTCCGGATCACGCCGGCTTGCCGCTTCGGCAGGGCAGGAGATCGCACTCGCGATGGGCTAAGGTGAGGCCGCTGCGGTATGCACGATCCGCGTGCAAGCGCGGGAAGTGAATTCGGGCTCCTGGGCGTGAGGTTTCGACGCGCTGCGCGCCCCTAGTCTGAAGCCTACCGCCCAAAACAAGAGGAGGGCCACGGAATGGCCATGGCATCGGTATTGAGCCGTGCTCAACACGGCATGGATGCACCGCTCGTCACAGTCGAAGCCGACGTCGGCAGCGGTCTGCCCGCCTTCACGATCGTGGGGCTTCCCGAAGCCGTCGTGAAGGAAAGCCGTGATCGCGTACGCGCGGCGATCACGAACTCGGGATTCGAGTTTCCCGCCGGCCGCGTCACAGTCAATCTTTCCCCCGCCGACTTGCCGAAAGAAGGTTGTCGCTTCGATTTGCCCATTGCCATCAGCATTCTGATGGCGTCGGCGCAGATTCCTGCGGCACGCCTCGATGGCTGTGAGCTGTATGGAGAGCTGTCGCTAAGTGGAGAGGTGCGACCGGTCAAGGGCGCACTGTTGGCAGCGCTCGCCGCAGCGCGTGCGCAGCACACCATGATCGTTCCTGCGTCCAACGCGCAAGAGGTGGCGCTCGTGCAGAGCAGCCGCGCGGCAGTCGCCCATCATTTGTTGAACGTCGTCTCCCATATACAAGGGAGCGCTCCGCTCGAGTTCGCAAAGGGTACGGGGCCTGCGCCAGCGCAAGCGCCGATCGTGGCGGATCTGTGCGAGGTGCGCGGGCAGGCGCACGCGAAGCGTGCGCTGGAGATTGCTGCGGCCGGGGAGCACAGCTTGTTGCTGGTTGGTCCGCCGGGCACCGGCAAGAGCATGCTCGCGCAGCGCCTGCCGGGGTTGCTGCCTCCCTTGAGCGAAGCAGAAGCGATGGAAGTGGCTGCGGTACGCAGCGTGGCCGGCATTCCGCTCAAGAATGAGGATTGGTGCATCCGTCCTTTTCGCGCCCCGCATCACACGGCATCGGCGGTCGCGCTCGTCGGCGGCGGCGCGCACATCCGGCCCGGCGAAATCTCACTCGCGCACAATGGGGTGTTGTTTCTCGACGAGTTGCCGGAGTTCGATCGACGGGTGCTCGAAGTGCTGCGCGAGCCGCTCGAAACGGGCGTCATCACGATTTCGCGCGCGGCACGGCAAGCGGAGTTTCCCGCCCGTTTCCAATTGATCGCAGCCATGAACCCGTGTCCCTGCGGCTATCTTGGCGATACGCAGACGGTGTGCAGATGCGCTCCGGACAAGGTGCAGCGCTATCGCGATCGACTCTCGGGTCCGTTGCTGGATCGGCTCGATCTGCACGTGGAAGTGCCGCGACCGTCGCTCGAAGTGATGCGCGCGGACACACGAGGGATCGAGCCGAGCGCAGTCGTGGCGGAGCGGGTGCTGCGCGCCCGTGAACGCCAGCACGCACGTCAGCGCACCACCAACGCGCGCCTCACGAACCGAGATGTAGAGCGCTACTGTCCGTTGAGCCCGGAAGGGATGCGGATCTTGGAGCGAGCGGCGACGAGGCTGAACCTGTCCGCGCGTGCTTATCACCGCGTGCTCAAGGTGGCGCGCACGATCGCGGATCTGGCCGGGGAAGAGAAGATCCATGCTGCTCACGTCAGCGAAGCGATCACGCTGCGGCGGCTGGATCGTAAAAGCACAAACGCGCCGCCCGGAGGCGGCGCGCTCTGAGGGTTGGCGCTGGCTCGGCCTACTTGGCAGCCTGAACCATGAAGTCGACAGCGTTCTTCACGGACTGATCCGAAAGATCGACACGTCCGCCTTTCGGCGGCATGAAGCCCGCATCGCCCTGGAAGCCTTCGATAGCGTGCTTGTAGAGCGTGTCGATGCCTTTCGCGAGGCGCGCCGACCAAGCGCCCTTGTCGCCGTGCTTGGGTGCGCCCGCAACGCCCGCGCCATGGCAGGCCACGCAGGCCATGTTGTAGACCTGCTCGCCAGACATGTCTGCCGCGGGTGCCGCCGAAGCTGCGCCCGAGGCACCGCTCGCGGCGCCGGCTTGCGCTCCTGACGTCATGGCCAGCGCGGAATTGTCCTGTCCGGCAATCGCCACTTTGCCGATCGGCTGGATGCGTTCTTCCACCGCGGCTCGAAGAGCAGGGTCCGCCATCACGTGCTTTTCCTGCGTGTTCGCGGCCACGATCCTGACCAGGATCAGGATCCCGATCGCAACGGCAACAAGCACGCCGAGAACCATCATGAACGTGTCGAAGAACTTCTTGTCGTGCTCAGCGCTCACATCGGCTCCAGACAGGTGCAACAAGACGGGCGCGCAAGTATAGCCGCCGGCCTACGGTCGATAAACTGCCCGGGTCGTGGTTTCAGCGCGAACGCCGACGAGTCTCGCAGGAGAATCTACGTGATCTGGCGATGTGCGAGCGGTGGGCAGCGGGCTTGTGCGCGGCCGGTTCAGTGTCCAGGCGGCCGAGCGCTCGCGACGGGCGGCGAGCTCGTGACTATAGCGGATGAAGGAAAGGTGGCGCGCCCGACAGGATTCGAACCTGTGACCTACGGCTTCGGAAACCGTCACTCTATCCAACTGAGCTACGGGCGCACGTTCTGCAATCCGGATACCCGAGCATCCCTGCGGCTGATTCCAGCCGGTGCATCCGTGCACCGGCGTTCGCTCGGTCCGAAGACACGTTGAGTGTCTTCGGAAAGGCACCCTCGCTCACCCAACTGAGCTACGGGCGCACGTTCTGCGGGGCGCGACATCATAGCGCCTGAAGCCATCCGGCCCCAAGCTTTCGTGCGCGCGAGTCGGTGCGTTCGCCGTTGTCACTTGCTGGATGTCCTCCTGAGAGTGCATTGCGCAGCAAGCCAGCGCGCGAGCGGCTCAAAGGCAGCAGGGTGGTAGACTCGAGCGCCTCGAGCTTGCTCAGCACGACAGACCAATGGAGCCTGTCCACCGCCCAACGCCGACAGTCCTATGACTCTTTCCGGACGAACGATCGCCGTTCCAGAAACGCGTGAGCTGGACGTTTTCGCGGCCATGCTCGAGCGCCGCGGCGCGAAAGTGCTGCGTTGTCCGCTGGTGGCCATTCTCGATGCGCCCGATCCGCAGCCGGTGCTCGACTGGGTCCGGCGGTTCAATGCCGGAGAGTGCGACGATCTGATCTTGCTCACGGGCGAAGGTCTACGACGCATCCTTTCGTGCATTGAACGGCACGCGTCCGAGCTGCGCGCGCCTTTCGTGGCGGCGCTCGCGCGTGTTCGTAAGATCACGCGCGGACCGAAACCGGCGCGGGCTCTGCGGGAGCTGGGGCTCAAGCCCGATCTGGCAGCCGAGCACCCGACGACCGAGGGTGTCATCCGAGCCCTCGAAGGCGAGCCATTGGGGGGACGACGCGTAACGGTGCAGCGTTACGGCAACAAGCCGAATGTCCCCCTCGAAAGCTTTCTGCAGTCGGCTGGCGCTCAGGTCTCGATTGTCGAGCCCTACGTCTACGCTGATGCGGCGGCGGATGCGGCCGTGCTCGAGCTCCTTCAGAAGATGGCCGCAGGCGAGGTGGACCTCATTGCGTTCACGAGCGCGGTGCAGGTGGATCGGCTCTTTTCCGTCGGCACACCTGAGCTGGTGAAGGCGGCCTTCGAGCGTACGGCAGTGGCGGCTGTCGGGCCGGTCGTCGCCTCAACTTTAGAGGAACGCGGCATCGCCGTGCGTCTGATGCCGGAAGAGTCCTATTTCATGAAACCGCTCACGACCGCCATAGAGCGTGAGCTCGGATCTCGCGGCGAATAGAGGCTGGGGCTAGGGACTGGAGACTGGGGGCGACGCGAATCGTGGTTTATCGAGCGGCCCGCGCTGCCAGGGCGCTCAGGGGGCTCGATGAGCTGACACGATTTTTGCGCTTGAGGAGGCCGCGTGCGGCTGCGCGCTACGTCTGCCCGTCTGCGTCCGGCTCGAGCTTCTCACCCTCGGGAGGTGGGAACTGACGGCACACCTCTTTCAGCCAGTCACGAAACTTGCTCACTTTCGGCAGCTCGAAATGGTGCTCCGGTGCGACGAAGTAATACGCGTTCCGCTGCCGAACGCTTTGCATCGAAGCACGTACGAGCCGTCCGGCCGCGAGGTCATCCGCCACCAGTGACCAGCGTGCGAGCACGAGGCCTTGCCCTTGCTCGGCGGCAGTCAGCAACGCCGCCGCATCTTCGAGCACCGGCCCATGCTCGATGCGTGTCGTGTCGCCGCCGAGACGGCGTAGCCAATCCACCCACGGCTCGCTCGCGCTGTGCAGCAATGGGTACTTGTATAGATCGCCGATCGTCTTGATCTCACCGTGCTTGGCGTACAACGTTGGGCTGGTGACGGGGAAGACCCAATCGTCGAGTAGCTTCTCGGCGCGCAGATCTGGCCACTGGCCGTCGCCGTAACGAACTGCCGCGTGGAAATCCGTGTGCATGAAGTCGACGAGGTCGCGGCTTGCATTGAAGCGCAAGTCGATCTCGGGATGCTTCCGATAAAAGTCGCCGAGCCGCGGCAACAGCCACTTCTGCAGGAAGGGTCCCAAGAGGCTGATGTTGAGCAAGCCGGAAGTGCGGTCTTGCCGTAGCTGCTCCACCGCGCGCGTCAGCTCGCTGAATCCCCTCTGGACGCCAGGCAGGAGCCGTGCCCCTTGGGGCGTGAGCCGCACGGAGCGGCTGTGACGAATGAACAACGGGGTCTCGAGAAACTCTTCGAGCGCCTTGATGTGCGAGCTCACTGCTGCCGTCGTCACATTGAGCGCTTGCGCGGCGCCCGTGAAGCTCAAATGCGCGGCAACCGCTTCGAATGCCCGAAGCGCGTTCAGCGGCAGTTTCGTTCCCTCAGACATTGTTCAATTTTTCTGCATCTGATCGGGACGTACTGAGCGGTCGAGCCAGAAAATATATTGATTGCGTTAAGAATGGAAGGCGAAGAGGAACCTCGAGATTGCAAGTCACGCATGACGGTCAGTAGGGAAACGAGGGAAGAGGGAAGCGACGCGCATCCGCGCGCCCTGCGTCGGGCATTACGGGACGCCGGCGCTCGCAATCGCCAGCTTCGTGGGTGGTAGGCTGTAGACTGTGCGACCCAGCCGCTCGCCGCGCGCAGTGGCCTGCTCAACGCTGTAGCCTCAGCTCATTTCCAGCTCATGAAATTCTCCATTCAGCCCGCATTGCCCGAAGATGCGCCGATCATTCTGTCCCTGATCCGGGAATTGGCGGAGTTCGAGCGCCTGCTCGATCAAGTGACGGCTACAGAAGCGCAGCTACGAGAGCAGCTGTTCGAGCGCCGCGCGGCGGAAGTTGTCCTCGCGCGTGCCGGGACCGAGGTGGCCGGCTTCGCGCTTTTCTTCCATAACTTCTCGACGTTTCTCGCCAGGCCCGGGCTTTACCTGGAGGACTTGTACGTACGGCCGAGCTTCCGTGGACAAGGCTGCGGTGCGGCGTTGCTTCGTTACCTCGCTCGGCTCGCAGTCGAACGCGGCTGCGGACGCTTCGAATGGTCCGTTCTCAATTGGAATCAGCGAGCGATCGATTTCTACGAGCGCTTGGGTGCCAAGCCGCTCGACGAATGGACGACGTATCGCGTCAGCGGCGATGCGCTCGTGCGGCTCGCGCAGTCGTGACGCTGCTGGTCGTGCAGGCGGCGGGCCGCAGTGACCCGCAAGCACGCGCCACTTGAGTTCCGAGCGCAAGCTCCAACCTCGTCATCAACACTCGACGCGAAACCCCTCTTGGTGCGGCTCGATGCGAATGCGCCGCCCCGTGAACGTTTCCACGACGAGCGCGTTCGATTCGAGATGCGGCGTCACGGCGGTGGTGGTGAAAGAGCCTCCACCAGCCAGCGTCATCGGCACGAGCAGCTGATCGGCCAAGTGCGCGCCGACGGGCGCTCGTGCACGCAAGTATTCGCGAGCCTCGAGCGCGGCCGCCTGCGCAAGTGTCTCGGCGCGCACGCCGCGCTCGCCGAAGCCGGTGATCACTTCCGCCACGTGCTCGTACTCGATCGTGATCGTCACGGCGTTGCCGGGTCCCATGTCGTTCGGCAAGACGCGCACGTTGAGCCGATCCTGTGACCAGCCGAGCACGCGACCGATGACCTTGAGCTCCCGCTCGGCAATGTGCATCGGCAGGCCGGCGACATAGGCATCTGCGTAACCCCTGCGGAGCTCGCCGCGCTCGTGCAGGTGCAGCGGCTGAAGGGCTGCGGGCTGAATCTCGGCGCGGATCTCGCCGCCGCCTCTCGGATAGAACCCATATGCAAGCAGCTCGAGCTCGACTTGCGCGCCCATGCGTGCGAGCTGCGGCACGAAGGTGCGTGCCAGAAAGTCGAACGGTGGCGCGCCGCGATTGTGCGTGCCGCCCGTCACGCGAACAGTGCTCGGTCGCTGCGCTGACAGGAGCGGCGGCAGCACGGTTTGCAGCACGAGCGTCGCGCTGCCGGCCGTGCCGATCGCGAACGTGTAAGAGCCGGGACGCACCTTGCCGGGTTTGAAGACCAACGTCTGCGATCCGATCTCGTCGCCGCTGACCTCGGCATCGCTGATCTGTGTCGCTGCGCGCACGGCAGCCAAGTGCTGGCGTTGCAGCCCGGGCGGCTTGCGATTCGCGCGGAGGTTCTCGATGCGAAAGGCTTGCTGCGTGCAGATGGCGAGCGAAAGCGACGAGCGCAGAATCTGTCCGCCGCCTTCGCCATGAGAGCCGTCGAGGACGAGCATGGCTAGAGGTACGGGGGTTTGGGGCATGGGTTTCGGGCACGTCGGTCTTCGACGACTTCCTCGACTCCTGCCTACTACGCTTGCAACCAGCAATTTGTTCTCCCCGAGCCGCCGTGCGCCGCCAGCGGGACTATCCCTTCACGCACACGACCTGCTTCAAAGTGTGCACGATCTCGACGAGGTCTCGCTGCGCTCGCATGACCGCGTCGATGTCCTTGTATGCGCCGGGGGTCTCGTCGATCACGTCCTTGTCCTTGCGGCATTCGACACCGGCTGTCGCGGCACGATGGTCCTCGAGCGTGAAACGCCTCTTCGCCTCCGTGCGCGACATTTTTCGGCCCGCACCGTGACTACAGCTGTGAAAGCTTTCCTCGTTGCCCAGCCCGCGCACGATATACGAGCGCGCGCCCATGCTGCCCGGAATGATGCCGAGCTCGCCGCGACGCGCACGTACGGCGCCTTTGCGCGTGACGTAAATGTCCTCGCCGAAATGACGCTCACGGCTTACGTAGTTGTGATGGCAGTTGACGGCCTCGGCGTGCGTCTCAAACGGCTTGGGGATGACTTTGCGCACCGCCTCGATCACGTTCTCCATCATCACTTCGCGATTGAGACGCGCGTAGTTCTGTGCCCACTCGACCGCCTCTACATAATCGTTGAAGTGCTGTGTGCCTTCTTCGAAATACGCAAGGTCGCGATCCGGCAAGTTCGCCAGCCACGAGCGCATATCCTGCTTGGCAAGCTCGATGAAGTGAGTACCGATAGCGTTACCGACGCCGCGCGAGCCGCTGTGCAGCATGAACCAGACCGACTGCGCTTCGTCCAGGCACACTTCGATGAAGTGATTGCCGGTGCCGAGCGTGCCTAGATGCACGCGATGGTTGGTGCGCTGGAGGTGCGGGTATTTTTCCGTGATGCGCTTGAAGCCGGGCGCCAGCTTTGCCCATGCGCGCTCCGCGTTCTCGGGCAGCCGATCGCCCCACGCGCCGCGATCGCGTTTGCCCGGCGTGCGGCCGTGCGGCACGGCACACTCGATTGCCGCGCGCACGCGGGCCAAGTTGTCCGGAAGATCGGCGGCGGTGAGCGTGGTTTTCACAGCGATCATGCCGCAACCGATGTCGACGCCCACGGCAGCCGGAATGATGGCGCGCACCGTCGGAATGACACTGCCGACCGTCGACCCCTTGCCCACGTGCACGTCCGGCATGACGGCAAGGTGACGGAAGATGAAGGGCATTCGCGCCGTTTTCTCGAGCTGAGCCCTGGCCTCCGGCTCGACCGGCACGCCCCGCGTCCACATCTTGATTTCGCTGCCGCCATCCACGCGGATGGTCTCGTACATTCGATCCGTCATCGTCTTGTGATTTCCTCCTCAACGAGATGGAACACACGTCGCGTCACATGTCGCGGCGATGCGCACGCATTCGCCAAGGTCCGATTGCAGCACCTGCAGCGCGCAGCTAAGGTGGTCGCATCGCTTCCGCCATGAGCGCGCCATGTCGACGATCTTTGTTCAATCGGCACCGCGGCTCGGGAATCAATACCGCGACGATCGATTTCTGGTCGCTTATCTGCAGCGCAAGCTGCCGCCGGAGATCTTGCGCGCGATCGAGCCCGAGCTCGACCACATGGGCGAGCTGGCGGGCAACGAGCTGTATCGGCTGCAGCTCGACGACCGCTTGCACGAGCCCGTGCTCACCCAGTGGGACGCGTGGGGCAATCGCGTGGATCGGATCGAGCTGTCGCCGCTGTGGCAGCGGGCTGCAGTCGTCGCAGCGCAAAGCGGGCTCGTCGCGATACCGTACGAAGCGAAGCACGGGCGCTATTCGCGCATTCACCAGTTCGCCAGCGTGTACCTGTTCCATCCGTCGACGGATGTGTACACGTGCCCGCTCGCGATGAGCGATGGCGCAGCACGAACCTTACTCGAAAGTGGACACAAAGAAACGATCGCACGTGCGCTTCCGTGCCTGACGAGCCGCGATCCGAGCCAGGCGTGGACGAGCGGACAGTGGATGACGGAGGCTACCGGCGGCTCGGATGTCGGCTCATCCTTGAGCAAAGCCGTGCGCGCCGAGGATGGTACCTGGCGCCTCTACGGCAAAAAGTGGTTCACGTCCGCCGTCACTTCGCAGATGGCGCTCACGCTCGCGCGTCCGGAGGGCAACGGACCCGGCGGCAGCGGGCTTGCGATGTTCTATGTGGAGACGCGCGACGCGGAAGGTCGCCTGAACGGCATTCGTGTCGAGCGCCTTAAGGACAAGCTCGGTACGCGCAAAGTTCCGACTGCTGAGCTGTACCTGGACGGCACGCGCGCCACGTTGATCGGCGAGCCTCGCAACGGCACGCGGGCGATCGAGCCGATGCTCGTGATCACGCGCGCCTGGAACAGCGTGACGTCGGTGGCGTTCATGCGTCGCGCGCTGGCGCTCGCGCGTTCCTACGCACAGGAGCGGCGCGCCTTCGGCAAGCGTCTGGCTGAGCTGCCGTTGCACGTCGATACGCTCGCAACGCTCGAGGCCGAAACGCGTGCCGCGTTTCTGCTTGCATTCGAGCTCGTCGAGCTGCTCGGACTGTGCGAAGCGCGCGAGATGACCTCCGAGCAACAGGCACTGCTGCGTTTGTTGACACCGATCGTCAAGCTGCTCACTGCGAAACAAGCGGTCGCGGTCGTGAGCGAGGCGATCGAAGCGTTCGGCGGTGCCGGTTACATCGAGGACACGGGCATTCCCATGCTTCTGCGCGATACACAGGTGTTGCCGATCTGGGAAGGTACGACGAATGTCTTGTCGCTGGATGCGCTGCTGCGCAGCGATCCGATGGCCGGCACACGTGCCTTGATCGCGCGTATGCAAGCCGCCGTCGACGGAGTCACGCTAGCAGAGCTGAAGGCGCTCGGTGGCCGCGCGATCGCTGCCGTGGAGAAAGCACGCGCCTGGCTCAGCGAGACGCGCGAACCAGTGCTTCTGCAAGCGGCTGCACGCCGCTTCGCCATGACGCTGGGACGCAGCTTCCAGCTGGCGTTGTTGATCGAGCATGCGCAGTGGCAGCTCGATCACGCGAACGATCGCACTGGCGTCGCCGCAGCGAAGCGTTTCGCGCGCACGCCGTTCGACCAGCTCGACGAAGCGCAGCTCCGGGATGAGCTGATGCTGTAGGCAGTAGGCTGTAAGGCCCAAAGCCCAGTGCCACCCGATACGTTACTCGATAGCGACATTCGCACGATCGCTCTTGCGTCTCTTCGATGTCGCACGCGATGTGGTCGCAGGCGTGCTGCGCCCGTTGACGAGCTTGCGAATGGCAGGCTCGAGAGGTCGAGCGCTCTCATCATAGTCCTGCCATGCCTTCAGCTTCGATAACAGCGACGGCACGGTGTGCATCGTGTAGCGCGTCGGATCCAGGCCAGATTTCACTTGGGCCCAAGTCAACGGCATCGAAACTGTCGCGCCCTCGCGTGCGCGGGGCGAGAAAGGAGCGACCGCTGTCGACATGCGATCGTTGCGCAGGTAGTCGAGGAAGATGCGTCCCGTGCGCAGCTTCTTGGTCATCTTGATGAGATATCTGTCCGGGCTGTCCTCTGCCATGTGCGCGCACACACTTTGCGCAAAGGTCTTCGCCAGCCGCCAATCGAGCGCGCCGTTCTTTGGCTGCGCGAGGGGCGTCACCACGTGCAAGCCTTTGCCGCCGGTCGTCTTGCAGAACGCGACCAGCCCGAGCGCCTCCAAACGCTCCCTGAGCTCTTTCGCTGCAGCAATGACATCTTCGAAGGCGACATCGGGCGCAGGATCGATGTCGAAGACCAAGCGACCGGGAACGTCGGGCCGACAAGGTTCGCAGTTCCACGGATGCAGCTCCACTGCTGCGATCTGCGCGACGGCGATCAAGCCTTCCACGCGATCGATCTGTAGGTAGGGCTTGGAGTCGCCCGGTACCTGCGTGAGTGTCAGCAGGCTCGAGGTGCCTCGCATCGCGTGACGCTGAAAGAATCGCTGACCCTCGATGCCGTCGGGCGCACGGATGAGCGAGCACGGCCGCCCTTCGATGTGCGGCATCAGATGCTGACCCATGCGCTCGAAGTAGCGGGCGAGATCGAGCTTGGTGATGGCGGCGCGATCGTTTGCAGCAGGCCATAGAGGCTTGTCAGGGCTCGATATGAGAACCCCCATCACGATGTTCGATTCGCGTTCGGCATTGCGCGTCGTTCCCGCGCGCTGGTGGACGCCTTTCGGTACGGGCTCGGCGACTTGTGTAGCGATAGGCGCGGGTTTCTCGGCCACGATTTGCGTTGCGGGCTTGTCTTTCCGCAAGCTCTTGAAAGCCGCTTGTCGGATCTGACCGGAGCTGGTCCAGCCTGCGAACTCAATTTCAGCGACCAGCTTGGGTTCGACCCACCGGATGTCCGACGATGCGCGCGGTGCGCCGTCAGAGAATGGACTTTCCTCGCGCGCATGCGCTTTGAGCTTCGGTAGCAGACGCTGCAGCTTGTCGTGGCCAAAACCCGTTCCGACGCGTCCTGCATATACCAGGCGGTGGTCGCGATAAACGCCTACCAGCAGCGAGCGGAAGCGCCCGGCTTCATGTGTCCAGCCGCCGATCACGACTTCCTGGCCGGCGCGGCACTTCGTCTTCAGCCAGTCACCGACACGGCCGCTGCGATACGGCGAGTCCAGCCGTTTGGAGATGATGCCTTCAAGCTTCATGCGGCAAGCGGACTGTAGCACTGCATCACCGGCGGCCTCGAAGTGCTCGACATAACGTATTCGAGCCGTTACGTCGCGAGGCTGTACCTCGAGGAGCGAGTGCAGGCGTGCCTTGCGTTCGTGCAGATGGAGCTTGCGCAAGTCTTCGCCTTCTGCAAACAACAAGTCGAATGCGAAGAAGATGAGGTCGCGCGTAGCGCCCTCGGAGAGCGCTGCCTGCAGCGCTCCGAAATCTGGTGCGCCGTGACGATCGAGCGCCACGATCTCGCCGTCGATCATCCAGTCGGGCAAACGCGAGGCGGCAACGACGATTTCGTGGAACTTCGCCGACCAATCGAGACCCTTGCGCGTACGCAATACCGCAGTGCCGTCTTCGACGCGCAATTGCATTCGATAGCCGTCGAGCTTCACCTCGTGAGCCCACGGCGATCCTTGTGGCGGTCGAGCGACGGACTTGCACAGCTCGGGCTCGACGAACGCGGGCATCGGCGTCCGACTCTTTTTCGATCGCGGGCTTGCATCCGGCGAGTTGTGCCCCGCCGTGCGTTGGGCATGTCGGCGTGCAACCGGATCTTCGCTGCTCGCTTTCTTGGAATTCCAGATTGCGTCGGGAGGAGCGGCTTTCCGCGCAGCGAGCATGAACGGTGCCGGCCCGCGTCCCGTGCCTGCTGCGATCTCCGCCATCGTGCGTCCCGAAGCGACGGAGCGATCTTGCGCCAGCAGAGCGCTCGTCGCTGTACCGCGCGCGTGCTCATCGCGTTGCTTGATGAGCAGCCAGTTCGTGCGTTTGCTGCCTTCGCGATCGTGCTTCATGCGCACGAGGACGTAGTGGCCGCGCAAACGTTCCCCATCGAGCGAGAACTTCAATTCACCTCGTTGTAGTTGTTCCTGCGGCGGACGCTCTCCGCGCGGTTGCCAATAACCGCGATCCCACAGCTGCACCGTGCCGCCGCCGTACTGACCTTTCGGAATCGTGCCCTCGAAGTCGCCGTAGTCGAGCGGATGGTCCTCCACTGCAACGGCAAGGCGCTTGTCCTTCGGATCCAGCGAAGGGCCCTTCGTCACGGCCCACGACTTGAACGTTCCATCCAGCTCGAGACGGAAATCGAAGTGCAGGCGCCGCGCTGCATGCTTCTGAATCACGAAACGCAAACGTTTCGAACGCTTGATTGGCAACGTACCGATCGGCTCGACCGTCTTGGAGAAGTCCCGCATCGAGCGATACTTCGCAAGCTTTTCAGATGCCACACGCTTCTCCTGGACATGGCCGGCCTTGTTGAACGCGTCGGGTGTCTTGGGCGTTCCAGCGGGGCTCGAGGCTTGCGAACCTCGCAGCGTGGGGCTCGCCCCAAACCTAGGCCTAATCGGCTCTCTCGCAGGCTTTCAGATGTTGTGATGCGCGACTCGTGTGCCGTGCATCGCGCGACTCGCGATTCGGGACAAGCGCGCTGCTATAGCGGGGCCACTGAGCATTGACTGATGAGGCGGGTGCGCACTCGCCGCTCTCACCCCTCGCGGCCCATACACGCACGAGGCGCTTTCGTCCAGTCTCGAAATGGTCGGAGCCCGTGCTTAGACTCCGGTTTCCTTTTCACACCTCACACTCGATACGTTGCACGTCGAGCGCGGCGGCGCTCGAGCAAGGCACCCATGTGGTTCAAGAATCTCATCGTCTATCGTCTTGCGCCGGACTGGTCCGTTACGGCGGCCGAATTGGAAGAACGGTGCGCGCAGCGCGCGTTGCAATCGTGCGGCCCGTTCGACATGAAGTCGCGTGGCTGGGTGCACGTGCTGCCGACGACGAAGCGCTACGTGCACACGACGAACGGCCATCATCTGCTCACGCTTGGCATCGAGGAGAAGCTCTTGCCTGGCTCCATCATCCGCCAAGTCACAGCCGATCGCGCGCTCGAGCTCGAGCAGCAGCAGGGCTATCCAGTCGGACGACGGCAGATGCGTGAGCTGAAGCAGCGCGTGACCGAGGAGCTGCGCGCCCGTGCGCTCACACGACGTAGCACGATACGCGCGTGGATCGATCCGATGAACGGCTGGTTCGTGATCGACGCCACCAGCGCTGGGCGTGCCGAGACGCTCGTGGAAACGCTGCGCGATACGCTCGGCACGTTCCCGGTCCAGCTGCTCGATGTCGAGCGCTCGCCGCAAATGGCAATGGCATCGTGGCTGATGCTGGGGGACGCGCCGCTGCGTTTCACGATCGACGACGACCTGCAGTTGCAAGCGAGCGACAAGTCGAAAGCGACGATCCGCTACTCACACTTTCCGCTCGAAGGCAAAGAGATTCGCGCCTATCTGCAGTCCGGGATGTCGGCGACGCGTCTCGGTCTGACCTGGAACGACCGTGTCTCGTTCGTTCTCACGGAAAAACTTGAGATCAAGCGTGTCGAGTTTCTCCACATTGAAAAAGAAGAGAGCGGCGGCGAAGCCGACGATGTCTCGCCCGAGGAGCGACTCGACATGGATTTCGCGCTGATGACCGGCGAGCTCTCGAGGATGCTCGCCGACCTCGTGCAAGCGCTCGGTGGGGAGACGCTGAAGAAGGCGGCCGCATGAGCGGTCCCGGGGCTGGGAGGAGGCGCGGATGCCTCCGCTGCGCACGAGTTGGCTGTAGGCTGTCGCACGGCGCGTCGTGTGCGTGACCACCCCCGGTCCGCTCGGACCTGCCGTGGCGATTGTGCTCAAGGGGCGTAGCGCCCTTGCGGATCCCCGTGCACGTAGCGTGTGGAGCGCCTACGGCGCAGGCTACACTTAGCACCATGCTGCGACGCGTCTTGTTCATTGCGGAGCTTCTCTGCTGTGCGCTGCTGATGGCATGCGGCGCGACGCCGTCTGCCGATGAGACGACCACGTCCCCTCACCCGCCGCCGGGGCGACGGGCGCCGCAAGCTGTGTCTTCGGGTGATGTGATCGTGGCTGCGCTGCGTGCCTCTCAGGTCGAGAACGATCCCATCGCCGCGCTCGCGCACGTCGAGCGAGCGCTACGACAGATACCAGAGCAGAAGGAGCTCGTTTGGCTGGCGTCGCGCTTGTGCGGCGATGTGCCACGTTGCGAGCCGGAGGTGTACGAAAGCCGACTGCGTAAGTTGGATCCGGGCAATGGGGTCGTGTGGGCAGGTCCGCTCATGCGTGCGCAGGCCCGGGACGATCGCGCCGCAGAAATTCACATCCTTGAAGCGCTGAGTCGCGAGGATCGCTTCGATGTGTACTGGAACACGCTCTTGTCACAGGGAGCGTTGGCATTGAGCGCACAGGCGACGGCGCCTCCGCCGAAGCTTCTCAATGGACCGCTCACGAACGCGATCAATGACGTTTCCGCGTGGTTGTCGGCGTTGGCCGTGCCCTCGTTGACTGCGATCGCCAAGTCGTGCAGCGAAGAACGAACACGTGATGTGCAGATCGCAGAGCGTTGCCGCAATGTCGCGCGGGTTCTCCAACAAGGCGACACATACGCTGCCGAAGCAGTAGGGCTTGGGATTGCACAGCGCTCCGTAGCGCCCGATTCGCCGAGCATGATCGCGCTCACAGAGCGCGCCGCCGTCGTGAGTTATCAGCACCAGACGGCACGCGACATCCTGGGCGAGCAAGTCGAACGCGAGAAGATGTCTGCACAACTGATCGAGCTCATGAAGAAGCTGCGTCGTGAGCAGGATGTCTCGCTCGCGGTGTTGCGCTGGGCAGGCGTACCGCTGACGCCCTGATGGGCCGAGACCGTAGGCGTTTTCGGCATGCGCGCGCAGCGCGCATCACCCCTCCGCCGTCAATGATTACTGTTCGCTGCGCGCGGGCGCACCGGTTCCCCGAGCCCTAGCCCCAAGTCCCGAGCCCACCAAAGGCCGCGTTCGCCGGTTACAACCTGCCGTTCACCGGTTGACGCTGGATCGGTGCCGAGGTCGGTCGTAACGTACGGCTCGTCTCACGAGCCGCCGAGCGGCTGACTACTTTCGGAGGCGTTATGTCCGAAAAAAATGATTCTCCGCCATCGGCGCGGTTGGTGGTCGGGATCGTCTTGTTCACCCTGGGTGGCGTCTTGCTCGCGACCAATCTCGGCGCCAGGCTGCCGTGGCACCTGTGGGAGTATTTCCCGTTGCTGCTCATCGCGTTGGGTGTGTGGGGGCTCGTGCGGCCGAGCCGGTCTTTCGATCGCTCCGGGGGGCTGTGGATGCTGGCTGCGGGTGTCTATGCCCTCATCAGTGTCTTCAATGTCTATGGTCTGAGCTGGACGACGGCCTGGCCGATCTTCGTGATCGCAGCCGGCATCTCGGTGATCTTCGACCTCGACCGCCGTTGCGCAGGGCGACATCCCGGTCACTGTGGCAGGCGGTCTTCGAACCACGAGGGCAGCGCGTGAATCGACCTGAGCATCAGTCGCCGCTGCTGCCACGCATGATCGTGGGACTGATCGTGGTGGCGATCGGCGTGTTGTTGCTGGTGGGCAATCTCGGCTGGATCGATGCATGGTCGATCTTGCACCGACTGTGGCCACTGGCGCTCGTCGCCGGCGGCATCGCCATGTTGCGAGACTCGCGTCAGCGCCGCGGCAGCCCGTGGCCCTGGGTGCTCATCACAGCGGGTGCTTGGATCTTCGCGAACAACATGCAGTGGATCGGTCTCAGCTTTTGGGACCTGCTCCTGCCGGGGATTCTGGTGGTCGTCGGCTATCGGCTCATCCAGTGCAGTGCTCGGGAGGAGTCCGCATCGAAGCAAGAGTCGCAGGCAAACGCCACCGCCGACCAGGCGAACGCGACGGACAACTCGCGCATGTTGGGTGCGAGCGCATCTCCTGAGTTCGTCCGTTCCTCCGCCTTCATGTCGTACTGCGATCTTCATCCTGTGATGCATCCGTTCAGCGGCGGCGACCTGACAGCTCTGATGGGCGGCATCAAGCTCGACTTGCGCGATGTGTCCATGCAGGGCGATCGAGCGTTCCTGGATGTATTCGCGTTTTGGGGCGGCATCGAAATTCTCGTGCCGCCCGACTGGACCGTCTCCAGCCAAGTGACCACGCTCATCGGCGGCTTCGTCGATAACCGTAAACCCTCGCGAGTCGTTCCGACCAAGACGCTCATCGTTCGCGGGTTAAACTTGATGAGCGGCATCGAAGTGAAGAACTGACGATGCATCCGATCCTCACACGTCGCGTTCGTCTCGCGTTGTATATCGCCGTGTGGGTCGTGTTCGGACTGCTGATTGCCGTCGTGCTGGCTTACGGCAGCGGCGTGCAGGTTGTCTGGGCGCTCAAGTTCGCGGTGCCGCTTGCTGTCTTGCTCGGGATGCAGTCGCTGTCGTTCTGGTATCTCGTGCAGTCAATGCCGCCCGGGACCCCGCTCGTGCGCATGGCGCTTTCCTGGTTCGGCGCGGGAACGGTAGTGCTGCTCATCTGGCTTGCGCTTGCCTACGGCTGGGCCATGTGGCTGCAAGAGCCCGGACAGACTTATCCGGATTCCGCGATCGGCACGATTCCGCTGCTGGTAGTCGCCGGCGCGATAGGCATCGTGTTCGCGGTGCTGGGGCACTACCTGGCGGATGCGTTCCAGCGCTCCCGCGCTGCCGAGCGTCATGCGCTCGAGCTGCAGGTCCATGCGCGCGAAGCCGAGCTCAAGTCACTGCGCGCGCAGCTCGACCCGCATTTCTTGTTCAACAGTTTGAACTCCGTTGCCGCGCTCATCGGTCAAGACGCAGCGGCCGCTCGTCAGATGTGTTTCTTGATGGCGCAGTTCTTTCGCAAGAGTCTGACACTGGCGCGCGAGCAGGCGATCGCATTGTCCGAGGAGATGGCCCTGGTTGAGACCTTTCTCGCGATCGAGCGCGTGCGTTTCGGTGAGCGGCTGCGTACACGCTTCGATGTGGCAGGCGAGGTCCGGCAGATGCGCGTACCGCCGTTGATCCTTCAGCCCCTCGTCGAGAATGCCGTTCATCACGGTGTCGCGCATCTGATCGAGGGTGGCGAGGTGCGCATCGACGCGCGTCGCAGGGACGGTTTGCTCGAGATCGTCATCGACAATCCTTGCGATCCGGATCGACCGCCGTCGCGTGGCGCTGGCGTCGGCATTGCCAACGTGCAGGCGCGTCTCGAGACGTTGTATGGCAATCGTGCCAGCGTGGATGTCGACGCCGCGGACGATCGCTTTCGCGTTTCTCTCTTGTTGCCAGTGGAATACGAGGAGACGGATTCGACCGCACCCGGGATCGGTACGGCGCATGCGTGATCTGTCACGATATCGGCTCGGCAGGCTCAGCAGGAATATCGGATTGGTGTGTCGTGCGCGTGTTGATCGTAGATGACGAGATGCTCGCACGCTCGATCTTGAGCGAGCATCTGCGGCAGATCGCGGACGTCGAGATCGTCGGCGAGGCGGCGAACGGCTTCGAGGCTGTCAAGCTAGTGGAGCAGCTCGCTCCCGATCTCGTCTTTCTCGATATCCAGATGCCGAAGCTATCCGGTTTCGAGGTGCTCGAGTTGCTCGGCGAGCGGGCACCGGCGGTGATCTTCACGACCGCCTACGACGAGTATGCATTGCGCGCGTTCGAAGTGCATGCGGTGGACTATCTGCTCAAGCCGGTCGAGCCGTCACGGCTCGTCGCAGCGCTCGAGCGTGCGCGCGAACGCTTGCGCGCCAAGCTGTCGGTGCCGTCGGCAGCGGAGCTGGCGCTCGCCGCGCGCCCGCCGGGGCGGAGCCTCGAGCGTGTTCTCATTCGTCATGAAGGTTGGATATACGTATTACCCGTCGATCGCATCGACTTCATCGAAGCGCAGGACGACTACCTGTGCTTCGTGACCGGCGGCAAGCGGCTGCGCAAGCAGCAAACGATGAGCGAGATCGAAACTCAGCTCGATCCGACGCGTTTCGTGCGCATTCATAGATCCTTCCTCGTGAACGTCGAACGCCTTGCGCGCATCGACCTGTACGGCAAGGACAGCTGGCTCGCCATTCTCGCGGACGGCACGAAGCTGCCGATGTCGCGAGCTGGACACGCGAGGCTCAAGGCGCTGATCGGGTGAGGCGATCTTCGTGGCGCGGACTTGGGAGTGACGGCATGACGAACAGCAAGACCGAAGAGTTTCAATTCAGCGGCGACACCTTGCTCGCGAAGATCAAGGAGATTCTCCGCGAGGGCAACGTGCGGCGGCTGGTGATCAAGAACGAAGAAGGTCGGGTCTTGATCGATGTGCCGTTGAGCGTAGGCGTCGTCGGCACGCTGCTCGCGCCGCAGCTTGCGGCGATCGGCGCCATTGCCGCGCTCGTCATTCGTGGCTCCATCGTGATCGAGAAGCAGACGACGGACGAGCGCTCATGATGCGCAAAGTGACCCTCATGCTCAGCATGGCGCTCGTTCTTTGCGCATGCGCCACGACGTCGGAGGTCCGCGTGGACCGAGCCGCCGACGTCGACCTCACGCGATGCCGCACGTTCGGTTGGTTGTCTCAGACCAAGGATCCCGAGTCGCTGACCGATCGACGAGTGCGTGCGGCCGCGCTGGCCGAGCTCGAGCGTAAAGGATACAGCCTTGAGCAGGACGCGCCCGACTGCCGCATCACGTATATCTTCTCTGCGTACGAGCGGCCGACGCCGAAGCCCAGAGTCGGAGTGGGCGCGAGCGGCGGTTCGCGCGGGATGGGCGGCGGCATTGGCGTGAGTCTGCCGATCGGCCGGCAAGATCGCTACCGTGCCACGTTGACACTCGACGTTGTCGACACCGCGAAGAACGCGCAGATCTGGAGCGGCGCGTTGGACGTGTCGCTGTCAGAGCCGGAGCTCAGCGAGGAGGCAGCGCGGGCCATCGTCGCGGAGATTCTGGCTCACTTTCCTGATCGGACGTGAGAGGCTGATTAGGGCTGGGGAATGGAGGCTGGAGAGATGTTTGCTACGTTTAGCGCCCTGCATTTCCAGCGCCCAGAGCCCAGAGCCTAGCGCCCCGACATCACCGGCGTGCTGCGATCGTGCTGCTGGGGTTCGCCAAGTACTCGATGATCTGCGCGCGCACGGTTGCGTCGTGGATGCCGGGGAACGCCATCGTCGTGCCTGGTGCGAATGCCTGCGGATCGCGTAGAAACGCATCGAGACGCTCGCGTGTCCAGTGACCTGCATGTGCTCGCAGCGCAGGGGAAAACTCGTCGAATCCAGGCACGTGTCCGATCTTGCGGCCAACCACACCGAACAAGTCTGGCCCGATCCTGTGGTCGCGACCATCTTCAATCCTGTGACAGCCCAGGCAGAGCGAGGCAAACGACGCGGCGCCATTCGAGTCGCGGGCCTGCTCCATCAGCAGCAGCGAGCCGTCGTCCGCCCACAGCAATAGTCGACCGTCGGGCAGCTCGAGAACATCGCGCACGCGCCTGTCGAGCGGGATGGGCTCGCTGAGCACGACCCGATCGCCATCGAGCACCAATCGATACAGCGAGCGTGTCGCAAGCGAGCCGGCGAGCAGATTACCTCGCCAAATCTCCAGCGCGTCGCCCGTGACTTGAACGAGATTCGATATGCCGACGCTCGGGGTCCACGCAAAAACCGGCTGCACGAAGCCGTCGTGGCGGTTCTGATCACGTGTCAGCGGCCATGCTGTGGCGCCGTAGTCGGTGCCATATGTCACGTAGGGCCAACCATAGTTGGCTCCTTCCGTCAGCAAGTTGAGCTCATCTCCACCTTGCGCACCATGCTCGGTGAGCCACACGCGTCCATCCGCTCCGATAAACAAGCCTTGCGGGTTACGATGGCCCGCCGTGAAGACTCGAGCAGCGCCGCTTCGCAAGTCGATGCGGATGGTCTTGCCGTATGCGCTGCTCGGATCCTGAGAGAAAACATCGTGCGATGCCGTGCCATGAAAGCCATGGTCTCCGACGGTCAGCAGCAGCGTGTCGTCGTCGAGGAATGCCAGACGACCGCCGACCTCTTCGCCCTTGAATAAATGCTTGCCGCGCATGCGGCGTTCGCCTGTCATCGGGATACAGGGCAATGTTTCGTAGAGCGTTCGCCATTGCGCGTCGCGCAACGAATCCACGAGGTTTGCGTGTGATGCTTCGATCGTCGAAACGCGCACAACGAAGCAGCCAGCATCGGGATGCCAGTAATGATGCGATGCGTATAGCTGCACGAGATCGCCGTGCTCTCGCGCCACGACATCGGCGACGCGAAAGCGCCACGTTTGCACAGTGGGTTGTCCCTCGGCGCTCCACTCCGACGAGCGAGTTGGCTCGCGTGCACTGCCGCCGAAGGCGGCGGCGAATTCCTCACGGTTGGCCGGCACGGTTGTGGGAAGCGGTTGTACATCGACGGCATCCGTCCCTGTGCTCAGATCCAACAAGTACAGACGACCGTCGCCCGTGCCGAGTAAAATGCGATTCCCGAGCAGGTCGAGCCCTCCGCCGCGTGTTGCCGGTTTTGGCACCAGGTGCTTATAGGCGGTGACTTGCAGCGTGTAGAACGCGGTGCTCACGAAGGTGCGCTCGATCTCCAGACCGGGCGTCGCAGGCTGGAACGCGAGCACGCGGACGGTAAAGAGCAACGCGGCCGCGCTTGCAATCGAGGGAGCGAGCCAGCCGAAGTGACGCGCGCGCGGCCCGATCCTCGACAGGGGGATCAGCGTGACCGCGGCGGCAAAAATCGGCAGAAGCAGATAGCGCGGAGTCGTCACATTGAGCAGCAGCATGCCCAGCAGGCATAGTGCGAAGACGCTCATCGTGACAAGCAAAGCGTGTCCTGCCGCTGCGCGCCCCTCGCCGCGGATGAACGCTGCGGAGATGAGCGCGCTCGCTGCATATGCTCCAATGAGCAACACGGCCGGCAGCAGCTCGCGCTTCGGTATGCTCCACCAGGGTGCCGCGAGCTTGATGACTGGCAGACAAGCGAGCGCGAGCATCGCGAGACTGTGCCAAGCCATCATCGGCAGCGCGCGACGAGACAACATCTTTATCGTCGTATGCCAGGTGTTGGCACACAGAACGCCTTGCCGTTGAGGAAAGATCCCCGACAGCAAGCCTACCGCGACGCTTAGTTGCGCAGCACAGCGAGATCACAAGCGGTGGTCACTCGCTCGAGCGATCCGCAGAAGTGCGCGGCGCGTGCAGCCCGGACAACACTTGGAGCGGTGGCACCCACGGTGGAACCCAATGAGGGCACGCCTCGGCGTCCGACTCTATTTCAATCTCGGCGAATCCGAGCTTGGCTTGGCGGTCGTAGCGAAGATCGCCGATGACGTCGGAGTCGCCGACGCGCGCAAGCCAGGGAGCGCGCGCAAATCGCATGAAGGCAGCGACGCGACAGTTCTGCTCCCAAGCGCTCGTCAGTGCTTGGAGCGATGAGCGAACCTCGCCGTGCCACTGCACGACGGAAGTGCTCGGGGCTGCAATCGGCTCGAGCGGCGCGGTGACAGGCCCGTGAAGACCTCGTCCACGACAGCTTGCGGCCGGCAGCCATTGCGGTGCCATCGAGAACATCGCCCGGCGCAGCACCAACGCGTCGGATTCCGTTTGAATCAGTATCAGCTCCCAGCAGATCGGATTCATGGGCATCGGCGTCAGGACGCGATCGAGCGTACGAGCCTGCGGAAACTGCCGTGCGGCAAGTGTATCGACTCGTCTGCCGACAGCCGCGCTCTGGAGCATGAAGCCGATGGTGACGCTGCTCCATACTGCAATGCCCATCGCGATGGCGACGCTCGGACGAAGTCGCGATCCAGCGTAGAGCAGTGCCGCCAGGAGTGCCGGGTAAGCGAACGCTAACGGCATCGGCACCATGCCGGTGATGAACACGAGGCCGATGCTAATGAACCAGAGCAGTGCGACCACCACACGTGCGACCTTGGTCCGCAGTAGGAACCAAATCGGCGCGATGCTGGCCCACAGCAACGGCTCGACGATGAATACCGAATCACCATAGAGCCAGCGATTGTCGAACGGCCACCATGGATGCACGCCGTAGTTATTGGTTGCATCCATGAGTATGTGCAGCGTGGGCGCGAGCAAGGATGCCCCCAGGATGCTGAGCCGATCGATGCGCGCGAGCGAGAGTTTGCGCCGCCGTGCCCAGAGCTCACACGCTGCCCATAGCAACACCCCGATCACGAGCGCGACCACGAAGGTGTGCGTGTGGCCGCGATGGTGTAGCAAGTAATCGAGCTTGCTACCGGTTACGGTGGAATACAGGAAATCCAGATCCGGTAGGTTGCTGCCGATCGCCATCGTCGTCACGAGCACGTTCCGCCGCTCAGATGGCAGCAGCCCTCTGTACGACGACTTCGTTGCGGTTCCTATCGCTTCGCCGGCGAGCACGCCGATCAGGGTGTGTGTGACGTTGTCCATCAATCGATCAAGTACGCGAGCACGAACACGCCGACCATCGAGAACGCGATTGCGATCTTGAACAACGTCCCGAAAATCAGCCCGACCCAGGTTGCGATGCCGACGCGCCCTGCGCGGTCCACTCTACCGTGCACCGTCAACTCGCCGACGACGGCGCCGATGAACGGACCGAGCACCAAGCCCGGCAGCGAAAAGAACAGGCCGATGAGCGCGCCAAGCGCTGCGCCCCAGAGCGCGCGCCTGCTCGCACCGACGCGCTTGGCACCGAGCACGGATGCAGCGAAGTCGACCACAACTGCCAGCAGCGTCAGAAAACCCAGGATCGTGAGCGTCAGCCAACCGATACGCTGAAAGTCGTCGATGCTCGCCGCGAGCACCATGCCGGCGAACATGAGCGGCACGCCTGGCAATGCCGGCAGTACGACGCCGAGTGCGCCCACCAACATCAAAGCAATGGCGAGAACCCAGAGCACGACGGCGTTCATTTCTATTCCTTCGATTCCCGGCAGCGTAGCCGAGATGCTGCAGAATCGCAGTATCGGCCGTCAAAGAGCCAGGGTCGTGCGAGCAGGTCATATCGCTGCTACAGTCGCCGACTTGCCGGTGGCGAGGTCGTTACAGCTCACATAGCGGTCGCGCGCGATGCGCGCTTGCGCGGGGATTTCCATACACGTATGTAGCGTCATGCAGCGCCCGAATCGATCGCATCCGGCTCTTATTGCTTTCTCCTTGCTTGCCAGCGCGATCGGCTGGGCGCAAAGCGGAGATCGCGAAGGTGAAATCCAACCTCCTCCGCCTCCACACCTAAAGGTTCCACCGGCCCCCGCGCTGTCGGCAGAAGAAGCGCTCAGGACGTTCAAGCTTCCGCCTGGGTTTCGCATCGAGATCGTTGCGAGCGATCCGCTCGTCTTTGATCCGGTCGCCATGACTTTCGGCGCGGACGGGCGCATCTGGGTGGTCGAGATGCGCGGATACATGCCGAATGTCGACGGTATCGGAGAAGACGCGCCGGTCGGGACGATCGCCGCGCTCGAAGACACAGACGGCGACGGACGCATGGATAAGCGTACTGAGTTTGCCGGCGGCTTCGTCTTGCCGCGCGCAGTGGCACCGATTGCCGACGGCGTGCTCGTCGCCGAGCCTCCGCATCTATGGCTCCTGAAGGACAACGACGGCGACGGTAAGGCCGACGAACGAATCGAGATCGCCAACGATTACGGCGATCCTGCAAACCCCGAGCACGCGGCCAACGGTCTGATGTGGGGACTGGACAACTGGATCTACAGCGCCAACCACACCGTGCGTTATCGCTATGAACGAGGACAATGGCGCGCCGAGCAGACGGCTTTCCGCGGACAGTGGGGCATCACCCAGGACGATTACGGACGGTTGTTCTACAACTCGAACAGCGATCCGCTGCGCATGGATGTGTTGCCGGCCGAGTACCTGCGGCGCAATCCCAACGTCGTCGATCCGTTGGGCATCAACGTGCAGCTTGCCGCGCCGACGGAGCTGCCGACTTGGCCAGGTCGCATCACGACCGGCGTCAACCGCGGCTACAAGATGCTGCGCCACGACGGCACGCTGCCGGTCGTCACAGCGGCGTGCGGTCCGCTCATCTACCGCGGCTCGCTGTTCCCGCCGAGCTTCTACGGGAACGCATTCATCGCGGAGCCGGCCGGCAATCTCGTCAAGCGTATCCTCGTCGAAGAGCACGACGGTATTCCGCGCGCGCGCAATGCCTATGAGCGCACAGAGTTTCTCACCTCGACAGATGAGCGTTTCCGTCCCGTCAATCTGTACAACGGCCCGGACGGCGCACTGTACGTCGTCGATATGTACCGCGGCATCATTCAGCATCGCATCTTCGTAACGACCTACCTGCGCAATCAAATCATCGAGCGCGGGCTCGAATCGCCGATCGGCATGGGACGTATCTACCGCATCGTGCCGGAAGGGGCGCCGTCGCTGCGCGTTCCCAAGCTCGCGGAGGCGACGCGCGAAGAGCTCGTGGCCGCGCTCGAGCACGAGAACGGCTGGTGGCGCGAAACCGCGCAGCGGGTCCTGGTCGAGCGAGCCGACACACAGGCGGCGTCGCTGTTGCGCACGATGGTGCGCACCTCGCGTTCGGCGCTCGCACGGCTCCATGCCTTGTGGACGCTCGAAGGTCTGGACGCGCTCGACTGGGACTCGGTCGCGCACGCGTTGCGCGATCCTGAAGTGCGCGTGGCGGTGGCGGGTGCCCAGCTCGCGGAAAAGTTTCTCGCACAAGATGCTCGCCGCGCGTTGGCAGCATTGAAAGCGCGGGCGGCGTGGACCGAGCTTGCATTCCAGCAGCAGCTCGCGTTGTCGCTCGGTGCGGCCCCAGCGAGAGAAGCCGACGAGCTGCTCGCGAACCTCGCTGTCACCGTCGGCGACCGGCCTTACATGGCGGATGCCATCGCCAGCAGCGTCGCCGGTCGCGAGCTCGACATGTTTCTGCGCTTGCTGAGAAGTCCGCCTGGCTCGCGTCCGGAGATCGCACCGGTGCTCGTATCGCTTGGTGCGGCCGTGCTCCAGTCCGGTCGTGCAGCCGACATCGATCGCTTGCTGGCGCAACTGAGCGATACACAGGAATGGTTGAACGACGTGATCTTGTCCGCCATTGAGCGTTTCATCCCAGGCTCACCCGGTAGACAGCGGGTGGCGTTTCTGCCGAAGGCGCCCAAGACGCTCATTGCCTTTGCCAAGGGCGCGAGCAAACATGCACCTCGTGCACGCGCAGCGCTCGAATACTTGCGATGGGAAGGGTTGCACATCGATACGCGCACAGCAGTCGCTTCGCTGGATCCGGAGGAGCGCGAGCGTTACGAGCGAGGTAGACAGGAATACGCTGTCTGCGCCGCTTGCCACCAAGTGGATGGGAAAGGCCAAGACGGTGTCGCGCCAGGTCTGGTGGGCTCGCGTTGGGTGACCGGACGGGCAGATGCATTGATACGCATCGTGCTCAACGGCAAGACGAGCGGAGAATCGACGATGCCGCCGCTGAGATCGCTGGATGACGAGACGATCGCGGCCATTCTGACCTATGTACGCCGCTCGTGGGGACACGCATCCTCGCCGGTCACGCGAGAGCAGGTGCGAATCGTGCGAGGACAAGTGGAAAGGCGGCACGAGCCGTGGACAGAAGCGGAGCTCGAGCCGATGAATTGATGGTTAGGCTGTAAGTTGTCGGCGGTAGCTGTAGGTGGTGATGCGCACGACCAGCAAGTCACGAATCAGCAATCACTTGACGCGACGCCATGACGTTCAGTGCGCAGCAGTCACACCAAGCTTCACCCGCGGCCCGAGCTCCGAGGCCCTGGTCCGTGCCCGCGTTGATGCTCGGTTGTCTCGCCTGCGCTGCAACAGTGCTGGCGGCGGACGAGGAGGGATGGGTCACGCTGTTCGACGGCAAGACGCTACGCGGCTGGAAGCAAGTGAGCGGCACAGCCTTTTTCGAGGTGATCGACGGCGCCATCGTCGGCACGACACGCCTGAATTCTTTGAATAGCTTTCTCGCAACGGACGAGACATACCGCGACTTCGTGCTCGAGTTCGAAGTGAAACAGGACGGTGGTCCCGCCAACAGTGGCGTGCAGATCCGCAGCGCGACCGATCCGAGCTACAACGAGGGCCGTGTGTTCGGATATCAGGTGGAAATCGATCCCTTCGAGCGCGCATGGAGCGGCGGGATATACGATGAGCAACGCCGCGGTTGGCTGTACCCGTTGACTCTCAATCCGAGCGCCCGCGGCGTGTACCGGCCACAGGAATGGAATCGCTTCCGCATCGAGGCAATCGGCACGACGATTCGCACGTGGGTGAACGACGTGCCCGTTGCGCATGTCATCGACGCGGTCTCCAGCGAAGGCTTCATCGCGCTGCAGATCCACAGCATCGAGCGAGCTGACGAAGTCGATCGCCGCACGTTGTGGCGCAATATCAGGTTGCGCGAGACGACCGCTGCAACGCCGCCGGTGGAAACGCTCTTCGTGCGCAACCTGATACCCAACGATCTGAGCGACATCGAACGGCGTCAAGGCTGGCGCTTGCTGTTCGACGGGCGTACGACCGATGGCTGGAGGGGGGTCGATGGCGCTTCGTTCCCGACGCGACGATGGAAGGTCGAGAACGGCGAGCTCGTCCTGTTGAGCGGCGGTAAAGGCGAGCACATCGTCACAGAGGATCAATATGCGGCGTTCGAGCTGCAGCTCGAATTCAAGCTCTCGCCGGGTGCCGACAGCGGCATCGTGTACTTCGTGCCTGACCGTTCGGTGACGCCAACATCCCCCTTCCTCGGTCTCGAGTATCAGCTGCGGGACGATGCCGTTGATCCAGATCTTGCACGCGGTGTCATCACTTCGAATACGTTGGGCTCGTTGTTCGGTGTCCTTCCTCGCAAGCAGCTGATGCCCAATCTCGGGCTCGCACCGCGAGTCGGCGAGTGGCAACACGCCCGCATCGTCGCCCATTTCGACAGTCGCGTGGAGCACTGGTTGAACGGCGTGAAGGTGCTCGAGTACGTGCGCGGCTCGCCCGCATATCGTAAGGCCGTCGCGGCCAGTCCGTTGCATGCGTTGATTGATTTTGGAGAAAACGCCCGAGGCCGTATCGTGTTGCAAGACGGCGGACGGGAAGTTCGGTTTCGGAGCGTTAAGATACGAGCGCTCTGACGCGCTACCAGCGCCCGATGGTGTACTGCCGACAGTCTGGATTGGAGAAACGATGCTCAGTCTCTCGGGCGTGACTCATATCTACCCCACGGGCACACGAGCGCTGGATAACGTGGCGCTCGAGATTCCAAAAGGGATGTTCGGCCTGCTCGGGCCCAATGGAGCCGGCAAATCGACGCTCATGCGGTGCATCGCAACACTGCAGACGCCGTCGCAGGGAAGCATTCGTTTCGGCGACATCGATGTGCTCGCGGAGCCAGAGAGACTGCGTGCGATGCTTGGCTACCTGCCTCAGGACTTCGGCGTCTACCCGCGGGTGTCGGCCTACGATCTTCTCGACCATCTCGCAGTATTGAAAGGCATCGCGAATCGAGCGGAGCGCAAGGAAGCCGTTGAAACGCTCCTGGCACAAGTCAATCTCTGGAACGTCCGCAAGCTTCCCGTGGCCGGCTTCTCAGGGGGCATGCGCCAGCGCTTCGGCATCGCGCAGGCGTTGCTGGGTAATCCGAAGCTCGTCATCGTCGATGAGCCCACTGCCGGGCTCGATCCGGAGGAGCGAAACCGTTTCAACAATCTGCTTGCGGAGATCGGTGAGAACATCGTCGTGATCCTCTCGACGCACATCGTCGACGACGTCACGGATCTGTGCTCGCGCACGGCGATCATCGTTGATGGTCGCATCGTGCAGGTGGGTGCACCGACGGAGTTGATTGCACGCCTCAAAGGCCGTGTCTGGCAGAAGACCATCCCCAAGGCCGAGCTCGAGGACTATCGTGCCCGCATGAACGTGATCTCCACTCGTTTGCGTGCAGGCCAGACGGTCATCCACGTCGTCGCGGACGAGGCGCCGGAGCACGGCTTCGAGCCGGTTGCAGCGGAGCTCGAGGATCTGTACTTCGCGACACTCGCCAGCACGCGGCGGCGCGCGGTGGCGGCCTGAGGAGCCCGAATGCTGTGGCGAATCGTCACCTTTGAGCTGCGCTATCAGCTGCGCACGCCGCTCTTCTTGGTCAGCTACGCGCTGTTCTTCCTCTTGACGTTCGGCTCGGTGACAATCGACCAGATACAGATCGGCGCGCCGGGCAACGTCCACGTCAATTCTCCATACGCGCTGCTCCAGACCGTCGCGATCATGAACGTCTTCGGCATCTTCGTGCTGACGGCGTTCGTCGCCAACGCAGTCATTCGCGACGATGAAAGTGGTTTCGCGCCCATCGTACGCTCCACGCGCATCACAAAGTTCAATTATCTCGTCGGACGCTTTCTTGGCGCGTGGCTGGTGGCGCTCATCGTCATGACGAGCGTGCCGCTCGCAGTATTGATCGGTGCTCTGATGCCGTGGCTCGACGTCGAGAAGGTCGGGCCGTTGGTGCTCTCGCATTACGTATACGCATTGTTCATCTACACGGCGCCGACGTTGCTGGTCGCAGGAGCCGGCTTTTTCGCGCTGGCAACGGCGACACGCTCCATGATGTGGACGTATGTCGGCGTCGTCGCATTCCTGGTCGGCTACCTCACCGCGCAGGTGTTGCTCGCCGAGCCGGAGCTCGAGACGTGGAGCGCATTGTCGGACCCGTTCGCGCTGGGTTCGCTTGCCCTCGAGACACGCTACTGGACCGCCGCGGAGCGCAGTACGCAGCTGCCGCCGGTTCAAGGGCTCCTGCTATACAACCGACTGCTATGGATCGGGGTGGCGGCCGCCCTGTTCGTGCTGGCCTATGCGCTTTTCCGTTTCGATGCGAAGGGCGCCAAGGTGCGCAAATCGCGGCGGGCGAAGGGGGCGGAAACGCCGCCGGCTGCGCCGTACTTGCCGGTTTCTCCGCGGGCCGATCGGAGGACGAAGTGGCGGCAATTCGCTGCGCTGACGCGCTTCGACATGGCTTTCGTCTTCAAGAGCCCGGCATTTTTCGTCTTGCTGGCGCTCGGCGTGCTCAACACCCTGGGCACGCTTGCGACGGCGGTGGAGAGTCACGGCACGCAGTACTTCCCCGTGACGCGCGCAATGGTTGAAGCGCTGCAGGGAGCCTTCACGCTGTTTCCGATCATCATTGCGATCTACTACTCCGGCGAGCTCGTGTGGCGCGACCGGGAGCGACGCATTCACGAGATCGTGGATGCGACTGCAGCACCGAACTGGGCCTTCATGGTGCCGAAATTTGCAGCGATCGTGCTGGTGCTGACGGCGTCCTTCGTCGTGGCGACGCTGGCTGCCATCGCCTTTCAGCTCTACCACGGCTACACGCGGATCGAGCTTGCAGCGTACCTCTGGTGGTTCATCGTGCCCGGGGTCATTGCCGCTGTGTTGCTCGCGATTCTCTCGGTGTTCGTGCAAGCGCTCGTTCCGCACAAAGCATTGGGTTGGGCGGTGATGCTCGTCTATATCGTCGCCGGTGTGGCCCTGAGCGGCGCCGGCTTCGAGCACAACCTTTATCACTACGGTGGTTCGCCCGCGGTGCCACTCTCTGACATGAACGGCATGGGGCGGTTTTGGATCGGGCGGGCATGGTTCCAAGCCTATTGGTTGGGCTTTGCGCTTATCCTGCTCGTCCTGGCCCACTTGTTGTGGCGGCGCGGAGTCGAAACGAGCCTGAGACCGCGACTGCGTCGCTTGCCGGCGCGCCTGCGCGGCGCTCCGGGCCGCATCATTGCAGCCGCCGCGGTTTCTTGGGTTCTGCTCGGCGGATACATCTTCTACAACACGAACGTTCTCAACGAATATCTCACCGAGAACGATCTGGACGAATACGCCGCCGACTTCGAGAGAACGTTGCTGCACTTCGAGAGCACGCCG